>OGCL01001229.1_pt1 | contig 22769 bp, 21 predicted proteins | sample 1570041 | NCBI WGS metagenome assembly OGCL01 (sample SAMN06266162, study PRJEB24511) | hot springs metagenome | isolation source: Hot spring water | place: South Africa: Limpopo | collected 2015-06-22 | reverse complement strand
GCCACCTGTTTGATGGGCCGTTGCGTGCGGTGCAGCAGCTCCACCGCTCGGGTGCGGCGCACCTCGTCTTTCAAGCCCTGCAGCGTGGCGCCTTCCTCCTTCAGCTGCCGGTGCAGGGTGCGCGGCGACACATGCAGCAGCGCGGCCAGGGATTCCGCGCTGTGCTGGGGCAGGGCATGGGCGGGTTGCCCCGGCAGGGGGGCTGCCAGCAGCTGGCGCACGCGCTGCACCAGCAGGCGGTCGCGGCGGTAGTGCAGCACCGTCAGGGGCAGGGCGTGCTGCAGCATCTGGCGCAGGGCCTGTTCGTCGCGGCGCAGGGGCAGGTGCAGGTAGCGGGCGTCGAAGTGGATGGCGGTGCGCGGCGCGTGGAAGGTGACGGGGCCCCGGAACAGCACGGCATAGGCATCGGCATGCGGCGGCGGGTCAAACGCAAACTCGGCTGAGATGAGCGGGATGCGCGAGTCCACCATCCAGCAGGCCAGGCCGTGGGCATTGCGCAATACGGAGACCAGACAGAACTCGCGCAGCACGCCCAGGTCGCGCGCCTCGGTGATGCGCAGCGTGGCGGTGTCCCCCTCGGTGGTCAGTTGCAGTGCAATGTCGTCCGTCAGCAGCCCGTGGTGGCGGCACCAGCGGGCCAGGGCCACCTGCAATGTGGGCGAGCTGATGCTGGCGCGCGCCAGCATGCCGTAGCTGCCCCAGGGCAGGCGGCGGCTGAACCAGCCCAGGGCTTCGTCGTCCAGCTCCTGCATGGCGGCGTCGGAGATCTGCTCCATCTGCCAGGCGGTGATGCGGGCGCTGTCGTCCTGCAGCAACTGCGGCGCAATCTGTGCCTGTGCCAGGGCGCGTTCGGGGCCCAGGCCGCGCCGTTCGTAGGCCAGGACAATGGCGCGCACAAAGGCGATGGGCGTGGCGGCAGGGGCAGAAGGAGGCGCAGGCTGGCGGTGGTTGGAGTGGGCAGGCGGTTTCACGCCGCAGAGTGTGCCAGCCGTGGCACGATTTGCAACCATTGTGTCCACCCGCAAGGGGTTCAGGCTTCTATGCTTACGGATCGCCCGCCCGCATCTTCTTGTGGCGCAGGGCCGGATGACAGAGCCGAGGAGACAACACCCGTGACGAGCAGCGCAGCCGCAACGAACTCCGCACCGCTGGTGGACAGCCACGCCCGTGGCGCCACCGACGTTCCCCTGATCGAGCAGACCATCGGCGCCTTTTTTGCCGACATGGTGGCCCGCCAGCCCGAGCGCGAGGCGTTGGTCAGCGTGCACCAGGGCCGCCGCTACACCTATGCCCAGTTGCAGGCCGAGGCGCACCGCCTGGCCAGCGCGTTGCTGGGCATGGGGCTCACCCCCGGTGACCGCGTGGGCATCTGGTCGCACAACAATGCCGAATGGGTGCTGATGCAGCTGGCCACCGCGCAGGTGGGCCTGGTGCTGGTCAACATCAACCCCGCCTACCGCACGGCCGAGGTGGAATACGCGCTGAACAAGGTGGGCTGCAAGCTGCTGGTGAGCATGGCGCGCTTCAAGACCAGCGACTACCTGGGCATGCTGCGTGAGCTGGCGCCCGAGTGGCAGGGCCAGCAGCCGGGCCACCTGCACGCGGCCAAGCTGCCGCAGCTGAAGACGGTGGTGTGGATCGATGACGAAGCAGGGCAGGGCGCCGACGAGCCCGGTCTGCTGCGCTTTACCGGTCTGCTGGCACGCGGCAACGCGGCCGACCCGCGTCTGGCGCAGGTCGCGGCGGGCCTCCAGGCCACAGACCCCATCAACATCCAGTTCACCAGCGGCACCACGGGCTTTCCCAAGGGGGCCACGCTCACGCACCGCAACATCCTGAACAACGGCTTCTTCATTGGCGAATGCATGAAGCTCACGCCCGAAGACCGGCTGTGCATCCCTGTGCCGCTGTACCACTGCTTTGGCATGGTGCTGGGCAACCTGGCCTGCTTCACGCATGGCGCCACCATCGTCTACCCCAACGACGGGTTTGACCCGCTCACGGTGCTGCAGACGGTGCAGGACGAACGCTGCACCGGCCTGCACGGCGTGCCCACCATGTTCATCGCCGAGCTGGACCACCCGCGTTTTGCTGAGTTCAACCTCAGCACCCTGCGCACCGGCATCATGGCTGGATCGCCGTGCCCCACCGAGGTGATGAAGCGCGTGGTGGAGCAGATGAACCTGCGCGAGATCACCATCGCCTACGGCATGACCGAGACCAGCCCCGTGAGCTGCCAGAGCAGCACCGACACGCCGCTTTCCAAGCGCGTATCGACCGTGGGCCAGGTGCAGCCGCACCTGGAGATCAAGATCGTGGACCCGGACACCGGCGCGGTGGTGCCCATCGGCCAGCGCGGCGAGTTCTGCACCAAGGGCTATTCGGTGATGCACGGCTACTGGGGCGACGAAGCCAAGACGCGCGAAGCCATTGATGCCGACGGCTGGATGCACACCGGCGACTTGGCCACCATGGACGCCGAGGGCTATGTGAACATCGTCGGCCGCATCAAGGACATGGTGATCCGCGGCGGCGAGAACATCTACCCGCGCGAGATCGAAGAGTTTTTGTACCGCCACCCCATGGTGCAGGATGTGCAGGTGGTGGGCGTGCCCGACCAGAAATACGGCGAGGAACTCTGCGCCTGGATCATCGCCAAGCCGGGCACCCAGCCCACCGAGGATGACATCCGCGCCTTCTGCAAAGGCCAGATCGCGCACTACAAGGTGCCGCGCTACATCCGCTTTGTCACCAGCTTTCCTATGACGGTGACGGGCAAGATCCAGAAGTTCAAGATCCGCGACGAGATGAAGGACCAGCTGGGCCTGGAAGAACAGAAAACCGCTTGAGAGAGCAAAGACCGTATGACCATTCTCGACACCCAACTCAACGCCCGCTCGGCGGACTTCCAGACCAACGCCACCGCCATGCGCGCGCTGGTGCAGGATCTGCGCGCCCAGCAGGACAAGATCGCCCAGGGCGGCGGTGAGGCAGCCCGCGCCAAACACACCGCACGCGGCAAGCTGCTGCCGCGCGAGCGCGTGGCCAACCTGCTGGACCCCGGCACGCCCTTCCTGGAGCTGGCCCCGCTGGCGGCGCTGAACATGTACAACAACGACGCGCCGGGCGCGGGCCTGATCGCAGGCATCGGCCGCGTGAGCGGGGTGGACTGCATGATCGTGTGCAACGACGCCACGGTGAAAGGCGGCACCTACTACCCCATGACGGTGAAGAAGCACCTGCGCGCCCAAGAGGTGGCCGCGCAGAACCGCCTGCCCTGCATCTACCTGGTGGACTCCGGCGGCGCCAACCTGCCCAACCAGGACGACGTGTTCCCCGACCGCGACCACTTCGGCCGCATCTTCTACAACCAGGCCAACATGAGCGCCCAGGGCATCGCGCAGATCGCGGTGGTCATGGGCAGCTGCACGGCAGGCGGCGCCTACGTGCCCGCCATGAGCGATGAATCCATCATCGTCAAGAACCAGGGCACGATCTTTCTGGGCGGCCCGCCGCTGGTGAAGGCCGCCACGGGCGAGGTGGTAAGCGCCGAAGACCTCGGCGGTGGCGACGTGCACACGCGCCTGTCGGGTGTGGCCGACCACCTGGCGCAAAACGACCTGCATGCGCTGCAGCTGGCGCGCACGGCGGTGCGCAATTTGAATAAAAACAAGGCCCCTGCGCCCGCTGATCAAGCCCCGGTAGCTCCTAAATTTGCAGCAGAAGAGCTGTATGGCGTGATCCCCGTGGACACGCGCAAGCCCTTTGATGTGCGCGAGATCATTGCGCGCGTGGTGGACGGCAGCGAGTTCGACGAGTTCAAGGCCCGCTTCGGCAGCACCCTGGTGTGCGGCTTTGCGCGCATCGAAGGCATGCCCGTGGGCATCATCGCCAACAACGGCATCCTGTTCAGCGAGAGCGCACAAAAAGGGGCGCACTTCATCGAGCTGTGCTGCCAGCGCAAGATCCCGCTGGTGTTCCTGCAGAACATCACCGGCTTCATGGTTGGCCGCAAGTACGAAAACGAAGGCATCGCCCGCCACGGCGCCAAGCTGGTCACGGCCGTAGCCACGGCGAGTGTGCCCAAGTTCACCATCATCATCGGCGGCAGCTTTGGCGCGGGCAACTACGGCATGTGCGGCCGGGCGTACAGCCCCCGCTTCCTCTGGATGTGGCCCAACGCACGCATCAGCGTCATGGGCGGCGAGCAGGCCGCCAGCGTGCTCGCCACCGTCAAGCGCGACGGCATCGAGGCCAAGGGCGGCCAGTGGACCATGGAGGAAGAAGAAGCCTTCAAGGCCCCCATCCGCCGCCAGTACGAAGACCAGGGCCACCCTTACTACGCCACGGCGCGGCTGTGGGACGACGGCGTGATCGACCCCGCCGACACCCGCCGCGTGCTGGCGCTGGGCCTGTCGGCCACGCGCAATGCGCCGATTGAAGACACCAAGTTCGGCATCTTCCGCATGTGAGGTAGTCAATGGACGCCGTGGCCCACTTTACCCTGCTCGCACGCTACAACGTGTGGGCCACGGCGCGCCTGCTGGATGCAGTGCGGGCGCTGCCGGAAGAGGACTACCGGCGCGATGTGGGCCTGTTCTTCCACAGCATCCACGGCACGCTCAACCACCTGCTGGTGGGCGAGCATCTGCTGTGGTTTGTGCGGTTTGCCGAAGCCCGTTCGCCCACGGTGGCACTGGATGCCGAGGTGGAGCCTGACCGCGTGCAATTGGATGCCCGCCTGCGCGAGGGCGCTGCCCGCTGGGCTCCGCTGATCGCTTCGTTCAAGCCCGACCGCTGGAGCGGCACGCTCGACTACACCACCATGCGTGGCACGGCCGCATCGCTCCCGTTCGCGGTCACGCTGGCCCATGTGTTCAACCACGGCACACACCACCGGGGCCAGATCACGGCGGCCTTGACCGCCCTGGGCCACCCCAGCCCCGAGCTGGACCTTGTCTACTTCCTGCAAAACCCGTCCCAGCCATGAGCAGCCAGAACCTCTCCATCACCCAGACCGGCGCCGTGGCGCGCATCACGCTCACCCAGCCCGAGGTGCGCAACGCCTTCAGCGACGAAGTCATCGCCGAAATCACCGCAGCCTTCACCGACGTGGGCAGCCGCCCCGATGTGCGCGCCGTGGTGCTGGCCGCCGAGGGGCCTGCGTTCTGCGCGGGCGCCAACCTCAACTGGATGCGCCGCATGGCCGACTACACGCGTGACGAGAACATCGCCGACGCGGGCAAGCTGGCCGAGATGCTGCGCGTCATCTACGAGTGCCCCAAGCCCACGGTGGCCCGTGTGCAGGGCGATGTGTATGCGGGCGGCATGGGCCTGGTGGCGGCGTGCGACATGGCGGTGGCAGTGGACACCGCAGGCTTTTGTCTCAGCGAGGTGAAGCTGGGGCTCATCCCCGCCACCATCAGCCCCTACGTAATCCGTGCCATGGGCGCGCGCGCTGCGCACCGCTACTTCCTCACGGCCGAGCGCTTTGATGCGTTTGATGCGCTGCGCATCGGTTTTGTGCACACCGTGGTGGCGGCCGACCAGCTCGATGCCAAGGTGGACGAGCTGCTCAAGGCGCTCACCAGCGCCAGCCCCAACGCCGTGCGCGCCTGCAAGAAGCTGGTGCTTCAAGTCGCCGAGCGCGAAATCAACGCCGGTCTGATCGCCGCCACCGTGCAGGGCATTGCCGACATCCGCGCCAGCGACGAGGGCAAGGAAGGCGTGCAGTCGTTCCTGAACAAGCGCAAGCCCAACTGGTTGGGCTGATCGACCGGTACAGGCAACGCCATGGACACCCTCTGGTTCAACATCGTTCAGTGGCTCCACACGCTGGGGCTGCATGTGGATGGTGGCACCGCGCGCGCCGTGGGCGATGCTGCGGCCACGGCGACCGCCAAGCTCGACATGCCCAGCCTGCTGGCTTTGGCCGCCGCACTGGGCTGGGCCAGCGGCTTTCGTTTGTATGCCGTGGTGTTCCTGGTAGGGATGATGGGCGTGTTGGGCTGGATGCCGTTACCCCTGGGCCTGGCGGTGTTGCAGCACCCGCTGGTGCTGCTGGTCAGTGGCTTCATGCTGCTGGTGGAGTTTTTTGCCGACAAGGTGCCGTGGGTGGACAGCGCCTGGGACGCCGTGCACGCCTTCATCCGCGTGCCTGCAGGCGCGGCCCTGGCCTTTGGTGTTTTCGGTGCCGACAACGCCACCATGGCCGTGCTGGCGGGGCTGCTGGGTGGATCGCTGTCGGCCACCGCGCTGGCCACCAAGATGACCACGCGCGCGGCGGTCAACACCTCGCCCGAACCGTTTTCCAACTGGGGCCTGTCGTTCTTTGAAGACGGCTTGGTGGTGGCCGTGGTGTGGCTGGCCACGCAGTACCCGGTGGCCTTTGGTGTGGCGCTGGTGGTGATGGTGGCCGTGTCGGTGCTGCTGCTGGTGGTGCTGTTCAAGTTTCTGCGCGCCGTGGTGCGCAAGCTCACGGGCTCGTCAGGTGCCCGAGCGCCAGGGGCAACGTCGTGATGCCGTCGGCAAAAGGAACCATATGACGCCTCAGTACCAGTTGCGGGAAGATGGCTTGTATGAAGCTGCCTGGCCGGTGTGGTTGACGCTTGTCCCCGCGCTGCTCTTTGGCGCAGGCGGTGTTTACCGCTACTGGAACGATGCCGTTCTTCGCTATGCGTCGCTCGCGTTGTTGCTTGTCGGTCTGTTCATCATTTTCTATCGAGGGCTGCGCCCGAGACCCGTGATTCGCCTCACGCGCGACGCGCTGCTCGTGACACCCCATTTCATGCGCGAACCGGTTGTGTTGGAGCTGCAGCAGATTCGTGAGTTATCAGTGCGCGGAAGCAATGGCCAGCGCGAGTTGTGGAGCACCGATCTGCGGGGTGCGGAGCTGCGCCTGGACCAGTCGTGGTCACAGGATCTTGTCGCCCAGATCGAACGCTTCTTGATGGTGGAAAAAAGTCGGATCCCCGTCCCCATTCGGATCCACGAGCCATCGAGTCCCTATTTAAATCAGTCCAGCAGGTAGAGCGAGAAAGCCATGTTCACAAAAATTTTGATTGCAAACCGAGGCGAGATCGCCTGCCGCGTCGCCGCCACGGCCCAGCGCCTGGGCGTGAAGACCGTCGCCGTGTATTCCGACGCCGACGCCAACGCCAAACATGTCGCCGTGTGCGACGAGGCCGTGCACATTGGCGGCAGCGCGCCCAAGGACAGCTACCTGCGCTGGGAGCGCATCATCGAGGCAGCCAAATCCACAGGCGCACAGGCCATCCACCCCGGCTACGGTTTCCTGAGCGAGAACGAAGACTTCGCCCAGGCCTGCGCGGCGGCAGGCCTGGTGTTCATTGGCCCGCCGGCATCGGCCATCAAGGACATGGGGCTCAAGGCCGAGTCCAAGCAGCTCATGGAGAAGGCCGGTGTGCCCCTGGTGCCCGGCTACCACGGCGCCGACCAGGACCCGGCCCTGTTGCAGCGCGAGGCCGACCGCATTGGCTACCCCGTGCTCATCAAGGCCAGCGCGGGTGGCGGTGGCAAGGGCATGCGAGCGGTGGACAAGAGCGAGGACTTTGCCGCTGCACTCGAATCGTGCAAGCGCGAGGCTATCAACAGCTTTGGCGACGATGCAGTGCTGGTCGAAAAGTACGTGCAGCGCCCCCGCCACATCGAGATCCAGGTGTTTGGCGACACGCACGGCAACTGCGTGTACCTGTTCGAGCGCGACTGCTCGGTGCAGCGCCGCCACCAGAAGGTGCTGGAAGAAGCCCCCGCCCCGGGCATGACGCCTGCGCTGCGTGCACAGATGGGCGAGGCCGCCGTGGCTGCCGCCAAGGCCGTGAACTATGTGGGCGCGGGCACGGTGGAGTTCATCGTGGAGCAGCCGGGCGGCTACGAGCGGCCCGACCAGATGAAATTCTACTTCATGGAGATGAACACCCGCCTGCAGGTGGAGCACCCCGTGACCGAGGCCATCACCGGCCTGGACCTGGTGGAGTGGCAACTGCGTGTGGCGTCTGGCGAGCCACTGCCCGTGCAGCAGCAAGACCTGCGCATCACCGGCCATGCCATCGAGGCGCGCATTTGTGCCGAGAACCCCGACAACAACTTCCTGCCCGCCACGGGCGCGCTCAACGTGTATGCGCTGCCCGAGTGCGTGACGTTTGAACGCGGCGCGGTGCGTGTCGATTCTGGCGTGCGCCAGGGCGACGCGATCAGCCCGTTCTACGACTCCATGGTGGCCAAGCTCATCGTGCACGGCGACACGCGCGCGCAGGCGCTGGCGCGGCTCGATGACGCGCTGGCGCAGACCCATATCGTGGGCCTGGCGACCAACGTGCAGTTCCTGCGCCGCGTGGCGAAGACGGATGCGTTTGCACAAGCCAAGCTCGACACCGCGCTCATCCCGCGCGAGCAGGCCGTGCTGTTCCACCAGGAACCCGTGGGCCTGCCGCTGGCCGCCGCCGCTGCGGTGGCGCAAACGCTGCTGAAGGAGCGCGCCAGTGAAGGCGTGGACCCGTTCAGCCGCCGCGACGGCTTCCACACCCATGGTGTGGTGCAGCGCCGCTTTGAGTTCGAGTTTGGCGGCGAGCATGCCAAGGCCTGGCTCACGTACGAGCGCGGTGGCAGCCTGCATCTGGCCGTGGGCGGGGGCGAAACCGCCGTGGCCGGGCCGCTGGTGTTTGCCGCGCAGGCCGATGGCATCGAGCTGCAGTTTGCAGGCCAGCGCACCCGCGCTGCCGTGTATGCCCAGGGCGAGGTGGACCATGTCTTTACCCCGCTGGGCGCTACGCAGATCACCGCCATCGACCTGCTGGCCCATGCGGGCGAGGTCGCGGCCGAAGGCGGGCGCCTCACGGCCCCCATGCCCGGCAAGGTGGTGTCGTTTGCCGTGAAGGCGGGCGATGCGGTGGCCAAGGGCCAGCCCCTGGCGGTGATGGAAGCCATGAAGATGGAACACACCATTGCCGCACCTGCGGATGGTGTGGTGCAGGAGCTGCTCTACGCGCCTGGCGACCAGGTGACGGAGGGTGCTGAACTGCTCAAGCTTTCCGCTGCGTGACAGCAAGCAGCGGCAGGGCGCGGTACGCTCGGCAGCCATGAAAATCACCTTTTGCTGTACCGACACCAAGGCCGAACCCTGGCTGCAGGGCCTGGCCGCCGCGCTGCCCGGCGCTGATATTTCCGTGTGGCAACCCGGCGCACCGCAGGCCGATTGCGCCGTGGTCTGGGCGCCGCCCCAGCAGTTCATGGACGAGCAGCCGGGGCTCAAGGCCCTGTTCAACATCGGTGCGGGCGTGGATGCGCTGCTCAAACTGCGCCTGCCGCCGCACGCGCTGGTGGTGCGGCTGGATGATGCGGGCATGGCCGTGCAGATGGCCGAGTATGTGTGCCACGCGGTCATCCGCCACTTCCGCGAGTTCGATGCCTACGAGGCTGACATGGCAGCGGGACGCTGGGGCTACCGCAAGCCGCGCCTGCGCAGCGACTTCCCCATCGGCGTGATGGGCCTGGGCGTGCTGGGCGAGCGCGTGGCGAAGGCGCTGGCGCAGTTCGACTTCCCCATCAACGGCTGGAGCCGCAGCCCCAAGGCCATCGAGGGCGTGCGGGCCTTCAGCGGCACAGAGCAGTTCAACGACTTCCTGGCCGCGAGCCGGGTGCTGGTCAACCTGCTGCCGCTCACGCCCGAGACGGCCGACGTGATCAACAAGGACACGCTGGCCCGCCTGCTGCCCGGCGCCTACGTGATTAACGTGGCGCGCGGCGCGCACCTGGTGGACGACGACCTGCTGGCGGCCATAGCCAGCGGTCAGGTGGCGGGCGCCACGCTCGACGTGTTCCGCACCGAGCCGCTGCCTGCAGGCCATGCGTTCTGGAGCCAGCCGCGCATCACCCTCACCCCCCACACCTCGGCGCGCACGCTGCGCGACGAGAGCATTGCCCAGATTGCGCGCAAGATCGCCGCGCTGCAGCGGGGCGAGGCCGTGGCGGGCATCGTCAACCCGGCGCGGGGGTACTGAACCCGCGCCTTTTTTGCATCAGGATTCCCATGACCTCCTCCATCCCCTCCCGCGTGCGCCTCATTGATGTGGGCCCCCGCGACGGCCTGCAGAATGAAAAGACGCCGGTGCCTGCCGCTGTCAAGATCGAGCTGGTGCACCGCCTGCAGCAGGCGGGCCTGCAAGAGATCGAGGTCACCAGCTACGTGTCTCCCAAATGGGTGCCGCAGATGGCCGACAACCACGAAGTGATGGACGGCATCACCCGCCAGAGCGGCGTGGCGTATTCGGTGCTCACGCCCAACCTCAAGGGCTTTGAGGCGGCCGTGCTGGACAAGCCCGACGAGATCGTCGTCTTCGGATCGGCCAGCGAGGCCTTCAGCCAGCGCAACATCAACTGCAGCATTGCCGAGAGCATCGAGCGCTTTGCGCCCGTGGTGCAGGCCGCGCTGGCCGCAGGCATCCGCGTGCGCGGCGCGATGAGCTGCACCGTAGGCTGCCCATACGAAGGCGAGATTGCGCCCGAGCGTGTGGCGTATCTGGCTGGCTTGCTCAAAGGCATTGGCGTGCAACGCGTGGACGTGGCTGACACCATTGGCGTGGGCACGCCGCGCAAGGTGCAGCGCGCCATCGAGGCCACGCTGCAGCACTTTGGCATCGACGAAGTGTCGGGCCACTTCCACGACACCTACGGCCAGGCGCTGTCGAACACGCTGGCAGCGCTGGAGCTGGGCGTGTGGAACTACCAGTCGTCCGTAGCCGGGCTGGGCGGCTGCCCCTATGCCAAGGGCGCCACGGGCAATGTGGCCACGGAGGACGTGGTCTACATGCTGCAGGGCATGGGCATCGAGACGGGCATCGACCTGGACAAGCTCATCGACGCGGGCGCGTACATCAGCGAGTTCCTGGGCCGCAAACCCAACTCGCGCGCAGCGAACGCCCTGCTCACCAAGAGAATGGGGTGAGGATCTCTGGAGGCGCGTTCGGCGTCTTCTCCCACGCCTTTCAGCAGGGCCGCGTCCCTTGCTGGGAGCCGTGGGTTCGCAGAGGTTATTGGTGGTGTGGAAAATGGGTGGAACGACTTTGATTCCGGAGTGAGCAACGATGTGTGGAGCTGAAGTGAAAAACCTGCCCGAGGGCGTGCAGCGTGTGGCTGCGGCGCTCGAATCCCTGGGCCACCCCCACCGTCCGCAGATGCTGGACGACGCCGCGCGCACCGCGCAGCAGGCGGCCGATGCGCTGGGCATCGCCGTGGGGCAGATCGCCAAGAGCATCATCTTCCGCCGCAAGAGCGACGATGTGGCCGTGCTGGTGGTCACCTCGGGCGACCGCCGCGTGGACGAGAAAAAGGTCGAGGCCCATGTGGGCGGCAAGATCGGCCGGGCCGATGCTGACTTCGTAAAAAGCCGCACGGGCTTTTCCATCGGCGGTGTCTCGCCTGTGGCGCACGCCACGCCGCCCGTCACGCTCATCGACCAGGACCTGCTGCGCTTTGAGGTGGTGTGGGCGGCCGCAGGCCACCCGCATGGCGTGTTCGCGCTGCACCCCAGCGACCTGCAGCGCCTGACGGGCGCCCCTGTGGTGGATGTGGTCCAAACCCCGGTTGCGGCATGAATGCTATTGATTTGCTAGCTGCAAAGGCAATTCAGTTGCGCGCAGAAGGTCATTTTGACCATGAAAGTGCTGAGCCGGTGCCCTCACCCTGCATCTCCGTGTGCCGCATGTCGCCCGACCGCAGCCATTGCGAAGGCTGCTTTCGCACGCTGGACGAGATCCGCCTCTGGTCGCGTGCCGATGGCAGCCTGCGCCGGGGCATCTGGGAGCAGCTGCTGGGCCGCGCGGGCATCGGCCTTGAGGCACCCCTCTGAGCGGCTGAGCGGCGGCCCTCGCCCGGGCCGCGTCCGTTTTGTGCACGGCGGGTCGCCGTGCAATGACATGGAGAGCTGACATGAAGCACATCACCTTCTACCTGGACTTTGTCTCGCCCTATGCCTGGCTCGCATTTGAGCGCCTGCCCGAGGCGCTGGAGGGGCTGAGCTACAGCGTGGCCTACCAGCCAGTGCTGCTGGGCGCGCTGCTGCAGCAGCACAGCAACCCCGGTCCGGCGGGCATCGTGCCCAAGCGCGCCTGGACCTACCGCCACGTGACCTGGCTGGGCCACGCGCAGGGCACGCCCCTGCAGATGCCCGCGCGCCACCCGTTCAACCCGCTGCCGCTGCTGCGCCAGGCGCTGGCCTGCAGCGACGATGGCGCCATCAACCGCTATGTGGCGGGCACCGTGCTGCGCCACGTGTGGCAGGGCGGGCACGATGCGCTGGACCCCGAACGCCTGGCCGCACTGGCGGCCGATCTGGCCGAGCAGATCCGCCCGGGACAGGACGCGAACAGCGACGGCTCCAAGGCGCTGCTGCGCGCCAACACCGAGGCCGCGCAGGCAGCGGGCGTGTTTGGCGTGCCTGCGTTTGCGGTGGACGGCAAGGTTTTCTGGGGGCTCGACAGCCTGCCCATGCTGCGCGCCTACCTGGAGGGCGACGACTGGTTTGCCGGGGCCGAAGGCGAAGCGCGCTGGGCTGCGTTCGAGGCGTTGCCTTCGGGCCTCAAGCAGGGTTGAGCCCTTATCCACCGCCGTCCCGGTGGCGGGCCAGCCAGCGGTGCTGGGCGGCCAGGCGCTGCACGTCAGCCCAACTGCTGCACTGCGCGGCCACGCGGGGCCAGATGCGCTGCAGCAGGTCGCATTCCACCAGGGTGTCGGCGGCGGCCTGGTGCCGCACGGCGCAGCGGATGCCGAAGTGCGCCATCCAGTCGTCCAGCGCGCGGGCACGCACCTGCTCGTGGGTGACGGCGCACAGGTGGTCCACGTCCACCCAGGGGTTGGGCAGGCCATGCCCGAGGTGCTGGCGTGCATGGCGGTTGATCATGGTGCGGTCAAACGCGGCATGGAAGGCCAGCAGCGGGCTGTCTTGTACGTAGTTTTCAAAGGCCTGCAGCGCCTGGGCGGCGGGCATGCCGTTGCGCTGCATCTGCGCGCCAATGCCGTGCAGCAGGATGTTGTCCTTGCTCGATGCCTCGTCCTGCTGCAGCACCACCTCAAAGCTGTCGCCCAGCGCCACGCTGAGCGTGCGGCGCTGCCAGTCCACCCGCAGCGCAATGGCGGCAATGGCCAGCAGGCGGTCGCGGCGCATGTCGAGGCCGCTGGTCTCCACGTCCAGCATCACCCAGCGGTTGCCGGTGTAGGCAGGGGCAGGCCCAAAGGCGCGCCGGATCGGCTCCAGCCAGCGCATGGTGGCTACCGGTCGTAGTCCAGCTGCAGCCGCTGCTGCAGCTGCCGCGCTACCCGAAAGGACTCGCGCAGGATGCGCCGGTCGATGTCGTTGAGCTGGTTCACCACGATGCGGTTGGGCGGGGCGGCGTTGCCCGCGCCAGGCCCATGGGCCTCCAGCTGCACCCGCAGGCGCAGGATCTGCAAGAACTCGAAGCCACCCACCCAGGCGCCGGTCTCCGTCTCGGGCAGGCGCCACTGCGCACCGGCGGCCTCCAGGCGCAGCCGTGTGTTGGTCTCGTGCACGCCCAGCGCCAGGCTGTAGATGCGTGCGGCGTCCACAAACAGCGCCGTGCCCTGCAGCTTCAGGTCCAGCGCGCCGTGCTCGTCGGCGTCGATGGCACCGCGCCAGTTCAGCGGCACGCTGCGGCCCAGCGCGTTGTGGGCCAGCATCTTGAGGAAGCGCGGGCTGTTGCGCGCGGCCAGCGTCACATCGGCGCGCAGCGCCTGGGCCAGTGCCACATCGCCGCACAGAGGGCGGAAGTCAAAGTAGATGGATGCGTTGAGCAGGTCCTGCGGCGAGCCCTGTGCCACCCAGTGCCCGAAGCGCTCGCGCCACTCGTCAAGCTTGAGGCAGCACGCGCTTTCGCCCGCCATGATGCCGCCCCGGCACAGCGGGTAGCCGCAGGCGTCCAGCGCCAGGTTGACGGCATGTGCAAAGTGGCGAATCGCTTCGCGCGACTCGTCGGACACATCGTTGTTCAGGATGATGGCGTTGTCCTGGTCGGTGGCGATGGTCTGCTCGGCCCGCCCCTCGGAGCCCAGGCACAGCCAGCACAGCCACTGCAGGTCGATGCCGAATTCTTCGGCCTTGAGCTGCACCAGGCGCTCGGTCAGCACATCGTTGAGGTGGCTGATCATCGAGGTGAGCTGCCGCGCATGCACGCCCTGGGCCAGCAGGCTGCGCGCCAGGCGCCGGATGTCTTGTGCCGAGGCCTGCAGGGCCTCCACATCGGTGGCCGAGCGCAGCGCGGTGCTCACGCTTTTGAGGCTTTGCCGCTGCATGGCGAACAGGTCGCGCTCCGACACCATGCCAATCGCCACCCCGTCGCGCGTGATGGGCACATGGCGGATGCCGTGGCGCGACATCAGCAGCGCCGCGTCTTGCGCCGAATGTTCGCTGGTGAGCGTGCGCACCGGTCGCACCATGACCTCCGCAATGGGCGTGTGCAGCGGCAGCTGGGCCAGCGCCACGCGGCCCAGCACGTCATAGCGAGTGAGGATGCCCACAGGGTGCTGCGCCGTATCCACCACCAGCATCGAGCCCAGGCGCTGCTGGTGCATGGTCTGCAGTGCGGTGTGCAGCGGGGTGCTGGCATCGCAGCTCACCAGTTTTTTGCCGACGAGCGCGCCCAAGGGGGTTTCGAGCGACTGTTCGGCTGCAGCATGGGTGGCATAGGCGGCCTGCAAAGCCTGGCGCGAGAGTGCGAGGAACTGCGCGGTGCGCTGCCCCAGGTACTGCGCAAAGGCCGGGCTGCGGCCCGCCAGCCGGTGCATGTGGTCCACGCCCAGCACCAGCACAAAGGTATCGGTGTTGGCGCGGTAGGTGGCTGTGACAGCGCGCCCGGCCCAGGCGGCGCTCACGGGGAAGAGGTCGCCCGCCTCGTACTCGAACGCGCCCACCGTGTCGGCCAGGCCCCGGGTGCCCGTGACGGCGCCCTGGCGCACGTAGTACAGCGACTGCACGTTGCCGCTTTCCGGGCCAATCACCAGCTCGCCGGGGGCGAAATACTGCTGCTCGCAATGCGACAGGAAATCATCCACCTCGGCATCCTGCATCTGGGCAAAAGGGGCGTGCTGCCGGAGGTCCTGGCGGAAGTTGGCCAGCAGGTGGTGCGAGGGCTGCAGCGGCGCCTGCGTGCTGGCAGCCGGTGGCGGACGGGGCGGCTTTTCCATGGCGGCAGTCTATGCCCGCTCCCGTGGCGCGGGAAGTCCTTCCGCGTGCCTCGCCTTGACCTCGATCAAGGGTTTTGGAGCCCTCGGTGTTTTCCCGCAAGAGAGCCTCAGATTCCACTGATTTACCGCATCACAAAAATGGAGAGCAGGGTTTTTGCTGGTTTTGTAAGTTAGCGATAAGCCCTGTGTCAGCCAGCGGTCAGACACCCTGCTCAGAGTGCGCTCACCTTTCCTTTTCCTTACAGCGAGGCATCGAGTTCACCATGCTCCTGACCGTTGTCATTCTGAAAAGCCTGATCGAGTTGTCCCTGATGTTCATCGTGGGGCGCTTTCTGTTGGGGTTGCTGGCCGGGGCCAAACGGCACACCAATGTGTTCTGGCAGATGCTGGACGTGGCCGCCAAGCCCTGCCTGTGGCTGACGCGCAAGGTCAGCCCGCGCGTGGTGCTGGACCAGCACATCCCGCTGGCCGCAGCCAGCTGGCTGGTCATGGCCTGGGTGCTGGTCGTCAAGCTCAAGATCGACCTCTGCCTGGAGCTGGGAGCACAAGCATGCCAGTGACCCAGAGCCTGCCCCTTCCCCCGGCCCCCTGGTCGCAGCGGCTGGAGCGCCAGGCCCTGGTCTGGCGCGCCAAGGCCCTGCTGTTTGTCGGCCGCCGGGCCGCCGCCCGGGCAGTGTTTGCGCGGATGCTGGAGCGCTGGCCGCAGGACCTGCTGGCGATCAACAGCCTGGCGTACGACGCGCTGCTGAGCGACAACAAGACGCGGGCGCTGCAGTTTTATGCGCAGGCGCTGGCCCTGCAGCCCGACGCCTGCAACGCCCACTTCAACCATGCCTTTGTGGCCGAGCAGCTGGACCAGCTGGCCGTGGCCGAAGAAGGCTTCCGCGCGGCCTTGCAGATCGACGAAAAGATGGACCGGGCCTGGTATGGGCTGGGCCTGGTGCTGGTGCGCCAGGGGCGCTTGCAGGAGGCCCTGCAGGCCCTGGACCGCAATACCCGCCTGCAACCCATGAGCCCCTTTGGCTGGTACCAGATGGCGCGGGTGCATGTGGACCTGCAGCAGCCCGAAGAGGCGCGTGCCGTGATACGCCATTTGAAAGGATTCGAGCCCAAGGTGGCTGCGCAGCTGGAGCAGGAGACGGGGTTGCGCGCAGGTTTTTAGTGCTGAAGTCGAGTGAGTGTTCGTGAGTGTTCTTTTTACAAGATGGAGGAGCAAGCAATGAAACTGACAGCCAAGCACCAGGAGTACTGGCGCAAAAACCTGCAAATAACCGGCCTGCTTTTAGGCATCTGGTTCTTTGTCACCTTTGTCGTGGTGTTCTTCGCCCGCGACCTCACGTTCAGCTTCTTCGGCTGGCCGTTCTCGTTCTGGGTGGCCGCCCAGGGCGCCCTGGTGGTGTACTGCCTGATCATCTGGTACTACGCCCGCCACATGAACAAGCTGGATGTTGAATACGGCGTTGCCGAAGGAGATGAATGATGGGACTCTTCGGCGGAGACGGACAGTCGCAAGGCGACTTCAAGAAGGGCCTGAACAAGGTCTACACCTGGTACACCGGCGGCTTCGTCGGCTTTGTGCTGGTGCTGGCGGTGCTCGAACAGATGGGCCTGCCCAAGGCCTGGATCGGCTACCTGTTCCTGGCGGCCACGGTGCTGCTGTATGCCGGTATCGGCATCATGAGCCGCACCAACGACGCGGCCGAGTACTACGTGGCCGGGCGCCGCGTGCCAGCCATCTACAACGGCATGGCCACGGGGGCCGACTGGATGTCGGCGGCCTCCTTCATCGGCATGGCGGGCACCCTGTACCTGTCGGGCTACGGGGGGTTGGCGTTCATCCTGGGGTGGACGGGGGGCTACTGCCTGGTGGCGCTGTTCTTGGCGCCCTACCTGCGCAAGTTCGGCCAGTTCACCATTCCCGACTTTCTGGGCGCACGGTTTGAAGGCAACCTGCCCCGGCTGATCGGGGTGGGGGCGGCCATCCTGTGTTCGTTCACCTATGTGGTGGCGCAGATCTACGGCGTGGGCCTGATCACGTCGCGCCTGACGGGCCTGGCGTTCGAGATCGGCATTTTTGCCGGGCTCGCCGGCATCCTGGTCTGCTCGTTCCTGGGGGGCATGCGCGCTGTGACCTGGACGCAGGTGGCGCAGTACATCATCCTGATCATCGCCTACCTGATTCCCGTGGTCTGGCTGTCGGTCAAGCACACCGGCGTGCCGGTGCCGCAGGCCGTGTATGGCTATACGCTGGAGAAGGTCACGGCCAAAGAGGCCGAGCTGCTCAAGGACCCGAAAGAGCTGGAGGTGCGTGGCATCTACAAGGCGCGCTCGGATGCGGCGGTGGAGAAGCTCAAGGACGTGAACGCTTCGCTGGCGGCAGACCGTGCGGCCGCACAGAAGAAGCTGGACGACCTGAAGGCCGCCAACGCGCCTGCAGCCGAGATCACTGCCGCCACGGCTGCGCTGGCCGCCCTGCCCAAGAACGAGGCCGACGCCCGCACGGCCTACACGGCGGCGCGCACCTCCAATGCCGCCAAGGCTGCACCGCCCATCCGCCATGCCGAGCCCTTCCCGGGCAAGGACGAGGCCGCACAGAACGTGGCACGCAAGAACTTCCTGGCACTGGTGTTCTGCCTGATGATCGGCACGGCCGCGTTGCCGCACATCCTGATGCGCTACTACACCGTGCCCTCGGTGCGCGAAGCGCGGGAGTCGGTGAGCTGGTCGCTGTTCTTCATCTTCCTGCTGTACTTCACGGCACCTGCGCTGGCAGTGCTGGCCAAGTACGAGGTCTACACGGTGCTGGTGAACACGCCGTTTGCGAGCCTGCCGGAGTGGATCGCGCGCTGGAGTGCGGTGGACAAATCGCTGCTGTCGGTGGTGGACATCAACAACGACGGCATCCTGCAGCTGGCGGAGATCTCCATCGGTGGCGACATCATCGTGCTGGCCACGCCTGAAATCGCCGGGCTGCCGTATGTGGTGTCGGGCATGGTGGCAGCGGGGGGCCTGGCGGCGGCGCTGTCCACCGCAGACGGGCTGCTGCTGACCATCGCCAACGCGCTGTCTCACGACCTGTACTACAAGGTGCTGGACCCCAATGCCTCCACGGCCCGCCGTGTGATGGTGTCCAAGCTGCTGCTCCTCCTGGTGGCCCTGGCGGCGGCCTATGTGGCGGCGCAGAAACCTGCGGACATCCTGTTCCTGGTATCGGCGGCGTTCTCGTTTGCTGCGGCGGCGTTCTTCCCGGCATTGACGCTGGGCATCTTCTGGAAACGCGCCAACAAGTGGGGCGCGTCGCTGGGGATGCTGGCTGGCCTGGGCATCACCTTCTATTACATGGTGACCACCCAGCCCTGGCTGTACAAGCTCACCCATGGCACCGCCATCACGCCGGAAATCCTCAAGGCCAATACCTGGTGGGACATTGCGCCCATCTCGGCCGGGCTGTTTGGCGTGCCCCTGGGCTTTGCGGTGATCATCATCGTCTCGCTGCTGACCAAGGAGCCTGGCAAGGATATCCAGGAGCTGGTGGAGCATGTGCGCTACCCCAGCCTGGATGGCAAGACTTCGGCCGCCAGCGCTGCGCATTAAAGGGCGGGGCGCCTGCGGGCGCCCTGGTAACCCGCAAACAACAAAGCCCCGCCACGCGAGTGGCGGGGCTTATTTTTTGGGTGGTCAGCGGCCCAGCGCGGCAGCCACGAACTCCTCGGCTTTTTTCTCCGAGCGCATGGAGGCCACTACGGTGCGCAGCTCCAGGATCTTGGCCTGCAGCTCGGCCATCGATTTGCACTTTTCGAGTTGCAGGGCCAGGGGCTCGCATGCGGGGCCCAGCAGGTCTTCCAGTGCCTTGGTGGCGCGCCGCGTGCTGCTGCGCAGGTCCTGGGGCTGTGCAGCGGCGGCAGCCGCAGCCGGGGCATCGCCCGCGGCGGCGGCGGGGGAGGGCGCGGCCGCGCCACCGGACACCACCGATGCCAGCCCCAGATCGACCAGCGCCTGGCCAATGCGCAGGGCCTCGTCAAGGCTGCCACAGGCCTGGGCCAGGTCCTGCAGGCGCTTGCTGCCGTCCACCAGGATCAGGGTGGTGCGCTCCCGGGGCGCAAGCGCGCGGTCGCGGTGCTTGATGGCCTCGATCCCTTGGTCTGTCTTCTTGAGGACGGTGTGGGCTTGCATGGGTCCCCTGTAAAGGTTGGCAGATGCTGTCCATAAGCGGGCGATGGGCGAGCACCCTGGCGCACGGATGGTGTGCGTGGTGCCCGAAGGGCCGCTGCGGCGCACAAATCCTGCTCGGGGTTTTCCCTGCTCATGGTTCGGTGAATCCAGCGCTTTGGGCACCCGTTCCCAAGGGCACTCCGCGCTCTGTAAGTATCGGTTCAGTTTAGCGCAAGCCTTTGTTGGTTTGGCGTCAGAGGAGAGTCAGTGCCTTCCCGAAGAATGACCTTGCCCGCCGCTGTGCGGACTCACAAATCACCAGGAGACACAGACACCATGGCAACCATCCATCCCGCACCGCGGCCGATGTCGCCCGAAGAGCGCAAGGTCATCTTCGCGTCATCGCTCGGCACCGTTTTCGAGTGGTACGACTTTTATCTGTACGGCTCGCTCGCAGCCATCATTGCCAAGCAGTTCTTCAGCGGGCTGGATGCCGGATCGGCGTTCATCTTCGCGCTGCTGGCGTTTGCGGCAGGCTTCATTGTTCGCCCCTTCGGCGCCATCTTCTTCGGCCGCCTGGGCGACATGATCGGCCGCAAGTACACCTTCCTGGTCACCATCCTGATCATGGGCCTGTCCACGTTCATCGTGGGCATCCTGCCGACCTACGCGTCGATTGGTGTGGCCGCTCCCATCATCCTGATCGTGCTGCGCCTGCTGCAGGGCCTGGCCCTGGGGGGTGAGTACGGCGGCGCTGCCACCTACGTGGCCGAGCATGCCCCGCACGGTCGGCGTGGTGCTTACACCGCCTGGATCCAGACCACCGCAACGCTGGGCCTGTTCCTGTCGCTGATGGTGATTCTGGGCACCCGCACCGTCGTGGGCGAAGAGGCCTTTGCTGACTGGGGCTGGCGCGTGCCGTTCATCGTGTCCATCGTGCTGCTGGCCATCTCGGTGTGGATCCGCCTGGCCATGAACGAATCGCCTGCCTTCCAGAAAATGAAGGCCGAAGGCAAGACCTCCAAGGCGCCTCTGAAGGAATCCTTCGGCCAGTGGAAGAACCTCAAGATCGTGATCCTGGCACTGGTGGGCCTGACGGCTGGCCAGGCTGTGGTGTGGTACTCGGGCCAGTTCTATGCCCTGTTCTTCCTGACGCAGGCGCTGAAGGTGGATGGCGCGACAGCCAACATCCTGGTGGCTGTGTCGTTGCTGATCGGCACGCCCTTCTTCATCGTGTTCGGTTCGCTGTCCGACAAGATCGGCCGCAAGCCCATCATCCTGGCAGGCTGCCTGCTGGCCGCACTGACCTACTTCCCCGTGTTCGGCGCACTTACCAAGGCGGCCAACCCCGCCCTGGCGGAAGCCCAGGCCAAGAACAAGGTTGTGGTGGTGGCAGACGCCAACGAGTGCTCGTTCCAGTTCAACCCCACCGGCACCGTCAAGTTCACCAGCTCGTGCGACATCGCCAAGCAGGTGCTGGCCGGCGCTTCGGTCAGCTACGAAAACGCGCCCGGTGCAGCCGGTACGCCTGCCGTGATCAAGATCGGCGAGACCTCCATCACCGGCTACAGCAGCAAGGGCCTGCCCGCTGACGAAGCCAAGAAGAAGGACGGCGAGTTCAAGAAGGCTGTGGCCGATGCGCTCAAGGCCGCGGGCTACCCCACCAAGGCAGATCCTGCCCGCATCGACAAGGTCATGGTCACGGCGATCCTGGTCTACCTGGTGCTGCTGGTGACCATGGTGTACGGCCCCATCGCCGCCATGCTGGTCGAAATGTTCCCCACCCGCATCCGCTACACGTCCATGTCCCTGCCATACCACATCGGTAACGGCTGGTTCGGCGGCCTGCTGCCCACCACGGCATTCGCCATCGTGGCCCAGACCGGCAACATGTACAACGGCCTGTGGTACCCCATCATCATCGCCGCAGCCACGGTGGTGATCGGTGGCCTGTTCATCAAGGAAACCAAGGACGTGGACATCTACGCCAACGACTGATCCGTGATGCCCGACCGGTGATCCTGCGGGGTTGCCGATCGGCACCGACCGGTGTGCAGGGCCCGACCCGCAAGGGGCGGGCCCTGTGTTCCATCAAGGGGCCTGGGCCGCGCACCCAGTACAACCGATAACCCTGCGCGTCAGCAGGCCCCTTGATTGAACAAACCCATTCCCAAGGACCCAAGGAGATTGTTATGTGGAAGATTGTTGTTGGCTTCGTTCTGTTCGCAGCGCTGTCGATGTACGTGATCATCGTGGCGGGCGACAAGGCCGACATGGGCGGTGAAAAACACGGCGCCGATGCCGTGCATGCGCCAGAGGCTCCTGCCAGTGCGGCCACACCCGCACCTGCTGCCGTTGCGGCTCCTGCTGCTGCGCCTGCCGCTCCAGCCAGCGCCCAGTAAGCGTTCAACCTTGTGGCCTGCAGGCGCCGCTGAGGCGCCCCGCCCCCTGTGGTGGCGCGAAGCAAAAAAGCCCGGTGCGTCAGCCCCGGGCTTTTTTTAGGTGCTGCTGCGTCAAGCGTCAGCGGCTCCGCGCTTCAGTGCTCCTGCGGCTCAGCGCTTGAAGCGGCCGTCACTGCCAATGATGGACAGATCGGCAAACACCAGGCCACTGTGGTCGGTGGGGCTGTAGCTCAGCTCCACGCCGCCCAGGTCCCATTTCTTGATGCTCTCCAGCCCGGCGTGCAGCTTGGCGCGGTCCGGCTTGGGGCCCGCGCGCTTGATGCCTTCCACCAGCACCTTGGCACTCACTAAACCCTCCACCATGGCAGGGGTGAGGTCGGAAATGTTCCTGGCCCGTGCCAGCTCCATCGCCTCCTTGACGACGGGGTAGTTGAGCGAGCGCTCAGACGGAAACACCTGCGTGACGACCACGCCCCGGGCCTGGTCGCCCAGCAGTTTCACAAAGCCGCCAGACGCGTTATTGGACAGCGTGACGATCTGCCCGGTGACGCCCGCTGACCGCAGTGCCTTGATGCCGTCCACCACCGCCGCCCCGGTACCAATGAAGACCACGGCCTGCGGCTGCTTTTGCGCCACCCGGGGCGCGATCGCGCTGTAGTCGGGCTTGGCGCGGTCAAACTTCTCGATGAAAAGCGCGTCCAGCTGGTTGGCCTTGAAGCCGGATTGCGCGCCCGCGAGGCCATCGGCGCCAAAGGTGTCGTCCACATGCACCACGCCAATGCGCTTGATGCCCAGGGTGTTGAGGTGGGTGATGGCCTTCTCCACCTCGCGCTGGTAGGGAGCCCGCACATTGAAGATGTATTTGGGCACGGGCTGGTGCAGCACCATGGCCCCGGTGGAGGGGCCCACCAGCGGCACGCCATGCTGCTCCAGCAGCGGCATGATGCCCTGCGTGTGGGGGGTGCCGCGTGTCATGAACAGGCCGATCACGCCCTTTTCTTC
>OGCL01001228.1_pt1 | contig 22788 bp, 20 predicted proteins | sample 1570041 | NCBI WGS metagenome assembly OGCL01 (sample SAMN06266162, study PRJEB24511) | hot springs metagenome | isolation source: Hot spring water | place: South Africa: Limpopo | collected 2015-06-22 | reverse complement strand
CGACCATCCTGATCAGCCATTGCGAAGACACGCCGTCGATTGCGGTCAACGAGGAAAAATGGCGCAAAAAATATGGCGACGCCGTGCCGTTCTCGGCCCATCCGCTGATTCGCGACGCCGACGCCTGCTACAAATCCTCGTCGCTGGCGGTCGAACTGGCCAGGAAGCACGGCACACAGCTACACGTGCTGCACATTTCCACCGCCCGCGAACTGGCTCTCTTTGAAGACAAGCCGCTGGCCGACAAGCGTATCACCGCCGAAGTCTGCGTTCATCACCTGCTCTTTGACGAGCGGGACTATGCCATCCTCGGCAGTCATCTGAAGTGCAACCCGGCGGTCAAAACCGAGGCTGACCGCGATGCCCTGCGCGCCGCGCTCAACACTAACCGGCTGGATGTGATCGGTACCGATCACGCGCCGCACACGCTGGCAGAAAAGGCCGGCAACTACTTCCAGGCACCGTCCGGCCTGCCGCTCGTCCAGCACGCGCTGCCAGGCCTGATGGGGCTGGTGCACGACGGCGTCATCGACCTGCCGATGCTGGTTGCCAAGACCAGCCACCGCGTCGCCGACCTGTTTGCGATTGCCGAACGCGGCTATCTGCGCGAAGGCTACTGGGCCGATCTGGTGTTGATTGGCGGCCGCGATATCGATGCACCGGACGATCCCATCCTCAGCCGTTGCGGCTGGTCACCCTTTGTTGGCCGACGCTTTCGCAGCCGGGTTTCCACTACGGTTGTTTCGGGTCAGCTTGCCTGGCATGAAGGTCAATTACGGCCGAACTGCCGTGGGCAAGCACTTTCATTTTTGCGCGATTCTTCCGGTTGACCGTAGCATCAAGCCGCGTCACGAAGGATGCGTTCCATCCTGAAGTTTCACCTGGCTGTGCTTAAAAAACAGCTGGCTGGCGTCTGGCTGGCTTGCTGGAAGCGAGGGTGAGAAACTTAGTGTTCGATATGATGGCTGGCGCGCTGGCACAAGCGGAAGGCGAGATCGTCGCGTTCGCGGGCCAGGCGCTCGCACTCGCGGTGCGCGGCGCAGATGGTCTTGTCCATGTGCCAGACGCGCTGGGCGGCGACGATCAATTGTTCGTTGGCTTCCCGCAGTTCCATCAGTTGCCGGCCCAGTTCGATGATGGCCTGGCCGGATTCGAGCTGGGCGATGCGCGCGCGCAGATTGCTGGTTTGTGTTTCGAGCACCGCGATGCGATTGGCCTGTTCGATGCTGCGGGCGGCATTGAGCGTGATCATCCGCTTCTGGCTGCTGCGGGCTTTCTGCAAGGCGCGGCGCAGGGCGGCGTTTTCTCTTTCCAGCGCGCTGTGCGGCTCGGCAGGTTCCTTTTCGAGGATGGCGCGGTTTTCAAGCGGGGCAAGCATGGTGTAACTCCTGACGCTGACCCAGGCGTTGGCTGGCGCGTTCGCACAATTCACGGGTTTCATGATCGATGTCCTGGTCGCACAGGTGCTCAAGCAGTCGTGCCGCGTGCAGCGCGGATTGACGACACCCAGTCTCTTCGTGGATCAGGACCAGGCTGAGGGTGGCGGCCCAGATATCGCTTTTCGGCATGGCCTTCTCCTCAGAAACCGGCGCCGGCCAGCATCAGCCAGAGCAGGGTGGCGGCGATACCGGTATGGATCAACAGACTGTTCATGTGGCACCTCGCATGAGTGAGAATGGTTCTTAATATACGTGAATGGCAAATTAAGTCAAACAAGAATTATTTCGTTTTGTGACAATGTTATTTCCGGGTGGAGGGCGCCGGCGTGTGATCGGCACCCTCCGGAGGAGCAGGCGGGGTCAGCGACCTGCTCCGGCTTGCTCGGTGGGGCTTACTTAGTCAGGATCAGCTTGCCTTGGCGGGTGATGCGCAGGCGGTACTCGCTGCCACTGTGGCGGATGCAGATTTCGTTGCATTCGCCAAACAGAGCCTTGCTGGCGATGCACTGGATCGCGCAGCTTGCGGTCCGGGCGGCGGCTTGTTCGGGCTTGAGACGCAAGGTCGGGCGCGGACCGTTGGCATGCAGGAACGGAATGCGCAGAGTCTGTTTGCTCGGTTCCATGATGGGCTCCTCGAGGGATTACATCCGGGTGGCGTAGTACTCGACCACACGCTGCAGGTCGAGTGGGAAGGGCGCCGCGTCGCCATCGGGCAGGTGGGTCAGGCGGGCGCAGGTCGTCGCGTCATCGAAGGCGATCCATTGCGGACGCTCCAGCGCCGGCTCTTTGAGCGTGGCGCGCACCAGATCGATCTTGCGTCCGGCCTCGGTCGGGCCGAAGGCATCGCCGATGCGCAGGCGGATCGAGGGAATGGTCACGCGCTTGCCGTTGAGCTGGAAATGACCGTGGCTGACCAGTTGGCGGGCGGCCGGAATGGTCGGCGCGAAACCCGCGCGGAAGACCAGGTTGTCGAGGCGGCGTTCGAGCAGTTCCACCAGCTTGTTGCCGGTAGCACCGCGATCCTTCTTGGCATCGGCGACGGCGCGACGCAGCTGGCGTTCGCTCAGACCGTAGTTGTAGCGCAGCTTCTGTTTTTCCATCAGTTGCAGGCCGAATTCGGACTTGCGCGAGGTGACTTTGCGGGCGCCGTGCTGGCCGGGCGGCTGGTTGCGGTCCTGCATCGATTTGCGCGACAGCCCCGGCAGATCGACGCCGAGGGCGCGCAGGACTTTGAGGCGGGGGCCGGTATAACGGGACATGATTACTCTCTCTTGTACTGTGATTGATGTCAGTGGGTCTGGCAGCCGGGGTGGGCCAGCGGGTAACAATCGACCGGAACCGAAGCGGGGTGGCAGTGCACCGCCTCCCAGCCGCCGAGGACTTCCTGCAGCGTGCTCTTCAGGTAGGGATTGAGGTCGGCGCTGTCGGCCACGCTGCGCAGATGAGTGCGCAAGGCTTCGGTTTTGTGGAAGGTGGCGCCGCGCAGGGCTGACGAGGACAACAGGTGGATGACGGCAGCCAGCCTGAGTTCGAGGGGCATGTCGGCGTGTTCCATGAGGGGCGCTCCAGTCGGTTCGGGGAAACTGGCTGGCTGGCCGGAAACGCGGCTTGCTGGCTAATGAATGAGAATTATTGTTAATAATTCATTTGGCGTCAAGTGTCTTTTTGGCAGGCTGTGCTAACATCCGCCCGTTGGTGCTCGCGCATGCCTCGGCCGGCGCGGTTAAACGGGAAGCTGGGAGATTGGCCGTCAGGCAGATCCAACCAGCGCTGCCCCCGCAACGGTAAGTGGATGGACGTCCGCGTCCAGTTTTCACCCTGCAGCCACTGGCGATGCAACGCATCCCGGGAAGGCGGTGAAGGCAAGATCCACCAGCCCGGATACCGGCCAACAGGGGGGTCCGCGCATGCGCCGGGCCGTAATGCCTGATGTCGACGGGGAGGTCGGCAGGGCGTCATTTCGGAACTTCTTCCCATGTCAAAAATCCCTACGCGTGTGGCGGCGTGCGCCCTGTTCACGGCGGCTGCCTGTTTTTCCCCGCTTGCTCTGGCTCACGGCAACCACACCCACGGTCACGGCAATGTCCAGGTCAGTGTTGAAGGTGCGGCGCTGACGGTGCGCCTCGATGTACCGCTGGAAGCTTATCTCGGCTACGATTACCCGCCCCGCAACGAAAAACAGCAGCAGGTCTGGCAGGCCTTCGTCGAACGTGTTGCCGACCCGCTGCGCTTCGTTGAACCGCCGGCCGAAGCCCAGTGCAAGTTGAGTGGCAGTCGCACCGAACCGGCGCTGGGCGAAGTCGATCCCAAGGTCGATATTGCCAACCTGGTGCACGAAATCCGCTTCGAATGCGCGCAGCCCGAAGCACTCAAGTCGCTGAGCTTCAGCGCCTTCCGCGACCACCCGGGGCTCAAGCAGTTGCGGGTCCGCCTGGAGCGGGCCGGCGCGAAAAAGACCCAGACCATCCGTCCGCGTTTCCCGGCGCTGGTGTTCTGATGCTGGAGGCCGGCTTTACCCAGCTCACCCAGTTGCTGCTGACGCCGATTCTCTGGCTGCTGGCGGCGGCGCTGGTCTACGCCCTGTGGATGAGCGGCGCCGTGCTGGTCGAGGCCTGGCAACGGCGTTCGCCGGCCTTCCGCAGTCTGCCCGACGCACCGGAACTGGCGTTCGACGAGATCGAGCTGATCGTCCTGCGCCGGCTTGAGCCGCTCCGCCTGCTCAGCCGGGTGACGCCGATGCTCGGTCTGATCGCCACCATGATCCCGCTCGGCCCGGCGCTGCATGGGGTTGCCAGCGGCAACGGCAGTGCTGCGCTGGCGGTGTTCAGCGACGCCTTTGCCGGCGTCGTGCTGGCGCTGACGGCGGCGGCCATCGGCCTGGTCCTGTATTCCCTGCGCCGTCGCTGGCTGCTCGGCGAACTGCTGGCCATCCGCAAGCGCCGGGAGGGCCTGGCGTGAGCCTCAAGCATTTCAACATCCTGGAAGAGGATGACGACGACCCGATGCTGTCGTCGATCAACCTGGTCGATGTCTTTCTCGTTCTGGTCGTCGCCCTGCTGGCGGCGGTCAACCTGTCGTCGGCTGGCGGTCCGGGGGCGCCGGTGGAACTGGCGATTCCGGAAAACGGCCAGGAAATCCGCTACCAGGGCACCGGCGACAGCGGCGAAGGAGAGGGCGTGCGGGCCGGCGTTGCCTACCGCTTGCGCGACGGCAGCATCATCTACGTTCCGGAAGACGGCCCGGCCGCCAAGCCATGATGCGCTGGCTGGGATGGCTGCTGCTCGCCTGCCTGGCGGGTGCCGCGCAGGCGCGCGAACTGTTGTGGGTGACCGCCGACATCACGCCCAAGGCCCGCACCGCCCTGGTCGAACGCCTGGCGGAGGCGAATGGCTGGCGTTTCCGGCATTTCGATACGCCGCTGACCCTGCCGGAGAGCGAACGCCCGGCGCAGCGCCGGCGCCTGCTGGCGGCGGCCACCAGTGCCGACATGCTGTGGGTCGATGCGCCGCATGCGATGCCGCAGGCACTGCTGGCCGACATGCTGCCGGCTGGCGCGGTCAAAGTGCCGGTGATCTGGATCGGCCCCGAGTCGGTTGCGGCGTCTGATCGGCTGGCTGATTACCTGCGCCACGGTGGCGAAGGCAATGTCCGGGCCGCGCTGACCCTGGCCGCCCGCCGTCTCGCCGGCATGAGCGAGGCGCAAGCTGTAGCTGATCTGCCGACGCCGCGCCCCTGGCCGCGCCAGGGGCTCTACCATCCGGACGCTCCGGACTTCCTGGCCGACGTCGACGCCCTGAAGGCCTGGCGCCGCGATCCACGACCGGCAGTGGCGGTGCTCGTCCATCGCCATCATTTCGTCAATGGCGAAACGGCCTGGCTCGACGCCTGGCTGCGTCGTTTCGACGCGCACGGGCTGGCAGCCTATGCGGTCTTCGGTCAGCAACTCGATGCCGGTGGCCTGCGCCAGTTGCTGGTGGCGCGAGCGGACCGCCGCGACAGCGGCCCGGAAACAGCGCACCCGGCGGTACTGGTGCTGCACCAGCTGGTGTCGAAAGGCGCCGAGCTGCAGACCCTGCTGGCGCGCTGGCAAGTGCCGCTGCTGTCGGCCTTGCCCTATCGCCATGGCGACACCGCCGCCTGGCAGAACGATGCGACCGGCCTGCGTCTGGCCGACACGCCCTTTTACCTGTTCCAGCCGGAAGCGGCGGGCGCCATTGATCCGCTGATCGTCGCCGCCCATCCCGACGATAAGCGGCCGGTCGAACTGATCGAGCGCCAGGCCGATGCACTGATCGCCCGCGCCGCGCGGCAGGTTGCGCTGCAGCGCAAGCCGCCGGCAGAGAAAAAGCTGGCGCTGATGGTGTATAACTATCCGGCCGGCGGCAGCAATTTCGGCGCCTCCTTCCTCAACGTGCCGCGCAGCCTGGAAAACGTCACTGCCGCACTGGTGCATGCCGGCTACCGCACGCAATCCTTGCCCGAAGCAGCCTGGGTGGCGAACCTGCAACCCTTGCTGAGTGCCTATTATCCCGACGCCGACCTGCGCGCCCTGCTTGCCGCTGACCAGGCCGAGGCCCTGCCGCTGCGCGCCTACCGTGCCTGGTGGAACAGCCTGCCGGCCAACACGCGCCAGCGCATCGCCGGCCACTGGGGCGAGCCGGAGAAAAGCCGTTATCTGGTCGACTGGCAGGGCGAGAAGGTTTTCGTCATTCCCCGCTTGCGGCTCGGTAACGTCTCGGTGCTGCCGCAGCCGCCGCGCGAGGAAACCCTGCATCGCGGCCAGAATCCGTTTTCGCACAAGAGTGGCACGCCGCTGTCGCACCATTATCTGGCGGTCTACCTGTGGGCACGCCAGGGTGATGCGCTGATCCACTTCGGTACCCACGGCACTCAGGAATGGGCCGGCGGCAAGCCGCGCGGGCTCGACGTCCTCGATGACGCTTTGCTGCCGCTGGGCGACTTGCCGGTGATCTATCCCTACATCGTCGACAACCTCGGCGAGGCGCTGACCGCCAAGCGGCGCGGGCGTGCCGTGCTGCTCAGTCACCGCACGCCGGTGCTGGCGACCAGTGGCCTGGGCCCCGGCATGGCGCAACTGCACGAACTGATGCACGAGTGGGCGATTGCCGACGAAGGGCCGACCAAAATTGCGGTCGGCCAGCGCTTGACCGCGCTGATCGCCGAAAACCGCCTGCACCATGATCTCGGCTGGCCAATCGAACGGGTGCAGCGCGAACTCGATGCCTTCCTTGATGCCCTGCATCCCTGGCTCGACCAGCTTGCCCACGGCAGCCAGCCGCGCGGGCTGGCAGTGTTTGGTGGCGTGCCCGACCCGGCCTTGCGCCGCCTGCAGATATTGCAGGCGCTTCAGCGTCCCTTGCTCGATGCGCTGGGCGAGGACGTCGACGAAACCTTCCTGATGGATTACCGGCACATCGAGAGCTCGCGGCCGATGCGCTGGCTTGAGATTGCATTGAACGACGCCGAGGCCGCCAGTCGCCTCGATCTGCGCCGTGCCGGCGACGATACTGCCGTGCCCAACCGGGCCGGCGAACGGGCCATCGACCCCGAGGCCTTACGCGAACTGGCCGGCCGGGCGCAGGCGCTCGACCGTTTGCTCAGCGTCGAGAACGAGATGCCGGCCCTGCTCGACGCGCTGGCCGGGCGTTTCATCCCGGCGGCTTACGGTGGCGATCCGATCCGCAATCCGGACAGCCTGCCGACCGGGCGCAACCTGATCGGCCTCGATCCCAGCCGCCTGCCAACCCGTCAGGCCTACACCGTGGCGCAACTGCTTTTCGATCAGTGGCTGGCCGGCTGGCTGGACCGCCACGCCGGTGTCCATCCGCAACGTCTGGCCCTGTCGCTGTGGGCCGGCGAAACCCTGCGCCACCAGGGAGTGATGGAGGCGCAGGCGCTGGTCGCCCTGGGCGTAAGGCCTGTTTGGGACGACGCTGGTCGGCCGCGCGGCGTCGAAGTGATCCCCGCCGACGAACTCGGCCGACCGCGCGTCGATGTCCTGCTCAGTGTGACCGGTTCCTACCGCGACCAGTTTCCCGCCTTGATGGCGCTGGTCGATGCGGCGGTCGCTGCCGTCGCCACGGCCGAACCTGGCGGCAGTGTCGCCCGCCACAGTCGGGCGGTGGCCGATGAACTACGCCAGCGCGGCACGCCGCGTGCGCTTGCCGACCGCCTCGGCCAGGCGCGGGTATTCGGCAACGCCGTCGGCGACTACGGCACCGGCATCGCCGAAGCGGTGCTCGACGATCGACTGCAGGAAAAGGATGCACGCCTCGGTCAGATGTTTCTGCAACGCATGAGTCAGCCCTATGTCGACGGCCAGCCGGTCGCTGGGTTGGCGGCCGGCGTGGCCGCGCAGGCGCTCGCTGCGCAACTGCGGCGTACCGACGCGGCGCTGCTGTCGCGAACCTCCAATCTGTTCGGGATGATGACCTCGGACGACCCCTTCCAGTACCTCGGCGGCCTGGCCGCTGCAGCCCGTGCGGCCGGTCGCGACAAGCCGCTGGAACTGCACGTCAGCCAGTTGCAGCAGGCCGACGAACCCTTTGCGCAGACGGCCGGGCAGAGCATTGCCCTGGAAATGCAGGCGCGTTATCTGCACCCCGGCTGGGTCGAGGCCCTGCAGAAGGAAGGCTACGCCGGCACCTTGCAGGTCCTCAAGGCCGCCCAGTTCGCCTGGGGCTGGGCCAGCGTCGTGGACGGCGCGGTCCGCGACGATCACTGGCAAGGGATGCACGACGTTTTCGTGCGTGACAAGCACGGGCTCGGCGTTCGGGAATGGCTGCGCAGCCATCCCCAGGCCTACGCGCAAACCCTGGAACGCCTGATTCAGGCCGTCCGCCACCAACACTGGAAAGCGGATGCCGCCACCCGTCAGGAACTGGCGACGCTGTACCGCGAACTCACCGCCGAAGCCCCGCTGAGCAAGCCGTCGCAGGCGGTCGAAGCGTGGGTGAGGACCGCACTTCCTGAAAACCCGGTCACCGCCTTGCGCGGCGTCAGCCGCCTGCCGGCGGGCGTGACGCCTGTTGCAGTCAGCGAACTGACTGCCGCAACGGCGACGGCCGAGGTCGCCGACGGCTACCAACCCGTCCGCGGTGAGCGCCTGGTGGCACGGCCCGTACCGGATGTGCCGTCGCCGTCATGGTTGTTGGCGTTGTTACTTGTGCCGCTGATTGGTGGTGCCGTGGTTCAGCGTGCCAGATTCAATCGACAGGCTCGCCAGTGACGGCACTGGCTGCAGCTTCGCTACCTTCGGGAACATAGACCATCGAACCGTCCTTCATCTTGTAGGCAACGCCGGCCTTCTCGCCGTCGCCGCCGCCGATTTCGCCGCTGGCCTTGTATTTCTCGATCTTCTCGCCCTTCTTGACCAGCACTTCCATGGTCGGTTTGCCGGCGTCGGTGATCACCGTTACGTCCTGCTTGGTGAACGGGTTGATCAGCGGGTTCTGGGCGACGGTGATGAGCAGCGCGGCGATGATGACCAGGAAGATGTCGATCAGGTTGACCACCGACAGGATCGGGTCTTCGGTTTCCGGTTCGTGCAACAGCTTGAGGCTCATGCGTGGGCTCCGCGCAGCGCCTGGATTTCCAGGATTTCTTCGGCCAGCCAGCGGCGGCGGACGTTGACCACCCAATAGGTGATCGAGGCGGCGATCAGGGCCAGGATGACGGCGGCGAAGGCAATCGTCAGGTTGTGCGAAACCTCGGCCAGGTTGCCGTCGGACAGCGATTTGAGCGCCGGTCCCATGGGGATCATGGTGGCAACGAGGCCGAGCATGGGCGTGACCCGGCTGGCGATGCGAGGGTTCTCCAGCGCCTTGTGCGCGAGCAGGTCGAGCTGGTCGTCGGAAAGCGTCGGCTGGCTGCGGAAGTGGTTGAGAAGAAAGCGGCCATTCCCGCTACGGCGCCGCCAGGCGAGCACGGCGAATTCGCCGAGTACCCAGAAGGCGTAGAGGAAGAGGGCGGTGATCAGGGCCAGCGTCGGCAGCAGGAAGAGCTGCGAGATCTGGTACATGGTCAGTTCGACGAGTTGGGACATGGATACTCCTTGGGGTTGTGTTGAGGTTGTCTGGTTACCACTTGCCTTCGAGCGACAGCAGCAGCGTGCGCTGGCCGCGTTCGCTGCTCTCCAGCCGCCAGTCGTTGGCGCCGGCGGTGTAGCCGGCGAGGCGGCGGGTGTCGGCGCGCAGCAGGTTCTGGGCGTCGAGGCGCAGGTTCAGTTGCGGCGTCAGACGGCGGCTCAGGTAGAGGTCGAGCAGGGTCTTCGGCCGCTGTTTGGCTTCGCTTTCACCGGGAATGTCGGTGCGTGTTTCGCCATGCCGCGTCAGATGGAAGCCGGCGCTCATCTGCCAGGCGGGCAGGGCCTGGTCGACGCCGAGTGTGAACTGGTAGCGCGGCAGGTCGCGGGCATCGCGGGTCAGACCGAGGCGTTCGTCTTCCACGCGGGCTTTCGGTAGGCTCAGGTGGCTGCGGACGGCAGCACCTTTCCAGCCCAGTGCGTCGGTCTTCAGCTTGGCGTCGAGCTCCAGGCCCCAGTGACGGGCCTTGCCCTCGTTGTACGGACGCTCGACCCAGCGTGTACCTTCGCGCTGGATGCGGCGCTCGATGAAATCCCGGGTCTGCCGCAGGTAGAAGTTGGCGCCGACGATGCCGAGGTCGCCGGGCAGGCGTTTCTCCAGCGAGGCTTCCCAGTTGATGTTGCGCTCGGCTTTGAGCGCACCGTTGCCGGCCCGGTCGGCTTCGAGCGGGCTGTTGGTGCCGGTGGCGCGCACGGTCAGGCCGGAAATCTCGTCGAGCTTGGGCGCTTTGATACCGGCGCCGATCGATGAGCGAAAGATCAGGTCAGAGGCAATTTCGTAGCGTCCGGCCAGTGACGGCGCGATCTGGCTGGCACTTTGCGAGTGGCCGTCGGCCTTGAGCGCGAAGTGTTCGCCGCGTAGACCGCTGGTCAGGGTAAGCTTGTCGCTGAGTGGTGCTTCATGCTGCAGCCAGGCTGTCCATTGCCGGGCGCTCGCTTCATGGTCGCTGCGCAGGGCGCCGACGCCGCTGATGCGTTGCCGCTCCTCGCGTCGGTGCCAGCTCTGTTCGAGGCCGGTGGATAGCAGTCCTTTGCCGACGCCCCGGTCGAGGCGGACGGCCGAGGAGAACTCGTTCTCGTCGCGACGGATCGATTCGTCGGCCTGTGTGATGACGCCGGCGGCGCTGCGCCACAGGCGCTGGGTGTCGGCGCGGCGCTGGCCGTCCATGATTGCGGCGCGGCCGGACAGCTTGCCGTCGGCCAGTTTGCGTTCGCCCTCGGCACGCAGGCGGAGCAGGGTCATCTCGCTATCCTCGCGGTCGCGCCTTCCGCCGTCGTCGGCCAGGCCGGTGCCGGCGACCGGGTCGGCGTAGGCCTGGCGGTCGACGTGGGTGCTGCGCTCGCCGCGATTGTGATAAAGGCTGGGCCACAGGGTCAGGCTGCCGTTGTCGGCGCGCCAGGTCAGGCGCGGCGAGAGGACGAATTCATTGAGCGTGTAGGCGCCACGCTCCTGTTCGATCTCCCAGTTCGTGCGCGTGCCGGCGGTGGCGGCCTGGCGGATGCTTTTACGTTCGGTCGGCAGGCCGTGGTGGTTGATCGAGATCGGCATGACCCAGGAGAACGCCTTGTCGCCACCGCCCAGGCTGGCGCTGAACTGGCCGTTGGCCTCGTCGCCGCGCATGCCGCCGGCCAGCCGCAGCGAGGTCGAGGCCTGACTCGGGCGCGCCTTCTTCATGATCAGGTTGACGGTGATCGCGGCGGCACCGCCGTGCTCGGACGAAGCGCCGCGCAGGATCTCGATGCGCTCCAGTTCGCCGGCAGGCATCCGGCCAACCGTGGTCAGCGCGTAACGGGCGTTGGCGCTCGGGCGCTCGCCGTCGACCAGGAACTGCACTGCGTCGCGGCCCATGCCGCGGGCGTTGGCCGACGGGCCGCCGTCGCCACTGTGGCCACCGGCGTCGATGCCGGGCAGCTTGCGGATGACTTCATTGACGGTCAGGCCGCCGAGAGCTTCGATTTCGCCGCGGCTGATGATGGTTTTCTGGGTCACCGCCGCCTGCTGTTCGTCGAGCGCGTCCTGTGTTGCGGTGACGGTGACTTCCGGCAGGCTGCGGGTTTCCTCGGCGCTGGCCGGCAGCGCGGCCAGGGCCAGGACGATCAGGCTGAGGCGGGTTTTCATGGCGCCCTCCGCCAGGCCGAGAGGCCGCCGCCGAGACTGGTCAGAAGCAACAGGCCGGCGCCGAACAGGGCGAGCGGCGGTGCCGGCGGTTCCTTGATTTCGACCTTCTTCAGCAGCATGCCCTGAATCGGCGGCGGGGCCACCGGTTCGGGCGGCGGCATCAGATCGGCGGCGCTTTGCGGGCGGGTCGGGCTGGGCGCGGCGGGCAGCATGGCGGCCAGGCCGAAACCGGGGGCGACGAATTTCTCGAAGGCGGTGTTATCGCTCTTGACGTCGAAGCGGCGGGCCAGGTCGTTGTAGCGCTCCTTGAGTTCCGCAACCGTTTTCGCGTCAGCCTGCCAGTAGCCGTGGCGGGCCATCTCCAGCATCTTCTCCATGGTCTGCGCCAGCGCGTGCGGGTTGTTCTTCTCGAACCAGTCCTTGAGGCCGAGCTGGTGCTTGTCGCGGACATAGACGTCGACGAATTCCTGCCACTGGTCGTCGCGGACGATTTCGCGGGCGACGGTGGTCCAGCCGGTGAAGTTGTTCATCGAGTCGAGCACTTGCAGGGTGCCGGAATAGCCTTCGGCCATCAGCCCCTTGATGTAGCCGGGGTGAAAATTGCGGGTGGCGAGTTCCTTGGCCAGGAATTTATCGGCGCCTTCGATCTTGCCAGCCCCGCTGCCGCGCAGGTTGGAGATGTACAGCTCCGGCGCCTTGCCGTCGAGATAACGGACAGCGCTGCCGATACCGCCGAGGTACTGGAAGGGGTCGTCGGTGGTCAGCATGCCGTAGAGGTTGGAGGTGCGCGACAGTACGGCGCTCTCGGTGCCCTTGAGGTGCTCGGCGTAGAGGTTGATGTCTTCGCCGCCGGTGGTGCCCTTGCTGCCCCAGGTCGATTCGTCGCTGCCGAAGGCGTACTGCATGTTGCGCAGGTAGAGTTGGGCCAGCTTGCGGTCGCCTTCGGCCTTGCTTTTCCAGGTGTCGGTGGCCAGCGCCGCGTCGTCGAGCCCGGTGCCGTAGCGGCCGGAGGCGTTGGAGAAAATGCGTGTTTCCGCCGCTCGTTGTGCGGCCGCTTCCGGCACGCCACGCTGCCTGAGGCTGGCAGCGATGCGCTGGCTGTTGGCGTACACCGGGTTGTCGGCTTCGTTGGCGCGGGCGGCGAGTTCGGCTGCCTTGGCCAGTTGTTTCATCACATTCGGGAAGTGGTCGCGGTAGAGTCCGGTGGCCGACAGCACGATGTCGACGCGGGCGCGGCCGAGCTGTTCGCGCGGGATCAGCTTGACGTCGATGACCCGGCCGCCGGCATCCCATACCGGCTCGACGCCCATTGCCGCCAGCGCCTGCGCTTCGAGCAGGCCCAGGTGGCGCATGGTTTCGACCGACCACAGCGTGAATGTCAGCTTCTTCGGGGCTTGCCCGGTTTTGGCGCGATGCGCGCTAATCAGCGCTTCGGCGGCCTCCTTGCCGGCGGCCCAGGCCTGTTGGGTCGGTACCCGGGACGGGTCGAAGCCGTAGAGATTGCGCCCGGTCGGCAGTGCGTCCGGGTTCTTCATCGGGTCGCCGCCGTAGGAGGTCGGGCGATATTGCCCGGCCAGCGCCGACAGCAGACCGTCCATTTCGGCTGCGGCGCCGAGGTCGGCGTACCACTTGCGGCCCTGTTCGAGCTGGGCTTTCAATTTGGCGTCGGCGACCACCGGCCGGCCGTCGAGGAAATCGCGCAGCAGGCGGAAGGGCGGTGTTTCGGCCATTTTCTCGTAATCGCCGACGAAGGCTTCGTCGAGGTCTTCGTCGGGCACGCCGGCTGCCTTGGCAGCAGCTTCCCAGTAAGGTTTGCCAAGCATCAGCAGCACCGTGCCCAGGCGGAATTTCTCCGCCGGTGCCGTGCCCAGCGTGTGCAGGCCGAGCGGCTGCGCGGTCTGGGCCAGTTCGTGCAGGTGGTCGTGCAGTTCGTTGACGAAGCTGCGGAAGTCGGCGGCAACCCGCTTGTCGTCCCAGCCCATGTCTTTGTCCATGCGTTCTTTTTTGACCTTTTTCATCAGGTCAGCGGCGATTTTTTCCTTCACCGAACCTTCGTCCTGCTGCTGCCAGGCGTGCAGCAGGTCGTGGATTTCGTTGAGCGAGGCGTGCAGCCCGGCTGGCGCGAACGGCGGTGTCTGGTGGGTGACGTTGACAGCGCGGCCACGGCGCTTGGTCTGCAGGGCCTCGCCGATGTTGTCGACGATGTAGGGGTAGATCACGGGCACATCGCCGATGGCGGCCATCGGATAATCGCTCATCGACAGCCCGCGTTCCTTGCCCGGCAACCATTCCTGCGAGCCGTGCGTGCCGTAGTGCACGATGGCGTCGGCCTTGAAAGCTTCGCGCACCCATAGGTAATGCGCCATGTAATAGTGAGATGGTGCCGCCACTGACGAGTGGTAGAGCGCCTTTTCCTTGTCTTCCCAGCGTTCGCCGCGCGGCGCCTGGGGGCTGAGCAGGAGCTTGCCGATCCGGTAGCGCGGCATCACGAAGTAGGCCTCGCCACGGTCGTACACCACCATCGACGATTTTTCCGGCTTGCCCCAGCGCGCTTCCATGTCGGCGCGAGCTTGCGCCGGCTGGCGTTCGAACCAGGCGCGGTAAGCCTTGACCGGCAGGCGTTCGGCCAGCCCGTCGCGGAGCAGGGCATCCAGCTGGCCGTCGCGGTAGAAGGGACTGAGCAGTCGCTGCAGGGTGTTGATCAACTGGATTTCTTCGTTCTCCTGGACGTCGTAGCCGGCGCCTTTCATGACCTTGAGCATGGCTTCGAGGCTGCGCGGGACGTTGAGGTAGGAGGCGGAGAAGTTCTTTTCGCCGGGCGGGTAGTTCCAGAACAGCACGGCGACCTTTTTCTCGGCGTTGGGCAGGCGCTGCAGGCGGGTCAGCTTGATCGCCTTGGCCGCCAGCGCGGCGCTTTGTTCGGGGATCACCATGATTTCGCCATCGGCCTTGCGGGTCGTGAAGGCAACCACGGCGTCAAACATCCCGGCGTATTCGGCCTGGGCCAGGTAGAAGGGGACGTCCATCAGCGGAATGCCCTGCGGGTCGGCGCGCCATTCGGCCTCCTCGCCTTTACGGTAGGAAAGGGCCTGGATCACGGGAATGCCCAGTGCCTCGAATTCCTTGCGCTTGCCCTCGGGATTGAGCGTGATGTGGCTGTTGATCAGCACGTCGGCAACCGGCTTGCCGTTCAGGCGCAGCATGTCATCGTGCGCTTCCATGACCGGGCCGTAGTAGGCCAGCGGCAGTGCGCCGGCGGCTTCGATGCGGCGGATCATGTCGTCGATGAAGCCGGTCTGGCGGGCGCCGATGTGAATCTGAAAGAAGTTGATGGCCACCGTCGCCGGCCGTCTGGCCGGATCGACGCCCTTCCAGCGGAAGTAGTCGGCCGGCGTGGTGAAGATCTGCCCGGGGGCGTCCGGATGGTAAATGGCCGATTTGGGAAAAACGAAGGGCGGGGCGACGTTCTTGACCGTGGTGCCGCGCAGATGGGCGGCGAGGGTGGCGAGGAAGCCATCAAAATTGGCCATGCCGCCGTTGGTGTAGTAGGCATGCAGTTTCTCGGCCAGGGCCTTGCTCAGGCCGCTGGCTTGCGGGCCGTTGTCCTGCATCCAGATGTGCGGGGTTTTCAGTTGCGCCAGCGGTTTTTCCAGCCGGCGCTTGATCGCTTCCTGCATGTGGGCACGCGCGGCGTCGAAGATCACGAAATCGTGGCCGGCGAAGATGTCGCCTTGGCGCTCGGTGGGAATCCGTTCGGCAAAGTGCGCCTCGATCTTCAGGCCATGCTTGTCAGCCAACTCGGCGATGGCCTTGAACTTGCCCGGCGGTACCGGGGAAGTGGCGATGAACAGGATGGATTGGGCGAAGGCGGCGCCTGAGAATAGCAGCAGGGCGGCGAGCAGGATTTTGCGGAGCTGGGTCATGTCTGGCCTGGCGATGAAACGTTGGGCCGGCGCCCGGATGGGCGCCGGCGGGCAGGGTTAGAAATCGGCCTGCAGCGAGAGGCGGAAGCTGCGACCCGGTTGCGAGTAGAAGTCGGCGCCGAGCGGGTTTCTGGCGTCGGCCTGACGGATGTCGCTCCACAACCAGTATTTCTTGTCAAACAGGTTGTTGACCGTGGCCACGATGCGCGTGTCCTTGGTCGGCCGGTACCAGACCGAGATATCGGTCACGCCGTAACCGGCAGGCTGGAACCAGGTGCCACCGGTCTCATCCGTGCGCTTCTTGCGTTGGGCGGCACGCAGGCGGGTTTCGGCACCCCAGTTGCCCGTGTCGTAGCTGATGCCGGACGACAGGCGCATTGGCTCGACACTGTTCAGCGGCTGCCCGGTTTGCTCGTTGGTGCCGTGTGCGTAGGCCAGGCCGGCATCGACTCGCCAGCCCGGGGCGAAGTCCCAGCTACCCTTGAATTCCGCACCGTAAATCCGGACCTTGTTCAGGTTGACCGAGCTATAGGTGGTGATGCCGGGAATGCACAGCGGATTGGTCGGGCAACTCAGGCGGACGTTCTCGATGAAGTCCTTGTAGCGGTTGTCGTAGACGGTGAATTGGCCGCGCATCCCTTCATGCCGGAAGCGGGCGCCGATTTCGACGCCAACGCTGGTTTCCGGTTTCAGATCGGGGTTGGGGCTTGAACCGTACATCTGGGTTGTGTTGCGGAAAGCGCCGTTCAATTCGCTGTAGTTCGGTGCGCGGAAGCCGGAAGCGATCTGCCCGAACAGAGTCACCTGCTCGGTGATTGCCCAGCGTGCGCCGAATTTGGGTGAAACCGCCTCGTTCGACTGCTTGACGGCTTGCCGGCCAATGGCGGTCAAGGCGTGCTGGGCGAGTTCGTCGACCTCAGGGGTGATCTCGGTGCGGTCATAGCGCAGGCCGGGGACAAGCGTCCAGCGGCTGTTGGCCAGCGAAATCTCGTCCTGGATGAAGAGGCCGATCGTATCGGTGCGTCCGTCAGCGAAGTCGCGCAACGGGTAGGTTTCTCCGGCCAGCGTCTTGGTGACCGTGCCGGCGGTCAGGTTGCGGATGGTCGCGTCGCGCTTGGTCGAGACCTCCTGGCGGCTCAGGTCGAGGCCGTAGGTCAGCAGATGATCGTGTCCGCCTAGACTGAAGGCCGATTCGAACTGGGCCCCCAGGCCCATACTGGTCTGGGAGAAATGAAAATCCTGCTCGATGGCGCAGTTGTTGACGCCGGCGGTGACTCCGGAGCAGCCGGCCGTGGTGTTGCTGCGAATCTGCCGGTTGTTGTTGTGGGTGTTCGATTCCTGATGATGTGCGCGCAGGATCATGCGGTCGTAAAAAAGGTTGCTCGGGCGATGTTCGTATTCGATGCTGGTGCGCAGCCGATCGGAGCTGTCGTCGCCTAGCATCTGGCTGACGCGCGAGAGCGACGAAGGAATCCTCAGGATGTCGGTCTTGCTGTCCTGCTCACGGCTTTCCAGGGTCGCCGTGAGCTTGTGCCCGGCGAGGGGGCGCCAGATCAGTTTGGCGATGCCGCCCTGGTCACTGGTTTTGGTCGGGTTTGCCTTGCTGCGAGCCGGGCCGGTGATGTCGAGCTTGCCGAAATTTTCCGTTTCCTCGCCTTTACCCTGGCTGATCCCGAGCAGCAGTTCGGCGGTTTCTCCTCTGAGAGCGCCGAGGATGGTGCCATTCAGGGTATCGCTGGCGCTTGACCAGGTGCCGCGAAGACGCAGGCCGGCTTTCTTGTCGCCCGGTGCGATATCGCTGGGGGCCAGGGTGACGAAGCCGACCACACCGCCCAGCGCATCCGAACCATAGAGACTGGAGGCTGGGCCGCGAACGACTTCGGCCTGGCGCAGGAAGTCGGGCATGACCCCGGGCGTGGCGCTCATCGTGAAGTTGGTGGCGCCGCCGCCGTTGTAGAAATCGGGCTGGCGATAGCCGTCAACCAGTTGAATGACGCGATTGTCCTCAATGCCGCGGATGTTGACGCGGGTTGCCCCGAAACGGCGGAGATCGCGCGCCATGGCGACATCGGGTTCGTCGCGGAAGAGGTCTGCGTCATCGGCCGGCAGACGACGATCCATCTGCTCCCGGCTGACTTTGCTTACCGTGACGGTAGCCTCATCAACGCTGGCCTCGCGCCGGTTGGCGGAGACGATGGTTTCGTCGAGAGCGGTTTCGGCAAAGGCAGTCGTTGCCGAGAAGGCGCACAGAAGTGCACAAGGAATGGCGCGTAAGCCGAGCCACTGGATGCGGTGCATGGAAACCTCCAAACATGATTGATTACACGTCTGGCTGGCTACCGGGCGATGCGCCCGAAATGGGCTGGCTGGGTGGCTGGCTGCTACAAATAAGAATCGTTATTGTTTCACGAATTCTCGAAGCAGTAAAGAAAAAGGCCAGGGTTTTTACCCTGGCCTGATCGGTTTTTGGTGAGGATCAGCGATCCGCGAACGGTTTCTTCTTGAACTTCCGCTCGCCGTCGAACTTGCGTTCGCCGCCGAAGCTGCCGCTCGGACGGCCTTCGTCCTGGCGCAGGTTGATCGGCACGCCTCGGATGCGGGTGCGCTTCAGGGCGTTGGCGGCTTCGGCGGGCATGCCGGCCGGCAGTTCGACCGTGCTGGACTCATCGTAGAGACCGATGAGGCCGATGAAGCGGCTTTCGATGCCGGCTTCGTTGGCGATGGCGCCGACGATGTCGCGGACTTCGACGCCGTGGTCACGGCCCACGTCGATGCGATAGCGCACCATGTCGCCGGCCGGTGCCGGACGTGCCGGGCGGTCTTCGCGGCGCGGGCGTTCCGGACGGTCCTCGAAACGCGGGCGTTCGCTGCGTTCGCCACGCTCCTCGAAGCGCGGCTTGCGCTCGCGGTCGCCAAAAGTGGCCGGACGACGTTCGTTACGGTCGTTGCGCTCCTCGCGGAACGGGCGCGGCTGCGGATCTTCGCCGGCGACCTCGAGCGGCTTGCCTTCCTGGGCCATCTTGGCCAGGGCGGCGGCGACTTCCTCGGCGCTGACATCCTTCTCCTCGCACAGTTGCGAGACGATGTTGGCGAAGAAATCGAGGCCTTCGGCATCGAGGACTTCGGCGACCTTGGCCTTGAAGTCGGCGACGCGCTTGTTGGTCACGTCGGCACGGCTGGGCAGGGTCAGCGGCGCGATCGGCTGGCGGGTGGCGCGCTCGATGGTGCGCAGCATGCGGATTTCGCGCGGCGCGACGAAGAGGATGGCGTTGCCGGTGCGGCCGGCGCGGCCGGTGCGGCCGATGCGGTGCACATAGGCTTCGGTGTCGTAGGGGATGTCGTAATTGACGACGTGGCTGATACGCGGCACGTCGATGCCGCGGGCGGCGACGTCGGTGGCGATGACGATGTCCAGGGCGCCAGACTTCAACTGCTCGATGACGCGTTCACGCATCTGCTGGTTGAGGTCGCCGTTCAGCGCGGCGGCGGCGTAGCCGCGGGCATTGAGCTTGTCGGCGAGTTCGACGGTGGCGGTCTTGGTGCGCACGAAGATGATGGCGGCGTCGAAGTCTTCTTCAACTTCGAGGATGCGGGTCAGCGCGTCGAGCTTGTGCAGGCCGGAAACCTGCCAGTACACCTGGCGGATCGCGGCGACCGTGGTGGTGGCCGACTTGATCTTGATTTCCTTGGGATCGACCAGGTACTTCTGGGCGACGCGGCGAATCTGTTCCGGCATGGTGGCCGAGAACAGCGCAGTCTGGTGCTGCTCGGGCGTGTGTTCGAGAATCCACTCGACGTCGTCGATGAAGCCCATGCGCAGCATTTCGTCGGCTTCGTCGAGGACCAGCGTCTTCAGGTGGTCGAGATTGAGCGTCTTGCGCTCGAGGTGGTCCATGACCCGGCCCGGCGTACCGACGATGACGTGGGCGCCGCGCGACAGCTGCTTGAGCTGGATGGTGTAGCTCTGGCCACCGTAGATCGGCAGCACATGGAAACCGGGCAGGTTCTTGGCGTAGCTCTGCAGCGCTTCGGCAACCTGGATCGCCAGTTCGCGCGTCGGCGTCAGGATCAGTGCCTGCGGCTTGGCGACCTTGATGTCGATGGTTTCCATCAGCGGCAGCGCGAAGGCGGCGGTCTTGCCGGTGCCGGTCTGCGCCATGCCGATCATGTCGCGGCCGTCGAGCAGGATGGGGATGCACTGGGCCTGGATGGGGGAGGGGGTTTCGTAACCGATTTCGCTCAGGGTCTTGAGCAGGGATTCGCTCAAGCCGAGTTCGGCAAAGCTGTCGACGGTAGACGTCATGATGCTGTTCCTTTCCTCGCTGCCGGTTCGCGACGGGCAGCGGTATTCGCCCGAATCGCGGGCGGCCTGGGTGACCCCGACGCAGCCATGCCGGGGAAGAAATCAATGGGGTGAATCCTGCACAAGAACTGAAAAACCGGGGGCTGCTCGGAGTTACTGCGGGCGATGCATCAACGCATTGAACTGATTATTCTACATTTTTTCGTTCGTTGACACCAGCCCGCGCGGCCGGAGACGGCATCCTGCTCGAGGTTTTACGGGGCAGGGTTGGTGTAGCGCAGATGAATTGCGTCGATCGCTTCGATCAACTCGGCATGCATCGGCGTCAGGGTGGCCGGCAGGGTTTCCTTGAGCTGGTTCAGCGAAGAGGCGCCAATGATCGTGCTGGCGACGAACCAGCGCGAGCGGACGAAGCCCAGCGCCAGTTGGGTCGGCGTCAGGGCATGGCTGCGCGCCAGGTCGACGTAGGCCTGGACGGCGGCGCTGACGTTGGGCTTGGCGTAGCGTTGGCCGAAGAAGGGCCATTGCGTCAGGCGACCGGGGGCCGCCGGATCGGCCAGGTATTTGCCGCTGAGATGACCGAAGGCCAGCGGCGAGTAGGCGAGGAGTCCGACCTCCTCGCGGTGGCAGGTTTCGGCCATGCCGTATTCGTAGACCCGGTTGAGCAGGTTGTAGCTGTTCTGGGTCGAGACGATGCGCGGCAGGCCAAGCTCGTCGGCCAGACGGGTGAACTGGCAGATGCCCCAGGGGTGTTCGTTCGATACTGCAACATGGCGGACCTTGCCCTCGCGGACCAGTTCGCCCAGAGTTTCCAGTTGTTCGCGGATGCTCGTGCATTCGCGTTCCTTGGCAGGGTCGTACTGCCACTGGCCGAACATCGGCTGGTTACGCTCAGGCCAGTGCAGCTGATAGATATCGATATAGTCGGTCTGCAGGCGCTGCAACGAACCTTCGATGGCGGCGCGAATGTTGGCGCGGTCCATGCTCAGCGGGCCGCCGCGTATCCATTCCAGGCTGCGTGCCGGGCCGGCCACCTTGGTGGCCAGGATGATTTTGTCGCGCGCTTGCCGCTTCAGCCAGCGGCCGACGATGGCTTCCGACGCGCCGGCCGTTTCGGCGCGGGTCGGTACGGCATACATTTCGGCCGTGTCGATGAAATTGATGCCGTGTTCCAGCGCGTAATCGAGTTGGCCGTGGGCATCGCCTTCATCGGTCTGCTCGCCGAAGGTCATCGTGCCGAGGCAGACTTCGGGAATGCTCAGTTCGCTGCGGCCCAGGCGCTTGTTTTTGAACAGGCTCATAATTGGTCTCCGGAAATGGGGGAAAGCTCAGGGTTGTTGGCAGAGGACGCCGTAGATCAGCACGTGGCGTTCGAGTACCGGATCAAAGCTGGCGGGAACGATGGCCAGCCGGTGCTCGTCAGCTCGCTGACAATGGGCCCGGGTCCACGCGGCAGCGGCGGCGTGCGCCGATGCGAAATCCGGGAACAGGGCGTCCAGCGCGTTGGCGCGCACCGGCAGGAACTTGCCGCAATGCCGGTCGAGCAGGGTGTCGGTATCCAGCATCTGGACTGCATAACCCTGTGCCGGGCGGCGCAAGGGTAAAGCGTGCACATCGAAGGGGTCGCCAAAGGCGTCGTCGGGAAAATCCACAGTAAACAAGCAGTGTCAGGCGGGAATGTCGGGGATGAGCATCTGCTCGAGCAACAGGATGCGGTCCTTCAAGGCGAGCTTCCGCTTTTTCAGGCGGCGGATCAGCAATTCGTCCGGCGGCGGGTTCTCGATGAGGTGCAGGATGACCTGGTCGAGATCGCGATGTTCCACCTGCAGTTCATTCAACTGCATGCGGATGTCGCTGATTTCCGTCTCGGTCAACGGACGAAGGGCCATGGCATTGCTCCTGACAGCATTTATGGTTTTGCTTAGAATAACCGAACCAATATAAAGGAGGAGAACATGATGCATCACGTAATCGTTTCGTTCGGCAAAGACACCGAGTTCGAATACAAGCTCGCTGGCGGTGGCGCTGCTGACGAAGCGCGCCAATGGTTTGACCGTGAATTCGTCGCCCTGGAGTGCGATGTGGCGACCCCGACGGGCAAGGTCCTGGCCGTCGACCGGATTCTCAGTGTCGCCAAATATGCCGGCGAAACCCGCTTCCGCGACCAGCCGTCCTGGGCCGAACAATTTGCCCGCAACACCGCAGCCATTCTTGGTCGGGAACTCATCCGCGTCGATGTCGAGCAGTACAGCATCGGTTATTGATGAACAAGGCGTTTGTCCGGGAAAGCGACGGCGAGGATGACGAGGATCTGCAACCGGCCTTGCGCATCCCGCCCGGTTCCCGCAATTACATTACCCCGGCCGGGCATGCCCGGCTGAAGGACGAGCTCGAACACCTGGTCAAGCGCGAGCGTCCGCATATAGTTGAAATCGTCGCCTGGGCGGCGTCCAATGGCGACCGCTCGGAAAACGGTGACTATATATATGGCAAGCGTCGGCTGCGCGAAATCGACCGGCGCATCCGTTTCCTGAGCAAACGCCTGGATATTGCCGAAGTGGTCGATCCCCTGCGTCAGGGCGACAACGATCAAGTCTTCTTCGGGGCCACCGTAACCATCGGTGAAGCCGACGGTAGTGAAAACACCTATCAGATTGTCGGGGTCGACGAGGCTGATGCCTCATCCGGACGCATCAGCTGGATCTCGCCGCTGGCCCGTGCGCTGATCAAGTCCCGCGAGGGCGACAGCATCCGTTTCCAGAGCCCGGTCGGTGTGCGCGAAATCGACATCCTCGAAGTGCGCTACGAGGCAATTCCCTGAAATTTTCAAAAAGGGGTTGACGCCTTTTTTGGTGTGTGTAGAATGCGCACCTTCCTTGCGGTGCCGGGGTTTCCGGCGG
>OGCL01001227.1_pt1 | contig 22798 bp, 30 predicted proteins | sample 1570041 | NCBI WGS metagenome assembly OGCL01 (sample SAMN06266162, study PRJEB24511) | hot springs metagenome | isolation source: Hot spring water | place: South Africa: Limpopo | collected 2015-06-22 | reverse complement strand
AAATCCAGCTCGACCTGCTGAAGGAAGAGCTGACCCTCGTTCCTTCGCTGACCTGGCAGGCGGACGTCTGCCATTTCGTCGTCTTCAAAACCGGCGACAGCCGCTTCCGCTGCCAGTTCTACTATACCGATGCCGAACAGTTCGGCACGGCGCAGAACGAATACGACAGTCTCGGCGACTGCGTGATCGACCTCTTGCAAGTCCAGGCACGGCACGAGGAAGAGCGGCGCCGCAAGCTGCGCGCCTTCAACGCCGTCGATTTCTCGAAGGCCAACGACGGCGAGGATTATCACGGCCCGCTGATCGTATGAAGATCTGCATCCTCTCCGACAGCCATGATCGCGGCCCGATGCTGGCCGAGGCCATCGCGCTGGCCAAGGCCGAGGGCGCCGAGGCCGTCATCCATTGCGGCGACCTGATCGGCGTCAATACCCTGAAGGCTTCCCTGAAGCTCGGCCTGCCGATCCATCTGGTGCATGGCAACAACCTCGGCGACCTCGTCGCGCTCGCCAAGCTCGCCTGCAAATCCGAAGGACTGCTCCACTACCACGGTCGCGACGCCTCGCTCGAACTGGCCGGCCGGCGCATCTTCATGACCCACTATCCGCACTACGGCCACGGCATGGCCTGCACCGGCGACTACGACCTGGTGTGCTGCGGCCACAGCCACGTTCCCGAAGTGCGCCAGCAGCAGAACATCAAGGGAGAGCAGACCTGGCTCGTCAATCCAGGCACCGTCGCCGGTCTCGGCGCGCCGGAAGCGACGTGGATCATGGGCGATCTGGCGTCGATGCAGTTCGACATCCGCACCCTGCCGCGCTGAGCCGATGCCGAAAGTCGGCGCTGGCGGGACGGCTTGCCGGCTATTCCGACCCGTCCTGTGCGGCCAACATTTCCTCCGCAAAGGATACGACGGCGCGCACGATTGCCCGCATTTCGGTTTCGGCGAGCAGCCTTGCCGGTTCGTCGTCATAACGGTAATCCACGGCGTAAGGCGTCAGGGCGCGCAAGCCGCTCGCGTCGAGCGGAAGCGTCAGTCCGGCGGCAGCCAGCCGGTTGGCGAGCGCTTCCAGGTCATGTGTGCGCGAAAAATCGACATCGAGGACACACAATAGCGCCTTCAGCGCCTTTTCGGCCGATTGCTGGGCATGGAAGCCGGCCGCGGCATGGGTATTGCTGCCGGCCGCGACGATGATCTCGAAAACCTCGGCATCGCGCTGCGCCAGCCGCAGCAATCGCCGCGCCTCCTCAAGCTGCGGCGTCATGCAGCACCCGGCCCTCGGTAAGCGCGCGATAAGGCAAAGTGCCTTTCACCCGACTGCGCCGCTCGAAATCGCGGCGCGACAGGAGCAGCAAGTCGACGCCAAAAGGCAGACTGCCCAGAGCGCCGCGCAACCGCATGTATTCGGCAGCTTTGTCTTCCAAGGTTTCCTCGACGACGAGCAAATCGACATCGGAGGCGCCGTCCGCGTCACCCCGCGCATGGGAGCCAAACAGAATGACCCTGGCCGGCTGACGAGCAACGCTTGCCAGCCGGCGCGCCATCTCCCGTATGATCTGTTCGTCGAGCACCTGGCCTCCTCGCGTCGTCACCGTCACCGCCCGGCATGGGCCTGGCGCCGATTCTATCGCCAGGAATCCGGGAAAGCCGCGCCGGGACCGAAAGTCGGCGCTGGCGGGACGGCCCCCTGCCGACCCATTGCAACCATACGCCCCTTCTATTTCGCCATAGGAACATTTCGATGACCGCGAATACGCCAAGGGCTAGAATTCCGCACCATTTTCTCGTAGTTCCCCATACCACGGAGGCTCGATGACGGCTTCAATCGCAACCCACCAGACCATTCTGGTCGTCGGCGGCGGCATCGCCGGCATGACGGCGGCTCTCGAAGCCGCCGAATGCGGCAAGCAGGTGATCCTCGCGGAAAAGACGCCCACCCTGGGCGGTCGCACGTCCCTGCTGTATCGCTATTTCCCCAAGATGTGCCACCCGACCTGCGGGCTGGAGATCAACCTCAAGCGCATCCGCGGCAACCCCAACGTGCGCGTGATGACGATGACCGAGGTGGCCGCCGTCGCAGGCTCCCGCGGCGACTACACCGTCACGCTGAAGATCAAGCCGCGCTTCGTCAATGAGAACTGCACGGCCTGCGGCGACTGCGGCAAAGCGGTGAGCGCCGAGATTCCCAATCCGGCGAACTACGGCCTCGACAAGATCAAGGCGGCCTATCTGCCGCACGGCCTGGCCTATCCGCAACGCTACGTGATCGACGCTTCCATCGTCGGCACGCCGGACGGCGAGGCCGCCAAGGCCGCCTGCAAGGTCGGCGCCGTCGATCTTTCCATGCAGGAAGAAACCGTTGAACTGAAGGTCGGCAGCGTGGTCTGGGCGACCGGCTGGCGCCCCTTCGACGCCAACAAGATCCAGCCCTACGGCTACGACCGCTACGCCAACGTCATCACCAGCCTCGAATTCGAGCGCCTCGCCGACCCGCACGGCCCGACCGGCGGCAAGCTCCTGCGTCCCGGCGACGGCAACCCAGCGAAGAACGTCGCCTTCATCCAGTGCGCCGGCTCGCGCGACGAGAACTATCTGCGCCACTGCTCGCGCGTCTGCTGCATGGCGACGCTCAAGCAGACCCAGTATGTGCGCGAGGCCTGGGGCGACGAAGGCAAGTCGACGGTCTATTACATCGACATCCGCGCCATCGACCGCTTCGAGGACTTCTACGCCAAGGTCTGGCAGGATCCGACCGTCAGCTTCGTCAAATCGAAGGTCGCGCGCATCGCCGAAAACGAAGCCAACGGCAACCCGATCCTGCATGGCGTGAATACCGAGGGCTACCGCCGCTACGCCGCCGAGCATGACCTCGTCGTGCTGGCCGTCGGCATGGAACCCGAAGTGACGGGTGTCAAGCTGCCCGAGGACATCGTGCTCGATTCGTCGAACTTCATCGAAGGCTCGAAGAGCGGCGGCATGTTCGGCGCCGGCAGCGCCGCCAGCCCGCTCGACGTCAACCGCGCGGTGCAAAGCGCCACTGCCGCCTCGCTGCGCGCCATCCAGGTGATCCACAAAACCGCATCCACGGAGGCCGCTTAATGAACGCCCCCGCCACTCCGAAATACGCCGCCTACATCTGCTCCGGCTGCGGCATCGGCGACGTCCTCGACGTCGCCGGCCTCGAGAAGGTCGCCAAGACCGAGGGCAAGATGGCCGTCATCAAGACCCACGACTTCCTCTGCTCGGAAGCCGGCGTGCAGATGATCCGTGACGATATCGCCAACGACGGCGTCACCCACGTCTGCATCGCCGCCTGCTCGCGTCGCGCCAAGGCCGAGGCTTTCATGTTCCCGGCCGTCGCCATGTCGCGCGCGAACCTGCGCGAAGGCGTGATCTGGGTGGTCGCCGAAGGCGCCGAGCACGACGAAGTGCGCCAGGAAATGGCCGAGGACTACGTCCGCATGGGCTGCGCCGAGGTCAAGAAGATGGCCGCCCCCGCCGGCAACGTCAAGACATCCTCCAGCAAGAAGATTCTCGTCGTCGGCGGCGGCATGTCCGGCATGACGGCGGCGCTCGCCGCGGCGGATGCCGGCTACGAAGTCGTGCTGGTCGAGAAGACCGGCCGGCTCGGCGGCTTCGCCAACAATCTTTACAAGCGCGTGCCCTTCAACAGCCCCTACGCCGAGCCGCAAAAAGTCGACGCCGACGAGACGGCGGCGAAGGTGCAGGCCCACCCGAAGATCAAGGTTCATCTCAATGCGACGGTCGCCGAGACCGCCGGCGCGCCCGGCCGCTTCGCCGTGAAGATCGCTGCCGAATCGGGCAGCGTAACCGAAGAGCTCTGCGGCGCCATCGTCCAGGCCACCGGCTTCACCCCCTACCCGCTCGACAAGCTGCCCGAACTGGGCGGCGGCCAGCCGAACGTCGTCGACCAGGCCGGTCTCGAAGCCCTGGCCAAGTCCGCCAATGGCGGCGCCATCAAACGCGCCGACGGCAAGGAAGTGAAGTCGGTCGTCTTCGTCCAATGCGCCGGCCAGCGCGGTTTTGGCGGCAACGGCAGCGGCCAGCATCTCGAATACTGCTCGGGTCACTGCTGCGCCACCAGCATCAAGCAGGCGATGTATTTCAAGGACCAGAATCCGGACATCGACACGGTCGTGATGTATCAGGACCTGCGCGTGCCGGGCATGGGCGAGGACTTCTACCGCAGCGCCCAGCAAAAGGGCGTGATCTTCACCAAGGCCAAGGTCAATTCGGTCAAGGGCGGCGACAGCTGCCAGGTCGAATTCAAGGATCTGATCCTCGACGAGGACACCTCAGCCTCCGCCGATCTCGTCGTGCTCGCCACCGGCCAGGTGCCGAACGCCGGCGTCAATCTCGACGAGTGGACCGCGACCGTCACCGCCGCGGAAAGCGGCGACGAAGCCGCCAAGACCAAGAAGGCCGAGCTGCAGAAGATCTCCGTGCTCAACCTGAATTACCGTCAGGGCCCGGACATGCCGCAGTTCAAGTATGGCTTTGCCGACTCGCACTTCATCTGCTTCCCGTATGAGACGCGCCGCACCGGCATCTATGCCGCCGGCCCGGTGCGCCGGCCGATGGACATGTTCCAGGCCACCGAAGACGCCACCGGCGCCGCGCTGAAGGCGATCCAGGCCGTCGAGAACGTCGAGAAGGGCCGCGCCGCCCATCCGCGCGCCTGGGACCTCTCCTTCCCGAAGGCGCGCCTCGAAGGCTGCACGCAGTGCAAGCGCTGCACCGTCGAATGTCCCTTCGGCGCCATCGACGAGGACGAAAAGCGCTTTCCGGTCTTCAACGAGGAACGCTGCCGCCGCTGCGGCACCTGCATGGGCGCCTGCCCGGTGCGCGTCATCTCCTTCGAAAATTACTCCTGCGACACCGTCGGCATGCAGATCAAGGCGGTCAACGTGCCCGACGAGTTCGAGGAAAAGCCGCGCATCCTGATCCTCGCCTGCGAGAACGACGCCTACCCGGCCCTCGACATGGCCGGGGTGCAGCGCATGACCTACTCGGCCTACGTGCGCGCGATCCCCGTGCGCTGTCTCGGCTCGGTCAATACCATCTGGATCACCGACGCGCTGAACTCCGGCTACGACGGCGTGATGATGATGGGCTGCAAGAAAGGCGAGGACTACCAGTGCCACTTCGTCAAGGGCTCGGAAATGGCCTACTACCGGATGAGCAAGATCGACGACACTCTGAAGCAGCTCGGTCTCGAACCGGAGCGCGTGCAGACGCAGGAAGTCGCGATCACCGACAACGCCCGCGTCGTCAAGCTCATCAACGACTACGTGGCGCAGCTCGACGAGATGGGCCCCTCCCCGATGAAGGGCTTCGGCTGATCAGGAGCGAAGAAAGATGACAACTGCCAATCAACACGCCATCGCCAAATACCGGAACGACTTCCTCAAGGAAGTCGAGGCGAACGTCGAAGACGGCCACTGGGTCAAGATGTGCATGCAGTGCGGCGTCTGCGCCGGCTCCTGCCCGCTGGGGCCTCACTGGGAACACTCGCCGCAGAAGATCTTCATGATGATCCGCGCCGGCAAGCGCGAGGAAGTCCTGAAGTCGGACGCGATGTGGATGTGCACCTCCTGCTACAACTGCATCGTGCGCTGCCCGAGGAAGCTCCCCATCACCCACATCATGCACGGCCTGGCCAACTACGCGCACCGCCTCGGCCTCGCCCCGCAAGGCCAGCCGACGCGCGAAATCGCCAAGCTGTTCTGGGACAACATCGTCAAGACCGGCCGCGTCAATGAACTGAAATTTTCGCTGGCGATGTATTTCAAGGACGGCGTCGCGCAGGGCATCAAGAACGCCATGGCGATGCAGGGCATCGGCTTGGGCCTGATGAAGGCCAAGCGCCTCAACCCACTGGAAATCCTCGGCGGCCACTCGTGCAAGGACAAGAACGGCATCCACAAGATGATCGCCAAGGCGCGCGAAATCGAAGACCGCCGCAAGGGCTTTGCCCAATAAGCCCAAGGAGACGAACGAATGTCGAAAAAGCAATACGCGTTTTATCCCGGCTGCTCGTCGCAGGCCAAGGCCTCGGCCGACAACTTCCTGCGCTCGATCGACGTCGTCTGCGAGAAGCTCGACGTCCAGTTGAACGAGATTCCCGACTGGAACTGCTGCGGCGCCTCGATCGGCTACGGCGAGGGCGGCGAGCTGCCGCGCCTCGCCCTGTCGGCGCGCAACCTGGCGCTGGCGGAAACCAACTTCGCCGGCCAGGACATGGTTTCGGTCTGCCCCGCCTGCTGGCTCGCCTCGCGCGAGACCGCCGAGCGCCTCAACGAACACAGCAGTCTGCTGGCCGAGTGCAACGAGGCGCTCAAGGAAGCCGGCCTGACCTTCAAGGGCGAGGTCAAGGCGCGCCACTTCGTCGAAGTGCTGATCGAGGACATCGGCTGGGATGCGATGAAATCGAAGGTCGTCAAGCCGCTCGAAGGGCTCAAATTCGCCGGCTACGTCGGCTGCCAGACCAACCGCCCGTTCGGCATCGCCGGCGAATCCTTCGAGAACCCCCAATACCTCGACAAGATGATCGAGACCTGCGGCGCCGAAGCCGTCAAGTATGACCAGAAGGTCACCTGCTGCGGCGGTGCGCTGGCCTTTTCCGAACCGGACAAGGCGCAGAACCAGATCCGGCAGATCGTCGAGTCGGCCTACGACCACGGCGCCGACATGATCGTCACGCCCTGCCAGCTGTGCCAGGCCAACGTCGAGATCTACCAGTCCGAGATCAACAAGAAGCAGGGCACCCAGTTCAACATGCCCGTCGTCTACTACTCGCAGCTGATGACCGTCGCCTACGGCGGCACGGTGCAGCAGGCCGGCCTCGACGGCCAGTTGATCAAGGCGGAAAAGCTCGAACAAATCGCCGCGAAATGAGCCAAAGGGGAAGCGCGGCCGGCCGGTTCCGACCGCGTCGGCCGTTTTTTCATTTTGGTATACTTCCCAACCGATAACGGGCCGATAGCTCAGCTGGGAGAGCGCCGCGTTCGCAATGCGGAGGTCGAGGGTTCGATCCCCTTTCGGTCCACCAAGACACCAAAGCCCGGACATGCTCCGGGCTTTTTCACATCTCCCGGTGCGCCAGCACTGGCGCGGCTTCGGCGAGTGGTGCGAAGAGCGCCGCCGGCAGCTTCGCCGGGTTTTCCGCCGTTTTCGCCCTCTCAGCGCTCTCCGTTCTCTGTTTCTGCGAAGAGCGCTCTTCGCACGAGGCCCAGCAACGGCGCGGGTTTCGTCCCGGTAGTTTGAATCGTGATCCGGTCCGCGCAGGCGATCCCGTGCGGAAATTCAGCCGAAGATCCGCATCCGCTGCGTCTGCCAGCACAACGGGATGCCGTCTCGTAGCAGGCCCAACAGCGTCACCGTTCGCGGCAAGGCCCCGCGGAGGGCGGCCTCCACGAGGTCGGGCGCGAGGAGGGCCAGGCGCAGGTGGTCGTTGACGAAGGTCCTGTGCAGCCCCTCCCGCTCGGCGATCTCGGCCGTGTCGGCAACCGCACCCGTATCCAGGAGGTGCCGCCAGTAGAGGGCACGGCCCAGCGCCCGCAGCAAAGCCGGATCCTGGTTCGGCGAGATCGCCGGGTTCGGGTCGCTGACCTTGACCGGCTCGTCGACGCCGGCGGGGCCGACAACCACCTTCTTGATGCCGCGCCGCTTGAACTGCAGGGGCACGAAGGTGGTGATGCGCACCTCGCCCGTCTCCAGCGGGTGCCGGCGATCAAAGGGTTGCCCAGCCGGAACGACCTCTTTCCGCGTGCGGTTCATTGGGCTCACTCCGCTTCCAGCATCTCGCCGCCGAGCGTCTCAGGCGCGAGCTCACCGGCCAGCTCCTTCCAGCCGGCCTCCCGCCAGACGATGTCGACGCCATCCGCGAGCAGCACGACGCGCTCGATGAGGAGATTCACGAGCCGCACCTGCTCGGCCGGGAACAATGCTTTCCACACCTCGGCCAGCCGGCGCATGGCCAGTGCCACCGTTGGCTCGGCAATCTCGGGGTATTGCGCCCGAACGTGGTTCCAGACCGCCTGCATGGACTCGGGCGACTGCAGCGCCTGGAGCACCAGGTTCACCACCACCTCCTCGATCTGATCGGCCGGCATCGGACCGGTGGCGCTGGTTCGGTAGCCATAGCGCTTGTCCACCTTCGGGATGTAGTAGCGGTAGCGCTTGCCAGAGGCCTTGGTGGAGAAAGTGACGTGGTACTTCACCCCGTTCATGTCGTAGAGGAGTCCGCGCAGCAGCGCATCGGTCTTGCCGCGCGTCTGGGTCACTCCCATCCGGGCGTATGCGTCCTCGGCCAGGATCTCCTGCACCCGGTCCCACAGCTGCCGGCTGATGATGGGCTCATGCTGGCCGGCGTAGCTCGAGCCCTTGTGCCGAATCTCGCCCACGTAGATCGGGTTCCTCAGCATCTTGGAGAGATACTTCTTGTCCATCGGCGTGCCGTTGCGGGTGCCGCCGTCCTTGAGTCGGGTCGGTTTTGTGGTGATGCCCTCTGCCACCAGCTCGCGCGAGAGCTCGGTCACCGAGCGCAGCTCGGCGAAGCGCTGGAAGATGCGTCGCACGGTCTCCGCGTCGCTTTCGACCACGAGGAGCTTGCGCTCCTTGACCTCGTAGCCCAGCGGGACGTAGCCGCCCATCCAGATGCCTTTGCGCTTGGAGGCAGCGATCTTGTCGCGGATGCGCTCGCCGGTAACCTCGCGCTCGAACTGGGCGAAGGAGAGCAGGATGTTCAACATCAACCGGCCCATCGAGGTCGTGGTGTTGAATTGCTGGGTGACCGAGACGAAGGACACCTTGTGGCGCTCGAAGAGCTCGATCAGCCGGGCGAAATCCATGAGCGAGCGGGTCAGCCGGTCGATCTTGTAGACCACCACGATGTCGATCTGGTCCGCCATGATATCGTCGAGCAGGCGTTTCAGCGCCGGCCGCTCCATGTTCCCGCCGGAGTAGCCGCCGTCGTCGTAGTCGTCGGGAACCGGAAGCCAGCCTTCGGCGCGCTGGCTCGCGATGTAGGCGTGCCCGGCCTCGCGCTGCGCATCCAGCGAATTGAAGGACTGGTCGAGCCGCTCGTCGGTGGAGACGCGGGTATAGACGGCGCAGCGCTTCTTGGTCACGACGGCGTTCATTTCTTCTCCCGCTGCGACTTGACCAGGCCGAAGAACACCGGCCCGGACCACTGGCTGCCGGTGATGTGACGTGCCGCCGCCGACAGGCTCTTGAAGCGCCGCCCCTCGTACTCGAAGCCGCCGTCGGCGAGGGCCGTGACCCGGTGCTCGCGGTCGCCGTACTCGCGGACCAGCACCGTGCCCGGCACGATGCTGATCTCACGGACGATGCGCTGCTTGATTCTCGACTGTGCTTCGCCGATGCGCATGAGCTGGTGGCGTACCTCGGGCTTGAGGCCGCCGAAGGCTTCCTCCTGGATCCTGTAGGCGATGCGGGACTCCACGTAGCTGCGGTTGTGGTGTCCGGGGCGGCGCGGGAAGTACTTGTCCCACAGCACCCAGAGATCGGGCATCGGCATGTTGGCAAGAGCGGCCACGCGGGCGGCGACGGATCGTTCTGGAATGGCTGCCTTCATTGTCAAACTCCTGGTTGAGAGGGAGTTGTATGAAGGCGCTCGGCGGGCGAGAAGCCAAGCGGAATATCGTGCTCTCGCGGCCGGGTGGCATGAAGGCGGGCTATGCCCAACGCGATGAGGCTGGCCACCTCGCGGGCGCGCTGGCGCGGCGAGAGCGCAGCGGGAGGAGTATGTTCGACGGTCATATCGGTATCCGTGAGGTTGTTCAAACCGTCAGGGATAATATGACCACTAAATGGTCAGACGCGCTTGTTGTGGAGTAAGGGAGAGGATTGTGATCGAAGATCCAGAATCTGCCGGACAGTCGCCCGAGGGAGCGGCAGGAATGCCTACGCCGGCTTGGATCGCCTCCGCCTGTACCCGGTGCGGGAAATGTTGCCTCAACGAACACTACATGATGACGCTGACCGCAACTGCACAAGATGTTGCCCGGTGGCATCGGGAAGGTCGGGAGGACATTTTGCGGCACGTCGCCAGGGTCGGCCCTGGGTTCTATGACCTATGGGTCGACGATGGCATCGAGTTGTCACGATGCCCGTTTCTTCGGAAGAATCGGGGAGTGGCTACCTACCGGTGCACGATCCATGAGACTCGACCGGAGGCATGCCGGAGTTATCCAGTGAGCTACGAGCAGATGGTTGCCGACGAGTGCGAAATCATCGACGCCATCCGATCAGCCGCCGAGGTCATTGCACGGGTGCTGCCCACCGCCGGAGACGAGGCATCGGAACCGGATTGAACGAGACCCGGGCCTCACCTACGCAGCTGTTATCGGACTGGGTACTGGCCGCGCTCGATGAACCGGTCGAACGTATCGTAGGTTTCGTCGCCCCAGTCACGCGCCCAGCGCGGTTCGAACTTGGGCGCGATCAGCAGCGACAGCACCCGCTCGAACTTGTCCGAGGTGTGCTTCATCTCGCGGAGCATCTCCCCCTCGGGCGCGTTGCGGAACCAGAGGTTCGCAGGAACGTACTTGCCCTCCGGGCAGTGACGGATCGACTGGTCAGCAGCGATCGTTCCGGCGATCGGCGTCAGCGGCTGGTCCATGGGCTCTTCTATCCAGAGCCGCTGGGTCTTCGCGGCCTCGCTACGTGACCAGCGGCGCATCATGCCGTTGTCCCAGTACACAAGCACCGCACGCTCGCCGGTGATCTCGACTACCCGAATGCACATGGCCTCGAAGGAGACGCCGTAGAACTTCGCCAGGTCGCTGATGAGGTCAAGCGTGATCGGCGACTTCTCGATGCGAGGACGGACATGATTGGCCGGCATCAGCAGGTAGCTCGCGAACTGGTTCGCCTGGGCCTCGATGTTGTCCTCGCCGGTGTCCTTCTCGATGATCGCATCGGCACCGCATCGGAACTCGTGCTGCCAGCGGCTGTGCAGCACGTAGTGCGCGAGCTCATGGGCCTTCGTGAATCGCTGGCGCCCCGGGGTGAGATGTTCGCTGTAGCTCAGGGCCCATTCCTTGGGATTGTCGGGATTACGGGCTAGGAACCCGTCGAAGCTCGTCCAGGTGCCTGCGTGGATCATGGTGATGGCGTCATCCCATCCATACATCGTGTGGGCGCCCTTCGCCAGGAAATCCACATCGACGGGGAACCGCCCCTCGCCCCAGGGCTCGATCCAGCGGGAGATCTCAATGGCCGCCTTGGCGCCGGCCATGTCCCGTTTCTTCTTGTTCTGGGTCACTTGGTCTTCTGTCCCTTGAAGAGCTCCATCATCTTGCGAAAGCTCTCCCGCTCTTCCGGCGACATGCCCATGTAGTTGCGGAAGAACATGACATCCTCGGGCTCGGGGGCCTCTTCCGGCGCTTCGGGCAGGGGCTCGCCCATCAGGTCTTGCAGGGTGACGCCGAGGGCCTTGGCCAGGGCGTTCATGACGTTGGCGGACGTGCGCTGGGCCGGCTTGTTCTCCAGGGCCCAGATGTAGCTCTTGGACACCCCGACCATTTCGGCCAACTGCTCCATGGTCAGGTTTCGCTCCTGACGCAGCCGGCGTAGCCGACTGCCGAAGGGCGTGGTCACCGACGTCTCTCCTCTCGAATTACACGTTTTTTCAAAATACCACAAAAGAGAACTCGGTGGTGCATGATAGTTGACAGGCAGGCAGGGGAGGATACAATCACAAGCAAGTTCTCTTTCGTTGTATAGCGATCATACTGTTGCGGCTTCGCGGCGAAAGGGTACGACGATCAACCCGCTTGGAACCCGCCGCGACGACCGTGGAGTATGGGAGGCCGTCGGCGACGCTACCTGGCACAAGAAACAGGAGCATGACTGATGGTGAGCAATTTCCGTAGCTTTCTTCGCAACCTCCCGGTCAATACCGACCTGATGCGGGAGTTCCTGGCCGAGCATCTGTTCGACGCCAAGGACGCAGTGGACTGGTCGGCTGACGAGCCGGTCCTGGCGGCGGCCCTGGCGGATGCCATCGAGGCGCACCCCGAGACGGCGGTGCGCGATGACCTAATCGCCGCCTTGGAGCAGATCGCCCAGTTGGCCGACGGTCCCGGCACGCGCCAGATGCTGACCGTGTGCGGCTCCGACCCCAAGATCGCGGCCGCCTTCCAGAGCCTCGAGTCGCCGGAGGAGCGGGCCCTGTGGCTCTACGTCCACGCTCCCGGGAAGTTCAACGAGGCGGTGGTTGCCCGCCTGTTCGACGACGGCCTGACGCGGGACTCGTCCCAGCGCTGGACGCTGCCTGCCTGCCCGGACCCGCACCTGGACGAAGCGGTGCAGAACACCATCGCCGCCGCCGTGGCCGGCTTCTACCTGAAGCGCTTCGGCTATGGGCGCAACTACAAGCCTTATGTCGTGCCCCGTCACCTCGAGGGCGCCGTCCTCTTCGTGATCGACCTCGCCGACCACGCCTGCAACCGGGCGGTGTGGGTCGACGGCCACTTGCGGCGCGGCCCCCTGATTTTGTCCCGCACCCTCGTCCTCAACTACCAGCTGGCGACCGGTCGCACGGAGACGGTCGCCCCCGGCGGCGCCGAGGCCCACAAGGTGCTGGTGGAGGCCTTCACCGAGCACGGGCTCGGGAAGAAGGGGGCCGCCAAGCGCATCACGCGCCAGACCTACCGGCTCAATGCGCTGCGGGATGGCGTGGACATCTTCGACCGCGAAGCGATCGGCATCGAGCAGCCCAGGCTGAAGAGCATCGCCACGCTGCAACTGGAAACCGGGCTGCGTAGCACCCACGAGGTCATGGGGCGGGGCAACCGGGCCTCCGTGGAAAAGCTGCTTGACGTGGCCTACCCGTCGGACAACCCCCTGAAGCGCCAATGGCAGATCGTCGGGGCGCTGATCGAACTGCCCTTCTACCCGGAGGAAGGCCGTGGCGGCGAGAAGAAGAAAACCCTGCCGGTGCGCTTCAATCGGAAAGGGCAGGCCAACCTGCACAAGTTCACCGAGGAGGAACGTAAACTGATCGAGCCGCTGCTGGTGGAGTGGGGCCTCGTGGAGGCGCCCAAAGCCGAGCAGCCCGCCCCGGCCGAGGCTGACCAGCCGTGAGGCCGGTCGCGCCCCGCGCCTTGGGGTTGCTGATCGAGGTGCTGGAAACGCCCGAGGGGCGTCTCGTCGAGGATGCCCTGGAGCCTGACGATCTTGACGCCTTTCGGACGCTGCGCGACTGCGGGGCGCTGAGCCCCGCCGCCGACGTGCCGCTGATCCTGTGCCCGTCCTGCGGCGAGCACGATGTGGAGCCCAAGAAGTCCAGGGGTGTCCTCCAGGGACTGTGTCCGGAATGCGGCTATGTAGCGATCACCAATGCGAGCCTGAAGGCGTGGGCGGCCGATCCGGACTGGCTGCTCGCACGGCTGCGCCAGGCTTTTGGAATCGCTAGCCGGCAGGACTCCGAAGCGTTCGTGCCCGGCACGTTCTGGAAAGTGGGTGACTACAAGGAGGGGCGGCGCTCGCGCCGCATCCTCCTGGCGCGCCGGCTGGACGACCACGGAACGCACGAGGCGTTTCGCGATGCACTCTTCGAGAAGGTCGAATGCGACAACGCGGTGATCATCGCGACGACGCCGAAGTCGGCGGCGATGGTGAGCGATCTGTCGCTGCCCTACGTCCATCTCGCCGAGATCGTCCATTGGCGCAGCGGGAAGCTGGAGCTCGACGAGGCGCGCTGGGCGTGGTGCCTGCAACCCGCGCATCTGCGACAACACGATACGAGCCCGGTCTTCTTCGAGAATTTCCGGGTCGCGGTGATCGACGGGGAGGAGTACGAGTTCAGCGCCCTCCAGGCGCGGGGGTTCGCCTACCTTCACGCCGCCAAGGGGCGCAAGTGCTTCAAGGACTCGATCATGGAAGATCTCGGCTCGACGCAGAAGAACCCGCTGGAACTCTTTCGTCACAACCCTCGCCAACTGGAAGCCTTCCAGCGCATCGTCGAGTGGGACGACCACGGCTTCTACTGGTTGAAACGATAGCTTCCGCTCACCGCCTCCACAACACCCGATGCCCCGCCTGAAGCGGGGCATCGCATTTGTGGCGCTTTAGAACCGCAATCCGCTGATTTCCCGCCGGCCTTCCCGCCGGGCCGCCCGGGCATGCGCTTCAGTATTCGTGTCACCGATCAACTGCTGAAAGGAGCATCCGGTGACACTCAAGATCCCTCCCGCGCCCGAGGCCAAGGCCGAGCGGCGCTTCCTCTCCGAGCTCGAGCTCGCCAACCGCTGGGGACTCTCGCCCAAGACGCTGCAGCGCTGGCGCGGCATCGGGCAGGGCCCGGTCTTCGCCCGCTTCTCCCGGAAGGTCGCCTATCCCCTCGATGGCCAGGACGGCGTCCTCGATTGGGAAAAGCGCGTCCTCTACCGCTCGACTTCCGAGCGGGCGTTCGCCTGAGGTGCCGGCCATGAACGACATCGCCACCATCACCTTCGGCCTGCCCGACCTTTCCGTGAGCCAGATGGCCGCCTTGCCGCAGGAGCGCCTGCAGGAGCTGGACGTTCTGCTCAACGAGCTGCAGACCCAGGTCAAGCAGGCCCGCGAGCGGCTCAATGCTGCGCTGGATGCCCGCTACGGCGAACAGGGGCGCGCCGCGCTGCTCGATTCCGGGCGCGATTTCGGCGTCACCCACCTCGCCGACGGCGGGCTCCGCGTCACCTACGAGCTTCCGAAGCGCGTCTCGTGGGACCAGAAGCGCCTGGCGGACATGGCCGAGCGCATCGTCGCCGCCGGCGAGCGCGTCCAGGACTACATGGACGTCGAGCTCTCGGTTCCCGAGCACCGCTTCAGCAACTGGCCGCCGGCGCTCAAGGAGCAGTTCGCACCGGCGCGCACCGTCAAGGCCGGCAAGCCTTCCTTCCGCCTGGCCCTCGTGAGCGACCAAGGAGTCTGAGCATGCCCAACATCATCCCCTTCAGCTACGAGGGCGAGTCCGTCCGGGTCAGTCTCGACGAGACGGGCGAGCCCTGGTTCAACGCCAAGGATGTCTGCGGCATCCTCGGCTACAGCAATCCGCGCAAGGCCGTCGCCGATCACGTCGACCCCGATGACGTAACGAAACGTGACGCCATCGACGAGATCGGCCGCACCCAGCAGACGAATCACGTCAACGAATCCGGGCTCTATGCCCTCATCTTCGGCAGCCACCTGGAGGCGGCTCGGCGCTTCAAGCATTGGGTGACCCGCGAGGTGCTTCCGGCGATCCGCAGGATGGGCGGCTACGCCGCGCCCGGCTCGGTCGGCGCGCTCCCGGCACCGACCCAGGACCGCGTCACCGCCATCCTGTTGATCGGCGAGGCGATCGCCAAGGTGCCCGGCGTGAAGCACGGCATCGCCATGGCGGCGACCCTCACCTGCATCCAGCAGAACACGGGCCTTTCGGTGGAGACCCTGCGCAGGGCGCTGCCCGCCTGCAACGAGCCGCTGGCCGCGGTGAATCCCACCCGTCTCGGCGAGCTGGTCGGTCTCTCGGCGAAGAGCGTGAATCTGCGTCTTGCCGCCCTGGGCTTCCAGCACCGCAACGACCGCGACGAGTGGGAACTGACCGAGGCCGGCAAGGCGTGGGGCGAGGCGCTCCCGTATTCGCGTAACGGCCACTCCGGCTACCAGATCCTCTGGAAGCCCGAGGTAGCCGAGCTGCTCAGGGAGGCCGCGTAATGGCCCTGCCCATCATCAGCGCCGAAGAGCGGCTGCGCGAGCGGCATTCCGCCAAGATCGGGCTGGTCGGCGCCCCCGGCGTGGGGAAGACCAGTCAGCTCAAGACCCTGCCGCCCGAGAAGACCCTGTTCGTCGATCTCGAGGCCGGCGACCTCGCCGTCAGGGACTGGCCCGGGGACACGGTGCGCCCGCGCACCTGGAGCGAATTTCGCGATCTCGTCGTGTTCCTCGCCGGGCCCCTGCCCACGGCGAGCGCCGACCAGGCCTTCTCGGAGCCGCACTACCGGCACGTCTGCGACCAGTACGGCGACCCGGCGCAGCTCGCGAAGTACGACTACTACTTCGTGGACTCCCTGACTGTGCTCTCGCGCCAGTGCTTTGCGTGGTGCAAGACCCAGCCGCAGGCCTTCTCTGAAAAGACCGGCAAGCCCGACACGCGCGGCGCGTACGGCCTGCTGGGCCAGGAAATGATCACGGCGCTCACCCACCTGCAGCACGTACGGGACAAGCACGTGATCTATGTCGCCATCCTCGAGGAAGCGCTTGACGACTTCAAGCGGCGCTATCTGCGCCTGCAGCTGGAGGGCAGCAAGACGGCCCTCGAGCTTCCGGGCGTGCTCGATGAGGTGGTGACGCTGGCCGTCCTCAAGGCCGACGACGGCACCCCCTACCGGGGCTTCGTCACCCGCGCCGACAACCCCTACGGATTCCCAAGCAAGGATCGCAGCGGCCGGCTCGACGCGGTCGAGGAGCCCGATCTCGGCAAGCTCATCCGCAAGTGCCTCGGCGAGACCGCGTCATGACCGGCGCCGAGTTCAAGACCTTCGAGAAGGCGGCCAAGGCCACGGTGAGGCGGCTCAGCGCCGAGAACACCTGGCTGCGGCACAGCCTGATGGAAATGGAAACCCGCGTGGCGGGCCTGAACGCGCAGATGGACGCCCTGGAGAAGCGCGCCAGGGCGATGAAGCAGCAGCTCGCCGCCGCCACCCCCAAGACCACCCCGAAAACCAGGAGCAAGAAATGACCACGAATGCATGGAACGACTTCAACGACGCCGAACAGCAGCAGGGCTTCGACCTCATCCCGAAGGGCACGCTGGTGCGCGTGCGCATGACGATCAAGCCGGGCGGCTTCGACGACCCGGCGCAGGGCTGGACCGGTGGCTATGCCACCCAGAGCTTCGAGACGGGGAGCACCTACCTGGCCTGCGAGTTCGTCGTGCTGGAGGGTCCGTTCGCGAAGCGCAAGCTCTGGTCGAACATCGGCCTGCACTCGCCCAAGGGCCCGACCTGGGGCCAGATGGGCCGCGCCCTGATCCGCGGCATCCTCAACTCGGCGCGCGGCGTCCATCCCCAGGACAACTCCCCCCAGGCGGCGGCCGCCCGGCGCATCCAGGGCTTCCACGAGCTCGACGGCATCGAGTTCGCCGCGCGCATCGATGTCGAGAAGGACGCCAAGGGCGAGGATCGCAACGTGGTGAAGCTTGCCGTCGAGCCCGACCACAAGGACTACGGCGCGCTCATGGGGGGCGCTGCCGCCCGTCCGTCCTCCTCGGCGGCGCCGGCGCGTCCGTCCTCGCCGGCTGCCGGTTACACGGCTCCGCAGCGCCCGGCCCCGACCGGCAAGCCCGCCTGGGCGCAGTGAGAGGGCGGGCCGATGAACCGATCCATTCCCAAGTGCTTCGGCTCGCGCCGGCAGTTCGACCTCTGGCGGGAGGCGGCTTTTCGCAGCACACCGGGGGGCAGCGACTACTGCACCGACTGCACGGCCGCCTACCAGCAGCGCATGGGCCGGCAGGGGCGCTGCGCCTACCCCGGCACGACATTCGCTCCGGACGGCGACGGCTTCATCGAGGGCAATCGCCCCGTTGCAGAGCGGGTACGGCTTCGGGAGGCTGCGTGAAAACGAGCGAAGCGAAGTTTCGCGAAGCCGAAGGCGAGAGCGAATGCAATGAGCGGCAAATGCTGGGTCTGCTCGCGACAAGCCCGGGGGCTCGGCCACATGGACGGCCGGTTCAGGATCGCCGACCCCCGGCGCTATCCCCTCGACTGGGTGTTTTGCAGCCGCCGCTGCCAGGACGCCTTCCACTGGCTCTACGGCCTATGGGCGGACACGCTGCCCTCGCAGAGGGAGGTTTTCATGATCGATCCGTCTGACATGGAGCTCGCCGCCATGAAGAAGTGCCTGAAGGCCTTCGGCGAGGCGGCCGGCGAGATCGGCTTCGAGAAGCCCCTCGGGGCGTACTCCGAGGCCGAGGCGCTGCGGGTGATCGACGCCATCGTCACCTGCTACACGGACGCGATGGTCGAGGCCCACGAGGTCACCAAGCATCCGCCGATCCGCGGGCTGGAGGCGGCCGGTCCCTTCGCCGACCTCAAGGACGACCTGCCGTGGGAGGCGTGATGCTGGACTTCAACTCCACCGCATCCTTCTCCGGGCGGCTCACCGCCCTGATCGATGCCGCGATGCAGCAGGCGCGGGCCAAGGAGGAGGCGCGGCGCTATCTCGGCGCCTCCCGCCTGGGTGTCGCCTGCGAGCGCGCCTTGCAATACGAGTATGCGCAGGCGCCCGTCGACTATGGCCGCGAGATCGAGGGCCGGATGTTGCGCATCTTCGAGCGCGGCCACGTTATCGAGGACAGCATGGTCGCGTGGCTGCGGGGCGCAGGGTTTGATCTGCGCACCCGCAAGGCCGACGGCAAGCAGTTCGGTTTCTCGGTGGCGGACGGCCGTCTGCAGGGGCACATCGACGGCGTCATCGTCGGCGGCCCCGAAGGCTTCGCCTGCCCTTGCCTGTGGGAGAACAAGTGCCTGGGCGGCAAGTCCTGGCGCGAGTTGGAGAAGCACCGGCTCGCCGTGGCCAAGCCCGTCTATGCCGCCCAGGTCGCCCTCTACCAGGCCTATCTCGAACTGCACGAGCACCCGGCGCTCTTCACGGCGGTGAATGCCGACACCATGGAGATCTACGCCGAACTCGTGCCCTTTGATGCGGCCCTGGCCCAGCGCATGTCGGACCGGGCGGTGAAGATCATCACCGCCACCGATGCCGGCGAGCTGCTACCGCGCTCGTTTGCCGAGCCGACGCACTTCGAGTGTCGGATGTGCGCCTGGCAGGACCGCTGCTGGAGATCCACACCATGAAACATTCCCTTCCCCTACCGCCCGCAGTCGAGCCGATGGTGGACGCTCGCCACGCGGCGCAGGCGCTCAACCTGCCGCTCTACTACTTCACCAAGCCGGCGAGCCGCCGGGCACGCGCCATCCCTTTCTACCGCATCGGGCGGACGATCCGCTTCCGGCTCTCCGAACTCGAGGCCTGGTCGGCGCGCCATCGCAACCAGGGTGCAACGGAGGCAGCTGAATGATCGACTTCAACGATGCCGTGTCGCTTCCCGAGCAGGACAGGGAGGTCGACCGCGACGCCGTTCGCGCCGAGCTCCTCGGCAATCTGGAAGGCGTTCTCGGCGCGATCTTCCCTGCGGGCAAGAAGCGGCACGGCAAGTTCCGCATCGGTGACGTGCTGGGCAGCCCGGGCGACAGCCTGGAGGTGGTGCTTGCCGGCGAGAAGGCGGGGCTGTGGACCGACCGCGCCGAGGGCTCCGGCGGGGACCTGTTCGACCTCATCGCCGCGCACCTCGGCCTCGATGCGCACCGTGATTTTGCGCGGGTGCTGGAAGAGGCGGGCCGGCTGCTCGGCCGCGCTCGCACAATGCCCGCACGCAAGGCGAAACGCGAGGCCCCGGTCGACGACCTCGGCCCGGCCACCGCCAAGTGGGACTACCACGATGCCGACGGCAAGCTGATCGCGGTGGTCTACCGCTACGACCCGCCGGGAGGCAAGAAGGAGTTCCGGCCGTGGGACGCACGCCGCCGCAAGATGGCGCCGCCCGAGCCGCGCCCCCTGTACAACCAGCCCGGTATGGCCGTCGCCGAAACGGTGGTGCTGGTCGAGGGCGAGAAGTGCGCACAGGCCTTGATCGAGGTCGGCATCGTGGCGACCACGGCGATGCACGGCGCGAACGCCCCGGTGGAGAAGACCGACTGGTCGCCGCTGAAGGGCAAGCGCCTGCTCGTCTGGCCCGACCGCGACAAGCCGGGCTGGGACTACGCCATGGCGGCCGCCCAGGCGGCGCTCGCGGCCGGCGCCACCACCTGCGACGTGCTGCTCCCGCCCGACGAGAAGCCAGAGGGGTGGGACGCGGCCGATGCGCTGGCCGAGGGCTTCGAAGCGGCGGCCTTCGTGACGGCTGGTCCGCGCATGAGCATCAAGAAGGCCGACGGCCTGCCCACCCAGGAAGCCTCGGTCTGGGCCACCGACGACGCGCTGGCGCTCACCTTCACCGCCCGCTACAGCGAGGACTGGCGCTACTGCGCCGCCTGGGGCAAGTGGCTGGTGTGGACAGGAAGCCGCTGGCAGGCCGACGAGACGCTCCTCGTGCATCACCTCATCCGCGCCATCTGCCGTGAAGCTGCGATCAAGGCCGACTCGCACCGGCTGGCGGCGAAGCTCGCCGCGAGCGGCACGGTGGGCGGCGTCGAGCGGCTCGCCCGCACCGACCGGCGGCATGCCTCCACGTCGGAGGAGTGGGACGCCGACCTCTTCGCCCTCAACACGCCGGGCGGGGTGGTGGACCTCGCGACCGGGCGCCTCAAGCCCCACGACCGGCGCGACCGCATGACGAAGCTCGCGACCGCGACGCCGCGGGGCGATTGCCCGCGCTGGCTCGCCTTCCTCGCTGACGTGACCGGCGGCGACGCCGAGTTGCAGACCTACCTACAGCGCATGGTCGGATATTGCCTGACCGGCGCCACGTCCGCGCACGCGCTCTTCTTCCTCTACGGCACCGGCGCCAACGGCAAGAGCGTGTTCGTGAACGTCGTCTCCACCATCCTCGGCGACTACGCGGCGAGCGCGCCGATGGACACCTTCATGGAAGCGCGCGGCGACCGGCACCCGACCGATCTCGCCGGCCTGCGCGGCGCCCGATTCGTCGCCTCGATCGAGACCGAGCAGGGTCGGCGCTGGAACGAGTCCAAAGTCAAGGCCATCACCGGCGGCGACAAGGTTTCGGCGCGCTTCATGCGCCAGGACTTCTTCGAGTACGTGCCGCAGTTCAAGCTGGTGATCGCCGGCAACCACAAGCCCGCCATCCGCAACGTGGACGAGGCGATGAAGCGGCGGCTGCACCTCATCCCCTTCACCGTGACCATCGCGCCCGAGCGGCGCGACGGCAAGCTCACCGAGAAGCTGCTCGCCGAGCGCGACGGCATCCTCGCCTGGGCGGTGGCGGGGTGCCTCGCCTGGCAGCGTGACGGCTTGCAGCCGCCCGCCTGCGTCGTGTCGGCGACCGAGGAGTACTTCGAAGCCGAGGACGCGCTCGGGCAGTGGATCGAGGAGCGCTGCGAGCAGCACGCCGAGGCCAAGGTCTCGACCTCAGACCTCTACGCGGACTGGCGGGAGTGGGCGGAGCGGGCCGGCGAGTACGTGGGCTCCATCAAGCGCTTCGTCGAGACCCTGCTCTCGCGCGGTTTCGAGCGCACGCGCCTGCACGGCGGGGTGCGGGCCGTCAAGGGCCTGATGACCCGCCCCAAGCCCTACAACCGCAGCTACTACGATCCGATGGACTGAACCGGGTGACAGATGGGGGCAGGTCTGCTGATTAACCCGTATACGCGCGTGCGCGCACGTATAAGAGATAACCGGCAGACCGGACACCATCTGTCACCCGCCGAACTGGAGCGACAGATGAACCAAACGATCCTGGCCCTGGACCTGGGCACTCAGACCGGCTGGGCGCTGCGCGGCAACGACGGCCATATCACGAGCGGCTCCGAGAGCTTCCTCCCACAACGCTTCGAAGGGGGCGGCATGCGCTTCCTCCGGTTTAAGCGCTGGCTCGCGGAGTTGAAGCAGTGCGCCGAGGGCATCGACCTCGTGGTGTTTGAGGAGGTGCGCCGCCACGCCGGCGTCGACGCCGCACACGCCTACGGCGGTTTCATGGGACAGCTCACCGCCTGGTGCGAGCACCACGGCATCCCCTATCAGGGCGTGCCCGTGGGCACGATCAAGAAGCATGCGACGGGGAAGGGCAACGCCGGCAAGGCCGAGATGATCGCCGCCGCGCAGGCCCGCGGTTTCACCCCCGGTGATGACAACGAGGCAGACGCCCTGGCTCTGCTTTATTGGGCCGTCGAAACGCAGGAGGTGTGACATGAAGATCCCGGCACAGCACTACCGCTGCCCCCTGGGCCGTCTGCAACCCGAGGTCACCGACCTGGAGGCCCTCAAGCAGGAGGGCTGGCGCGCCCAGCGCATCCTGGTGGTCTCAGCCCAGGACGAGCGGCTGGACTTCGTGGAGCGCGAGTTCGTGCGCCGGCTGGGCGAGCGGCTCTACGGGGAGAAGCACCGTGGATGAGTGGACCAAGGAGGACGTGGCGGCCCGCTTCGCCGAGGCCGCCGAGACCGCCCGGCGCCTGCCCAGGGTGAGGGTGCAGAGCTACTTCAACGTCTGGCCGGAGTTCAAGCGCGAGCCCTGGGAAGTGCTGGGCATGCCCGAGGACGATCATCGACCGCTCCCGCCGTCACCCGAGTCCGTTGAACGGATGATGGAGACGATGCGTTGGGTGCAGTGGCTTGAGGTCGAGCAACGGCATCTCGTGTGGATGCGCGCCCGGCAGTTCGAGTGGCGCGACATCTGCCGGCGCTTCGGCTGCGATCGCACCACGGGGTGGCGTCGCTGGCATCGCGCCCTGCAGGCGGTGGCCGACCGGCTGAACGCCGAATCCGTCGTGTCAGCGTGAAGTGTCGTGGTTTGGCGTGCATGCGGGTGGCTGAGCGGCAACGAGGGTATGTGAGCGGCATTGGACCGTGCAACATCCGACGCGGTATTGGGCTAGCATGACGGCTATGATCCGGCGGGTGGTGCGGGCGGCGAGCCCGCATCGCTCACCGGGCCCTGAGACGACGGGTCCTTCCTGTCGCCTTCGCCATGCGGGGGGCGCGAGCGCGGCATTCGGCTTGCGTCCGATCCCGAAACTTGGTTACCAGGGTTACCAGTTACCACCCCGG
>OGCL01001225.1_pt1 | contig 22813 bp, 20 predicted proteins | sample 1570041 | NCBI WGS metagenome assembly OGCL01 (sample SAMN06266162, study PRJEB24511) | hot springs metagenome | isolation source: Hot spring water | place: South Africa: Limpopo | collected 2015-06-22 | reverse complement strand
CAGGCGAGCACGATGCGCAGGCCACGCACGCCGCCGCGCAGTTCCCGCCGCGCCAGCCGGAGGCCGAGGGCGAGGGCATGCAGGGTGCCGCCCGCGCTCATGCCGCGGCGGCCCGCGGCGGCGCATCGGCCACCAGCCGCCCATCCTCCATGCGGAGCTGCCGGTCGCAGCGGGCGGCTAGCGCCGGGTCATGGGTAATCAGCAGCAGCGTCACCCCCTGCCGGGCGCGCAGGTCGATCATCTCGTCGAAGATGCTGTCGATCGCCGGCGCGTACTGCGCGGTGTTCTTCGTTCTCACCAGCCTGCTGCCCACCGCGCTCCAGATCGACGACTCCCAGGAGAGCTACGCGATCCAGCAGCTTCTGATCAGCTATTCGCCGCGCAACCCGCCGCTGCTCGACTGGCTCTGGCCGATCCCCGAACAGCTCGACGAGTTGCAGGGCGCCTCACTCCGCACGGTGGCCACACGGACCGAGACCGTCCCGTGCAACTGGAAGGTCACCGCCGGGCGGCTCTTCGGCCATAACGAAAACAAATCGGCCGCGACCGTATGCGTCATCGGCGAAACCATCGCCAAGAAGCTGTTTCCGGGCCGCCGGCCAGTGGACATGCTCGGCCAGCGGCTCCGCCTCTTCGGCCAGTCGCTGACCATCATCGGCGTCTTGGCCCCCAAGGGGCGCACCCCCATCGGACAGGACCAGGACGACCAGGTCTTCCTGCCGATCGCCACGCTGCAGCAGCGGCTGGGCCAGGAGCCGCGCCTCGCCCGGCGCCCTCCGCAGCCTCGTCGAGCTTCGCCGCCTCGGCCGCGGCATGGCAGGCGCGGTTGAGCTGGCGCGTCGTGATCGGCTGGCCAGGCTGCTGGCCGGGAAAGAGCCAGCCGCGGGGGCACTTCACCCGCCACCATTGCCGCAGGAGATCGAGGAGGTCAGGCGCGAGCATGACGTAGCGGTCCTTGCGGCCCTTGCCCTGCTCGACCCGGATCAGCATGCGGGCGCTGTCGATGTCGGCGACCTTGAGGTTGGCGATCTCCGAGACCCGCAGGCCGCAGCCATAGGCGATGCTGAGCGCGGCGCGATCCTTCGGGCTCCGCACATGGGCCAACAGCAGCGCCACCTCCTGCGTGTCCAGCACCACCGGCAGACGATCGGGCGTCGGGATCCGCGCCATGCGGTCACCGAAGCCGGTCCGGCCCAACGTGACGTGAAAGAAGAACCGCAGCGCCGTGCAGGCCAGGTTCATCCGCGCATAGCTGGCGCCGAGCGAAGCCAGGTGAAGCTGATAGCGCCGCAGATCCTCCGGCTCGGCCCGATCTGGCGGCAAGCCGAGAAAGGCCGTGAACTCGCGGACCTGCCGCACATAATCGCGCTGCGTGTGCTCGCCAAACCGGCGGATGGTCATGTCCTCGATCATCCGCTGGTGCAGCGGAACGATGGTGACGGCATCGATTATGGAAACCTCCGAGGATCAGGGGAACGACCCCGAAATCCTCCGATGCAGCGCCTCACAGGCGAAATCTCAGCGACCCCCGCGCCGCTGCGCCCTGCCGCGAGAGCGGCTTAGTCCGTTGGCGCACCCCCTCCCCCCCACGCAAAAAGCCCCGCCTCGGGAGAGAGCGGGGTTTTCTGTCGGCCGCCTGCCCTGAAGGCTTGGGGAGCGTGGCGGGGCGGCCGTGGGGTCGGCGGCTCGGGAGAGACCGCCTGCCGGCGGGCGCGGGGAATTGCGGGGAGCGTTCCGCGCCGGCCGGGATGGGGAAGCGTGTCGGTGAGGTCGTTCCTGGAGGGCTGGGGGCCGTCATCCCGGACTTGCCCCGGGATCCATCAAAGGGCTCCGGAGCCCTCCGATGGATCCCGGATCGGCGCTGCTTCGCAGCTTGTCCGGGATGATGGCGCGGTTTTGATGCCAGGCGTGAAGCGGCTTAGAACGGCAGCAGGATGTCCATGACCTGCTGGCCGTAGCGCGGCTGCTGGACGTCGGTGATCTGGCCGCGGCCGCCATAGGCGATGCGGGCCTGGGCGATCTTGGTCGACTCGATGGTGTTGTCGCTCTCGATGTCCTCGGGGCGGATGACGCCGGCCACGATCAGCTCGCGCACCTCGAAATTGACCCGGATCTCCTGCTTGCCCTCGATCACGAGGTTGCCGTTGGGCAGCGTCTGGGTGACCACCGCCGCGACATTGGTCGCCAGCGTCTCGGAGCGGTTGACCGAGCCCGCGCCCTCGCTCGAGGCGGCGGAATCGAGCTTCAGCAGCGAGCCGGCGCTGGCGCCGTCGGGCAGGTATTTGTCGAGCTTGTTCTCGAAGCCGAAGGCGTTGTCGGCGCCGACATCCTCGCCGTTCTTGCGGCTGCGCTTGGTCGTGTTGTTGAGCTGCGCCTTGTCGGTGACCTTGACCTTGACGGTCACGAGATCGCCGACGAGCCTCGCGCGCTGGTCCTTGAAGAAGGCGCGGGAGCCGGTGCGCCAGAGCGAGTTCGGCGCATAGGAGGCATGCTCCATCGCCGGCATCGGCATCTGCACGGGCTTGTAGCCCTTGGTCGCGGTGGGGTCCTCGATCGGAGACAGCGCCGGCGCCTGGCCGACATTGGCGAGCCGGTCGGCGGCGCCGCAGGCGCTCAGCGAGACGCCGAGCAGCAGCAGGCCGGCGATGCGGGCGACGGTCCGGCTTGCGGGGCGGGTGGTCGGGTTCGACAGGGTGTTCATGATGCTCATCCGGTGGGACGGAATGTCAGGGGGCGGCGGCGATGGTGCCGGAGGTCGAGGCCTGGACCGAGATCCGGCCCGGCCCGCTCACCGTGCCGTGCAGCACGCGCTTGGACTGGGGGTTGGTGACGCTGATGACGTCGCCCATCGCGCCGGCCTCTCCGGCCCGGCCGCGCATGGTGATCGTCAGCCCGCGGGATTCGTAGACCAGCGTGACGAGATCGCCCTTGGCGACGATCTCCTCGCGGCGCAGATCGCCGGCCCTCAGCGGGGCGCCGGCCATCAGGGCGCGCGTCGCGACCTTGTCGATCGCGACGCGCGGATCGCCGATCAGGTCGGTCGCCTGGCCGTCGCGCGGGCGGCGCTCGACCAGCACGTCGTTCTTGCCGAGCGTCTCGCCGCGGGCGACGGCGCGCTTCGGCACCACGACCTCGACGGTCTCGACGAGCTGGCCGGCGATGCGCACCGGCTTCAGCCGCAGCGCCATGCTGCCCGGCACCGAGACGCGCGCCATCACCCGGCGCGAGCGGGCATCGTAGGAGAGATCGCTGACGACGGTGTCGCCGGTCAGCTCGGGCTCGACCGCGATCGAAGGTGCGCCGCCATCGAGCGTCAGGGCGAAGGCGCGCGCATCGACGCCGTAGCGCTCCTGCAGCCCGGTCTTCACCGCCTCCTCGATGTCCGAGGCAAGCACGCGGCGGGCTGCACGGGTGACGACGACCTGCGCCGCGCCATTGCTCTCGAGTTCGGCGGCCGATGTAATGATGCCGGCGCCGCGCGCCGCCTCGACGATGCGCGCAACCTGGATCGTGCCGGTCTCGCCCAGCGCCGGCGCCCGGAAGGCCGGGGTCGAGGCCGCATCGGCGGGCAGCCCCGCGATCAGGTCGCCGAAGGAGACGAGATCGCGCGAGAGGATGAGTTCCGAGCGCAGCTGCAGCCGGCGCGGCTGGGCCGGCACCGCCGTGGCGGGCGCCGGAGCGGCGAGCGCGGCGACCGCAACGGCGGGGCGGTTCCCGGTGGGCGCCTGCGCGGCGGCGGCCTGGGCTGCGAGCAGCAGGGCGGCGGCGAGCGAGAGGCGAAGCGTGGAGCGGGTCATGTGCTTGAGCCTCCGGCCTAGCCGCGGAACATCGAGGTCGTCGCCGACATCATCTGGTCGGCGGCGGTGATGACCTTGGAGTTCATCTCATAGGCGCGCTGCGCCGCGATCAGCGATGAGAGCTCGTTGACCGCCTGGACGTTGCCTTCCTCGAGATAGTTCTGCTGCAGCGTGCCGAAGCCCTCGCCGCCGCCGAAACCGTCGATCGGCTGGCCCGAGGCCGCCGTCTCGATAAAGAGGTTGTCGCCGATCGACTCGAGACCGACCTTGTTGACGAAGCGCACGAGCTGAATCTGGCCGATCTGCTGCGGCGCGGTCTGCCCCGGCAGCGAGACCTCCACCGTGCCCTGCGCGTTGATGCTGACGCTGGTCGCGTTGTTGGGGATCGTGATGCCCGGCTCGACCTGATAGCCGTCACGGGTGACGAGCTGGCCCTGGGAATCGAGGTCGAACGAACCGTCGCGGGTATAGGTCGTGCGGCCGTCCGGCATGCGGATGCGGAAGAAGCCCTCGCCGCGGATGGCGAGGTCGTACTGCTTCTCGGTCGAGGACAGGTTGCCCTGCGTCATCACCCGGCCGGTCGAGACGGTCTTGACGCCCGAGCCGACGAAGGTGCCGGCCGGCACCTGCGTGTTCTGGTCCGAGGTCGCGGAGCCCGCGCGCCGGAAGTTCTCGTAGAGCAGGTCCTGGAAATGCACCCGCTGGCGCTTGTAGCCCGTGGTGCGGACGTTCGCGATGTTATTGGAGATGACCTGGACGTTGAGTTCCTGGGCCATCATGCCGGTGGCGGCGGTCTGAAGGGCGCGCATGGCTTAAGCTTCCGTCCCGGATCAGGCTTGCTGGTCGGCGAGGCGGGAGATCGCCTTGCTGCGGAGTTCGTCGGCCTTGGAGAGCATGTTGGCGACGCTCTGATAGGAGCGCTGGACCTCCATCAGGCGGGTCATCTCGATCACCGCCTTGACGTTGGAGCGTTCGATCGCACCGGGCTCGAGCCGCCCCTCGGGGCCGGCCGGCAGCGGCGCGGCGGCCGAACCGAAGAGGTTGGCGCCCTCGCTGGTCAGGGCGCGCGGATTGGCGAAGCGCACCATCCGCAGCCGCCCCTTCTGGCCCTGGTCGCTCGAGACCGTGCCGTCGGGAGCGATGCGGGGATTGCTTTCCGCCGTGCCGAAGGTGATCGGCCCGCCATCGCCCAGCACCGGCTGGCCGGACTGCGTCACGAGCTGGCCCTGGGCGTTGATGTCGAGCGAGCCGGCGCGGGTGTAGCGGTCGCCGCCCGGCGTCTGCACCACCAGGAAGGCGTCACCGCGCAGAGCCACGTCGAGCGGATTGCCGGTGTATTCGATCGCGCCCTGCGACAGGTCGATCGGCGTGCCCTTGTCGATGACGAAGGACAACGGCTTGTCCGCCGGCTTGAAGCTGTCGGCGCTGGCCTTCGGCATGATGAATTCGTTGAAGCGGGCCGAGCGGGTCTTGAACCCGTTCGTGTTCACATTCGCCATGTTGTTGGCGATGACATCCAGCTCACGCGCCAGAGCCATCTGGCGCGACAGGCCGACGAGAAGCGCGTTCTCCACGGCATGGTCTCCCGATTCTGTTCCGCGGCCGCTTCGACGCTCCCCAGCGCAGCAGCCACGCTCTCCCTTCCGCAAACGGCGTGCCAGTATGGTTAAAGCGGCTATCATGCTGTTTACGTTGGGTTTTCCCTTCTCTTCGCCAGCGCCGCAGCCCTGCAGGACCGGCCAGGCGGGCAAGATCGACCCGGCAGAAATTGCCCTCCTTAACGACGCGTTAACCGTGACTGTTCAGGGTGTTTCAACGGTCCGCCGCGGGCGGTCCGCAGCGCAGTCCGGGGCATGCAGCGATGGCGAAGAAGCCCAAGGCCGACGAGGACGGCGCCCCCGCAGAGGGCGCGGCCGAAGGTGGCGGCAAGAAAAAGAAGATGCTGATCCTGATCGTCGCCGGCGTGGTGCTGCTGGCGGGCGGCGGCGGCGCGGGCTGGTTCTTCTTCCTGAAGAAGCCCTCGGCCGAGCAGCTCGCGGCGGCGGAGGCGGCCAAGAACGTCAAGAAGCCGGTCAGCTTCGTCGAGATGAAGGACATGCTGGTCGGCATCACCGGCGGCCCGCAGCAAGAGCGCCAGCCGGTCATCAAGATCAAGGTCGTGCTCGAGGCCGCCGACGCCAAGGTCGCCGACGAGATCAAGCCGCTGCTGCCGCGCGTCGAGGACGCCTTCCAGGTTTTCCTGCGCGAGCTGCGCCCCTCCGATCTCGAGGGTTCGGCCGGCATGTATCGCCTCCGGGAAGAGCTGCTGCGCCGCGTCAACGTCACCGTCTCCCCGGCGAAGGTCGACGCGGTGCTGTTCAAGGAATTGCTCGTCCAGTGAGCCCGACGACCCCGGCCGCGGCGGCCGCGCAGATATAGTGACGGAAACGACGACAGCATCATGAGCACGAGCGAGCGCGACAATCCGGGCGCCCCTCCCAAGGACGAGCCCCTGAGCCCCGAGAGCATGGCGGCCGAATGGGCCACCATGCCCGATATCGTCGAGGAGGAAGGCGAACAGGAAGGCGGTACCGACCGCCTGATGAGCCAGGACGAAATCGACACGATGCTCGGTTTCTCGCTCGGCGACGACAAGAACGAGCGCAACGGCATCCAGGCGATCGTCGATTCCGGCTCGGTCTCCTATGAACGCCTGCCGATGCTCGAGATCATCTTCGAGCGTCTGGTGCGTCTGCTCTCGACCAGCCTGCGCAACTTCTTCACCGACAACGTCGAGGTCACGCTGGAGAGCATCCGCTCCGTGCGCTTCGGCGACTACATCAACTCGATCTCGCAGCCGGCCATGCTCTCGGTCTTCAAGGCCGAGGAATGGGACAATTTCGGCCTCATCACCATCGAGTCGGCGCTGACCTACTCGATCATGGACACGATGTTCGGCGGCAAGCGTGGCCAGCCGGCGCCGCGTGTCGACGGGCGCCCCTTCACCTCGATCGAGATCCGCCTGATCCGCCGCGTCATCGCGCTGGTGCTGGGCGACGCGGAGGCCGCCTTCAAGCCGCTTTCGCCGGTCAACTTCACCATCGACCGCATCGAGTCGAACCCGCGCTTCGTCTCGATCTCGCGGCCCGCCAACGCCGCCATCCGCGTCGAGCTGAAATTCGACATGGAGGGCCGCGGCGGCGCGCTGCACATCCTCCTGCCCTATGCCACCATCGAGCCGATCCGTGATCTGCTGCTCGAAAGCTTCATGGGTGAGAAGCTCGGGCGCGATCCGATCTGGGAAAACCACCTCGCCACCGAGGTCTGGCAGACCGAGGTGCCGGTCACCTGCGTGCTGCACGAGACGCAGATGCCGCTGAAGCGGATGATGAAGCTCGAGATCGGCGACACGCTGATGTTCGACGCCAAACCCGATGCCTTCGTCTCCCTGCGCTGCGGCGACTTCGTCGTCAGCGACGGCCGCGTCGGCCGGGTCGACGACAAGATCGCCGTCCAGATCGTCAGCCCGCTGCGGCGGTCCAAGACGACGATCGCGGCCTTCGACACCAACCAGCACGGCCAGCCGGTCTGAGCAGAGGCATACGCATGACGATCACCCTCATCGCCGATGCGCTGGTCGCCAGCCTGCTCGTCGCCACCATCATCACCTGTTACGTCCTGGCTAAGCGCATCGAGCGCCTGAAGGCGGACGAGGCCGCGATGCGCCAGACGGTCGGTGCGCTGATCGCCGCCACCGACACCGCCGAGCGCGCGATCGCCGGGCTGAAGCTGACGCTCGGCGATTGCGACCGCACCCTGGCCGAGCGCCTCCAGACCGCAGAACGCTACGCCGCCGATCTCGCCGCCCAGATCGAGGCCGGCCAGGTCGTGATGGACCGCATCGGCCAGATCGTCAGCGCCGCGACCCTGGTCGGCGGCGGCCGTACGGGCGAGGCCCACGCCCCCGTATCCGCGCCCGAACCGGTCTCGCGCCTGGCGGGGGCCGCCCAGTCCGCCGCCGCCATCCGCGCGCGCGCCGCCAGGCGGCTGGAAGGCCACGCCGCGTGATCGAGAGGCCCCGCCTCCTCCCGGCCGTCATCCTCGGCGCCATGGCTCTCCTGGCGCTGAAGCTGTTCGCCTGGATGTCGGAGCCTTATCCCGGAACCATCCCCTCAAGCGGGCTGCTGCTGGCGAACACGCCCGGCCCCGCCACAGCGAAGAAGCCCGCCCCGGAGGGCGGCGGAATGGCCAGACTCAACGCCATCCTCGATCCCGAGACGACCGGCTCCGTCGACAAGCCCGAGAAGAAGGACAAGGAGAAGGAAAAGGCGGAAGCCGAGGCCAAGGCGGAGGCCGCGCGCGCGGCCAACCCGCTCAACAAGGCCGCGATCATCAACGGCACCGCCCCGCCGGTCTCACCGGCCGAGCGCGCCCTGCTGGAACGGCTCGGCGAGCGCCGCGAAGAGATCGATGCGCGCATGCGCGAACTCGAGATGCGCGAGCGCCTGCTCGATACGGCCGAGAAGAAGCTCGACAGCCGCGTCGGCGACCTCAAGGAGCTGGAGACCAAGGCTGGCGGCGGCCCCGGCGCCAAGCCGCCGGGCGAGGAGAGCAAGGCAATCAAGAACCTCGTCATCATGTATGAGGCGATGAAGCCGAAGGACGCCGCCCGCGTCTTCGACCGGCTCGGGCTCGACGTGCTCGTGCCCGTCGTCCAGCAGATGAACCCGCGCAAGATGTCCGAAGTGCTGGCCGCCATGGCGCCCGACCGGGCCGAGAAGCTCACCGTCGCGCTCGCCAACCTCGCCCGCAACGGCGCGACCGAGCGCGTCGCGGTCGACGCGACGGCACTGCCGAGCACCGAGTTGCCCGCTATCGCTCCCGCGCCGCGGCGGCGCTGAGCAGGGCCAGCCCTTAACGCACCGTTATCCTTGACGCGCTAGCCTGCGCCGATCGGGGTGGTCCGTCCGGCCGCTCCGACCATGTCGTGTTGCGTGAGTGTTCGGCTTTGCGTCTTCCGCGTTCCCTCGCCTTCGGCATCGGCCTTGCGGCCCTCGCCGCCGCTGCCGGCCTCGGCGCGCCGGCGCTGGCCGCCAGCGCGACGCTGCGCGGCGAGGTGATGCCGCCGGGGTTCGGACGCATCGCGCTGACCTTCGACGAGCCGACACAGACGCGCATTCGCGTCTCCAACGGCGTCCTCGTCGTCGCCTTCGGATCCAGCGTCCGGGTCGACGTCGCCAAGATCGCCCGCGAGCTGCCGGCCTATGTCTCGATCGCCCGCGTCGATCCCGACGGGCGCGGCATGCGCCTCGCCCTCGCCCAGCCTTACCGCGCCAATCTGATCGAGGCCGGCGAGCGCGCCTTCATCGACCTATTGCCGGAGAACTGGAAGGGCGTCCTGCCCGGCCCGCCGCCGGAGGTCATCGCCGAAATCTCGGAGCGGCTGCGGCTGGCGGAGAGCCGCGCCCGCGAGGCCGCCCGCGCCAACCAGGCGGTCCGCCGCCCGCTCGGGCTGCGCACGGCCAGCCTGCCGACTCTGGAACGGCTGATCTTCAATGTGCCGCCCGAGACGAAGCTGGCCTCCGCTCTGAACGACGGCCTGCTGACGCTGACCTTCGACAAGGCGCTCGCGGTCGATCCCGGGGCGATCAAGGACGCGCTGCCGGACGGCATCGCGCTGCGCTCGCACGATACCGGCCCAGGTACGACCACCGTCGCGATCGCCATGCCCAAGAGCTGGCAGATCCGTAGCTTCAGCGACGAGGACGGGCTGACGGTCGATCTCCTCAAGCCGGCGGGTCAGGCGCAGGCGGCGCCCGATCCGGTGGCCGCACTCCTGGCGGCGGCGCAGACGCCGGCCGGCGCGGCAGCCGTCCCGGCTTCTTCCCCGGCGCCCGGCCCCGCGGCACCGGCTGGCGACAAGCCGGCGGCGCCTGCTGCCCCGGCCGCGGCCAGCCCGCCCCCGGCCGTGGTCGCACCGCCCGTCGATCCTGCGCCCCAGCCGGTCAGGATCGCCGCCTCCGGCAACCGGCTCGATTTCCGCTTCCCGCGGCCGACCGGCGCGGCCGGCTTCTCCGATGGCGGCATCGCCACGCTTGTCTTTGACACCCGCGACACGCTCGACCCCGCCGAACTCAAGGGGCTGCTGCCGCAGCTGATCGAGGACGCGACCGTCACCCGCGAGGGCCGCGTCGTGCTGGTGCGGCTGCGGCTGGCGGGCCAGCCGCTGACGCGCCTCTTCGACGACGGCAACACCTGGTCGCTCGGCTTCGGCGATCAGGGCGGCAGGCCCTCCGAGCCGCTGGCTCCGGCGCGGGGCGTCGACGAGCGGGGACAGACGATGGTCGCTGTGCCGCTGCGCGGCATGACCGGCGTGCATTGGCTCGAGCCCGGCCCCTCCGGCCTGCCCCTCGCCGTTGCCACCGCCACGGCGCCGGTGCGCGTCACCGCCAAGCCCTATCATTTCGTCGAATTCAGCCTGCTGCCGACCACGCAGGGGCTGGTCGTGATGCCACGCTCGGACGATGTCGTGGTCCAGGCGGGCACCGAGCAGGTCCGTATCGGTCGCAGCGGCGGGCTCACCGTGACGCTCGATGTCGGCCAACCCGACAAGACCGGCGAGGACGACGCCGTCGCCAAGCGCACGCCGCTGATCGACCCGGAGGCCTGGAGCAAGCTCGTCGTCGACACGGTGCGCGACCATGAGCGCATGCTGCAGCGCGAGGTCATCGGCGCCTCGCGCGCCCGCAAATCCGAGAAGCGCCTGGCCCTGGCGCGCTTCTACGCGGCCAACGGGCTGATGGCAGAAGCCAAGGGCCCTCTGATGGCCCTCCTCGCCGACGATCCGAGCATGCGGCGCAACCGCGAGGCCCTCTTCCTGAAGGGGCTGATCGCGGCGCAGATGCACCGGCATCAGGATGCCGCAGCCGCTTTCGAGGCCCCCGCGATCAAGGACGACCCGGAAACCGGGCTCTGGCGCGCGCTCGTCGACCAGCGCCGCGGCCTGCACAGCCCCGCTCTGCTCGGCTTCCGGCGCGGGGAAGCCATCCTCGACCGCTACCCGCCCGAGCTGCAGGCGCCCTTGCGCGCGGCCAAGGCCCGCTCGGCGCTGGCGCTCAACGACCTGACCATCGCCGAACGCGAGATCGACGCGCTGGCGGGAATGCGGCCCGATCTGGTCGACCAGGAAGAGATCGCCCTGCTGCGGGCGATGGTGGACGACGGCGCGGGACGCCCGGACAATGCGCTCGCGGGCTATCGTCCGCTCTTCGAGGCGCGCAGTCGCCCGGTCGCGGCCGAGGCGCAGTTGCGCGCGGTACGCCTCGTCCAGGCCGAGAAGCGCAACGACATCAATGCCGACGAGGCGCTGGCGCGGCTCGAGACGGTCTCGATGATCTGGCGCGGCGGCGAACTCGAGATCGAGACGCTGGGCGAGCTCGGCCGGATCTATGCCGACGCCAAGCGCTGGCGTGATGCCTTCCAGGTCGCGCGCCGGGCCGCCGAGACCTTCCCCGAGCATCCGATCACGCGCCGGATGCAGGATGAGACGGCCCAGCGCTTCGCCGATCTCTTCGCCGGCCGCGGCATCGACGATCTGTCGCGCATCGACGCGCTGGCGCTGTTCTACGATTTCCGCGAGTTCCTCCCGGCCGGCCGTCGCGGCGACGAGATCACCCGCCTGCTGGCCGACCGGCTCGTCGCGCTCGATCTGCTCGACCAGGCCGGCGAGATCCTGCGCTACCAGATCGACCGCCGCCTGACCGGTGCGGCGCGCTCCACGGTCGCGGCGCGGCTCGCCATGGTCAATCTGATGAACAACAAGCCGGCCGACGCGCTGCGCGCCCTGAATACGACCCGGCTCGTCGAGCTGCCGGCCGACGTGAAGCGCGCCCGGCTGCTGCTGGAGGCCAAGGCCCTCTCCGATCTCTCCCGCACCGACCAGGCGCTCGATCTGCTCGAGGTCGAGCGCGGTCCGGAGATCGACCGGCTGCGCGCCGACATCTACTGGACCGGACGGCGCTGGCGCGAGGCGGGCGAAGCCCATGAGCGCATGCTCGACGAGGCCTGGCGGGGCGAGACGCCGCTCACCGACAGCCAGCGCGGCGACGTCATGCGCGCCGCGATCTCCTATGTCATGGCCGATGAGGGGCTCTCGCTCGACCGGTTGCGGAGCAAGTTCGCCACCAAGATGGCGCAGAGCACGGATGCGCGCACCTTCGCCTTCGTCACCGGCGCGAACCGCTCGAAGGCCGCCGACATCCGCGAGATGGCACGCGCCGCGGCCGCCGCCGGCGCCGACAACCTGTCCGACTTCATGCAGGCCTATCGCGAACGCTATCCGGCCTATTCGGCCGCCGCGCGACCGAAGGCCCCGCCCGCCGGCGCACCCGCCCCTGCCCCCGCGGCCGAGGCACCTGCGGCGCCCGCACCGGCCGCGACACCCGCTGCCTCCGCCGGAGCGCCCGCTCCGGCCCCTGCCCCGCCCGGGCGCAGCTGAGACGGTCTCCGCCCGTCAGCTTCCGTAGCTCTTGACCAGCGATCCGGCGACCAGTCCCCAGCCATCGACGAGCACGAAGAAGATCAGCTTGAAAGGCAGCGCCACCGTCACCGGCGGCAGCATCATCATGCCCACCGACATCAGGATCGAGGCCACCACCAGGTCGATGATCAGGAAGGGCACGAACAGCAGGAAGCCGATCTCGAAGGCGCGCCGGAGCTCCGAGATCATGAAGGCCGGCACCAGCACATGGATCTGCACGTCCTGCGGCGTCGCCGGGGGCGGCTCGCGCGACATCTCCATGAACAGCGCGAGATCCTTCTCGCGGACATGGCGCAGCATGAAGGTCTTGAACGGCACCACGCCGCGATTATACGCCTCCGCCGGCTGGATCTGCCCGGCGACGAGCGGCGCGACCGCGGTCGTGTAGGCCTCGCGCAGCGTCGGCGCCATCACGAAGCCGGTGAGGAAGACCGCGAGCCCGATGATCACGGCGTTGGGCGGCGCCGTCTGCGTGCCCAGCGCCGAGCGCAGCAGCGACAGCACCACCACGATCCGGGTGAAGGACGTCACCATGATCAGGATCGACGGCGCCAGCGACAGCACCGTGATGACGGCGATCAGCTGCAGCGCCCGCTCGGCCACCCCGCCGCCCTGGCCGAGATCGAGCGAGAGCGTCTGCGCCAGCGCCGGTCCGGAGGGCACGGCGAGCAGCGCGGCCCACAGGGCGAGCCTACCGGTCACGGCGCGCGGGCTCCGCAGGCGGCGGCGCCATCTCGCAGAGAAGCAGATCATGGTCCCGCACATGGCCGTGGTTGCGCCCGAATCAACGTATCGGGCAGCGTCACGCTAGAGCGGGCCTCGCCGCGCCAGCAACGGGCGCGGCGGCGTCAGAGTGCCGCGCGGCGGCGAAAGCTGTTGATCGCGCGGCCGCCGAAGGGGCGGAGAGCGCTCAGCCCTTGGCCTTGGGGTCGCGTCCGAGCAGCCGCGCGAATTCGGCCTCGATCGCGTCCACCGAGAACGGGTCGATCGTCTTCGGATCGGGCGCGGCCGGTTCGGCGGAGGCCGGTTCCGCGGACTTGGCTTCCGGAGCCTCGATGTCCGGAGCCTTGGCCTCTGCCGGCTTTGGCTCGGCGGTCGGGACCGGCTCGCGATCGAGCACCGGTCCCGCCGGCAGGCCGGCGGCGGGCTGAGGCGCGGGCGGCTCGGCCAGCGGCGGGACGGGCTCGGCGGCGGGCGCCGGATCCGGCCGCTTCGCCGCTTGCGGCGGCACCGGCATCGCCGGAGGCGGGGGGGCGGCGGCGGGCGCCGGGGCCATGCGCCCGGGCTTCAGGCCCAGCGCCATCGCGAGTTCAGCCTCGACGTCGAGCGGCACGGCACGGCCCGCGGCCGCGGGCGCCTGCACCGGCGCGGGTGGCTCGATCACCGGCTCGAGCTTCGGCGGCGGAGGCGGCGGAACGATAGGCTTAGAATCGGCCGGCTTGGCTTCTGCCGCCTTGGCTTCGACCGTCTTGGCCGGCTCCGCGGGCTTGGCTTCGGCCGTCCTGGTTTCGGCCGTCTTGGTTTCGGCCGTCTTGGCCGGCTCTACGGGCCTGGCGGGTTCGGCCGGCCTCGCGGGTTGCGCGGGCTTCGCGGGTTCGGCTGCCTTGACCGGCGGCTCCACGGCCGGGGCGACCGGAACGGGCTCGGCGATGGCGGGCGCCGGTGCGAAGGGGCTGCCCGCAGCCTGGCCCTGGGCCGGGCGCACGGCCGAGAAGGGGCGCTTCAGCGCCTCGTCGAGCTGGCGCGCCATGTCGTCGAGCTCGACCGGACTCGCCGCCGGGGCGGGCGCATGGTCGCGGGCGAAATTGGGCGGCTGCAGCGCGGGCGCGGCCGGCACCGGCGCCGCATCCTTCGGCAGGACGGCACCGAGCGCGGCGCCGCCCGCCGCGGCAGCGACCGCGGCCTCGATCGCGGCGGCGCCCTGGGCGGAGCGCGGCGGCTGGCGCGGGGAGATGTCGGCGGCGGGAGCCGGGGCGGCGACCGGTGTGGCCGAACCCGTGGCGCGGCGCAGCTCCTCGAGGCTCTCCAGCCGGGTCGCGTCCTGGCGCACGGTTTCCTGCCGCACGGTTTCCTGCCGCGGCAGATCCTGGCGCAGCAGCTCCGGCGGCACCAGCGTGTCGAAGGGCAGCGGCCGGTCGCTTGCCGGCAGTTCGGCCTGGGGCGGCAGCGCCGCCCGCGCGCCGCTGCGCACGATGTTGGTCTCGACCACGACATCCGAGGCGCCGCCGATCATCACCAGATGCTCGACATTGTCGCGGCGGATCAGCACGAGCTGGCGCTGGCGGTCGAGGTCGTGGATGTCGACCACGCCGAGCCGCGGCTGGCGCGTACGCCCCCCGCCCTGCCCCTTGATCCGCAGCCGCCCGTCCTTGATCTGCCGCGCGAAGAGACCCAGCAGCACGAGCAGGACGAGGATGACGCCGAAGGCGATGACCCACTTCTGCGCGGTCGGGAGATCGAAGCCAAACAAGCTCTGCAAGGTCTGCCTCATAAGCGTCGGCGGGGCCGGGTCCCGGCCGGAATCCACCCGATGTTGAACACGGTGCCTATAGCATAGCGCCCGCGCTTTCAGGAAACATGGTGAATGCGTGGTTAACCACATCTCCGAAAGCGGCCCCCTTTAACCGATCGTTAACCATGGGCTGGGCAATATTTACCCAGTCGACGGGCGCGCCGCGCCGACATCGGAGGGGCGAGATCATGGCGAATTCGGCCCTGGGCACGGGCGGCAACCTGATGCAGGCGCTGAAGACGCGCATGCATTTCCACCAGTCGCGCCAGAAGGTCCTGGCCGAGAACGTCGCCAACGCCGACAGCCCGGGCTTTCGCCCGATGGACGTCAAGGCGCCGGCCGGCCGGACCGGAGCGGGTGGCGTGGGCGATGTCTCGCTGGCGCGTACCAGCGCCGGGCATATGGGCATCGGCGGCCGCAGCGACGGCTTCGACAGCGCCCGCGCCCGCCGCTTCGAGACCACGCCGAGCGGCAACGCGGTCAATCTCGAGGACGAGATGATGAAGGTCGCGCAGAACCAGTCGGACTATCAGCTCGCCGCCTCGCTCTACAGCAAGGGCCTCGGGCTGATGAAGATCGCCATCGGCAAGGGGCGCTGACGAAGGCGGCTGGACGAAGCCGCTGATGCTGAACGCCGCGCAGTCGGCGCCGCGCCGGAGCAGGAGGAACGGACGACATGGATCTTCTCAAGAGCATCGCGGTGGCGACCTCGGGCCTGCGCAGCCAGTCCGGCCGCATGCGCGTCATCGCCGAGAACATGGCCAATGCCGATTCGGGCCCCGAGCGTGCCGGCGCCGACCCCTATCGCCGCAAGATCCCGACCTTCCAGCGCCGCTTCGACCGCGAGCTCGATGCCCAGGTCGTCGACATGGGCCGCGTCCAGCGCGACCAGAGCGCCTTCCGGGTGAAATACGACCCCGGCAATCCGACCGCAGACGCTGCCGGCAACGTCCGCATGCCCAACGTCAATTCGCTGATCGAGACGATGGACATGCGCGAGGCCCAGCGCAGCTACGAAGCCAACCTCAACTTGGTCTCGTCGACGCGCCGGATGATCCAGCGCACCATCGACATTCTCCGCGCCTGAAGGGAACGACCATCATGGCCACGCCCAGCTTCGCCGCCGGCGCCTACGCCTCGATGCAGGGGATGGGTGCGGGCAATCTGCTCCGCAAGCCGCAGGCCGCCTCGGCCTCGGAAACCGGCAGTACGGATTTCTCCGCCCTGATCGGCAAGGCGCTCGAGGCCACCGCCGATGCGGGCCGCCGCTCGGACGCCCAATCGGCCGCCGTCGCCGCCGGCCGCGCCGACGTGGTCGACGTCGTCACCGCGGTGGCGGAAAGCGAGGCCGCGATCGAGACGCTCGTCGCCGTGCGCGACCGCGTCATCGCGGCCTATGAAGAAATCATGCGGATGCCGGTCTGAACCCGGCCCATCAGGACTTTCATCCATGACCTCCGGAGCCATCCTCGACGTCGCCCGCGACGGCATCATGGTCTTTCTCAAGGCCGGCGGGCCGCTGATGATGGTCGCCCTCATCGTCGGCCTCGCCGTCTCGCTGATCCAGGCCCTGACCCAGATCCAGGAGCAGACGCTCGTCTACGTCCCGAAGATCATCGCCGTCTTCGCCGCGATGATGCTGTTTCTCCCGTTCATGGGCGACGCGCTGGCGGGTTATATGGGGCGGGTCGCCGTCCGAATCGCCACGGGCGAATGAGCCTGCCGCTGCCGTGCCCTGCCCTCTGCGGCGGTCCGGCCCCGCGGCGCCCGCAATGGCGACGAGGCCCCGGCGGCACGATGCAGATCGCGATCCTGCCCGAGATCAGCGCCGTCTTCGTGCTCGTCTTCGCGCGGGTGGGCACGCTGGTCATGCTGATGCCGGGCATCGGGGAGCGTTTCATCTTCTCGCGGGCGCGCCTGTCGCTCGCCTTCTTCATCGCCCTGATGATGGTGCCGATGGCCCGCCCGCAGCTCAGACTTCCCCCCGATATGCCGGGCATCTTCGGGCTGCTGGTCGGCGAAATCCTGATCGGGCTGATCATCGGCGTCTGCGCGCGCCTCGTCATGGCAGCGCTGCAGACCGCCGGCACGCTGGTGGCGCAGACCATGGGTCTCGGCTTCGCGATGACGGTCGATCCCACCGGCGGCACGCAGAACCCCTCGATCGGCAACCTGCTCACCATGCTCGGCATCACGCTGATCCTGACCAGCGACCTGCACCATGTCGCGATCGTCGCGATCCATGAGAGCTATCGCGTCCTGCCGCCGGGAGCCGCGCCGCCGGTCGACGACGTGATGACGCTCGCGGTGCGCGCCGCCGCGCAGGGCTTCTCGCTGGCGGTGCAGATTTCCGCGCCTTTCATCGTCTTCGGGCTGCTGTTCAATCTCGGGCTCGGCGTGCTCGCGCGCATGATGCCGCAGCTTCAGGTCTTCTTCCTCGCGGTCCCGGCCTCGATCCTCGGCGGCATGCTCGTCTTCTTCGCCGTCATCGGCGTGATGATGAGCGTCTTCCTGGGCGAGCTCGGCGGCTTCCTGCGCCAGTTCACGGGAAACTGAGCGCCGATGTCCGAGGAGGCCGACAACGAGGACAGAACAGAGGAGCCGACCCAGCGAAAACTGGATCAGGCCGCCGAGAAAGGCGACATTCCCAGATCGCAGGAGATCGGCACCTTCTTCGTGCTCTGCGGCTTCACCCTGGCGCTGCTCGTCGGAGCCGGCTGGGCCGCCCGCGACAGCGCGCTCTCGCTGCGCGCCTTCCTGATGAACGCCCATCAGGTGCCCTCCGACGGCGCCGCCTTCGCGCATGTCGCCAAGCAGGGGGTGATGACCGGCTTTGCCGCACTCGGCCTGCCCTTCGCCTTCATCCTCGTCGCGGCCCTGGCCGGCGCGCTGATCCAGCACAAGCCGCTCTGGACCTTCGACCCGCTGATGCCGAAGCTGAACCGGATCTCGCCCATGGCCGGCGCCAAGCGCATGTTCGGCAAGGAGGCCTGGGTGAACTTCGCCAAGGGGCTGGCGAAGACCGGCCTCGTCGGCGCCGTGCTTTGGATCACGCTCTGGAACGAGCACGACCGGCTCGAGGGCTTCGCCCAGATGAGCGTCGCGGCCCTGCTGCCGGCGACGCTCGTGCTGGCGATCAAGCTGATGGGCGCGGCGCTCGCCCTCTTCGCCGTGGTCGCGCTCGGCGATTTCGTCTGGCAGCGCTTCTCCTGGTACCAACGCCAGAAGATGACCAAGCAGGAGCTCAAGGAAGAGTACAAGAACTCGGAAGGCAATCCCGAGGTGAAGGCGAAGCTGCGCCAGATCCGGGCCCAGCGGGTCCGCAAGCGCATGATGGCGCAGGTGCCCAAGGCCACCGTCATCGTCACCAACCCGACGCACTATGCCGTCGCCCTTCAATACGAGCCCGGCATGGCGGCGCCGCTCTGCCTCGCCAAGGGCGTCGACGCGATCGCGCTGAAGATCCGCGAGGTCGCCGGCGAGCACGAGGTCCCGATCGTCGAGAACGTGCCGCTGGCGCGCGCGCTCTATGCCAGCGTCGAGATCGACGAAGAGATTCCTGTCGAACACTATCAGGCGGTGGCGGAAGTGATCGGATACGTCTTGCGCCTGAAGCGCCGCCGCGCCTAACTCGTTCAACAGCCTCGACTGCCGCCGCCAGCGCGGCCCCATGTCAACGGGACGGACCACACCGCAATGGGCGGCACCACGACAGCGATCGATCGTTCCGACAAGCCGGGCCATATCGGCGTCATCCTGCTCGTCGCGGGGCTGCTCGTCGGCTCGGCGATCGCGCTCGGCTTCATCGCCAATGAATGGGCGCAGCCGCTGATCCTGGGCCTGCTCGGCCTGCTCTCCGTGGTCGGCGTCTTCGGCCTCTTCGCCTTCGCGATCGGCCTCGTGCAGTTCTCCGGCCGCGCCGCCCGCAACGACCTGACCAAGGCGATCGTCGACCGGGCCGACGAGGGCGTCGTCGTCACCGAGGGCGAGACCGCGATCGTCTATGCCAACGAGGCCTATCTGGCCCTGGCCGGCGCCCGCGGCGCCAGCGATCTGCGCCCCGTCAACAGCCTCTTCACCGGCCGCGCCGAGGTCTCCGAGGCCATCTACCGCCTCGCCACCGCCGCCCGCGAGAACCGCAAGCTGGTCGAGGAGGTGCGGCTCGAACCCGCCCTCGGCGGGCGCGGCGCCGTCGGCTGGTACCGCATCAAGGTCTCGCCGCTGCGCCGCGACGGCCGCCCGGCCACGCTCTGGTCGGTCTCCGACGTCACGCCCGAGCGCGAGCGCCAGGAGAACGCCTTCCAGGAGCTCCAGCACGCGATCGACTATCTCGACCACGCGCCGGCCGGCTTCGTCTCGATCGACGCCGATGGCGAGGTCTCCTATCTCAACGCCACCCTCTCGGGCTGGCTCGATTTCGACCTCGCCCGCTTCGGCTCCGGCGGCCTGCATCTCGACGACATCGCCACGCCCGCCGCCGCCGCCCTCGTCCAGGCCATCCGCGGCCATGCCGGCGATGTCCGCGTCGAGGTGCTCGACGTCGATCTCAAGCGCCGCAACGGCGCACCCCTCCCCGTGCGCCTGCACCATCAGGTCGCCTTCGGCAGCGACGGCCGCGCCGGCCCCTCGCGCACCCTCGTGCTCAACCGCGCCCCCGGCGAGGCCGGCACCGACGGCAGCAGCGAGGCCGAGATCCGCTTCGCCCGCTTCTTCCACTCGACGCCGATGGCGATCGCCACCGTCGACCGCACCGGCGCCATCCTGCGCGCCAACGCCGCCTTCGCCCGGCTCACCCCGGGCGGGCCGCAGCCCGCCACGATCCTCGATCTCGTCGCCGCCGGCGGTGGGCTCGACCGGGCGCTGGCGGATGCGATGGAGGGCCGCTCCGAGATCACCCCGCTCGACCTGACGCTGGCGGCCGACGAGACCCGCTCGGTCCGGCTCTATCTCTCGCCGGTGGCGGCGACGGAGGATGGCGACGGCGAGCGCGCCATCATCTACGCGCTCGAGACCACCGCCGAGCGCAAGCTCAAGGACAATATCGACCAGGCCCAGAAGATGCAGGCGGTCGGCCAGCTCGCCGGCGGCATCGCGCACGACTTCAACAACGTGCTGCAGGTCATCATCAACGCCTCGGAGTTCCTGCTGGCGAGCCACCGGCCGACGGACCCCTCCTTCCCCGACATCATGCAGATCAAGCAGAACGCCTACCGCGCCGCGGCGCTGGTGCGGCAGCTGCTCGCCTTCTCGCGCCGCCAGACGCTGCGCCCGCAGGTGCTGGAGCTCGGCGACGTGCTCTCCGACCTCTCGCTGATGCTGAAGCGCGTCGTCGCCGACAAGGTCACGCTCGACGTGCGCCAGGGCCGCGACCTCTGGCCGGTCAAGGCCGATCTCGGCCAGCTCGAGCAGGTCATCGTCAACCTCGCCGTCAACGCCCGCGACGCCATGGCCGATGGCGGCAAGCTCACCGTCCGCACCCGCAATGTCGAGAAGGCCGACTGCGCGACCTTCGCCCATGCCGCCCTGCCGCCGGACGATTATGTCCTGCTCGAGGTCGAGGACACCGGCACCGGCATCGCGCCCGAGCATCTCGACAAGATCTTCGAGCCCTTCTTCACCACCAAGGAGGTCGGCAAGGGCACGGGCCTCGGCCTCTCCATGGTCTACGGCATCGTCAAGCAGACCGGCGGCTTCGTCTTCTGCGACTCGGTCGTCGGCCGCGGCACGATCTTCCGCATCTTCCTGCCCCGCCATGTCCCGAGCGAGGAGGAGATCGCCGCCGAGGCCGCGGTCAAGGAGGCGCCGAAGAAGGTCGCCGCCGACCACACCGGCGCCGGCGTCATCCTGCTGGTCGAGGACGAGGACGCGGTGCGCGCGCTCAACGCCCGCATGCTGGTCTCGCGCGGCTACACCGTCCACGAGGCCGCCTCGGGCGTCGAGGCGCTCGACATCTTCCTCGCCCATGACGGGCAGATCGACCTCGTCGTCTCCGACGTGGTCATGCCCGAGATGGACGGCCCGACGCTGCTCGGCGAGCTGCGCCAGCGCAACCCCAACACCAAGGTCGTCTTCGTCTCCGGCTATGCCGAGGAAGCCTTCCGCAAGAACCTGCCCGAAGGCGAGGATTTCCACTTCCTGCCGAAACCCTTCACGATGAAGCAGCTCGTCGAGACGGTGAAGGCGGCGATGGGGTAGCGCTCAACCGAGCGCATCCGCCAGCGAGGGCCGGCTGTTGCCGTCGCGCCCAGTCACGGCCGGCGCCGCCAGCATCGCGTTCAGCACCGCCTCCTGCGTCGCCTCGGCGGCCGCCCGGAACGGCCCGTCGATCCGGCTCTCGTTGAGCATCGTCATCGGCAGGAGATCGGCTGTCTCGTGATGGGCGATGCGACCCGCCGTGCTGAACGCGACGGCGATGTCGCCACTGCCATGGCCCCAGAAGGCGCCGAGCCGCGCCAGCCCCGCGCCGCAGCGCCGCGCCACCCGGTTGAGCTGGCGCGATTCGAGCGGCAGGTCGGTCGCCAGCACGATGATCACCGAGCCCCGCTCGGGCGCGGCAGGAGTCGGCACCGGCGGCACGGGCCGGCGCCCGTCCGGCAGAACGAGATCGCCGGCATTGCCGAAATTGGCGAGTACGAGCACGCCCAGCGTGAAGTCCCGGCCATCCAGCCGCATCAGCCGCGAGGCCGTGCCGATGCCGCCCTTGAAGCCGAAGGCGCTCATCCCCGAGCCGGCGCCGACCGCACCCTCCGCCACTGGCCCGCCCGCCGCGGCATCGAGAGCCGCGACCGCATCGGCTTCCGTCAGGGCCCGCGCCCGGATGTCCGACAGGAACCCGTCATTGCACTCCAGCACCAGCGGATTGACCGTGCCGGTCTCGCGGCCGATCTCGGGATTGGCCGCCAGCGCCCGGCCGACCAGCGCATCGAAGCCGGTGCCGACCGAGAAGGTGTTGCCGAGCAGGATCGGCGTCTCGATCTGGCCGAGCTCGGCGAGCTGTACCAGCCCGGCGCTCTTGCCGAAGCCGTTGATGACGTCGCATCCGGCCCGCAGCTTCTCGCGGAAAAGATCGCCCTCATGCGGCAGCACAGCGGTGAAGCCCGTGAGAATGTTTCCCTCGCGCAGGCTGCGATGGCCGACGCGCACGCCGGCGACGTCGGTGATGGCGTTCAGCGGCCCCGGCGGCAGGCTGCCGCAGATCAGCCCGAAGTCACGCGCGCGCCTGTTCATGTCACCTCGTCTCCGATCCGAGCCGAGGCCTTCGCCGCGGCTTATCCCCTCTCCTAGACCCTCCTGCCATCTCCTGTCAGCAGGCGCGAAACGAGAACGAAGAAAGAACTTGCGCGCGAGAACAAACCATGACCATTCTCGCTCACCGGCGCGGATTGAGATGTCCCCGTGCCCCTGCCATAAGGAGCGCAGATCGTGAGTCAGGCGAATCTCAAACTCGTGGAAGGGTCCTCGATGGACAAGGCCAAGGCGCTCGATGCGGCGCTCTCGCAGATCGAACGCGCCTTCGGCAAGGGCTCGATCATGCGCCTGGGCAAGAACCAGCAGGCGATCGAGATCGAGACCGTCTCCACCGGCTCGCTCGGCCTCGACATCGCGCTCGGCGTCGGCGGTCTGCCGCGCGGCCGCGTCATCGAGATCTACGGACCGGAAAGCTCCGGCAAGACCACGCTGGCGCTGCACACCATCGCCGAGGCCCAGAAGAAGGGCGGCGTCTGCGCCTTCGTCGATGCCGAGCACGCGCTCGATCCGGTCTATGCCCGCAAGCTCGGCGTCAATCTCGACGACCTGCTGATCTCCCAGCCCGACACCGGCGAGCAGGCGCTCGAGATCACCGACACCCTCGTCCGCTCCGGCGCGATCGACGTGCTGGTCGTCGACTCGGTCGCAGCGCTGACCCCGCGCGCCGAAATCGAGGGCGAGATGGGCGATGTCCAGCCCGGTCTCCAGGCCCGCCTGATGAGCCAGGCCCTGCGCAAG
>OGCL01001223.1_pt1 | contig 22875 bp, 23 predicted proteins | sample 1570041 | NCBI WGS metagenome assembly OGCL01 (sample SAMN06266162, study PRJEB24511) | hot springs metagenome | isolation source: Hot spring water | place: South Africa: Limpopo | collected 2015-06-22 | reverse complement strand
TCATCACTCACGCGGCATGGCTGGATCAGGCTTGCGCCCATTGTCCAATATTCCCCACTGCTGCCTCCCGTAGGAGTTTGGGCCGTGTCTCAGTCCCAATGTGGCTGATCATCCTCTCAGACCAGCTATGGATCGTCGCCTTGGTAGGCCTTTACCCCACCAACTAGCTAATCCAACGCGGGCTCATCATACCCCGATAAATCTTTCCCCCGTAGGGCGTATACGGTATTAATTCCAGTTTCCCGGAGCTATTCCGTAGGGCACGGTAGATTCCCACGCGTTACTCACCCGTCTGCCACTCCCCTTGCGGGGCGTTCGACTTGCATGTGTTAAGCCTGCCGCCAGCGTTCGTTCTGAGCCAGGATCAAACTCTCAAGTTGAGAATTCAATCTCGACTAATCACTATGTTCTGAATCGACGAGAACTCACTCGGCTGCCAACGCATCTCTGCGCCACCAGCCTGGTGTTCTCATATCAAAACGTGACCGTCATCTTGTCTTCTAAGACAGCACATCTCTGTGCCACCTACGCAAGACCGCCGCCCACGTTTCTCTTTCTTCTATCTTCAATTGTCAAAAAACAGACGGACAAAATACCCGTCAAAAATCCCTAAACCCAACCCGTAAGCCAGGTAACAAATCAGCAATCCAGCCAATTTCCAAGGATTTCTCTAGAGCGAAGGACTTCGTCGCCAGCAGCGCCGCCGCCCTCGTCAGTGAGCGGATGTATAGATTCGCTTCTCCGAGCAGTCAACAGCCTTCATCGAGAATTTTGCAGAAAATCGACATCCCTCTGAAAAATATGGATTTTTCTAATCCACGACGAAAGGACCCGCCTCAAAGCCTTGTGGCGAAGCCGGTCCGCCGTGCAAACCGGGGCCCGTCCCCTCTCCTTTCCGCCTTGGCTTCCGCGACTTCCCTCATGCGTGCGCAGGCAAGCGCATGCCTGCCGCGCTAATTCCATATTTGCCTGCTCTGAAGGGGAACAGCCCGGCGATTTGACGGCTCGGGCCAAAACATGAGACATCTCAGCCGTGATCCAGTCGACCAACAGGCAGGAGCCGTGTGCTCCCGCCGCAAACAGCAGAATGGCATGACGATAGACCGCGACCTGATCCGTTCGCTGGGTGGCGAGCCTCCGATCCTCGCGGACGGTCTGCGTGCGCCTGACCGCCGTGAGATTTCTCTGCGCTGGCTGTCCGGCACCTTCCTGACCGGCATCACCTCCTGCATCCTGATGGGTGTCGCCTTGTTTGCAGCGCTCGACGGGCGCCAGCAATTGGCCATTCCGGCCGAAGCCTTTGCAGTCACGCCGCCGGACGCCAGCGACCTGTCGGCGGAAGATGCGGTTCGGGGCGCACGTATCTTCGGTCCCAAGATTGCGGCGCGTCCGGTAGACAAGGCCATCCTCGACGTGCCCACGGTCTTGAAGGACGGTGAGCGGGAGGTCGTGCGCAAGCTTCCCTTCGCCCATGTGAAGATGGTGCTGGCCGCCGACTATGCCAGCCAGGAGCGCTATCCGCGTTTCGATCCCCTGGCCATATTCGCGACCGAAGAAACCACACCACCCGTGGCCAACCGCACAGGCTCTCTCTACGGCTCGGACGTGGAATCCGAAGTCATTCTGAAATCGAGCCCCTTCCCCAGCATTCCCGACAAGCCGCTCGCCGGCGAGATGACCTTTGACGAGGTGGAGGAGAATGTCCGCTCCAACGGATCGGTGCTGACCGACGGCAATAGCCAGGTCGCGGCCCTCTATTACATCGACCCGCGCCGCTTCGACACCGAGGACACGGGCCTGGATCTTGCCACCGGCATGACGGCCCGCATTGTCGAGGAAAATATGAGCGTGGCGGAACCGGAGATCATCACGCCGATGACGCCGGAATATGCCGATGACATCTTGCCGGCCCGCAGGCCGCAGTCGGTGGCCTCTCTGATGACGGCAGCAGGTTATCCTGCGTCCAAGGCGGAAGATGTCGGCAACGCGCTTGCTCCCTTCATGAAGAATGATGGCCTTGTCGAAGGCGACATTATCCGCGTCGGTCTTTTGCAGCGCGGTGAAGAGGTCCGGCTTGTACGTTTCTCGCTCTATCACCGCACCGATCATATCGCGACGCTGGCCGTCAACGATGCCGGTCGCCTGGTGGAAGGAGCGGAGCCTCCGGCACTGGATGCACTTGCGGGCGCGTTTGACAGCTCCCAACCGGCCATGGTCTCGGGCCGCGATCTCCCGCGCGTCTATGACGGAATCTACCGAGCCGCCTTGTCCTATGGCATGAATCAGGAACTGACGGCGCAGGTCATTCGCCTGCTCGCTGCCAATGTCGACTTCCAGGCGCAACTCAAGCCGTCGGACATGCTCGAAGCCGTCTTTTCCGTTACCGACGACGAAGGACGTGCCACCGACGATTCCGAACTGCTTTATGTGCGCGCACGCTTCGGCGATACGATCACCCAGTTCTATCGTTTCCAGGATCCCGCAGACGGCTCGATCGACTATTTCGACGAAAACGGGAAGTCGATCCGCCAGTTCCTGCTGCGCAACCCCGTGCCGAACGGTCGCTTCACCTCGGGCTTCGGCATGCGTCGCCACCCGATCCTCGGCTATTCCCGCATGCACACCGGTGTCGACTGGGCCGCACCCCGCGGCACGCCGATTATCGCTTCGGGCAATGGTGTGGTCGAAAAAGCTGGCTGGGCCTCCGGCTATGGCAATCAGACTCTGATCCGCCACGCCAATGGCTACGTGACCTCCTACAATCACCAGAGCGGCATCGCCAAGGGTATTGTCCCCGGTGCCAAGGTCAAGCAGGGCCAGGTCATCGGCTTTGTCGGGTCGACCGGTTCCTCGACCGGGTCGCACCTTCACTACGAGCTGATCGTCAACGGCACCAAGGTCGATGCCATGAAGGTGCGCCTGCCCGGCGGCAAGGCGCTCGAAGGTCCGGCGCTGGCAGCGTTCCAACAGGAACGGCAGCGCATCGACACCCTTCTGGAGAGCGGCGGCCGACCGGCGCAGGTGGCAAGCCGCTAAGGACAGAACCGCAAGCGCTTGAACAACGAGAAACGGCGGCCCGCAGGGGCCGCCGTCTTGGCATGAGAACATGCTCGCTTGGATCAGGCTGCTGCGCTGACCCCGGCCTTGGGCGAAATCAGCAGCCGGTCGCTGCCCGCTTCGATCGTCACGTCGGAACCATCCAGCACCTGACCCGACAGGATCTGCTCGGCCAGCGGATCCTGCAGATATTTCTGGATCACCCGCTTCAGCGGCCGCGCGCCATAGACCGGATCGTAGCCCTTGTCGGCGAGCCAGGCCCGGGCATCCGGCGCCAGATCAATGCGGATCTTCCTTTCCGCCAGGAGCGCCAGCAGACGCTTCATCTGGATATCGACAATCGCACCCATCTCGCTCCGCCGCAGCCGGTGGAACAGGATGATTTCATCGACGCGGTTCAGGAATTCCGGCCTGAACGAGGCCTTCACCACCTCCATCACCTGATCGCGAACTTGGTCGACATCCTGGTCCTCGCCGAGCGAGGTGAGATAGTCGGCCCCGAGGTTCGAGGTCATGATGATGATCGTGTTCTTGAAGTCGACCGTGCGGCCCTGCCCATCCGTCAGACGCCCGTCGTCAAGCACCTGCAGGAGCACGTTGAAGACGTCGGGATGCGCCTTTTCGATCTCGTCGAACAGCACGACCTGGTAGGGCTTGCGCCGCACCGCTTCCGTCAGCGCCCCACCTTCCTCGTAGCCGACATAACCCGGAGGCGCTCCGATCAGCCGGGCGACCGAGTGCTTCTCCATGTATTCCGACATGTCGAGGCGCACCATCGCCGTCTCGTCGTCGAACAGGAAGCGAGCCAGTGACTTGGTCAGCTCGGTCTTGCCCACACCGGTCGGCCCGAGGAAGATGAACGAGCCGATCGGCCGGTTCGGATCCTGCAGTCCGGCACGCGCCCGGCGAACCGCACGCGAGACGGCCTGCACGGCATCACCCTGGCCGACGACCGACTTGGCCAGCTCGTCTTCCATGCGAAGCAGCTTGTCGCGTTCGCCTTCGAGCATCTTGTCGACAGGAATGCCCGTCCAGCGCGAGACGACATGGGCGATCCCGTCGGGTGTGACGACCTCCTGAACCATGTTTCCGGCGGCGGAACCATCCTGCGCTTCGGCTTCGACCAGCTCCTTCTCGAGCTTCGGGATGACGCCATAGGCAAGCTCTCCAGCGCGCTGGAATTCGCCCTGGCGCTGGGCGATCGCAAGCTCGTTGCGGGCTTCGTCCAGCTGGCGCTTGAGATCGGCGGCAAGCCCAAGCTTCTGCTTTTCCGCCTGCCAGCGGGCCGTCAGGGCATCGGCTTCCTCTTCGAGCGAGGTGAGCTCGCTTTCCAGACGGCTTAGCCGGTCGGCAGAGGCCGCATCGGTCTCCTTCTTCAGCGCCTCACGCTCGATCTTCAGCTGGATGATCCGACGATCGAGTTCATCGAGTTCTTCCGGCTTGGAATCGACCTGCATCCGAAGCCGCGAAGCCGCCTCGTCCATCAGATCGATCGCCTTGTCGGGCAGGAAACGATCCGTGATGTAACGGTTCGACAGGGTCGCGGCGGCGACGAGGGCGGAGTCCGAGATCCGCACCTTGTGATGCTGCTCGTACTTCTCCTTCAAACCGCGCAGGATCGAGATCGTGTCCTCGACCGTGGGTTCGTCGACCATCACCGGCTGGAAGCGCCTGGCAAGGGCCGGATCCTTCTCGACATGCTTGCGATACTCGTCGAGCGTGGTTGCCCCGACGCAATGCAGCTCGCCGCGGGCCAAAGCCGGCTTCAGCAGATTGGAGGCATCCATGGCGCCATCGGCCTTGCCAGCGCCAACCAGCGTGTGCATCTCGTCGATGAACAGGATGATCTCGCCGTTTTCGGCCTGCACCTCGTTGAGCACGGCCTTCAGCCGCTCCTCGAACTCGCCGCGATATTTGGCACCGGCAATCAGCGCGCCCATGTCGAGCGCCATCAGCTTCTTGTCCTTCAGGCTTTCCGGCACGTCGCCATTGATGATGCGCAGCGCAAGCCCTTCGGCGATCGCCGTCTTGCCAACCCCGGGTTCACCGATCAGCACCGGATTGTTCTTGGTCCGGCGCGACAGCACCTGGATCGTGCGGCGGATCTCGTCGTCACGACCGATGACCGGATCGAGCTTGCCCTCGCGGGCCTCGGCCGTCAGGTCACGCGCATATTTCTTCAAGGCATCGAAACCGGCCTCGGCATTGGCGCCATCGGCAGTGCGGCCCTTGCGGACCTCGTTGATGACCTGGTTGAGCGCATTCGCGGTAACCCCACCCTTCTTCAGCGAAGCCGACGTCGAAGCGGAGGATTCGATTGCCAATGCCAGCAGAAGGCGCTCGACCGTGACAAAACTATCGCCGGCTTTTTTGGCGGCGTCTTCGGCAGTCGAGAAGACCTTCGCAAGCGGTTGCGCCAGATAGACCTGACCATTGCCGCCGGAGACTTTGGGCAGCTTGGCAAGCGCTGCATCATTGGCGATGCGCACGTCCTTCGGGTCGCCACCGGCACGGCTGATCAGCGAAGAAGCCATGCCCTGCTCGTCGTCGAGCAGAACCTTCAGCACGTGTTCGGGCGTGAATTGCTGGTGCCCTTCCGACAGGGCATAAGTCTGCGCCGATTGCAGAAAACCGCGCACGCGTTCGGAATATTTTTCGATATTCATCGTCACTCTCCGTTTCCCCGCCCTGCCCGCATTCGGCACAGGTCGGATGCTGTGGATGAGGTCCCCGGAAGCGGCGGACCCCGGAGCGGAAACCGCTCCCTTGACCGAGATATGGGAGCGGGATTTTGCCCTTTAAAGAGGCAGAGAAACGAAAAACTCCGGGTTTTCACCCGGAGTTTTGCAATCGTCAAATCGAGCTGGAAAAGCTCATTCGGAGGCGGCCTCGGCAAGCGCCGGCGCGTCGCCGCCTTCGCCGTTTCCACCCGCTTCGCCATTGCCTTCACCACCTTCGTCGCCACCGGCGCTGCGGCGCGGCTGGCGGCGTGGACGGTTGCCGGCATTGCGACGACGCGGCTGCCGTTCGCCACTGGCTTCGGCTGCACTTTCGGCAGCGGCCGCGGCGGCTTCCGCCGGCATGTCTTCAATGACAGGCTGCGGGCCCGTGCCGGCGATTTCCGGCTGCGGCTGCGGCTCGCGCTGTTCGCGAGGCTCACGCTGACGGCGCTCGTGCTGCTGCGAGCGGTTCTGCTGCTGCGGTTGAGCAGCCTGATGATTGCCACGATCGCCGCCCTGGCCGCCCTGGCCGCCATTGTCCTCCGAGCCGTCGAAATCTTCGCCGTCACGCTCGTTGTAGTCCTGGCGATCATTCTGGTCGTCACGATCGTCGCGCTGGAAACGCTCCTGCATCTGCGACTGAGCCGCCGCAATGATGCGGTTGTAGTGCTCGGCATGCTGCAGATAGTTTTCCGCCATAACCCGGTCGCCGGCGCTTTGCGCGTCCCGGGCAAGGGTGGCGTACTTCTCCGCAATGTGCTGGGCGGTGCCGCGGATTTTCACGTCGGGGCCGGAGCTGTCATAGGTCCGGGTGAGCGGGTTCTGGCCCTTGCGGTTGAAATTGTTATTTCCACCGCCGCCGCCGCCATTGTTGTTACGCCCCCGACCACGCTTGTTCTGCTGTCCTGGCCTCATAGATGCTTCACCTGAATGTCTTTGTTGTGCTGATAAAGGGCAATGTCATTGGCTCTGGTTGAACCGGACCAAGTCTATACGCGCCGCCCACAGACCGCGCTCTCGCCTTGCTCGCCGCTGGTGAAAGTCGAGTTTACTGAGTTACGCATCGGTCCAGTCGTGCTTCGCGGAGTTCGACAGCGAACTTTTTCGAAGCCGGCCCAGTCGCGAACGAATCTTCGTTCTTTCCCCGCCGCCCGTTGCGTGCCCGCAAACTATTACGCTTCATCGGGAAAACCAAGCCTTTTTCTGGCTTTCCCCGAATTATCCTTAGCAGACGCAGCAAACCGCCTAATTAAGCTTCGGCGCAAACACCAGAACCCGGTCGTTGCCTCCGTAGTCGCGGCGCTCTTCCGCTAGCGAAAACTCATGTTGTTCAAACACTTGTATCACGTCACGCCGCTGATCAAAGCCAATCTCGAGGCCAATCACGCCGTGGCTCTTGAGATGTTGTCCCGCCTCGGCCGCGATGGCTCGATAAGCCTCAAGCCCATCCGCGCCGCCATCCAGTGCCGCTACCGGATCGAAATTCGTCACCTCCGGCTCAAGGCCCGTCACCACATCGCTCCGGATATACGGCGGATTGGAAACGATGACATCGAATGTTTCCGGCGTATGGTCGAACCAGGGTCCGGGCCTGGTCTCGAACCGTGTTCCAAGCCCGTTGCGCTCCGCATTGTTCTTTGCGGTCTTCAAGGCATCTTCTGAGATATCGATGCCGATGGCTCTAGCCTGCGGGCATTCGTGGAGTAACGCCAATGCGATGGCTCCGGTTCCCGTGCCAAGGTCTGCAATCCGCGGTTCCAGACCAGACGCCACCATATGCCTGAGATGTGGCAGGATCACGTCAACCAGGATTTCGGTGTCAGGTCGGGGCTCAAGGGTCCCCGGCGACAGGGCGAGATCGAGACCATAGAACTCGCGCCGCCCAAGAATGCGATACACGGGCTCCCGCGCCAGTCGGCGATGGATCGCCTCTTCGACGCGCAGCGCCGCCTCGGACGCGATCACCGCGTCCCCCTGAAGCATCAGCGCTGTCGGGCTGAGATCAAGGAGACCGCAGATCAACACACGGGCATCCGTAGCCGCATCAGCAAGGCCAGCCGCCTCGAAGCGCCGCTTCGCCTCGGCCATTAGCGACCGTGCCGAGGGCACATCCTTGCTCACGGGTTTTCCCCGAGTTGCGCAAGCTGGCCCGCCTGGTAATCTGCGATCAGTGCATCAAGCATCTCATCGAGATCTCCTTCGATCATCCGGTCCAGCTTGTAGAGCGTGAGATTGATCCGGTGGTCGGTCACCCGTCCCTGCGGGAAATTATAGGTGCGGATGCGCTCTGATCGGTCGCCCGAGCCAACCTGGCTCTTGCGGCTGGCCGACCGTTCGCTGTCCAGCTTCTGCCTTTCGATGTCATAGAGCCTGGATCGCAGCACCTGCATGGCCTTGGCGCGGTTCTGGTGCTGCGACTTCTCCGAGGAGGTAACGATCAGCCCGGTCGGCAGATGCGTGATGCGCACCGCCGAGTCCGTGGTGTTGACGTGCTGGCCGCCCGCACCCGAAGCGCGCATGGTATCGATCCGGATATCCTCGGGCTTGATCTCGATATCGATGTCTTCGGCTTCCGGCAGGACGGCGACGGTTGCCGCGGATGTGTGGATGCGCCCGCTCGCCTCTGTTTCCGGTACACGCTGCACGCGGTGCACGCCCGATTCAAACTTCAGCTTGGAAAACACGCCGCGCCCGCTGATGGTCGCGATGATTTCCTTGAAGCCGCCGGCTTCGCCCTCGCTGGCCGAGAGCACTTCGACTTTCCAGCCCTTGGTCGAGGCGAAACGCTCGTACATGCGGAAGAGATCACCCGCAAAAAGAGCGGCCTCCGACCCGCCGGTTCCCGCGCGGATTTCGAGGATTGCGCTTTTCTCGTCGGCTGCGTCCTTCGGCAGGAGCAGGATCTGCATCTCGTTTTCGAGCGCCTCGATCCGGGTCTCGAGTTCCGGCAGCTCCATCTCCGCCAGGTCGCGCATCTCGCGATCCGTGGTCTTGTCGGCCAGCATCGCGCGCAGATCGGCAGCCTCGTCGACCGCAGACTGGTATTCGCGGATCTTCTTCACCACCGGCTCAAGCTCGGAATACTCTGATGCGAGCTTCACATAGACATCGGCTGCCGGTCCCGCAGACATTCGCGCCTCGATCTCGCCGAAACGGCGTTCGAGTTCGCGCATTTTCTCGACAGGAAGCTTCGCCACCCTCTACTCCAGCTCGGTCTTCAATTTCAGACGGGGATGTTATGCTCTTCCGCATGGCGGATGAGCAGGTCGCGCACTGACACGCCCGGACTGTCGTCGTCAAGCGCCGCCGTCAGATCTGTAGACAGCCTGCCGATATCAAGCCCCAGCAACATCGCCTTTACCGGACCAATCGCCGTGGGCGACATCGAGATCGATCGGAAGCCGATCCCGAGCAGCGCCATCGCAGAAAGCGGCTTCGAGGCCATCTCCCCACACAGCGTGACGGGCGTGTTGTTGCGCTCGGATGCGCGCACGATATCTCTGAGTATCCTGAGGAAGGGTCGTCCCAGCACGTCGAAACGATCGGACACCCGCGCATTTCCGCGATCCACCGCCATCGCGAACTGGAACAGATCATTCGATCCGACAGAGACGAAGTCGACGGCGTCCATCAACTCATCAAGCTGCCAGAGCAGGGCCGGCACCTCCAGCATGGCGCCAAACTGCAGCTTCTTCGGCAACTGGTGGCCGAATTTCGACAGATGCTGGATCTCCTTCTGCATCAACTCGCGCACGGCCCGGATTTCCGAGACCTCCGTCACCATCGGCAGCATCATCTTGAGTTCTGCGCCCGAGGCAGCCTTGAGCAGCGCGCGCAGTTGCGTCCGCAACAGACCAGGGCGATCGAGTGACAGGCGGATCGCCCGCCAGCCCAAGGCCGGGTTCTCCTCTTCCTGCGCTCGGAAATAGGGAACGACTTTATCACCGCCGATATCGAGCGTCCGGAAGGTCACCGGTCGCCCTCCCGCCTGTTTCAGGACGCTGCGATAAAAGCTTTCCTGCTCCTCACCCTTGGGCATGGTCGAGGAAATCATGAACTGCAACTCTGTGCGGAAAAGTCCAATGCCATCGGCACCTGAATCCGCAAGCTGAGGCAGGTCGACCAAAAGGCCAGCGTTCATCTGCAGCTTGATCCGGTGCCCGTCACGGGTGACCGGCTCGACATCGCGCAGCGCGCGGAACTGCTCCTGCCGCTTGGCCCGCAGCTTGACCTTTTCCTCATAGGCCTTCTGCATCTCGGCAACCGGGCGCACATGCACCTTGCCGTCGTCCCCGTCGATGATCACGGGGTCGCCGTTTTCAGCCAGCGCCACCGCCCCCGCCGCCTGACCGACAACCGCAATGCCCATGGCTCGCGCCACGATCACCACATGGCTGGTGACAGCCCCTTCTTCGAGCACAAGACCCCGCAGATTGGCGCGCGGATAATCGAGCAGTTCGGCAGCCCCCATGGCGCGCGCAAAGACGATCGCATCGTTCGGGAAGCCTTCGGCCGCACTTTGAGGAGAAAAGCCGGTGAGCTGGCGCAGCAGCCTGTTCGCCAGATCGTCGAAATCGTGCATCCGCTCGCGCAGATAGGGATCCGTCAGGCGCATCATGCGCGCCTTGGTGTCGCTCTGCACCTTCTCGACGGCGGCTTCCGCCGTCAACCCGTTATGGATCGCCTCTTCCATGCGCCGCACCCAGCCCTGGTCATGGGCGAACATGCGGTAGGTTTCGAGCACGTCGCGATGCTCGCCTTCCATGGAGATCTCGCGCCGCGACAGCATGTCATCGATGGAGATCCGCAGCGAGCCGAGCGCGTCGGCCAGCCGCCGGATTTCCTTGTCGCTGTCTTCGTTCAGGAGATTGGTAACGACGATGCGGGGCTCATGCAGCACGACATAGCCGAGACCGATGCCCTCGGAATAGCTGTCGCCCTCGATCGAGACGGGACGCGTCAGGTCGAGTTCAAGGCCGGGTCGTGTGATCTTCTTGAGTTCGCCGGTGGCGATCATCTCGGCCAACACCATCGCGGTCGTCTCGAGCGCTTCGAGCTCGTCCTCGCGATAATTCCGCTGCGCCTTGTTCTGCACGACGAGAACGCCGAGGCTTCGCCCGGCGCGCAGGATCGGCACGCCGAGGAAGGAGTGGTAGATCTCTTCGCCGGTTTCCGGCAGGTAGCGGAAGGCGGGATGCGCCTGGGCATCCGAGAGATTGAGTGACTGGGCGGACGCTGCGATCGTACCGACCAGACCCTGACCCATTTTCAGCTGGGCCAGGTGAACCGCGTCCTTGTTCAGACCTTCGGTTGCGTAGAGTTCAAGAACGCCGTCGGAGCGCAGCACGTAAACGGAGCACACCTCTGCGACCATGTTGTTCGCGATCTGGCGAACGATCCGATCCAGTCGCTCCTGCGGCTCGAGCGGCTCCGCCATCAATTCGCGCAGCCGCTTGAGGAGGACGCGGGGACCCGCAGAAAGGTCTCTCATCCCGATTTTGCTCCACTTCCCATTGGTCAGCGGATTGTTACCCTTACCTTTTCAGGGGTCGGGTCACCTGGGTCCGCTCTCAGGAATCAATTCTTATCCAGACCGTAGCAGGAATGCAAAGTCCGAACCGCGAGCTCTGCATAAGGACCGTCGATCAGGATCGAGATCTTGATCTCGGACGTCGTGATCGCCTTGATGTTGATGCCCTTCTCGGCCAGCGCCTTGAAGGCGGTCGCGGCAACACCGGCATGGCTGCGCATGCCGATGCCGATGACGGAAACCTTCACCAGGCCCTTTTCGCTCTGCACGACGTCGAAACCGATCTTCTCCTTGTTGGAGCCGAGAACGGCGAGCGCCTTGTCCACGTCGCCCGAGGGCACCGTGAAGGTCATGTCGGTCTTCGAACCGTCTTCCGAGATGTTCTGGACGATCATGTCGACATTGATATGGGATTCGGCGAGCGGACCGAAGATCGCAGCCGAAACACCTGGCCGGTCGGCCAGACGGCGCAGCGAAATCTGGGCTTCATCCTTGGCATAGGCAATACCGGTGACGACTTCCTGTTCCACGATCTCTTCCTCATCGCAAATCAACGTACCGGGCGGGTTCATCAGATCGCCCATGCCCGGTGCATCGGGATCTTCAAAGCTGGAGCGTACGAAGGTGCGAACCTTGTGCACCATGGCAAGCTCGACCGAACGGACCTGCAGCACCTTGGCGCCGAGCGAGGCCATTTCGAGCATTTCTTCAAACGCGATCTTCTTCAGGCGACGCGCCTTCGGCTCGATGCGTGGGTCGGTCGTGTAGACGCCATCGACATCCGTATAGATATCGCAGCGGTCCGCCTTCACGCCTGCGGCGATCGCCACGGCAGAGGTATCCGAGCCGCCACGGCCAAGTGTCGCGATGCGATTGTCCGGACCAATGCCCTGGAAGCCGGCGACCACGGCCACCTGACCTTCGCCCATGCGACGGATGATGTCGGTGCCATCGATCTCCTGGATGCGGGCCGCACCATGGGCGTTGTCGGTCTTGATCGGGATCTGCCAGCCCTGCCACGAGCGGGCATTGATGCCCATCGACTGCAGCGCGATCGCCAGCAGGCCCGATGTCACCTGTTCGCCCGAGGCGACGACGGCATCATATTCGCGCGCATCGTAGAAGGGCGAGTCGGCACCGGCGACCTTGGGCATGTTCTGCACCCAATCGACCAGTTCGTTGGTCTTGCCGGACATAGCCGAGACGACAACGGCCACTTCGTGACCAGCATCCACTTCACGTTTCACATGGCGCGCGACGTTATAGATGCGATCCAGATTGGCGACGGATGTGCCGCCGAACTTCATGACGATGCGAGCCATAGACTTGAACCATATGCCCTTGAGAAACGCCGGCGCGCCGGCACAGAAACACCAGCCCGGGCCAAAAGGCTCAGGTTGGCGGGCTTTTAGTCTATATATTCCTGGGGCGCAACGGCCACTTCCCCGGCAAACGGTACGGCAAAGCAGGCATTTGTGATGGTTGTGCCAAGGCCTCGCATCATGCGTCCGGCAAGTTTATGCGTGCATGTAGAAAGGGGGGCCCTAAGCCCCCCTTTGAAAATCAAGCACCAGGCTCACATCAGCGGCAGGCGCTCGGATCTCGCTCGCAAAGCTCGCGGGTCATCCGACGCAGCGGGTGCCGATCGCGATCGTCCTGCGGCTGTGCTTCGCGCTGAACACGCCGGTTGCGATCCCGATCGCGGTCTCGGTCCCTGCGATCGTCGCGCCAGTTGCTGCCATCCCGCCACCGATCGCGATCGCGGTAAAACGGGCGGCTACGATAGTGGTCATCCCAATAGCGGCCGATACTGAAGGTCACCGTCGGAATACCGAGCGGGCGATAGTACTGCGGCCCGACCTGAACACGACGCTGCGAATAGGTCGTCTGCAGGTAGGATCCAGAAACCCAACCGCGGTAACCGGCATAGGCGACATCACACCAGTTGGCGCTCGACATGCATCCTCGGATATCGACGCGGCTCCCGGCCGGAACCACGATGACGGCGGGGTAGCGGGTGCTCGGCCCCGAGCGCATGTTGACGTTGGCGGTAGAGAAGGCCGTGGCAGCCTCAGCCACGGCCGGTAAAGCGCCCGCGGAGGCGGCGAGCGCCGCGATGAACCATACATTCTTCATGATCTTTAGCTCCTGTTCACCGAACACCCGTAAGGGCTGCGGTTCGACTTTCAACGCTTGGCCCTCTGATCCTGTTCCCGGTCTGAATGCCCTGCGACCTCCCTGCCCTTGACTTTGCGGGCCATCGGGACGACTTCATGGCCAATCGCCGCAGGAGGTTCCGTCATGAGTGCAGAGGCACGCACCACCATCGATCAGACCGAAGTCGACCGCTTTTCCGCCATGGCGGCGGAATGGTGGGACCCGACCGGCAAGTTCAAGCCGCTGCACAAGATCAACCCGGTTCGGCTCGCCTATATCAGGGACAAGGTGGTCGAGCATTACGGTCGTGATCCGAGAAGCGCCCGACCGCTCGAAGGTCTTCGCGTCCTCGATATCGGCTGCGGCGGCGGCCTGTTGTCTGAACCTGTCGCCCGCATGGGAGCAAGCGTGCTCGGTGCGGATGCGTCAGAGAAGAACATCAAGATCGCCATGACCCACTCCGCCCAGAGCGGCGTTGAGGTCGATTACCGGGCAGTGACGGCGGAAGCGCTCGCAGCCCAAGGGGAGACCTTCGACATCGTGCTCAACATGGAGGTCGTTGAACATGTTGCCGACGTTGATTTCTTCCTGTCGACCTGCGCTTCGATGGTCCGCCCGGGCGGCCTGATGCTGGTTTCCACGATCAACCGCACCCTGAAGGCAGCGGCGCTTGCGATCGTCGGCGCCGAATACGTCCTGCGCTGGCTGCCACGCGGCACCCACCAGTATGAGAAGCTCGTGCGCCCCGAGGAAATTGAACGGCCGCTGGCTGCCAACGGCATGCAGATCCTTGAGACGAAGGGCGTCTTCTTCAATCCACTGCAGAACCAGTGGAACCTCTCCGCCGACATCGATGTGAACTACATGATGCTGGCGAGCCGCCCGGGAGCGGCGACATGACGACACCCCAGACGATCATCGATTTCTGGCTGCGTCATGGTCCGGCAGCCTGGTTCTCGCGGAACGAAGCCCTCGACGCCGAAATCGCGGCGGACTACGCCGAGCTGCATTTCAAGGCCTCGCGTGGCGAACTGTCGGCTTGGGAGGACACGGCAGAAGGCGCGCTCGCCCTGCTCCTGCTGCTCGACCAGTTCCCGCGCAATCTGTTTCGCGGTAGCGCCCATTCCTACGCGACCGACCCGCTCGCCCGCACCATAGCTCATCGCGCACTCGCCAAAGGTTTCGACACCAAAGTCGAGGCGATCCTGCGTCCCTTCTTCTACCTGCCCTTCGAGCACTCGGAGGACATGGAAGACCAGCGCTACAGCGTTTCACTCTTTGAGAAGCACCGCGACGAAACAGGCGATGCCGAAGCACTGAAATGGGCGGTTCTGCATCTGGATCTGATCGAGCGCTTTGGTCGCTTCCCCCACCGCAACAGCGCACTTGGGCGTCAGACGACGCCAGAAGAGCAGGCTTACCTCGACCAAGACGGTTTCAAGGGCTGAGCCCTCGTTCAGACGGGCAAGGCTTTGACGGCGGAGATCAGATCGTCCTGCCGCTCGACATTCTGTGCGGCCAGCGCCTTCACCCGTGTTCGATCGATGCGATATGGCGCCCCTTCCGCATCAAAGGCGGACTTGAAAGTGAATGCCTCTGCCGTCGGCCCCTGATCGCCGAGCAGTTCGAATCGACGCACAGCCTCGTGCCAGCTTGGACGCCCGCCGGCCTGGATCCAGAACAGCACGAGCGGCGGCCAGGCCTGTCGCTCGTTCCAATGGCGGGCATGTTTCAAGGCATCTGCGTGCACACCCGCATAGGCAAACGCCATCAGGCTTTCGATGTCATCCCAAAGCGAGAGCGAGGACACGCCGCTGTCGCGCCCCATCGCAACCAGATAACGCGGGAAGACCAGTTCACCCCAACTGACCGGCCCGGGGTCGCCCGGATAGCCGGAGCGCCCCACGAACCCGACAGCACGTGTCGCCGCCTCGAAATTGAGCGGCTCCCGCAACGCAAAGCCCTGGACCGGTGCAGTCGCATAGGCTTCGGTATGAACACCAAAATTATAGATCGCAAGATGATGCAGGCCGGCGCTCAATTCGCATCGTCCGGCAGAACCGGCAACGGGGCAATCTCGATGCCCTCTTCGATCAGCGACTTAACCTCGACTGGTGACGCCTGTCCGATGATCCCGCGAGCTTCCGCCTCGCCATAATGGATTTTGCGCGCCTCTTCGGGAAATCGTTCGCCGACGTCCTCGCTGCTTGCGCGGATTTCCTGGATCGCTTCCTTCAGCTTGATCATCGCCTGCTTCTGCACGGCAGAAACCGCAAGCGCCTGCGTCCCCTCTTTCTGCCGGGAGGTTGCCACGGCAGGCGCCATCAGCACCTTCGAGACCTCCCCCGATCCACAGACAGGACAGGTCAGGAAGCCGGATGCCTTCTGCCGGTCGAACTCCGCGCTTTGGGAAAACCAGCCCTCGAATTCATGGGCCTTTTCACAGCTGAGCGAATAACGGATCAAACCGTAACGCCTCCCTTGGCCAGTTCAGGCGCAATATCGAGCTGGAAGTCTCGTCCGTTCTTGAGATTCGGGATCTTCGCCCGGCAAGCCTTGACCGCCTCAAGATCGATCTCTGCCACCACCACATCTTCTCCGGAGCCGCCCGCAGAGGCGAGCACCTTGCCCCAGGGACCGACGATCATGGAGTGCCCGAAGGTCTCGCGACCGTCCTCATGCATGCCGGCCTGCGCCGCCGAAATAACATAGGCGCCATTCTCGATGGCGCGAGCTCTGAGCAGGATTTCCCAATGCGCTTCGCCGGTTTGCTTTGTGAAGGCGGCGGGCGTGGTCAGGATTTCAGCACCGGCCATGGCCTCCGCCCGGAACAGATGCGGGAAGCGCACATCGTAACAGACGCCGAAGCCGAGCTTGCCGAACGGAAGGTCGGCAACAACGGCCCGCTCACCCGGGCGATAGACCGCGCTTTCGCGCCAGCTCTCGCCATTGTCGAGATCGACGTCGAACATGTGGATCTTGTCATAGGACGTGATCTTCTTGCCATCGGGGCCGAACAAGAAGGCGCGGTTGGCGATCTTGCCGTCGGCGAGCTTGATGGCAGTTGAACCCACGTGCAGATGAATGCCGAGCTCCTTGGCAAGCTCCGAAGCCTTCTTGACGATGAGGTCCGTCTCCTCGTCCCGCAACACCGCCGCAAGACCAGCCCGGTCCTTCTGCACGGCACCGGTCATCTCCGGCGTCTGCACATAGATTGCGCCCCGTCGGGCAGCTTCGCGCACGAGCCGCGCCATGGCATCGGCATTCTTCTCCGGATCGACCCCGGAGCACATCTGGACGGCAGCAGCCTTGAACACCATGATTGGTCTATTCCTTACTGAGCAAGAAGCGGATCGAGCTTGCCGGCCCGGTCCAGTGCATGCAGGTCGTCGCAGCCACCGACATGCTGGCTGCCGATGAAGATCTGCGGGAAGGTGTTGCGCCCCGACTTCGCGATCATTTCCTCGCGCAGGTCGGGCTTGCCTGTCGCATCATGCTCGACATAGGTCACACCCTTCTTGTCGAGCAGTGCCTTGGCGCTGGCGCAATAACCGCAGAATTGCCGTGTATAGATCGTGACGTCAGCCATGGGATTCTCCGCCGGAAAGCGTCGGGGATTAGGGATGGACCCTTCATATAGGCCCGGCGAGTGCCCTTGCAAAGGTCAAAACAGTGACATCCGCTGCCCCTGCCTTTTTCAGGGCAGTGGTCGCGGCACTCACTGTTGCCCCCGTCGTATAGACATCGTCGACCAGCACCAGCCGCTTGCCGAAGACAAGCTCCTCTCGCCCCCCAGGCACGAAGAAGGCGCCGCGCACATTGAGCGAGCGCTGGGTCGCCGTCAGGCCAACCTGCTGCTGGGTGCGCTTTCGCCGCACCAGCGCCTCTGCAAGAAATGGCTTGCCGGATTGCCGCGACAGGTGCCGGGCAAGCTCTGCAGACTGATTGAACATCCGCCGGAACATCCGCATCCGGTGCAGTGGAACCGCCAGGATACCGTCAGCCGCAGCAACCTCCGCAGATGCAGCGCGAAGCATCCAGCTGGCCATCATCGGCGCGAGGTCGACTCGATCCCGATATTTGAGGTCATGCACCAGATGCCGCGCCACGCCTTCATGCAGAGCTACGGAGCGCAGGCGATCGAAGACAGGTGGATGGGCGATTGCCTGCGGAGAAAGCATCCCCTCGCCCGGATCATGAGCGAAGGGCAACCCAAGTATTTCGCAATACGGCCTTTCGATAAGCCGCACCTCACCCCAGCAAACGGCACAAAGGGCGCCATGGCTGGCGACACGCCCATGGCAGTGCGCGCAGGCTGGCGGATAGACCGCCTGAAAAAGCCCGCGCAGAAGGGTTCCGGCATGATGCCGGCTGACGGATGCGCTTTTGTGCACTAAATGAGCCCACATGCATCGACTTTACGCCCGCTGGGGCGTTCGGCCAATGCCCCTCACCAGGCCGAACTTCAGGAATCCTGCCATGAACGAGCTTTTCGACGAAGCCCTGATCGCCCGCAACCGCGAGCGCGCCCTGGCGCAGAACGCAGCCGGCAGCGATTTCCTGCTGGAACTGACCGCCCGCGAACTGGCAGAGCGGCTGGCCATCGTCCAGCGCCGCTTCGACGACGCCGTCGAGCTCTTTGGCGGAACAGGCCTCACCGCAAAGGCGGCGATCGCCACCGGCAAGATCGAACGATTGCGACGGATCGAGACCAGCGAAGACTTCGGCGAAGATGGCAGCCCGGTTTCCACCGCGAATTTCGAAAGCGTGCCGCTCGAACCCCAGTCGGTGAACCTCATCCTCTCACCGCTATCGCTGCATCTGACCAATGATACGCCCGGCATGCTGATCCAGATGCGCCGCGCGCTCAAGCCAGATGGATTGCTGCTCGCAGCCATTCCAGGCGCCGGCACTCTGGCTGAACTGCGTGAGGTGCTGCTCGCGGCCGAAACGGAGATCTATGGCGGGGCGAGCCCCCGCGTCGTGCCCTTCGCCGATATCCGTGACATCGGCTCGCTCTTGCAGCGGGCCGGCTTTGCGCTGCCCGTGATCGACGAGGAGAGCTTCACGGTTCGCTATGATCACATCTTTGCGCTGATGCGGGATCTGAAGGCCATGGGCATGGCCAATCCGCTGATCGGACGCAGCAAGCGCCCGGTGTCCCGGCGCTTCTTCATGCGCGCAGCGGAACTCTACGCCGAACGCTTTTCGGATGCTGATGGAAGAATCCGCGCCACCTTCACGATCGTCTTCGTCTCCGGCTGGGCTCCACACGAGAGCCAACAGAAGCCGCTGAAACCGGGCTCGGCAAAAATGCGTCTCGCGGACGCTCTCGACCCGACGAAGCGCTTTGAGCAGCCGTGACGAGTCCAGTTACTTGTTGGAATTGGTAATGTGGCTTTCCACGGTGTTCAGTGTGCCGAGCAAGGAGCCGGTCACGGCACCATAGCCGCTGATCAGCGCGACGCTCATGATCGCCGCGATCAAGCCGTATTCGATCGCGGTCGCGCCGCTGAGATCGCGCATCAATTGACGGAAAAGACGCATACTCGCTCCTGATGGTCTGGATCCGAGATGGTTGCCCCCCGCCCCGGCCATAAGTGGATTAGCAGGCCTGGCCGGAACCGTAGCCGTCGATGATGCAGACGGAACCCGGCGTTTTCTCAAGGACGCTGCGACGGATCGTATACCGCTTGCCGCTCTCGCCCTTCGAGATCGAGCCGGTGGTGATCATGTCGAACTCGTCCGGCTGGAAAGCCAGGGTCTTACGATCGGTCTTGGAGGCAAGCATCGGCGTCAGGACCAGCGACAACGCGATCGCAGCCGTGCCGAACAGCAGTGCGATGTTGAGGACCCCCGTCCTCCCAGTCTTGATCGAAGACCGCTCTCGGGACCGTGCGGCCTTCCAGAAATCCTCGTTTACCATATTACGCTCCACACACGAATCCGACGTATGAACAGAGGGTATATTGGGGTCAGGGGTATAAACTTTTGATTAACGACGCGCCGACAAACCGAGACTTTTTACAGGAGATCCTGAAGAACGGGGATCAGCGGTTCGTCGGCGGGCGGCATCGGATAGTCGCGCAATGCCTTGGCCTTGACCCACTTGATCGCCTGCCCCTCTTTGCCCTGCGGAATGCCCTCGTAGCGGCGGCAGATGTAGAGCGGCATCAGCAGATGGAAGGTCTCGTAGGTGTGACTCGCAAAGCTAAGCGGCGCCAGGCACGCGACCTTGGTCTTGATGCCGAGCTCTTCCTCCAGCTCACGCACCAGTGTCTCCTCGGGGGTCTCGCCCGCCTCGACCTTGCCGCCGGGAAACTCCCAGAGCCCGGCAAGCGACTTGCCCTCGGGACGCTGTGCGAGCAGGATCCGGTTGTCGGTGTCGACAAGCGCGCATGCGGCCACGAGCAGGATCGGCTTCTTGGCCTCGGACATCAGGAAACCTTTCGCCAATAGGCATAGCGATAGGCTTCCTCGAAACCCATCCTGCGGTAGAGCGCCAGCGCCTCCGCGTTCTCTGCAACCACCTGCAGCCAGGCAGTCCGCGCGCCGCGCATCCGTGCCCAACGAAGCGCTGAACTGAGAATCTCAATTCCAAGCCCCTGCCGGCGCCGGTCGGCCCTGACGGCAAGCGACAGGATGCCCGCGAGGTCATTGTCCTGCACGCAAAGTGCAACGGCCAAAGGCCCCTCCACAGCATCCTCTCTGACGAACATCCCCGACGGCGGCTTGATGCCGGTGATGATCTCGGCAAGCGCGGGCTTCAGAGCCGCATCGCTCCCGTGCACGGCGATATCGGCATCCACATAACGCCCGACATCCTGCGTCGGCAGATGGTCCAGCGTGTCGGGAAAGGTCATGGCGCTCAAGTCTGCGGTCATCGTCACCACCTCCTCGAAACGCTCCCAGCCACTGGCGGCGAGGAAATCGATGAGCGGCTTGGGCGAAAGCGGCGTCTGACGGACCAGCAAGGGCCGCCCATGGGCCTCGAAACGTTTGCCAGCCTTTTCGATCCGCAGCGCGATATCGCGGCTATCGGAGGGATCGAGCGGCACGACGCAATTCAACCGTTTGCCGGGATGTCCTCCAGTCAGACGCACCTGCCAGCTGCCGTCATAGACGACGCTGCTCGCGGGCCAGGCGCGGAAGCCCACGGCTTCGAGACGCCGCACCAGCGGCAGATTGGGATCGCTTACCATTGCATGCATTCGGGCATCAGCTCCGATAATCGCCATTGATGGCGACATATTCCTTGGTCAGGTCGCAGGTCCAGACCGTCGCCGTGCCCGTGCCCAGGCCGATATCGACGGTGACGAGAATGTCCTCCCGCTCCATGACGGCCGTCGTCGCCTCTTCAGAATAGGCCGGATCGCGTTCGCCGTTGACGGCAACCCGCACGTCGCCGAACCAGATCGCCAGCCGGTCGCGATCCGCCATCTCGCCAGATTTCCCGACCGCCATGACGATGCGACCCCAATTGGCGTCTTCGCCGGCCACGGCGGTCTTCACCAGCGGCGAATTGGCGATCGACATCGCGATCTTCTTCGCCGCGAGATCGTTTTCGGCTCCCTTCACGGTGATTTCCACCATCTTGCGGGCACCTTCGCCATCGCGCACGACCTGCAGTGCAAGATCCTTGAGCAGGTCGTTGAGGGCTGCACGGAACTCGGCAAGACGGGCATCATCCGCCTGCTCGACCTTTGCCTGCCCATCGGCACTCGCGGCACCGGTCGCAAACAGCATCAGCGTGTCCGACGTCGAGGTGTCGCTGTCGACGGTGATGGAATTGAAGCTCGGTTCGACGCCCTCAGACAGAAGGCCCTGAAGGGCGGCAGGCGCGATGTCGGCATCCGTCACCACGAAGGACAGCATCGTCGCCATGTCGGGCGCGATCATGCCGGCACCCTTGGCGATCCCGTTGATGGTGACCGTCACGCCGTCGATCTTGGCACTGCGCGTCGCAACCTTCGGATACGTATCCGTGGTCATGATCGCCTTGGCCGCCTCGAACCAGAAATCGCCGGTCGCATCCTTGGCCATCTGGTCGAGAACACCGGCAAACTTCGTGGCATCCAGCGGTTCGCCGATGACGCCGGTCGAGGCGAGATAGATCTCGTTCTCGCCACAACCCAGCGCCGCCGCAGCCGATTTCGCGGTGAGTTCCGTCGCAGCCTTGCCCTTGATGCCCGTGAAGGCGTTGGCATTGCCCGAATTGACGACAACACCCCGCGCCACGCCATGCGAAAGGTTCTGCCGGCAGAAATCGACCGGTGCCGAAGGGCATTTCGACCTGGTGAACACGCCCGCGACAGAAGCCGGCTGGTCGAAGACCATCAGCAAAACATCGGTACGGTTCTTGTACTTGATGCCCGCTGCTGCGGTCGCCATTCGCACACCGCGAATGACAGGCATGTCGGCATAGGTTTTCGGAGCAAGAGGAGAGATGCTGGAAGACATGGCAATGGCCCGTAATGGAAGGCCCGCAATCTGCGGGCCTGAATGTGTGGATATGGATGCGAAAGAGCTTACTGCTGCTCTTCCTGCTCTGCCTTGTTGGCCTCTTCGTAACCCTTGCGAAGCGTCTCATCGACGATCTCGATCGTCTGCTCGCTCTTCGCCTTTTCGATCAAAGCGAGATACTTGTCGCGCATGACGAGCTGGCGGACCTGCTGCTCGACGGCCTCGAAGGCCGGCGGCGGGGCATCACGCTTGTCTTCGAGACGAATGACGTGGAAGCCGAACTGGGTCTGCACCGGCGTCTTCGTGTAGGTGCCCTTTTCGAGCGCGAACGCAGCCTCTTCGAATTCCGGTACCATGCGGCCCTTGGTGAAGTAGCCGAGATCGCCGCCTTCGGTCTTGTTCGGATCGGTCGACTTTTCCTTGGCGATTTCGATGAAGTCCTTGCCGGCATCGAGATCGGTGATGATCTGCTTGGCTTCGTCCTCGGTCTTCACCAGGATGTGGCGGGCGCGCACTTCTTCCTGCTTGGGAAGGGCTGCGACTTCCTTTTCGTAGCGAGCCTTCACTTCGTCTTCGGTAACGGCATCGACGACGTTCTTCTTGAAGAAGGCGTTGTGCAGTTCGCGCTCGGCAATGAAAGCCATGCGACGCTTGTATTCCGCATCATCCTGCAGGCCGGCTGCGGTGGCGTTTGCGGCGAGAAGCTTGACGTCGATTGCCCCGGAAAGGGCAGCGACCTTCTTCTGCTCGTCGGGGAGCTGTGAAAGCTGCGGATCGAGATTGGCAACGGCCAGATCGAGTTCGGACTGGGTGATCTCGAGATTACCCACCTTGGCGACGACGGTCGCGTCCTGGGCCAGGGCTGCACCGCTGAGGGCCGAGAGGGAAACGCAGGCGGCAAGCACGATTTTATTGAGGCGAAGCATGAAAGACCTTTCGGATGGTGAA
>OGCL01001220.1_pt1 | contig 22903 bp, 19 predicted proteins | sample 1570041 | NCBI WGS metagenome assembly OGCL01 (sample SAMN06266162, study PRJEB24511) | hot springs metagenome | isolation source: Hot spring water | place: South Africa: Limpopo | collected 2015-06-22 | reverse complement strand
GGATCTGCCACATTAGCTGATTCAGCGACCGGAAATTCTGCGAATTCTGATCGTAGGCGGCAAGCCGGAGTTCGTGCTCTCGGCCCGCCTGTTCGTTATCGCTCACTTCTGCCACGCCTGAACGCGACGTGCGCTCTCCTCACCACGGACTTTTACAACGCCTTGCCCGGTCGTGAGCTTGGCCAGATTGGCGCCTTTACCAAAGATCCTAGTTACCGAGGTCGGCTTGGCGTTTGTCGCAAAAGCCCCGATCAAGCCCATCTCGCTCAGGAACTCGTCCTCTTCTCCCGAGAAGTCGTCAGGCGATTGGGAGATGAGCATGATGGCGCCGCCCTTCGAGCGGCTCATGCGGATCAGGTTGGCGAGCGAGGGCAGTTTGCTTCCAAGGATTCGATGCGCTTCGTCGATCACGCACAATGTCCGAAGAGAACGGTGTCGACCATCCGGCATGGAGGAATCGGGAAGGCTGTTCAGATAGCTATCCAAGGCGTCAAGCATCAGGTTGACCACGATGCCTCGGCTAACCTCGGGCACCTCCTGGGGAAGTCGAATGATCCAGCTCTGCCGGAAAAACTCCGCCGGCGTCATGCTTGGCGAGAATAAGGGGAAGCGGCAGATATCGTCCAATGCCGCTGTCGCACCATCCTCGGGCATGCCCTTGGTATCGTACACTGTCCGCAACGAATCGCGAACATGCCGAAGTTCGCAAGGCTGACTGATGCGGAGCGCAGATTCAGCCGCTTCGGCGACAGCGGTCCTTTGCTTCGCCCCAAGCGTCGACCCCTTCAGTCGCCCGAACGACTCGCGAAAGCGGAGAGCCGATTCCGAGAACGTGAAATCGTCTCGATTGGCCACGAACATGACGTCGAGCGGTATAGGCTGTCGCGGTGGCTGGATGATCGTGGCGTCAAACAGCTTGTCCAGGCCGTAGCCCTTGCCCTCCGAATCGGTTCCGAGGTCTCCCTTGAAATCGAAGGCAAGGAACGGCGCGTCAGTCTGCTCGCGGATGGCCTTAAGCATCGCGACGGCGGTCCTCGTCTTGCCGGAACCCACACCACCCATAAGAGCGGAATGCGGGCTTCCGCCCGGGCCATTCAGAGTCCAACGGACCTCGCTCCCAGTTGTGAGGTCAGTAGATAGCTCCCCGAACGGCACCTCGATGGGGCCCGTGCCCGATCCTCCGTGGGGACCATCGGCATCCGCTATCCTACCCCCTCCTCGGGCAGGCAATCCCGCTACGTCGACTAGTCTCCGAATGAAGGCGAACTCATGCCCATCCGCATGTCGCCATTCCAATTCCAGTAGAGATAAGCCGCGGCTCCAGTGCGCGCTTACGAGCGACAGCAGCTCTTTCAGGGAGCCAACGTTGCCGTCCGCCTTCTGCACGATGAGCGCAAACCACGTCGCGAGCGAGGCTCCCGTCCCGAACAGCGTGTCGCCCTTGATGGCGCGCCCCAGTTCGACGTGATCCTCCAGCGGCGGGGGGGCTCCTTGGGCCGCGAGGGATCGCGCTATAGCCAGTCGAGCGGGAATATATCTGGCCTTCACGCCCAGCCGCGTCATGAACTCGTTGTTCTTGAGATCGCCTTCTTCGTCCGGCCGGAAGTTAGCTCCGGCGACGTCAACCAAAGTGATCGTCATCTTAGCGGACCCCTAGGTCGAAGTAGCCTTCTTTCGGCACCGAGCTTCCAACGCCATCGGCCTGATCGTGGGCGATAACGTAGCTGCGGAGGATATGCGGCTGGATCAATTCGAAGTACTCGCCAACGACCTCGGTGTTAGTTGAGAGCAGGATTACCTGTCCCTTCCGCTGGACCAAGTGCTGCAGGACACCTCGACGGTGTGCAACGTCAAGACGTCCAAGTGGCGTATCGATTAGCATCGGGAACACCTTGCCCGAAACCTGTGCAACCGCTGAGATGAGGGCCTGGGTGAAGATCTGCTTCTCGCCTGCCGATAGATCCATGTCCCGGACATCCTCGCCACGGGTGTTAACCAACTTAACATTGCATTGCTCGTCGATCTCGACCTTTTCGACTAAATCTTTCTTGTGCGCCATCGCGCGATGCGCCTCCGTCATCGCACTTGCGATCTCGGCGATCTGGCTCGGCACTGCCTCGGCGACGATCTCGTCGATCAGAGCGGCCATTCTGTCGGCACGCGTCGCTCGTCGCAGAGCGGGCTGCGCTTGGTCCATTTGGGCGCCGATCCGGGCGATGTCCTTATTCTTCGTCTCGACTTGGGCCGAGAGGCCGCTTACCTCGTTCTTGAGCGCTCCGATCTCCCTATTGGCGGCGTCGATCTCCGCGTTGAGCGCGCGCATCCTGTCGCGCTTTTCTTCGAGTTGGGGGGCTACGCCCTCCAATCTCGCGACCGACTCTTTGATACGGGACGCTTCAGCCTCGGCCTCCTGGACACGCTCAAGCAAATTAAGGACATGCGGAGCACCAAGCTCCGCGACCTCCTCAAGCTTCTGTCGCGTCCGCTGCCGTTCGGCGGCGGTCAGATGCACGTGAACGATACGCTCGGCGGAATCGGCCGGAGGCGGGTGCCATAGCGATTCCCAGCACTTCCCGATCGCCGCCTTCAGGCCATCAGCCTGGGACTCAATCAGTTCCGGCCGGATTTCGGAGACGGCGTCGCAGAAAAGATCCACGAACCGCTCAAGGTTCTGATCGCCCTGCGCCCTTCCGGCCTCCCAGCCCTCACGAACTTGCTCGCGTCTCAACTGCTCGCGCAATTCGTCCCGCAGAAGCCTCCCTGTGAGCGCGATCGAAACATCACCAGCAAGAAGACTGTGAAGTTGCTCCTGCGAACGCTCCGCCTCGGCATTGAAGCGAGCCAAACTGGAAAGTTGCTCTTGAAACTGCGCCTGCGATCCCGAACCGTAGCTGTCCAGTTCGCGGGTGATCTTCTCACGCTCTTGGCTCATGCTCGCCGCAGTCGGGGTAAGAGCGTCGAGCTTTTCCTGCGCCTTCTTAAGCCTCTCCGAAAGCTCCTCGCGGTCCTGCTCCAGCTTAGCGAGCGTGCCATTGGAGCCAGACGGACTTTCTGAGCGCCTTACACGAGCATAATTGCGTAGGTCTTGCGCCAACTCCCTCAGAACAGGAATGCCTAGCAAACCCTGGATGCCGCTCTGAACCTGGGCACCCATCTCCCTTTCGGCGAAACTGCTGACCTGCTCACCATCGAAAAGGAAAAAGGCCGCCAGATAATAGGGCAAGAAGGTCTTAGCGATGTAGTCACGGAACCACTCGGTTCTGTCGTCGCTCGACCACGGTCCCGGCCCAATCGGCTTACGCTTCGACCCTTCAAAGATCTGTATCTCCTCGTCACTAGCCTTGAAGAGGCCAGTGTCGTTGAAACTCCAGATCCTTTTGATCTCGATTTCTTCGTCCTCATCCAAACCGAAGACGAGCGTCACCGAACAGCTAGTTCGGCCGTTCTGGATCGCGTTCTTGTTGATAGCCTTCTCGAGGAATTGGCGATAGCTGGTTTGCAGCCGCTCGGCCCCGGCATCAGAAAAAGCCGCACGAGCGATCAGTGGCATCCCATCCTTTCCGAAAAGGCCGAGAACGACCGCTTCGAACAAGCTCGTTTTGCCGAAGCCGTTTTGTGCCCCGATCAATATTACGTTCTTTGTCGGCGTCGGGGCTGGAAAGTCAAATTTCGCCAGCGCGTATGCTTTCCAATCGCGCAGGGTGATCGACTTAAGATACATCTTCGAGATCCTCGTCCATCCGGTCGAGGATGTCGTCGAAGTCCTGCCAAAGACCTCTCTTCCTCTGCTTCCCGACTTGGTTCACCTCCGCTTGAACCAGTTCCTCGAATTCTGCGATGCGAACGCTGTATTTACGGCAAATTCGCTTGACCAGGTTTCGGCCTTCCTTCTGATCAAGGATGACAACTACACTTCTCGACATTTATCCCCCCTAGCCGAAACGACGCGGTCTGAGGCTCTTGGTGACGGCGGAAGCCATCACAATGGCGTCTTGCGACCAAATAGTATGGATTAGGTTGAGCTCCCCGTCACTTATCAAGCGGTGCCCGACAACCTCTTGTAGAGCAAGCAGTCGTTCCAATATTTCGCGCCGAGTCGCCGGCGTGAACGGGCCCGGAACGAAGACCCCCCCGTTAGTGATGGTGACCTCGCCATTGCGGCGACGGGCCATGCGGCGATCGGGATCCGATCTGATCTTGGCTATCCAATCGCGGAAATCGAGCAACGGACCAAACTCAGCGAAACCAGACTCGACGAACCCTTCGAGGCTGCGATCTTTCTCTACGACCGTGCAAGTCCAGCAGCCGAAACGAGAGGAATTGGTGCCGCAGGCTGCCACCTCGTTCTTCTGCGTCATGACGGGGCACTCCCCGCCCGAGGCATCCTTATAAAGCTTGATTAGATACGCGTGGGTCCCTCCCCATGGAGGATCGCTTAAGGCAAGGTGTTCCCAGACCTGCGAGGTTGTCATCTCGACAATCGGGCGGAAAACCATGCAATTAGGCAAGTCATTGTGGCGATTCAGACGCTCGCCATTATCATACCTAGCGACGGTGGCCGCGCGGGTGGAGCTTTCCGAGCGTCGGACCCCAAGCAGAAGGATCACCTTGCCACTCTCGTTGGCGAGGTCTCGGATGTAATTACTGGTCGGCTGGATCTTCATTCGATCCGTGCACCACCGAAAAGTCCTGTTGGGCGGCGGGTATCCACGGCCGATGAGATTCACCCAAAACGTCTTGTCTGCCTCGGGCGACGTCATAGTCACGGTGACCGGCAGCCCAAACGCTGCGACGGCCTCGCGCATTTCGTCCATGACTTCACGAAGATGCGCGATGACCAACGGGCTTTCGACCAGGGTGTCGTTCGCGACAATGTGCACGGGGCGCGTGCGCTTGCTCCTCGGCACTGAGAGCAGAAACTCGAAAACCAGGTGCGCTACGAGCGTGCTGTCCTTGCCGCCGGAAAACCCAATGATCCAGGGATGGTCATGCGGCTCAAAATACTCAGCTGCGATTTCGCGTTTGATGTCGTCCAGAATAGCCACCGCAACCTCGCCGACGCATGCACCGTGCGGCAATAGCACGGCAAGTGTGCCGTCACACGCGCGAAGTTTCAGCCTCCACAAGTGGCAGCGAATGCGGGGCTTTTTTCGGCGCTGGTTGATTCGGTACCCGCCGGTCCCTATCAATCCGAAGTCAAGCCGAATCGTGGGCCGAATGCTCTAGCTGGTTACGCTGTGACGGCAGTGGCAACCGACCTGTCAATGCGCTGGCCCACACATACGCTATTCCGATCGCAACGGTCGCAGACCGCGTCGGGCAGGAACGCTGTGGGGGAACCATGCAGAAGTCCGTGAGATTAGCGCTCAACAAATTTCCAGCCGTGCCGGCCTCACTTGAAGATCCGGCCAAGCCTGGAAATCCAGTGCAGAGCGTCATGGTCGATTTAGCCGACTTGTATCACCATTATTATCTGCAGAGCTATGACAAGGCCCCTCCGAACCCTAACCCCGCCGAGTTCGAGCACGTTCGGTATCTGGAGCCCTGCACCGCTTTTCGATTTCAGCCAAATGGTCTTGGTGCGAACAAGACGAAGAAGCAAAACAACTCAAACGAGCTCGGCGAGGCCTTTTGCCGCTGGTTCCTGGCTGAGCATCTCGATATCATCCACGTCGCCCGCATCGATGACGTACGCAATCACGGCGCGCTTGCGTGGGCGCATGGCGTGTCGGTTGAATGCAACTCTGGTACGGAGGGAGACGCTCCCGACTATTTCTGCGTGGATTTGGCGGGTCGAGTCTCGCTCGCAGAGGCAAAGGGGACGGTTGACGCAGTTGGATTCAAGGCCAAAAAATTCGCATCGTGGCGCAATCAATTCAACCGGGTGCGCGTTCTCGACGCTTCCAGAAACGCGATGAGCGTAAAGGGCTACATCGTCGCAATGAGATGGGCGGTGCACACTCATAGCCCTAAGATCTTCACGACACTATCCGCGGAGGATCCGCAGACGCCAGGCGAGAGGCCGTTCTTCGACGAAAGCGGCGGGGTTGCGGCCGCTGTCCGTTCCCTGCACTATGCGCCAGGCCTTGCGAAGATCCGCCAGCCCGTCCTCTCTGCTGCCCTCGCGACTGGCACTACGGTGGCTAGAGAGCTGAACTTTCAGACCGTTTTCTGGGAATGTTTGCTGCCAACGCTGAAGGGACTGCGCTTTGTTGGTGGCTATTTTCCAACCGATCCCGATGGCGACCTTCCCTTCAAGCTTGTTGACGGAACGCTGGTCGCGGCGTCGAGCGATCCGCTCAGACTCGACCAGGGTTCAGGCACCTTCATCGGCCTCGAGGAGAAGATCTTCCGACACCTTGTTAGCACCGCGCGAAACGGCCCGATGACGATTAGCGATCTCCCGCGGATCGAGCGCCGGATCACTGGCTTCAGCGGCGCGAGCTATCTCCCGGACGGTCATGTACTAGGCCCCATCGAGCTGTTTCGTCCAACTGCTGCCGAGCTGATTTAATGGGCGGCGAGCGACGATGATGGGTGCCCGGAACGCACCGTTCGCTGGCAGCGGTGCACGCCTCTTCCCCCGGCCGGTCAACCCTGTTCCGATATTATCTTCACATTCTCAAATGTCGAGGGACGACCGCGCCGCCCTGGTACGCCCAGCCGATCGCGACTTCTTTTGCAAGTTAGGCTGGCGGCGGGTGTCGCCAATCCTGGCCGCCCGCAGCTCGACGGTACCGTCCGCTTCGTGCCAAGGTACGAGCCTTAATGGTGGCACGGAGTTGATAGAGACCGCGCACTAATGCGCTGTGCGTTGCGCTAGGACATTAAACTGGCACGTTGCGCGCTACATTCGCAGCAATCGGAACGCCGCTGCTCAATCGCATCTTCGGGAAGGATTGCTCGACAACACCGCATTTCCGTGGCGGTGGGCCGAGGTCGCTAATAACGCCTGACGCCTGCTGTAACCAAGGTGTAACCACAGCCTCTCGGAGCCCCCCGCAATAGCTCCGAACCATCCGGATTCAGAACGCAAAAAGCGCCGGGAGGCCCGACGCTTGCGACCGTCTCGAAGGCTTTCATGTCCTGGAGCGGGAGAAGGGATTCGAACCCTCGACCCCAACCTTGGCAAGGTTGTGCTCTACCCCTGAGCTACTCCCGCATCAGGACATCGGCGCGGCGTTTCCGCCGCGGAGGCCGGCTTATTGCCCCAAAGCGGCGCGCAGTGCAAGCGCCTTGTTGCAGCCTCGTCATCTTTTTCCGAATGGCCCCGGGATGACCCGATTTTGGCCTTCGCCGCGCGCTTGTGGTGGCGGTTGCGGCGGGTTACGCAGCCCGCCAACGCTGTTTCGAGGCCGGGCCCGCCTTCCTATGTCGCAGATTGTCTCCGCCGAACCGCTGACACCCGAGCAGCTCTGCGCGCATCTGGACGGGCGCGGCATCCCCTATGTCCGCGTCGATCACGAGGCGGTCTTCACGGTGGCCGAATCGCAGGCCCTGCGCGGCACGCTGCCGGGGCTGCATTCGAAGAACCTGTTCGTGAAGGACAAGAAGGGCCGGCTCTTCCTGGTCTCGGCCCGCGAGAATGCGCGCATCGATCTCAAGCGCCTGCACGAGACGATCGGCGCGAGCGGGCGGCTTTCCTTCTGCTCGGCGGAGGTGCTGATGGACAGGCTCGGCGTGACGCCGGGTTCGGTCACTGCGCTCGCCGTCATCAACGACCGGGAGGGCGCGGTCACGATGGTGCTCGACCGGAACCTCGCCACGGGCGAGCCGGTGAACTTCCACCCGCTGATCAACACCGCGACGCTGCGGCTCGCGCTGGACGATCTGCTGGCCTTCCTGCGCGAGACCGGCCACGATCCGATGATCGTCGATTTGCCGGTTCCCGCCGATGGACAGAACGACTGATCCTCCCCATCTATGGGCTGGCTGCGGGCGCGGCCGGACCACCCCGTTTTCCGATCTGCGTGCGATGAAGGACGACCCATGCTGGTCAATGGCGATGCGGCCGAGCAACCCGGCCTGATCAAGGACACGAGCACCCAGGGCTTCCGGCAGGACGTCATCGCGGAGTCGATGAAGCAGCCGGTGCTGGTCGATTTCTGGGCGCCCTGGTGCGGGCCCTGCAAGCAGCTCACGCCGGTGATCGAGAAGGTCGTCAAGGCGGCGCGCGGCAAGGTGCGCCTGGTCAAGATGAACATCGACGAGTACCCGGAGATCCCGGGCCAGCTCGGTATCCAGTCAATTCCTGCCGTCATCGCCTTCAAGCAGGGACAGCCGATCGACGGCTTCATGGGCGCCCAGCCCGAAAGCCAGGTGAAGGCCTTCATCGAGAAGCTCGTCGGCGCGATGGGGCCCGCCCAGACCGAGGAGCTGATCGCGGCGGCCAAGGCCGCGACCGAAGCCGGCGACGCGGCCGGCGCCAGCGAACTCTACGCCCATGTGCTGGAACTGGAGCCCGACAACGTCGCGGCGATCGCGGGCCTGGCCAAGCTGCATCTCGATCTCGGCGATATCGAGGGGGCGACGGGCATCCTCGGCATGGTGCCCGAGGCGAAGGCCGCCGATCCCGCGGTCGCGGCCGTGCGGGCCGCCATCGAGCTGGCACAGCAGGCCGCCTCGCTCGGCGACACGGCCGAGCTGGAGGCGAAGGTCGCCGCCAATCCGAAGGACCATCAGGCCCGGTTCGACCTGGCGCTGGCGCTGAATGCGCGCGACCGGCGCGAGGAGGCGGTCGATCATCTGATCGCCATCATCAAGGCCGACAGGGCCTGGAACGAGGACGGCGCGCGCAAGCAGCTGCTGCAGTTCTTCGAGGCCTGGGGGCCGATGGACGAGCACAGCATGGCGGGGCGGCGCAAGCTCTCCACCCTGTTGTTCTCCTGAACGCGAGGAGCGGCCGATGGGCATGAACGCCGTCTACAAGGGCCCGGACGATTGCCCCGCCGTGGTGCCGGTCTTCCCGCTCGGCGGCGCACTTTTGCTGCCGCGGGGGCAGATGCCGCTGAACATCTTCGAGCCGCGCTACATCGCGATGATCGACGATGCGATCCGCACCCATCGCGTCGTCGGCATCGTCCAGCCGGAGCCGGAGAGCAGCCGGCAGGCGGCGACGCCGCCGCTGCTGCAGGTCGGCTGTCTCGGCCGCATCACACAGTTCGCCGAGACCGGCGACGACCGTTACATCCTGACACTGACGGGCATCGCGCGCTTCCGCATCGCCGAGGAGCTGCCGGTGACGACGCCTTACCGCCAGTGCCGCGTCGGCTATGACGACTATCTGATCGACTTCACGGCGCGCGCCGGCGAGGACGCGGTCGACCGCAACGCGCTGCTCAAGGCGCTGCGGGCCTTCGCCAAGGCGAGCGAGCTCAAGATCGACTGGAAGGGCGTCAACGAGGCCCCCAATGAGGCGCTGGTCAACGCGCTCTCGATGATGTGCCCCTTCGGGCCGCGCGAGAAACAGGCCCTGCTCGAGGCGCCGACCCTGAAGGAGCGGGCCGAGGTGCTGGTCGCGATCACCGAGATCGAGCTGGCCCGCAGCGGCGGCGATCCCGAAACGACGCTGCAGTGAACCTCCCCGGGTTTCCACCCTCCGTGCCCTCATCCCGGGCGACCAACGGGAGACCCGGGATCCATGCCTGAGACTCGCACGTCAGGCGTTCCGGAATGGATCCCGGATCTCCGCTTCGCTGCGTCCGGGATGACGGCGCGGTTGGGCTCGGGTGCTGAAGCCTCCAACGGTTGGTGGTGTCGATGAACGCGGTCATCGAGACGGCGGCCATAGCACCCGCCCATTATCCCCCCCGCCGAGCCGTCACGGCCTGGCTGTTCTTCGACTGGGCGGCGCAGCCCTTCTTCACGCTGATCACGACCTTCGTCTTCGCGCCCTTCTTCGCCGCGGCGCTCGCCGCCGATCCGGCGCAGGGGCAGGCGCTGTGGGGCTATGCCACGGGCTTCGCCGGCCTGTGCATCGCGCTGCTCTCGCCGCTGCTCGGCGGCATCGCCGACCGGACCGGGCCGCGCAAGCCCTGGATCGCGGTGTTCGGCGCAATGCTGGTGCTGGGCTCTGGCGTGCTCTGGTTCGCGGTGCCGGGATCGCCCTGGGCGGTGCCGATCGCGCTGACGGGCTTCGTGCTGGCGACGATCGGGGCCGAGTTCGCGACCACCTTCAACAATGCGATGATGACGCGGCTGGTGCCGCCCGAGCGGCTGGGCTGGCTATCGGGTACGGGCTGGGCGATCGGCTATCTCGGCGGGCTGATCTCGCTCGGGCTCACGCTGGCGCTGTTCGCGGCCGATCCGTCGACCGGCAAGACGCTGGCGGGGATGACACCGATCTTCGGGCTCGATGCCGCGACACGCGAGGGCGATCGTTTCTCCGGACCACTGACGGCGCTGTGGTTCATCGTCTTCGTCGCGCCGATGTTCCTGCTAACGCCCGACACGGTGCGCTCGGGTCTGAGCCTGCGGGCGGCGGCGCAGGGTGGCGTCGGGCGGCTGATGGCGACCCTGCGCGAGCTGCCGCGGCTGCCCTCGCTCGGGCGCTTCCTGCTCGCCAACATGGTCTATCAGGATGCTCTCGTGGCGCTTTTCGCCTTCGGGGGCATCTATGCCGCAGGCGTCTTCGGCTGGCAGACGATCGAGATAGGCGTGTTCGGCATCCTGCTGACGGTGACGGGCACGTTCGGCGCCTGGATCGGCGGTCGGGTCGACGATGCGATCGGCGGCAAGACGGTGGTGCTGGGCTCGATCGCCTGCCTGATGCTGGCTTGTGTCGGCATCCTGTCGCTGGCGCCCGACCGGATCCTGTTCGTGATCGAGGCGGCGCCGGCGACGCCCGGCGACGGGCTGTTCGGTTCGCTGCCGGAGAAGGTCTATCTGGGCTTGGGCCTGCTGATCGGGCTGGTGGCAGGGCCGCTGCAGGCCTCCTCGCGCAGCCTGATGGCGCGGCTGGCGCCGCCGGAGCGCGTCGGCGAGTTCTTCGGGCTGTTCGCCCTGTCGGGGAAGGTCACGTCGTTCCTGGGGCCGACGCTGGTGGCGCTGGCGACCACGGTGTTCGCCAGCCAGCGCGCGGGGCTGGCCGTGCTGATCCTGTTCTTCCTCACTGGCGGCGCGTTGCTGGCGGGGGTTAGGATACAAAGGCCGAATTGAAGGCCTTTTCCGTCATGCTCGGGCTTGTCCCGAGCATCCACGTCTTGACCGCCGCCCTCGACCAGCGAAGACGTGGATGGTCGCCACAAGGGCGACCATGACGGCGTCGGGTGCCCTCACCGAACCAGAATGTTCCGGAACTGCCAGGGGTCGCTCTCGTCGATGTCTTCCGGGAAGAGGCCCGGGCGGCCATCGAGCGGGGTCCAGTCGGTATAGTAGCCGTTGACCGGGCCGAGATAGGGCATCTGGATCTCGAGGCAGCGGTCGAGATCCATCTCCTCGACCTCGACGATGCCGGCGTTCGGATTTTCCAGCGCCCAGACCATGCCGGCGAGCACGGCCGAGGTCACCTGCAGCCCCGTCGCGGTCTGGTAGGGGGCGAGCTTGCGGGTTTCTTCCGTGGAGAGCTGCGAGCCGAACCAGTAGGCGCCCTTCTCGTGGCCGTAGAGCAGCACGCCGAGCTCGTCGATGCCGTCGATGACCTCCTCCTCGTCGAGGATGTGATGCTCCTCCTGCGGGCGGCCGGCATTGCCGAACATTTCGTGCAGGGAGAGCACCGCGTCATTGGCGGGGTGGTAGGCGTAATGGCAGGTCGGCCGATAGATCGCCTTGCCGGTCTCGTCGCGCACCGTGAAATAGTCAGCGATCGAGATCGACTCGTTATGCGTCACGAGGAAGCCGTGCTGGGGACCCGGCGTCGGGCACCAGCTGCGGACCTTGGTCGCGGCGCCCGGCTGCATCAGGTAGATCGCCGCCTGCGAGCCGGTCTCATGGGTGCGGGCGTTCTCCGGCATCCACTTCTCATGGGTGCCCCAGCCGAGTTCGGCCGGCTGGACGCCCTCCGAGATGAAGCCCTCGACCGACCAGGTGTTGACGAAGACGCCCGGTGGCTTGGGGTTCTTCGAGCGCTGCGTGTCTCGCTCGGCGATGTGGATGCCCTTGACGCCGACGCGCTGCATCAACGCGGCCCACTCCTCGCGGGTGGTCGGCTGCGGCACGTTCAGGCGCATGTCGGCGGCGATGTTCAGCAGGCCCTTCTTGGCGAGCCAGGAGGCCATGCCGGGATTGGCGCCGCAGCAGGAGACGGCGGTCGTCGAGCCGGGCGGGCGGGCGCGCTTGGCGGCGAGCGTCATCTCGCGCAGCGCATAGTTCGAGCGCTCGCCCGGGCCCTTGGTCTCGTCGAAATAGAAGCCGAGCCAGGGCTCGTTGACCGTGTCGATATAGAGCGCGCCGAGGCTGGAGCAGAGCTCCATGATGTCGCGCGAGCCGGTGTCGCAGGAGAGGTTCACGCAGAAGCCCTGGCCGCCGCCCGCCGTCAGCAGCGGGGACAACATGGTCTTGTAGTTCTCGAGCGTCACGGCTTCGTGGATGAAGCGGATGCCCCGCTCGTCGAGGAGGTGGCGGTTCTGGTCGTCGGGCGCGATGACGACGAAGCGGCTCTTGTCGAACTTCAGGTGCCGTTCGATCAGCGGCAGCGTCCCGCGGCCGATCGAACCGAAGCCGATCATCACGATCGGGCCGGTGATCTCTCCATAGACGGGCCAGGTGCTCATTCTCGGGTTGTCTCCTTCGGGATCGGCGCTGTTGAGGGGTGGCCGCGCGGAGCCACCCCGGCTCCTAGGGGGGAAGCGCCGCCTAAGTCAAACGTCGTGCGCGCGCCGGTGGCCGCCGGCGCGCGCGACGGTCTAGTGGCTGCCGGGATAATCGGCATCCAGAACGAAGGGGTAGGGTCCGGGCGAGCGCTCGACAAAGGCCGTGTGCGTGACGAAGCCGGCGCCCTCGCGGAAGGAATGGAGCAGATAGGCCGGCGGCTCCATGTGGAAGGTCGAGGGGCTCGCCTCCGACAGGTCGAGCGTGACGGCGTGGGTCACGCTCGGCGCGATCTGCGCGATCGTGCCGGCAAAGCGCGTCACGATCGGCCGGTGGTGGTGGCCGCAGAGAATGCGCTCGATATTGGGATGACGCGCGACGATCGCCGCGAACTCCTGCGCGCCGTCGAGCAGGCGGATCGCATCCATGTGGCGGATGCCGCAGTCGAAGGGCGGGTGGTGCATGAAGATCGCGACCGGCTTGCCGTCGGCTTCCGTCAGAGCCTTTTCGAGGAAGGCGAGCCGCGTCGCGCAGAGCGCGCCGGCGCTCTTGCCAGGCAGCAGCGTGTCGAGGCCGATCAGGCGCATCGGGCCATAATCGGCGACGAACTGGACGAACCCGCCGTCGAGAACCTGGCGGGAATCGAGCGAAAGACCCGCGGTCAACGTCTCGCGGCGGTCATGGTTGCCGGGCACGAGCAGAACCGGGATGCCGAGCCCGTCGAGCATGGTGCGCAGCAGCGCGTATTCCTCGGCCAGCCCGCAATCGGTGAGGTCGCCGGTGATGACCAGCAGATCGGGCCGGGGCGAGAGCCGGGCGATGACGTCGAGCGCACGTTCGCTCAGCGCATTGGTCTCGGAGACGCGATAGGCGGGCTTGCCGCGCGGGCGGATATGCAGGTCGGTGATCTGGGCGATGAGCAAGGGGGTGTCCGGATGCGACCTCCCCGTCATGCTCGCCCCTGTGGCGAGCATCCACGTCTTGCGACGGCGAGGAGGAAAGACGTGGATGGTCGGGACAAGCCCGACCATGACGGTAAAAGGCGGTGATGAGGGTCATGCCCGGCTCGAGGCCGGGCATGACGTCGAACAAGCGTTCAGTTCGTCGGCAGCTTCAGCGCGGTCTGCTCGACATAGGGGCGCATGATCTCGTCGGCGCCCTTCTGCGCGGCGACGAGGGCCTCCTTCGGCTGCTTCTTGCCCGAGAGCACGGCGGCCAGCTCGTCCTCGATCGCCTTGCGGACGGGGACGGTCTTGTAGGTGGCGAACCACGGCTTGGCGACGGCGAGCTGGCTCACGGCGATGCCGGCGTCGGGGTTCTTGGCGAGGAACTCCTTCATTTCCGGCAGGTCGTAGGCGGCCTTGTTGGGGGCGAAATAGCCGGTGGCGCGGCTCCACCAGCCGGACTTCTCAGGGCTCGTCATCCAGTTGATCAGCGTCCAGGCGGCCTTGCGGCGCTCGCCCTCGACACCGGTCGGGATCACCAGCGAGGCGCCGCCGATCGGAACCTCGTTCTTCACGTTCTTCGGCACGAAGGCGACCTTGTAGGGGAACTTCGCGTTATTCCGGATATGGGTCAGCGAGCCGGTCGAGAGCAGCATCATCGAGGCCTGGCCGGAGAGGAAGGCCGAGGACACCGCGCCGCCCGCCTGGACGCCGGCCGGATGGACCTTGTGCTTGGCGATGAGGTCGGACCAGAAGGTCAGGGCGCCGAGCATCGAGGGGGTGTCGTAATAGACCTCGCCGCCGTAATCGACATTGAACCACTGGCCGCCATTGGAATGGGTCAGGGCCTGCAGGATCCAGCCGCCGTAGTCGTAGTTGGAGGGCATCATCATGCCCCAGCGGGTGACGCGGTCTCCCTCGCGTTTGGTCAGCTTCTTGGCGGTCGCGACCAGCTCTTCCCAGTTCGCCGGCAGCTTGTCGGGGTCGAGGCCGGCTTCCTTGAGATGGTCGGTGTTGACGTAGAGCAGCGGCGTCGAGTTGTGGAAGGGCACGCCATAGACCTGACGGTCGAGCACGGCGTTGCCGTGCAGCGCGTCGAAGAACTGGCCCATGAACTGGTCGTTGGTCTTGCCGTCGGCCTTGATCAGGCCGTCCATCGGCTGGATCTCGCCCTCGATCTTGAGGTCAAGCAGGAAGTTCGCGGACATGATGACGGCCGCCGGCGGCTTGCCGGCCTTCATCGCGGCGCGGGTCTTGATCAAGGTCTCGTCATAGGAGCCGGTATAGACCGGGGTCGCCTTGATCGAGGGGTTCTTCTCGTTGAACTCCTTGATCATCGCGGCCATGTCGCGGGCGAGCTGGCCGTCGACGGGGACGGGAAAGAACAGCTCGATCTCGGTCGGCGCCTGGGCGAAGGCGGGCGACAACGCGAAGCTCGCGGCGAGCGCGGCACCGGCGAGGATGTTGCGGCGGGTGGTCGTCATGGTGGCTTCCCTTACTTGATGCCGGAGGAGACGAAGGAGTTGACGAAGGCGCGCTGGAACAGCGCGAAGGCGATCAGCAGCGGCGCGCTGACCAGGAGGGTTCCCGCCGCGATGACGCCCCAGGCCTGCGCGCCCTCCGCCCCGCGGGTGAAGGAGGCGAGGCCGACGGTGAGCGGGCGCAGATCGGGCGAGTTGATCACCATCAGCGGCCAGAGGAACTCGTTCCAATGGGCGGTGACGGAGACGATCGAGAAGGCGACGAGCGAGGGCTTCGCCAGCGGCAGATAGATGAAGCCGATGCGTTGGAAGACGCTGGCGCCGTCGATCAGGGCGGCGTCCTCGAGTTCGCGCGGGATCGCCCGGAAGGCCTGGCGCATCAGGAAGGTGCCGAAGGCCGAGGCGAAATAGGGCGCCATCACGCCGAGGAGGCTGTCATAGAGGCCGAGCTGCGCGATCGTCGTCAGATTGGGGACGATCAGCACGACCGGCGCCAGCATCAGCTGGAGCAGGAAGAGATAGAAGCAGACGGTGCGGCCGGGAAATTCGAGCCGCGCGAAGGCGTAGCCGGCGAGCGTGATGGTGACGATCTGCACGGCGAGGATGCCCAAGCTGATGATCGCCGTGTTCAGGCCGTAGCGCGGGAAATCGGCCGAGGCCCAGGCCTCGCGGAAGTTGGCCAGCGTCGGGATGTAAGACGGAACCAGCGAGGCCATGCCGGCGCCGACGCTTTGCGGATTGAAGGCGGCGACCAGCATCCAGAGGAAGGGCACCATCCAGAGGCCAGCGATCAGCAGCGTCGCGGCATAGCCGAGCTTTGGCGTGATCTCGCCGGTCGAGACGCCGGTGCTCATGCTCGCGGCGCTCATGCCTCCTTCTCCCCGAAGGAGCGCTCGAGCGTGCGCAGCGAGGAGGCGGTGACGACGAGCAGCAGCGCCAGCATCACCAGCGTGCCGGCGGCGGCGCGGCCGGCGTCGTAGTTCTCGACCGCCTGCTGGTAGACATAAAACAGCAGCAGATTGGTGGAATCCGACGGGCCGCCCTTGGTCAGCACGAAGACATGGTCGACCTGTGTGACGACGTTGAGCAGGCCGATGACCAGCACGAAGCCGATGGTCGGCTTGAGATAGGGCAGGGTGACGTAGCGCAGGCGCTGCCAGGGGCCTGCCCCGTCCAGGATCGCCGCCTCATAGGCGTCCGCCGGCACAGCCTGCAGGCCGGCGAGGAAGAAGAGCATGTAGTAGCCGGCGTTCTTCCAGACCGTCAGCGCCATGATCGACCAGAGGGCGACATCGGGATCGCCGAGCCAGTTGGGGCCGGAGAGGGCGAGCCTGGCGAGATGGTAGTCGAGCAGCCCGACATTGGGCAGGAACAGGAACAGGAAGATCGAGGCCGCCGCGACGAGCGGGATCAGGACGGGCAGGAAGAAGAGCGCCCGAAACAGCGCGTTCACCCGGCTCGACCGCGCGAGCGCCATGGCGAAGCCGAGCGCCAGGACGAGGCTCGGGATCACCGTGCCGAAGGCGTAGACGAGGTTGTTGCCGAGCGCCTTGCGGAAGGCCGGGTCGGCGAAGAGCTTGAGGAAGTTCTGCGCGCCGACATAGGCCTGCGGGCCGCCGACGCGGACCTGCCCGTGCAGCGACTGCCAGAGAACCTGCACCACAGGCCAATAGGTGAACAGCGCCAGGAACAAGAGCGACGGCGCCAGCATCGCGAAGGCCAGCACGGTCGACCGGCGCGGCCGCCAGCGCGGCGCGCTCCACTCCCTCGTCTTGCCCGCCGTCAGAACCGCCTGCGCCATGGACCTCCCCTTCGGGCGGGGTCATGGCGGGCGGTGACGACGGAGCGGCTACAGTCCGATGACGGATGCGTGACGGCCCCGGCGAAAAGCCGGGGCCGTCCGGGTTATCCTCAGGCGGCGCGGCGCGCGGGCTCAGCCGCCGGCGAGGCCTCGGCCGGACGGCCGGTCGCGACGAGGACGCCGCTGGCGCCCGCCAGCGCGCCGTCGCGCAGTTCGAGGCCGAGGAAGCGCTCGCGCTCGAACGGGCCGGGCATGGCGAGATCGCGGGTGAGATCGCCCGAGAAGCCGAAGCGCTCGTAATAGGCGGCGTCGCCGACGAGCAGCACTGCGCCATGGCCGCGGCAGGCGGCGCGCCAGATCGCTTCCCGCATCATGGCGCGGCCGAGACCTTCGCCTTGCAACTCGGGCGCGACCGCGAGCGGGCCGAGCAGGAGCGCGGCCTTGCCGCCGGCCTCGACATGCCAGAGCCGCACGGTGGCGACGACGACGCCGTCGCGCTCGGCGGTCAAGGCGAGGCCTTCAGCCGGCAAACGACCCTCGCGGAGGCGCTCGCTCGATTTGGCGGTGCGGCGCTCGCCGAGGCAGCGGTCGAGCAGCGCCTCGCGGGCGGGGACATCGGCAGCGATTTCGTCGCGGATCGTGATCATGACGCACCTCCGGCCGGAGCGCCTGCGCGCAGCAGACCTTCCCGGCGCCGCGCGAACGCGGCCACAAGCAACAGGGATGTGGGGAAGAGGGTCCGGCGGGAGCCACGTCCGCCGCGCTTCCTTCTGGAGGCGCGGACGCTCCGCCCGAAACCGCGGGCGGCCTGCCGATGACGGCAGGGCGCTTCGCCGGACCCGATGGTGGAAGGGCGCGGTTTAGGGCCGCGCCCCGATCACGTCAGATGACGTACTGCTTCAGCGGCGGGAAGCCGTTGAAGGCGACGGCCGAATAGGTCGTCGTATAGGCGCCCGTGCCCTCGATCAGCAGCTTGTCGCCGATCTCGAGGCTGAACGGCAGCATGTACGGGGTCTTCTCGTACATGACGTCGACCGAATCGCAGGTCGGGCCGGCCAGGATGCAGGGCACCGTCGCATCGCCGTCGCGGGCGCTGCGGATCGGGTAGCGGATCGCCTCGTCCATGGTCTCGGCGAGACCGTTGAACTTGCCGATGTCGAGATAGACCCAGGCGACCTGATCGTCCGCGGCCTTCTTCGAGATCAGGACGACCTCGGTCTCGATCAGGCCGGCATTGCCGACCATGCCGCGACCCGGCTCGATGATCGTCTCCGGGAGCTGGTTGCCGAAATGCTTCGACAGCGCCTGGAAGATCGCATCGCCATAGGACGGCACGCCCGGGATCGGCTTCAGGTAGCGCGCCGGGAAGCCGCCGCCGAGGTTAACCATCGACAGCGAGAGACCACGGGTGGCGCATTCCTTGAACACCGCCGAGGCCGAGGCCAGAGCGGAATCCCAGGCGTTCACATTCGCCTGCTGCGAGCCGACATGGAACGAGATGCCATAGGCGGCCAGGCCGAGGCGATGGCCGTGCTCGAGCACGTCCGCGGCCATCTCGGGCACGCAGCCGAACTTGCGCGAGAGCGGCCAGTCGGCGCCGGCGCCGTCGCAGAGGATGCGGCAGAAGATGCGCACATCCTTCGCGCCGGTGGCACCGGCCGAACGGGCGACCTTCTCGACCTCGGCCGTGCAGTCGACGGCGAAGAGGCGCACGCCGAGCTCCATGGCGCGGGCGACGTCGCGCTCCTTCTTGATCGTGTTGCCGAAGGAGATGCGATCAGCCGTAGCGCCAGCCGCGAGCGCGAGCTCGATCTCGACGACCGAGGCGCAATCGAAGCAGGAGCCGAGCTTGGCGAGCAGGGCCAGCACCTCCGGCGCGGGATTCGCCTTCACGGCGTAGAAGACGCGCGTGTCGGGAAGGGCCCGGGAGAAGGCATGATAGTTCTCGCGCACGACATCGAGGTCGATGACGACGCAGGGCCCATCCTCGCGGCGGGTACGAAGGAACTCACGGATGCGCTCGGTCATGAGACGCGTCTCCCTCCGGCGCAAGCGGCGCCGATGCGACATGAAGCCGGCTTGAGTCGATCGGGCGATCGGCGACGCGTTGGAAACGCCGCACATCACCGAACGAAACGTCCGGACCCTGGTAACCGTCGCTTGGGGAGACCCCGCACGCCCGGCAATGAAGGACAAGCCTCTTCGGTGCTGGTCTTTGGAGGACCAGCGAGACCAAAAAAAGCCCGTTCCGTCGTTGCTTTAAGCTGCGTCCCCCGTGGAGATTCGGGGTTCGCCGGTTTCGCCTCCGGCTGCCAGTCGCTGTTCGGTGACAGTTCCCCGGAGAAGGGAACCGGGAGCGTGATTTGAGGGGATATCCATCCCCCTCCATCCGTCTCCAACACCTGGCGGCTGTCCGGCCTCTTGTCCGGATGCCCACCGACCGGCACGCGGCCACAGGCACGTGCGAATTGGGTAGAGCGCATATACGGATGATGGCCCCCCGCTACAAGAGGTTTTTTGGGGTGCGGGGTCAAAATTGCGGACGAGATCGTCGATGTGTATGGTGTTGCCGGTTCATACACAGAGGGGCAGCGATGCGCACGAATATCGACATCGACGACGCTCTTCTCAAGGAGGCGATGGAGGTGACGGGGCTGCCGACCAAGAAGGCGACCGTCGAGGAGGCGCTGCGCCGACTCGTCAAGAACGCCGAACTGCGCCAGGTGATCAGCGATATGCGCGGTCTGGGGTGGGAGGGCGATCTCGACGAGATGCGCACGGACAGGCCCGCCGACCATCGCTCATGATCGTGGTCGACAGCTCTGTCTGGATCGCACAGCTGCGTGCGCAAAGCAGTCCATCCGTCGCCGCGCTGTCAGGGATGCCGTCGCCGACGCGGATCATCGTTGGCGATCTGGTCCTAATGGAGGTTCTGCGCGGCGCCCGCGACGAGCGCCACGCCGAAAGTCTCGAGTGGGCAATGCGCCGCTTCAGGGTCGAGCCGATGGTCGATGTGTCGCTCGCGCTGGCCGCCGCCCGGCATTCGCGCTTTCTGAGGGGGCGGGGAGTGACCATCCGCAAGACGATTGATCTCCTGATCGCCACCTTCTGCATCGAGCGCGGCCATGCCCTGCTCCATCAGGACCGGGATTTCGACCTGATGGCGCAGCACCTGCCGCTGACCATCGCGTAGCGCGAGCGAATTCTCCGTTCTTTCCGGCCCTAGACCGGCCCCATTTCCTCGCCTAAGTCACGGGCGTGCAAGCCTTCGGCGGCCGTCATCCGGCGGTCGCCAGACCACGGATCCGTCATGTCCACGATCGACCGCCGCCGCGTCCTGGCGGGGCTTTCAGCCGCCCTCGGTTTTTCGACCGCGCCCTCGGCCCTTCTGGCGCAACAGCCCGCCCCGCCGAGCGATGCTTCGGCCGAGCCGCCGCAACCGCGCTTCGGCTTCGAGAACGTCCTGCAGCGGGCGCGCGAGATCGCGGCGGTGCCCTATGATGCGGGGCCGACGCTGCCGGAGCCGCTGTCGCGGCTCGATTTCGATGCCTGGCGGGACATCCGCTTCCGGCCGGAGCGGGCGTTGCTCGCGCAGAACGGCAGCCCCTTCCGGATGCAGATGTTCCATCCCGGCTTCCTGTTCACGCGCCCCGTCGTGGTCAATGTCGTGCGCGACGGCGTGGCGACGCCGGTGCCCTATGCCGCCAACCTCTTCGATTACGGCCGGGTGCGCTTCGACAAGCCGCTGCCCGTCAATCTCGGCTTCGCCGGCTTCCGCCTGCATTACCCGCTCAACGATCCGCGCATCTTCGACGAGCTGATCTCCTTCATCGGCGCCAGCTATTTCCGCGTGCTCGGCCGCGAGCAGCGCTATGGGCTGTCAGCGCGCGGCCTCTCGATCGGCGCCGGCGTGCCGGGCGAGGAATTCCCGATGTTCCGGGAGTTCTGGGTCGAGGCGCCGGCGGCGAATGCCGAGCGGGTCACGGTCTATGCGCTGCTGGATTCGCCCTCCGTGACCGGGGCCTATCGCTTCCACATCTATCCGGACGTGGACGCCGTCGTCGATGTCGGGGCGACGCTGTTCCCGCGCAAGCCGATCGACAAGCTCGGCCTGGCGCCGCTGACCTCGATGTTCTTCACCGGCGAGAACGACCGCCGCTTCCACGACGATTTCCGGACCGAGCTGCATGATTCCGACGGGCTGATGATCCATTCCGGCACGGGCGAGTGGATCTGGCGGCCGCTGCGCAATCCGCGGCAGCAGGCCATCTCATCCTTCGTCGAGCGCAATGTCCGCGGCTTCGGCCTGATGCAGCGCGACCGTGTCTTCGAGCATTATCAGGACCTCGATCTGAACTACGAGCTGCGGCCCTCCTATTGGATCGAGCCGCAGGGCGACTGGGGCGAGGGCGTGGTCGAGCTGATCGAGATCCCGACGACCGACGAGACCAACGACAACATCGTCGCGCTCTGGGCGCCGAAGACGCCGCTGGAGCCCGGCCGCGAGTTCTCCTTCGGCTACAAGCTCACCTCGATGATGGATTCCAGCGACCTGCATCCGGGCGGGCGGATCATCAACACCTATCAGGCGAAGCCCAAGGCGCTGGGTTCGGGCGAGCCGGTCAATGCCGGCGCGCGGCGCTTCATCGTCGATTTCGCGGGCGGTGACCTCGACTATCACCTGAAGCAGCCGGAGAAGGTCGAGATCGTGCCGTCGATCGCCTATGGCCGGATCGATCGTGCCTTCATCGTGCCGAACCCCAAGACCAGCGGCTTCCGCGCCTTCATCGACATTGTCGTCGAGCCGGGGCAGTTGGCGGAGATGCGCGCCTTTCTCCGGAGCGGCGACAAGACCCTGACGGAGACCTGGAGCTATCCCTGGCGGGCCGAGAGCTGAGCGCGCCACCGGCGGGGCCGGCATCCGGGCAGCGGAACGAGGCCTGACCTCCAGGGTTTGTGAAGCGGGCCGGACGCGGCTCTGACGGAACCGAGGAGATTGCGCATGGGCCTGCTCGTCGACGGAGAATGGCACGACCAGTGGTATGACACCGCCAAGAGCGGCGGGCGTTTCCAGCGCCAGGACAGCGCCTTCCGCAATTGGGTCACGGCCGACGGCTCACCCGGGCCGAGCGGCGAGGGCGGCTTCGAGGCCGAGCCCGGGCGCTATCATCTCTATGTCTCGCTCGCCTGCCCCTGGGCGCATCGCGCGCTGATCTTTCGCGCGCTCAAGGGGCTGGAGGCGATGATCGACGTCTCCGTCGTGCACTGGCTGATGCTCGACCAGGGCTGGACCTTCGCGGAGGGGCCGGGCGTGGTGCCGGACCCGATCGGCACGTCGCGCTACCTGCACCAGGTCTATACGCGGGCCGATCCGCGCTACACCGGCCGCGTCACCGTTCCCGTGCTGTGGGACAAACGGCAGGGGACGATCGTCAACAACGAATCCTCCGAAATCATCCGCATGTTCAACAGCGCCTTCGACGGCGTTGGTGCCAAGCCCGGCGACTACTATCCGCAAGCGCTGCGCGGCGAAATCGATCAGCTGAACGAGCGCATCTATGGCACCGTCAACAACGGGGTCTACAAGGCCGGCTTCGCGACGACGCAGGAGGCTTACGAGGAAGCCGTCGGCCCGCTGTTCGAGACGCTGGACTGGCTGGAAGAGCGCCTCGACGGCCGCCGCTTCCTCACGGGTGACGCCGTCACCGAAGCCGACTGGCGGCTCTTCACCACGCTGATCCGCTTCGACGCCGTCTATGTCGGCCATTTCAAATGTAACATCCGGCGTATCGCCGACTATTCGCGGCTCTCGGCCTATCTGCAACGGCTGCTGGCGGTGGAAGGCGTCGCGGCGACGATCGATTTCGGCCACATCAAGCGGCACTATTACGAAAGCCACCGCACCATCAATCCGACGGGGATCGTGCCCG
>OGCL01001219.1_pt1 | contig 22936 bp, 21 predicted proteins | sample 1570041 | NCBI WGS metagenome assembly OGCL01 (sample SAMN06266162, study PRJEB24511) | hot springs metagenome | isolation source: Hot spring water | place: South Africa: Limpopo | collected 2015-06-22 | reverse complement strand
TGTGCGGATGCGTTCGCTGGCAATCGCCACCGCTTCCAAGCCTGAGGCGCAGAAACGGTTGACCGTTGTACCCGGCGTGCTAATCGGCAAGCCTGCCCGCAAAGAGGCTACCCGTGCCACATTCATGCCCGACTCGCCCTCGGGGGTGGAACAGCCCAGTATCACATCGTCTATCTCGTTGGGGTCTAGGGCGGGACAGCGCTCCAAAACGGCGCGGATGGCAAAACTGGCTAAGTCATCAGGTCGTGTGTGCCGAAAACTACCTCGGGGCGCTTTCCCAATCGGGGTACGCGCCACAGCGACAATCAGAGCCTCGGTGCCCATGCTTTTAGAATACCCCAAAGCGGGCGTGCTATGGTCGGAGATCCTCGCTCACACACTCGCCACACTCCAGCCAGACCTCTTTGGGAATCTCTTGGAGAGCGTTTTGTGCGCGCCCGCGCGTGAACACGGGGCGGTACAGAGTTGTACCGGGTGGATAGGTATGGTGGCAGGAATGGCACTCTGCCTCCGACTCCGCCACTACGGGAGTGAAACCGGCGATAATCCAGCCGTTATGCCCCAGGTGGGTCGCCAGCGACTCCACATCGCCCAGGCTCACCGCCTGGGTGAACAGCTTCAGCGCATCCAAAAACATCGCGGCGGCCTGCTTCGATGCCAGCTCGATGGAAACCAGCCCACCGAAGCCCTGCATCTGCCGTCGGGCCACCTCGTGGCCAGGGTGGGAGGGCAGGCCGGGGTAGTATACGCGCCGAACCGCAGGATGACCTGACAGATACTCCGCCACTTTCGCGGCCCCCGTGCAGTGGGCCTCCATGCGCAAGGGCAAGGTCTTGAGGCCCCGCAGCATCAGGTAGCCCTCGAAAGCGCCCAGGGTTCCGCCCAGATGCCGCAGCCCCTCGGCCCGTACCGCGTCCAGCAGCGCCTTGGGCCCGGCCAGCACCCCAGCCAGGGCGTCGCCGTGACCGCCGAGATACTTGGTCGCCGAGTGCAGCACCAGGTCGATGCCATGCTCCAGCGGACGGGTGAGGCAGGGGGTGGCGAAGGTGTTGTCCACCACGGTCAGCACACCCCTAGCCCGGGCAGTCTGGGCCACCGCCGACAGGTCGTAGATGCGCAGGGTCGGGTTGGTGGCGGTTTCCTGCAAGCCCGCCAAGGCCCGCAGGATAGGCACCCCTGCCTTGAACAGCGTGTGGATCTGCTTGCTCAGCAGCATCACGTCGGTTTGCGTGACCTTGGGTGCCATCCACGCCGGCGCGTTGACTGCTTGAGCTGCCTTGGCTGCCTGCAGCACATCTTCGCGGATGGTCAGCGGCACCCACCCACGAGCGCGCAGGTCGCCTGCCAGCGCAGCTGCCGAGGCCGCCTCCTGCGTGCCTTGTACCTGGCCGTTCGGCCCGCGGGCGGTGTAGTGAAAACGGCTCATTCATCCACCTGCGCACTCACGCGCATGGCCTCATCCACCGTGGTGCGGCCTTCCATCACCAGCCGGGCCGCATCGCGCTTGAGCGTGTGACCAGCCATGTGCTGTCGGCCGACCCGGGCGAACACGCCGGGCTCCGGATCCGACAGCGCCTCAATCAGCGGCAGCGTCATCTCCAGGAACTCGTACACCCCTGTACGTCCCCGGAAGCCCAGCTGGTTGCACTCGGCGCAGCCTTTGCCGTGGCGCAAGCGTGAAAGATCCACGTCTTCGCCCAGCATCTGGCGCAGCCACACCAGCTCCTGCGGCGTGGGCTCGTGGGGCACGGCGCAGTGGTTGCACAGCGTTCGCACGAGACGCTGCGCCACCACCAGCTGCAGCGACATCGCCACCATCCAGCGTGGCACGCCCATGTCGATCAGGCGAGCAGGGGTCGACAGCGCGTCGTTGGTGTGCAGTGTCGACAGCACCAGGTGGCCCGTCATGGCCGCACGCATGCCGATCTCGGCTGTGGTCTTGTCGCGCATTTCGCCCACGAGGATCACATCCGGATCCTGGCGCAACGCCGAGCGCAACACGCGCTCGAAGCTCAGGTCGATCTTCTCGTGGACCTGCACTTGGTTGAGCCCGGGCAGACGGTACTCGACCGGGTCTTCGACAGTGATGATCTTGCGCTCGGTGCTGTTGAGCGCGTTGAGTGCGCCATACAGCGTGGTCGTCTTGCCGCTGCCAGTCGGGCCGGTCACCAGGATCAGGCCGCTGGGCTTGTCGATGGCGCGCGACAAGGCCTCGCGCATGCGCGGGGGCATGTCGAGCCGGGCGAGATCCAGCATGCCCGCGCTCTGGCTCAGCAAGCGCATCACGACCGATTCGCCGTGCTGCGACGGCAGCGTCGAGATCCGCACATCCACCGTGCCGTCTTTCAGGCGCACTGCAAAGCGGCCGTCCTGCGGCAGGCGCTTCTCGGAGATGTCCAGGCCCGACATCAGCTTCAGCCGCAGCGCCACGGCGCCGGCGATCTTCGAGTCGGCCTCGGTCTGCACATGCAGCACCCCGTCGATGCGGAAACGGATGCGCAGTTGCTTCTCTTGCGGCTCGATGTGAATGTCGGAGGCACGCAGGCGCAGGGCCTGCTCGAACACCGAGTACAACAGCCGCACCACTGGCGCGTCTTCGTTGCTGGTGGCGTCGATGCCAAGCAGATCACCCAGGTCGGATTCGACACTGGCCAGCTCCGAGGTCAGCTCGCGGGCGAGGCCTTCGATTTCCTGCTTGCTGCTGTAGACGCGGTCCAGCGCCGTCTGCAAGTGGGTCTCTGTGATGACGGCCAGCTCGACGCTGCGCTTGAGCAGGCGCGCTGCCTCATCGAACGCATAGATGTCGGTCGGGTCGGCAAAGCCCACCAGCAAGCCAGCGGGGCCGTCGTCGAGCACGAGGGCGCGCAAACGACGGGCATGGGTCTCGGGCAACAGCTGCGCCAGATCGGGTCGCAGCGGAAAATGCGCCAGGTCGATAAAGGGCGCCCGCAACTGGCGCGCGACGGCCTTGGCGATCTGGGCCTCGGTGATCCAGCCGTGGTCGATCAGCACCTGGCCCAGCTTGCGCCCGCTGCTGCGTTGCTCGCCCAGTGCCTGCTCAAGCTGTTCCTGACTGACAAGGGCGTCCTGCACCAGCAGGTCACCCAGACGAAAGCGTTGCGGGCGCGTCATGGTCGTCCTCAGCGTTGACCGGTGGCCTCGGTCACGTCGGCGGCCGCCACGCCCTGGGGCTGAGGCCAGGTGCCACCGTCATCCGAGACGATGGTCGGCTTGATCAGGATGACCAGCTCGTACTTACTCCGGCTGGTGCTCCGCTGACGGAACAGCCCACCGACCACGGGCGCCTCGCCCAGCCCCGGTACGCCACTGCGATCACTGGACGAGTCCTGCTGCATCAGGCCGCCGATGGCCACCACCTCGCCGTCGCGCACCCGCACGATGCTGTCGGTTTCATTGATCGAACTCGAGGCCAACGGCAGCGTGTAGCGCCCCAGCGTGCCCAGGTCGATGGGCTTTTGCCGCTCGGTCACGACGCTCACGGTGGGGTGCACGTGCAGCATCACCGTGCCGTTGTCGTCGATCTGCGGGGTCACGTCCAGTGCGATGCCGCTGAAGAAGGGCTGCAGCGTCACCGTGGGCGAACTGGTGGTGGTGTTGCCATTGCTGGTCTGGTTGGTGGTGATGTTGGTGACGAACAGCTCGTCGCGCCCCACCTTGAGCACGGCCTTCTGGTTGTTGATGGTGGCAATGCGCGGGCTGGAAAGCACCCGCACGTCGCCCTGCGTTTCAAGAAAGGACACCAGGGCAGCAAACGAGGCAGACTGGAAGGCCAGGCCATAGAAGCCTTTGCCCAGCGCATCAGCCGTGGCCACGACGTTGGGGAGAACCCCACCATTGGCATTGACCAGCGACCCGGTGTTGCTCAGCGTGGTGCCCGGGGTGACGCCGACGGTACCCACCGTGCCACGGTTGCCATTGACCGACACCTGACGGAACAGCGACCAGTTCACACCCATTTGCGACGAGTCGGACAGGCGCACTTCGATGATCTTGGCCTCGAGCATCACCTGCCGCTCGATCGTGAGCTGCACCGCGCGCAGGTAGTCGGCCACTTGGCGCAGCTCCGACGGCGTCGCGCGCACCACGATGACGCCCGCGCCGGGGTTCAACGTGATGTTGCGGCCTTCCCGCCCGCCTAGCATCGATTTGAGCGAATCCTGGACGTCTTGCCAGAAGTTGGTGTCGGTCGTCATGCGCACGGCCGTCGTGTCGGCGCTGCCAGCGTTCGCGCCAGCGGCAGCCGCCGCAGCGCTGCCGCCCCCGCTTCCGCCGCTGCTGGCCTGCATGACAAAGTTCGAGTTCACCCGCAGGTCGGACGCGCCCTGACGCCGGCCGGGCAGGTAGCTGATGCGAAACAGGCGCGTCTGCACCGTGTTCGGATAGACAAAGACCCGGTTGCCAGAGGCGATGCGGTAGTCGTAGCCGTAAAGCTCACGCAGCGCTTCCAGCGCCTCGGGCACGGTGGTCTGACGCAGCTTGAGCGTGACGTTGCCCGTCACTTCGGGCGACACCAGCATGCTGTAGCTGCCATTGAGCCCCATCTGCAGGAACACCTGTGCAGCGGGCGCCTCATGGACCGCGATGTCAAACCGTGCTTCCGTGGCTGGCGCGGTGGCCGGCGCAGGGCCTCGCACGGCTGGCGATGGCCGAGGCGCGACCCGTTGGACCACGGGGGTGTCGGCGTCGCCCTGGGTGATCTGGGCCAGTTCTGCAGGCGCAGCCGCCACCACGCGCGCCGCAGCAGGGACCGAGGTGAGCGTGAAGCTCAAGCGGTCGGCGCCGGCGTGCACGCCGCCTTGGGAAAGGCCGACCATCAGGGCCATCCAGGTGCCAGTCGTCCGGGCGGTGCGTGGAAGGGAAGATCGCATCATGATGGTTCCTTTCGCGGTGCCACGACGGCTGTTCCGCGTTGTGTCAGCTTGTCGTGTCCGCCGGTGAGATGCAGGCGCCAGAGTCCGCCCGGCCCACGCACGACCACGTGATCTGCGGCAATGGTCTGCAGCGTCCAGTCACCTTGCCGCTGGCCAGGCTCTTGAAGTCGGCCGTCGAGGATGGCCACCGCGCGGCCAGAGGCGGCATCCCGCTGGATGCCCTGCAGGCGAGGCGGCCGCGTCTCGGCCTCACCGGCCTCGGGTCGCAGCCCAGGGGCGCTTGCCGGTGTGCCAGGTGGCGCCTTGCGCAGCCCCGGCGGCGCCCGCGTGGGATCAGGCAGGTTGATGAGCGGGTCGGCGTGCACCGCCACGCTGGCCAGGCTCAGCGCCACCAGCGCCACGCGAACGAGGTGCAGGCGGGTCATGGCGAGATCTCCAGCGCGTCCCGGTCGGGACTGTAGGTGTGGACGGCCAGCGTCAGCGCAGGCGGCGCGGGATCGGTCACCACCAATTGCAGGCGGTCCCACAAGAGCTTGCGTGGCATGCCCTCAACCGATCGCATCCAGCGCAGCAGCTCGATGTAGGGGCCCGACACCGTCACTTCCAGACGATGACGGTACAGCATGGCGGGCAGCCCCGTCGCAGCCGCGGCCCCATCGGCGACGAGCGAGACCTCTTGCGGCGCGAGCGTCCGCATGGACAGCAGCCGCAACTGGCCATTCTGTTCCAGCAGGCCGCGCATCAGCTGCGGCATCTCGCGGGCCGGCAGCAGCAGCGCCTGCTGCCTGTCCAGTTCGGCCTGGCCCTCTGCCAGGCGCTGACGCACCTGCTGGAGTTCGTTCTCGGCATCCCGCTTGGCCTGGATCGCGGCCATCACCTGCTGCTGCAGCTCGGTCTGCAGCGCCTGTGCAGCCGCCTGCGCCGTCTGTTCGCGCTTGCGCGCGTCCTGCATCTGCTTGAAGCCGGGCGTGAGCCAGAAGGTGTCGAACACCAGCCAGATCCCGGCCAGCACCGCCACAATGATCAAACGCCGCTCATTGGGCTGACGCGCGTCAAACAGCCGCCGCCCCTGGCGCCAGCGCATGAGCACCTGAGGCCACCAGGTCTTCCAGTTGGCACTCATGGTTGGGCCTCCTTGTCAGAGCGTGCGTCAGCACCGCGCTGGGTCTCCATCTGGCCGCGCAGGATGAACTCGGTGACCCCCTGGGGCACATCCGCCTCTTCCGCCACGGCGCGCATCTCCATCTGGGCGAAGCGGCGCCCCTTGAAGCGCTCTTCGCCATGCAAGCGCGCCAGGTAGGGCGGCAGCATGGCGGGGTCGGTGGTCCGGCCGCGCAACTCCAGGTCCCGGCCGTCGCCGCTCAAGCGCAGCCCGGTGATCCACAGCGAGCCCTGGGCCTGTCGCCCCAAGGCCATGAGGTAGTCCGAGTAGCCGGTCGACGCCTCGGCTCCGCTGCCGCGCAGCACCTCGCGCATCTGTCGCTGTACGGCCTCCTGCTGCTTGAGCGAGGCCACTTGTCTGACAAGGGGGTCTTCCGGGAGCGACTGGACCTGCCCCTGCAACTCCGCGAGCCTGGCCTCAGCGGCCTCAGCGCGCTGATTGGCCTCGGCAACCGCCCACATGAGGCCGCCAGCGGCCAGCACGCACAGACCGAGCGCCGCACCTGCCAGACGCAGGCCGAAGCGTGCCCCCCAGGAAGGCGGCTGCGTCAGCGCGCTGTGCGGGTCCAGCAACTTGACCTGTTGTCGCCCCTGGGCCGCACACCAGCCGCGCAGCGCTGCGCCGATCGCGCAGAGATCGGTCGCCGTGGCATGGGTGGCGAGATGCTCGGCAGACGGCGGCAAACCACCCATGTCCATACAGCTTGCGAGGTCCATGGACTGCACGGGCAGGTAGATCAACTCGGCAAGCAGGCCCAGCGTGTCGTCTCCACAGCCGGGCGGCAAGGCCACCGTCAGTTTGGACAGGGGCGCCTGGCTGTGTACGCGCTCATGGGTATCCAGCGTGCGCAGCACCTCCAGCGCGGCGCGACTCAACGCCTGCCCCCGCGTGTCGTCCGCCGCCGTGATGGCCGACAGCGCGACTTCGATGTGGCGCATCATGACCAGCTCGCCCTGGAAGGTGATCACCAGCAATGCCTGCTGGTCACCGAAGGCCAGCAGGGCGTGCGCCTTGTCTGGCTCTTCTCCGAGCGCGCAGACGTTGCGCAACGCGGTCTCCTGGACCTCGATGGCGGCCCAGGCCAAGCCGTGGTCGTCCGCTGCGAGCTCGAGCTGGTTGTATCCCTCGCGGGCCAGCGCCACGGTCAGGGTGGCGTTGCTTTGCCGGATCTGGGTGGCTTGCGGTAGCGCCAGCACGTCGACGAGCGCGTCATCGATCGGAAACTCCACTTGCTCGCGCAACGACCAGCGAATCGCGTCGGCCCATTCCTCACGGGGCACCTCGGGCGCCTCGGCAGCCAGAATGCGGTAAGCCTCCATGGGCGCCACAGCCGCCAGCTGTGCTCCGCGGACGGCATGCTGCCGCTGCAGTGCCTTCAACGCAGTTGACAGCGCATCGGCGTCCGCACGCCAGAACCAATCCAGCCTGGGCCGCCCTTGAGCGCCGTGGCTAACCTGGGCAGCCGCCGCCAGGGCCCCACTGAGGGCCACTGCCAGCCAGTGCCCTGGCGCACGCGACGGTCGACGGAACAACATGCAGCACTCCCGCATTCACACGGTTGTGATGCTGACAGAGCGCCTTCCACCAAGTGGAACGAATAAATGCCCGAACGTGTCTTAATTCTCGAAAGCCCACCCGGGCCCGTCACGCCGTCAGACGGGCGACACAGGGGTCAGCCCAGAAGCCGCGAGGGATCGGCGTGAAGGCGGGCCAGCGCCTGCCGGGTGGCGCGGGTCGTGAGCGACTCGTCTTCCAGCGGCACCATCAGGCCAGCCTGCAGAAAGGCCGCCAGCCGGTGCAACTGGAACAGCACCGCCGGACCTGCAGGGCGCGCAAACAACGCCAGCTGCTTGTTCAACCCCCTCCAGGCGAGCTGCACGGGCTCCTGCCGCCCCCGGTAATCCAACTGGAACCAGGCGCCAATCTGAAGCTCGCGCGCCCATCCCAGCATGGCGGGGGTGGCCATGGTGCCACCTTCGGTGACCACTTCCAGTCCATCGGAATCGTGTCCCGAGAGGTCGCGCAACAAGTCGTCATCGAGCTCGACCTCGCCCAGATCGGGCAGCACCTCGTCAATCGCCTCCAGCCGGGCCATCAACTCGGCAAGGTTGGCCGAACTCAGCACGGCGGATCGGGCCGTGAACGCGGCAGCCAGCGCCGTGTTCAACGCCTGGATGTGCTCGTCCTGGCGCGCCACGGGCAGCCCCGCCTGCGCCATGCCCTCCCGCAAGGCTTTCAACAGCGGCGGCAGCCGGCGCAGCACCTCGGCGCGGTCTTCTCGCGAGGTCTTGGCACTGGCCGACCAGATCAGGTCGCCAGCGGCCTTTTTCAGGACACGCGTCTCGTCGCTGGCCGGGCCGTGGCGGACCGCCCCGTGCGCCAGCACATCCGCCCAGACGCTGAACAAAAAGTGGCGCACACCCTCGTGGACGGGCACGTGATCCAGCATCTTGCGCAACTCGATCGTGTACTGGATGGCCCAGGTTTCGCGCTGTTCGACTTGCTGGGCCAGCGACACACCCTGGCGGCTGGCCTGGTTGTGCTCACGGAAGTAGCCGTCCAGAAACCGTTCGAACTCATTGAGCACGGTCTGGAACACCCTGCGCCCCGTCTCCGGATACGCTTCGACAACCTGCACCACGCGCTTGATCTCGCGGTGCAGGGCGTCATCGTCCTGCTGAGCGCCTGCGACAAAGCCCATCACACACGCTCCCATGCGGTCAATCAGCACACGTGCCGGGTGGGTGACAGATGCGAAGAAGTCCGGCTCACTGACCGCGACGCGCAGCACGGGCATCTGCAGCCGGGCGAACCAGACACGGATGCCCGCAGGCAGGCGTTCCTCCATCAAGATGGACTGAAACATCAACGCCACCACCTCGATGGTGGCCCGCTCGGCCGGTGTGGCCGCGGCCTGTTTCAACGCCTGTCGGGTTTCCTGCAGCTGGTGCAGGGCCACCTGAACGCCCTCCGGCGTTTCAGGCGGAACGGCCCAGGTTGGCTGGCCCGCAACCGCACCGCCACTGGCGAACGACGCCCCACCCGCACCCACACCCGCCCCCACCTGGCCCGCACCTGGCTGATTGCCACTGGCAGCGTGCAAGGCCCGCGCCAGGCCGGCAGACACGGTTTGCACCGCCCCGCCCGCCGGCTCGGTCGCCGCAAAGCCCGGCACATGGCGCGCCACAGTCTGCTTGAGCTGCCCGAGGATCTGCTGCGGCGACGCAACCGGCCGCTGCAGGCCCGGCGTCTGGGTCATCAGCCGGGTTTCTTCGTGCACTCCGCCACTGCGCATCAGGCCGCTGGCCATGTAGGTCGGCGGCCCCTGGTCGCCCGCACCGGCCAGGGGCTGGGGCGCAGAGGGAACGCCCCCTTCCAGCGCGCGGCGGATGAAGGGGCGCAGATTGAGTTCCGGCCGCACACCCCGGTCACGCAGCAACTGGTTGGCGCGGTGCAAAGCCTCATTGAACCAGTGCGCGGCCTCCTGGTGCAGCACCACCTGGGCCGTCTGCCAATGCGACAGGTCGAGCCCAGCGGCCAGCCAGGGCGGCAGCAGCAGGCTGGCGAGCCAGGCGGGATGGGCAATGTCGCTGCCTGTGGGCGTGTCGGCTTCGTCGAGCTGGCCCCGCAGCGACTGCAAACGCGCGCGCAGGTCGCCAGCCTCTGCCTGCGTGGCATCGGCCATGTGCTGTACCAGACGGGAGCGGGCCAGATCCTGTTCGACCTGCAGGTCGTCGACCAGGGTGAGCGGCACGTCCACGCCGCGAGACTCGTGCATGGCCGTCAGAGGCTGGCCCATGCGGGCACGCACCGTCGCATCCTGCAACTGGCTTCGCAGGCCAGCCTGCAAGCCAGGCAGGGCGCGAGGCAGATCGAGCACCAGATCGCGCCGCTTGAGCGACACAGCCGGATCGGCGCGCTGGGCGGCCAGCGCGCGCACGCCTTCGAGACACCCCTGGGTGAAATCCGCAGCGCCCTGAATCAGCGATTCAAGGACAGCCAGGCGGGCAGCAAGGGCCAGAGAACGCGCAGATCCGGAAGCCATCCAGACCGACTCTACACCACCGCCCCCGCGTTGGGGTCATTGGGGTCACCCTCATTCTTGGCGGATTTGATCAAATCTTCTCGCTTCACGCCCAACCACATGGCAATGGCCGCGGCCACGAACACCGAGGAATAAATGCCGAACAGGATGCCGATCGTCAGCGCCAGCGCGAAGTAATGCAGCGTGGGGCCGCCGAAGATCAGCATGGTCAGCACCATCATCTGGGTCGAACCGTGGGTGATCACCGTGCGGCTGATGGTGGACGTGATGGCGTGGTCGATCACCTCGGCCGTCGACATCTTGCGGTACTTGCGGAACGATTCGCGCACCCGGTCGAAGATCACGACCGACTCGTTGACGGAGTAGCCCAGCACGGCCAGCACGGCCGCCAGCACTGACAGCGAGAACTCCCACTGGAAGAAGGCAAAAAAGCCCAGGATGATGATGACGTCGTGCAGGTTGGCGATGATGCCGGCCACCGCAAACTTCCACTCGAAGCGGATGGCCAGATAGATCATGATGCCCGCGATGGTGGCCAGCAGCGCATAGGCCCCGTCGCGAACCAGCTCGTCACCCACCTGCGGGCCCACGAATTCGCTGCGCTGCAGCGTGACGGGCTCGGCCGCCTGCGCCGTGCAGCGCATGCCGGCAGACTGTTCGCCATCGGCTGCGACCGTGCGCGTCACCGCGCCCTGCTCGGCCTGACAGACAGCGTTGAACACGCCTTCGACAACCTGCGCCTGCGTCACGCCATCGCGCTGCGGGATGCGAATGAGCACGTCACGGGATGTGCCGAAGTTCTGAACCTGGACATCGCCCAGGTTCAGACTCTCCACCGCCCTGCGCACCTTGGGCAGATCGGCTGCCTGTGTGTACTGCAACTCGATCAGCGAGCCGCCAGTGAACTCGACCGACAGGTGCAGGCCGCGTGTGGCGATGAAGAAGACGGCAGCCAGAAAGGCGGCCAGCGAGATCGCGTTGAGCACGATCGCATGGCGCATGAAGGGGATGTCGCGCCGGATGCGGAAGAATTCCATGGCTTACTCCTGAGGCTTCCAGACCTGCCCGATGGACACGCTCTTGAGCTTTTTCTGGCGCCCGTACCAGAGATTGACCAACCCGCGCGAGAAGAACACGGCCGAGAACATCGAGGTCAGGATGCCCAGGCAGTGCACCACCGCGAAGCCACGCACCGGGCCCGAGCCAAAGGCCAGCAGCGCCACGCCGGCGATCAGCGTGGTGACGTTAGAGTCCAGGATCGTCGCCCATGCGTGCTCGTAGCCCGCGTGAATCGCGGTCTGCGGCGCGGAACCGTTGCGCAGCTCTTCGCGAATGCGTTCGTTGATCAGCACGTTGGCGTCGATGGCCATGCCCAGGGTCAGCGCGATGGCGGCGATACCGGGCAGCGTGAGGGTGGCCTGCAGCATGGACAGCACGGCAATCAGCAACAGGAGGTTGACCGTGAGCGCCAGCGTCGAAAACACACCGAACAGCATGTAGTACAGGGTCATGAACACGGCGATGGCCACGAAACCCCACACCAGGCTGTTGAAGCCTTGCGCGATGTTCTCTGCGCCCAGGCTGGGCCCCACGGTGCGCTCTTCGATGATCTCCATCGGCGCCGCCAGGCTGCCGGCACGCAGCAGCAGCGCGGTGTCTGCGGCCTCGTTGGTCGTCATGCGGCCGGAGATCTGCACCCGGCCGCCCGCGATTTCCCCGCGGATCACAGGGGCGGTGACGACCTCGCCTCGGCCCTTCTCGAACAGCAGGATGGCCATGCGCTTGCCCACGTTCTCGCGGGTGACGTCACGGAAGATGCGCGCACCGCGGGCATCAAGCGTGAGGTGCACCGCAGGCTCGCGGTTCTCGTCGAAGCCGGCCTGGGCGTCCGTCAGGTTGTCGCCGGTCAGCACCACCTGGCGCTTGACGATCAGCGGCGTGCCATCGCGCTCCAGATAGCGCTCGGTGCCAAACGGCACCGGGCCGCCCACGAGCGCCGCCTGGGCCTCGGTGCTGTCGTCAACCAAGCGCACTTCCAACGTGGCCGTGCGACCGATGATGTCCTTGGCACGGGCGGTGTCCTGTACGCCAGGCAGCTGCACGACCACCCGGTCGGCGCCCTGCTGCTGGATGACGGGCTCGGCCACGCCCAGTTCGTTGATCCGGTTGTGCAGCGTGGTGATGTTCTGCTTGAGGGCCTGCTCCTGGATGGCGCGCTCGGCCTGCGGCAGCAGGGTCCCCACCAGGGTCAGGTCGCCACTGCCATCGGTGGCGTCCACCCAGGCCAGGTCGGCCAGGCCATTGGCCAGCACCGGACGGGCGGCATTGCGCGTGGCGGCATCACGGAAGCGAATCACGACGGTGGTGCCCTCGCGGCGGATGCCACTGTGACGCACATCCTTGTCGCGCAACAGCGTACGGGCATCGCCCGTTACCCCTTCCAGCCGCTGGCTCAGGGCACCCTTCATGTCCACCTGCATCAGGAAGTGGACCCCGCCGCGCAGATCGAGGCCGAGGTACATGGGCTGGGCGTGCAACGTGCGCAGCCACTGCGGTGAGCGCGACACCAGGTTCAGCGCCACGATGTAGGACGGATCCGTCGCATCGGGGTTGAATGCGCGCTGGATGGCGTCACGCGCCTTGATCTGGGTGTCCGTGTCCTTGAACCGTGCGCGGATGGAAGTGCCTTCGAACTCGACGAAATCGGCCTTGATGCCGGCGGCGTCGAGCGCGGCCGAGACACGTGCCGTGTCATCGCTGCTCAGCTTGACCGTGGCCTTGCCACTGGACAGCTGCACGGCCGGGGCTTCACCGAAGAAGTTGGGCAGGGTGTAAAGAAAGCCCAGCACCAGGGCCACGGCGATGACGAGGTACTTCCACCAGGCGTAACGGTTCATGGCGGCTTACTTGCTGAAGGTGCCCTTGGGCAGAACCTGCACGATGGCCACGCGCTGCAGCTGCAGTTCCACGCCATTGGCCACCTCGACGTTGACGAAGCTGTCGCCGAGCTTGGTGATCTTGCCGACCACACCGCCCTGGGTGACGACCTCGTCGCCCTTGGCCAAGGCGTCCAGCATGGCCTTGATTTCCTTCTGGCGCTTCATCTGGGGGCGGATCATGACGAAATACAGCACCACGAACATGAGCACCAACGGCAGCATGCTCAGAAGGCTGCTGGAGGTGCTGGCGGCCGGCGCGGCGGCCTGGGCAAAGGCGTCGGAGATGAACACGATGTTTCCTTCAAACAAAGGGCCGAGGCACCCGGATCGGGGTGCGCCGGCCAGTCAAGCACGGGGATTGTATGCGGCGGATCAGAGCACGTACTTCACCAGCGGGTGGCTGGTGAGCGCGCGATAGAGGGCATCGAGCTGGTCGCGGCTGGTCGCCGTGACCGTCACCGTCAGCCCCAGGTAGGTGCCCGAACTGGAGGGTCGGCGCTCGAGCGTGTGTGGCTGGAAAGCCGGGTCGTGGGTCTGCGCGATGGCAACGACCGCCTCAATGAACGCCTCCTGATGCAGGCCCATCACCTTGATGGGAAACGCGCAGGGATAGTCGATCAGCGATTCGTCGGCGCGGGGCGGCGCGCCCGATGGCGTGGGGGCGGGCGGTGTCTGCGGCGTGTCAGGGCTCATGGTGACCTCGGATGTCATTGAATGCTCAGGCGCAGCGCGTCCCAGGTGCGCCCCAGCCAGCCGGCCTGCGGCACCGGCTTGAGCGTTTGAAGCGGCCAGTCCTGCCAGGGCTGTTGACCCAGGCTGATGCGCAAGGTGCCGACGACCTGCCCCTGATTCAAGGGGGCGAGCAGCGGGTCATTGCGCGTCACCTGCGTACGCACCTGGGCCGCCTGACCCCGCGGCACCACCGCCATGATGGGCGAGGTGCGTCCCAGCGGCACGGTGGCATCCCGGCCCTTCCACACCGGCGCAGTGGTCACCGCCTGGTTGGCGTCGAACAGCTTGACCACATCGAAGGCACTGTAGCCCCAGTTCAGCAGCTTCTGACTCTCATTGGCGCGCGATTCGGTCGAGGCGGCGCCCACGACCACGCTCAACAGGCGGCGCTCGCCGGCCGGCCCGCTGCGCCGCGCCGTGCTGATCAGACAGTAGCCCGCCGCACTGGTAAAGCCGGTCTTGAGGCCATCGACCGTCGGGTCGCGATAAAGCAGCAGGTTGCGGTTGGGCTGACGGATGCCGTTGTAGGCAAACTCCTTCATGCTGTAGTACTGCAGTGCCTGGGGGAAATCCGCAATCAGTCGGGCCGCGATGACGGACAGTTCGCGGGCGGTGCTCACATGGCCCGGAGCGGTCAGCCCTTCGGGGTTGCGGAAGCTGGTCTGCTTCAAGCCGAACTGGGCCGCCTGGCGGTTCATCATGTCGACAAAGACCTCGACCGTGCCGCCCACGGCCTCGGCCAGCGCCACCGTGGCGTCATTGCCGCTTTGAACAATCATGCCCTTGAGCAGGTCGTCGACCTTGACCTGGCTGTTGACCTGGATGAAGGTACGCGAGGCGCCCGTCATGCCGGTGCGCCAGGCACGCTCCGAGACGGTGACCGTCTGTTCCAGCGTCAGCTTGCCCGACTGCAGGGCCTGGAAGACCAGGTAAGAGGTCATCAGCTTGGTCAGCGACGCCGGCTCGACCGGCTGGTCGGCGTTGCGTGCGGCCAGGGTCTGGCGGCTACTGAGGTCTTGCAGGATGTAGGCACGGGCAGCCACTTCGGGCGGGGCAGGCATGCCGACCGTGGGCTGCGCGAACCCCCCCAGGTCGAAACGGACGGTGGCAGCAGGGGCCGCCTGCGTTGCCGGCGCCGGCTGCGCCCACGACGGAGTAGCGGCCAGCATGCTCGCTGCAGCCAGCAAAGTCACGGCGGCTCGGCGGCTGGCGCGCGGGTCTTTGCGGAAAAAGGGGGGAATGACTCGGGCTTGGGCTTGCAGGAAGTGGCTCATGGGATGCAGACAGAAAAATCAGACCAGCCGACCGCCGCGGGCGGCCAACGCAGGATGACGCCAGCGGGCGGCGCCAGCCCGCGGTTCACGCGGCCGCAACAACGCCTGGCGCCTGGGCGCGCAGGTGATGTCCAACGATCTGGCGCAGCAGCGGCAGCTGCCCGTGGAAGAAATGCCCCGCACCGGGCACCACCGTGACTGGCAGCGCCTGCGGGCGGGCCCAGTCCAGCACGCTCGCCAGCGGGACGACGTCGTCCGCCTCACCTTGAACGACCAAGGTGGCCGCGGGGACGACAGGCACATTGAAACGGGATGTGGCCGGGCTGACCAGTGAGACCACAGCAGGCGCGTGGTGGGCCATGGCCTCGGCCGCCCGGGCTGCGACAAAGCCCCCGAACGAAAAACCGGCCAGGGCCCAGGGCCGCCCTTGCCAGGGCGACTGGCTCAGGTGGTGCTGCAGCACAGCCAGCAGGTCGTCGGTTTCGCCGACGCCGTCGTCGTGCGCACCGCCCGAGCGCCCCACGCCGCGGAAGTTGAAGCGCACGGCCGTCCAGCCTGCCGCCACATGGGCCCGCGACAGGGTATGCACGACCTTGTTGTCCATCGTGCCGCCCATCAGTGGATGCGGGTGGGCCACCACGGCCAGCCCCAGCGGAGCCGCGTCCGGCGACTCGACCACGATCTCGATCGGCCCGGCCGGCCCGTCGATCAGGGTGGATGCGGGGCGTCCGATCATGGCCGCTCAGCGCCCCACATCGTCAGGCAACACCAGCCGTTCGACGACTTCACCACCTTGCAGGTGGCGCTCGACGATCTCGTCGATGTCGCTGTTGTCGACAAAGGTGTACCAGGTGCCCTCAGGGTAGACCACAGCCACCGGCCCGCCCGCGCAGCGGTCCAGGCAGCCCGCCTTGTTGACCCGCACACCGCCCTTGCCGTTGAGGCCGGCGGCAGCCACGCGGGCCTTGCAATGGTCAAACGCCGCCTTGGCCGGATGATCGGCGCAGCAGGCCTCGCCGTTGATGCGCTGGTTCAGGCAGAAAAAGATGTGGCGCTGGTAGTAAGACATCGTGGCGGCATTCTAGGCGAGCGCATCGGGCCCCTCGCGCGGCGGGGCCTCTCGCAGATCGGCCCGGCGGCGCACCAGGTGCGCCGCCAGCCAGAGCATGGCGGCATAGGGCCACAGCAGGCCCACCCAGCGCGCCAGCCCGTGAAAGCGGATGAAGCGCCCCTGCGTCCACGACTGCAGGGCCTGGGCCTGATAGGGATCGGTGGGCGCCTGGTGGATGAGCCAGACCAGCACGGCCAGCACGAGCAGGCCCAGCCAGGCGCAGGTCAGGCGCGAGCGATGCAGCAGCACCGCGCCGCCCAGTGCCCCCACGAGCAGGCCCTGGCTGCTGGGCAGCGTGACCCAGCTCAGCGCCTGCGGCGGGCCATAGTTCAGCGCACTCGACAAGGTCGTAACCCCCATGCCAGCCATCACCAGCATGGCCATCAGGGCCAGCCGCAAGGGTGTGGCGCGCACCAGAGCGCAGACCACGCACAAAGGCGCGAGCATGCCCAGCGCCACCACGGCGGCCTCGAAGACACCCGGCCAGGGCAGGGCTAGCCAGGATGCGTGCGCCCGGCTCCAGATCAGGATGGGGTCGTCGGGCAGCAACCAGCCCTGCCAGCTCACGTCCTGCGTCCACTCCAGCCACAGCAGGCGCACAGGCGGCAGCAACTGGCCCTGCCCGAGCGGCAGGGGCGGGGGATACAGCAGGCCGAGCGGCCAGATCCACAGCAGCGCCGGCCCCCAGCCCGACGGCGAGCCGAACCAGCGCTGCACCATGGTGTGCCAGGCGGCCACCACACCCAGCGCATGCAGCGTCAGGGCGGCCAGCACGCCCCAGGCCGCGCCCAGGCTGTTGAGCACCCAGTCGGTCAACGACGGGATGCGCGAGGGCACCGCGTACTGGATGAGCTCCAGCGTGTACGACAGCGCGCTGGCCGATGCCAGCGTCAGGCAGGCCGCCCACCAGGCAGGCCGGCCGCTGCGCAGGTGCGCCAGACACAGGATGAGCCCCAGCGGCACGTAGCCGAGGATGTTGCCGGCCAGGTCGCTGGCGGCCTCGTGCCCCAGCCGAGGCAACGCCCAGCGAAACACCTGGCCTTCGGGCCAGTGCCAGCCGCTGAGCGGATACAGCGTGGCGTAAACGACCAGGGCCACGGCCACGCCGCTCAGCGGCCAGGCGGCACTGCGCGGGCGGGCCATGTTCCGGGGCCCCGCGTCAGCCCACCGTGGGCTTGAGCACCACCAGGATGACGATGGCTGCAAACAGCACCACGGCCACCTCGTTGTAGACGCGGTACCAGCGGTGGCTGCGGCGGTTGTGCAGCGATTCGAAATCGCGCAGCAGGCGCTTGCAGTAGTGGTGGTAGCCAATGGCCAGGATGACCAGCGTGCCCTTGATGTGCAGCCAGATCTGGCCCGGCCCCTTGCCCACGCCAAAATGCAGCCACAGCACCAGGCCCAGCACCACGGCCGGGATCATCAACAAGGTGCTGAAGCGGTAGAGCTTGCGCGCCATCACCAGCAGGCGCTCGCGCTCGGCGTGGCTGTCGCCGGCCACCATGGCCAGGTTGACGTAGATGCGCGGCAGGTAGAACAGGCCGGCAAACCAGCTGGCCACAAAGACGATGTGCAGGGCCTTGACCCACAGGTATGCGTTGTCCATGGGCAGATTATGGCGGGCAAAAAAAGAGCCCCGGCATGAGCCGGGGCTTGCAAGCCTTAACGCTGTCATCACGGTAAGGCACCTGCTCAGGGAGGAAAAGCAGGGAATGAGGCCTTGCGGCGTATCATTCAGGATCAATTATAGGGGGGATGCACCAATCGGTGTAGTTGACCTGTCCGAAAAAACCCTGCAGCTGTTGGTTTTTTTGCCGGCTTTGCATTCCTTCACAGATTCCCGCTGGGCTTTCCGCGCATGACCTTCCCCCAACGCTTCCCCCTGCACCGACCCCGCCGTCTGCGTCGTGATGAATTCACGCGGCGCCTGGTGCGCGAGCACCAACTCGGTGCTGCCGACCTCATCTACCCGGTTTTCATCCTCGATCAGGCCGACGGCAGCGAGCCTGTGGCCTCGATGCCGGGGGTCTCGCGCCTGGGGCAGTCGGCCCTGTTTGCAGCGGCCGAACGCTGCGTGACGCTGGGCGTGCCGGTGATGGCGCTGTTTCCGGTGATCAACGGCGCGCTCAAGCATCCCGACGGCCGCGAAGCGCTGAACGACGATGGGCTGGTGCCACGCACGGTGCGGGCGCTCAAGGCCCGCTTCCCGGAACTGGGGATCATGACCGATGTGGCACTGGACCCCTACACCTCGCACGGCCAGGACGGCCTGCTGGATGACACCGGCTACATCCTGAATGACGAGACGGTGGCCGTGCTCACCCAGCAGGCACTGACCCAGGCACGCGCGGGCGTGGACATCGTGGCGCCCAGCGACATGATGGACGGCCGCATCGGCGCCATCCGCGAGGCGCTCGAGGCAGCCGGTCACGTGCACACCCGCATCATGGCCTACAGCGCCAAGTACGCCAGCGCCTTCTACGGCCCCTTCCGCGACGCGGTGGGCTCGGCCGCCAACCTGGGCAAGGCCGACAAGAAGGTCTACCAGATGGACCCGGCCAACACCGACGAGGCGCTGCGCGAGGTCGGGATGGACATTGCCGAAGGCGCCGACATGGTCATGGTCAAGCCTGGCATGCCTTACCTCGACATCGTCCGCCGCGTGAAGGACACCTTCCACGTGCCGACCTTCGCCTACCAGGTGAGCGGCGAGTACGCCATGCTCAAGGCCGCGGCCGCCAACGGCTGGCTGGCCCATGACGCCGTGATGATGGAGTCGCTGCTGGCCTTCAAGCGCGCGGGCGCCGACGGCGTACTGACCTACTTCGCGCTGGAAGCGGCCGAGCTGCTGCGCCAGGCCTGAGCGGGGGCGGCGTGCGCATCTTCCACATCCACGACGGCTTCACCGAGCTGGCGACGTGGCCGCAGGCCCTGCCCCCCCAGGGCTTTCTGTGGGTCACAACCAGCCGCCGTGTCTTCGAGGTCCGGCTGGCCGAGATCCAGGGCGAACTGCTGCGGCTGGCGGGCGGCAGCCTCGTCGACCTGCACGTCTCCGACCTGCTGAACCCGCAACTGCCCTCGCAGTTCGACTACACCTCGTGGTACGACCTGCTGGTGTTTCGCCGGCTGGCTGCTGGGGCGGGCACCGAGCGGCTGTTCATCGACGATGCGCATGGCACGCCTTCCAGCGCGCGCCAGGCCATGGCCGCCATCGACACCAGCCCGGTGGGCTTCGCCCTGTTCGACCGCGTCCTGCTGACCGTGCATCCGGCGGACTGCTCGGTGCGCGACTTCTTCGAATCACGGCTGGCCGCCCTGATCCCGCCAGTGCGTCCGGCCGGCGCGGCGGGGCTGGCCGGCGCATCAGACGCTGAGCGCTCGCTCGACGCCGATGGCGATGCACCGCTGCCGCCGCTGCATGGCGATGACGCTCAGGGCGATGGCAGCATCGGCTGGCGCCACGACAGCCGGGGCAGCACCAACCGGCTGCCACCCAGCCCGGCCGACCTGATGCTGCGCATCGTCAACCACATGGTGGACAGCTATCTGGACCTGCGCCGTCTGCTGACCCGGCAGTTCGGCTACCTCCAGCAGGAACTGCTGAGCAACCGCCAGCAATTCCGCCACTGGCAGGCCCTGCTTGATTCGCGCAACACGTTGCACTTGCTGGAAGACATCTGCGAAGACCAGCGCAGTGCGGTGCAGGAATGGATCGACGCGCTGGCCGACTGGCCCGTGCCAGCCGACCCGCAAGGCGCGCGGGAACGTGAGGTGCTGCGCGTGCGCTCGCGCGATGTGCAGGAACACATCGAGCGCGTGCTGGCCCATGTGCGCCGCCTCGAAACCTCGGCCGAAAGCGCGGTGCAGATGCACTTCTCGGCGCTGGGCAGTCGCACCAACCAGATCATGCGCACGCTGACGGTGCTGACCGCCATCTTCCTGCCATTGAACCTCATCACGGGCGTTTTCGGCATGAACTTCGACGTCATGCCTCTCATCCACGAGCAGGGCGGTTTCTGGCTGGCCGCGGGCGCCATGGCCGTGGTGGTGATCGGGCTCGTGTGGTTGTTCCGCTGGCGCCGCTACATTGGCGACTGACGTACGATCAGGCTGACTGCTGAGCCAGCACCTCGCGCGCCAGGCAGAGGTCATCCCACACCAGGGCCTTGTCGGCCGGGTTGCGCAGCAGGTAGGCCGGGTGATAGGTCACCACCACCGGCACGCCACTGTCGAGCCGGTGCACGCGCCCCCGCAGACGCCCGATCGGATCACCGGTGCGCAGCACAGTCTGCGCCGCAAAGCGGCCCATGGCCAGCACGATGCGCGGTTGCACCAGCGCCATCTGGCGCGCCAGGTAAGGCGCACACTGGGCCACTTCATCGGGCTGCGGGTTGCGGTTGGCCGGCGGGCGGCACTTGATGACGTTGGCGATGTAGACCTGCTGCTCGGCACCGGCATCCTGCCGGGTCAAGCCGACGGCGTGCAGCATGCGGTCGAGCAACTGACCCGCGCGCCCCACGAACGGCTCGCCCTGACGGTCTTCTTGCTCGCCGGGTGCTTCGCCGACGATCATCCACTGGGCCTGCGGGTGGCCCACACCGAAGACGGCCTGCTGGCGCTGGCTGCACAGCCCACAGGCGCGGCAAGCCTGCACGGCCTCGCGCAAGGCGACCCAATCCATCCCGGCCACGTCGGGCCGCTGGGGCAACACCTCGGCGACCGCCACGGCGGCCGCAACCGGCGCGGGGGCCCTCGCCGCAGTGGGACGCGGTGCGCCCGCCGGCGTGGCTGGCGGGGTGGCCGACAAGGTCGATGTGATCGCACTGGCCGAAACGGCCTGAGCCGGCGCAGGGGCATCCGCCACCTCGCCAGAGGGCGAGTCGGGCCAGAAGAAGCCCACACCCATCTCGCGCAGCATCGCCTGCTGCCGCTCAGTCCAGCGCATGCGTGTTCTCCTCGGGCCGAAGCCACAGGCGCATGACAACCGCATCCTCGCGCCCCTGCGGCGCCGGATAGTAGGCTTTGCGGATGCCCACCGCCTCGTAGCCCATGCGCTCGTACAAGGCGCGCGCGCGCTGATTGCTCGGACGCACCTCCAGCCAGACCTGCTGGGCCGCCCGGTCGGCGCAGCGCTCGGCCAGAATCTGCAGCAGCGCGCGCGCCAGACCGCGACCGTGCCAGTCGCGGTGAACCGCCACATTCAGGAGGTGGGCCTCGTCCACCCCGTCCATCACCACGCACACGGCCACGATGCGCCCCCCCTCGGGCTCGCAGCGCACACGGGCCCAGTAGCCCGCGCGCAGCGACGAGCGGTAGTTGTCGGCCGTCCAGGCCTGAATGGGATGCGCACAGGCGCCCTGCTCCATCTCGACCACCTCGGCAATGTCGGCGTCGGTCATGGGACGGTCGACCCAGCGCAACCCGGATGCAGCGGCGCCCATGTCAGCCCCCCGCCTGGCGCGCCTGCATGCGCTCTTCGGTGGTCTGGGCAACCTTGTCGCGCACGTAACGCGGCAGCAGCAAAGCCGGGTCCGTGGCCTGTCCGGACAGCCAGGCCTGCCGGGCCAGCGCGGCCAGCGCGGCGCCCGCGGGCTGGGCGGCCGCGTCCTGCCACCCGCCCAGCGCGGGCAGCCAGGCCGCCCACGCCTCTGCGTAGACGGCCAGGGCATTGCCCACCAGGGCCACGCTGCCAACCGGTGCCCCCGCCCAGCGTCGGGCGGGCTCGTCCTTGGGCCACAAGGCGGGCGCATCCACCGCCTGCCAACCGCCGGCCTGCCAGCGGTAAGAGGCGGCATACAGCTCACCCATGCGCGCATCCTGCAGCACCCACACCAGCGTGCCATCGGCCAGCGTGTCAGCAGCCGTCGTGCCAGCGGCCCGGCGCTGTCGCGCATCCTCGGCCACAGCCATCAAGGTGTCAATGGGGATGGCCGGACAGCCCAGGCCCAGCGCCAGCCCCTGCGCCACCGCGCAGGCCGTGCGCAGGCCGGTGAAGGCGCCTGGTCCCACGCCGCAAGCAATGGCGGCCACCTGGGGCCAGGCGCAGCCTGCCTGCGCCAGCAGGGCTTCGGTCGCCGGCAGCAGCGCCGCCGAAGCCTGGGCGCCGCCGGGCAGCGCCTGCACATGGCAAGCCGCTTCGGTGAGCAGCGCCAGATGCACCTGCTCGGTGGCCGTGTCCATGGCCAGCAGCGGCGGCACCGGAGCGGCGTCACCCGGCGGTGCAAGCGAGGCAGTCAAGGCAGACAAGGGCACGACGGACATGGCCGGGAGTGTAGCCGCCGGCCGCCCGGTGCGAGCCGCCTGGCGTACGATGACACGGTGATGCGATCGCCTGTTCTGTCTGTTCTGCCCGCCCCGCACTCGCCTCGCCGTGGGCCATCGCGAGCCCGTGCGCTGTTGGCTGCGCTGACCATCTTGCCTTGGCTCGCGGGGCTACCCGCCCAGGCCCAGGTGTGGCCAGCCGACTGGCACGACAGCCTGCGGCAGGCGCGCATCCCGGCCGAGCGGTGTCGTCGGGCCGAGCCGAAGCCCGGAGACCACCTGTTCTCCGTCCCGCGTCCACACCTGCCCGGCGGCATTCACGAAGACGTCGCGATACAGACGCACCCCGGGACGGGCGCCGGCTGCGAGGCTCCGCTCGAACGCCTCGTCCAGCCCGCGGAACAACGCCTCCGCAGACGGCGGCGCACCCGGCGCCTGCAGGATCCGGAGCGGCGCGGCGCGCGGGGGCGGAGCCGCGCGCGCAGCCGGCTCCGCGGCTGGCGGACGAAACACCGCCCCG
>OGCL01001218.1_pt1 | contig 22952 bp, 25 predicted proteins | sample 1570041 | NCBI WGS metagenome assembly OGCL01 (sample SAMN06266162, study PRJEB24511) | hot springs metagenome | isolation source: Hot spring water | place: South Africa: Limpopo | collected 2015-06-22 | reverse complement strand
CCCGTAGACCACGTAGCGACAAACCGCCCCTTCGCTACGCGCTACGCGCTACTCAGGATGCGGTTTGTCGGTATTAGGAATGACGCTGTGGAGCGGCGTCGCGCAGGGCGCCCTGAGTAGCCGCGTGGTGGCGCCACAACGGCACCCTGAGTAGCCGCGGAGCGGCGTATCGAAGGGTGCCGCGGAGCGGCGTCGCGCAGGGTGCCGCGGAGCGGCGTCGCGCAGGGCGCCCGTAGACCACGTAGCGACAAACCGCCCCTTCGCTACGCGCTACGCGCTACTCAGGATGCGGTTTGTCGGTATTAGTAATGACGCTGTGGAGCGGCGTCGCGCAGGGCGCCCTCAACCAACCTTTCCTGATCACGTCGAACAAGCGAAGGGATTGTCACGAACTGGTTATCAATGAAATACATTGCTATGCGCACAGTCTGGGTCTACATTCTACGCTGCGCCGACGGCTCATACTACACTGGCCATACGACAAACCTGGAGAAACGCATCGCTGAGCATCAGAGCGGGGAGGGAAGTGAGTGGACGAAGCGACGACGCCCGGTTGAACTGGTGTTTGCCCAGGAGATGCCTGACCATGACAGTGCATTCCTGGCTGAACGACAGATCAAGGGTTGGTCGCGCGCGAAGAAGGAGGCGTTGATCGCCGAACAGTGGGATCTGTTGCGCTGGCTGGCAAAGAAGCCGGCGTTTCGGCCGCCGGATTCGTCTGCTACCGATCTGGAAGAGTAAGCATCCCCTTTTGACACGCTCAGGATGCCTGCGGAGCGGATGCCATCGACGAGATCGGCGGCTCCCGGGGCGCCGTGTAGCGCTTCAGCCAGCGTATCGAAGCTTCCTCTGGGACTGTTGAAGGGGACGCGGCACCCTGAGTAGCCGCGGAGCGGCGTAGCGCAGGCACCCTGAGTAGCCGCGGAGCGGCGTAGCGCAGGCACCCTGAGTAGCCGCGGAGCGGCGTATCGAAGGGTGCCGGAACTCCGTGCGCCACTCTGCCTCTAGATATACTGATTGACGGGAGCGAAGGCTTCACCTATGAACGAAATCCCGATCTTCGCCAAAACCTACGACCTGCTGCTCTGGCTGGTGCCGGCGACGCTCAAGTACCCGCGCGAGCACCGCTTCGCCCTGGCCCTGCGCACCCAGCAGGCCGCCTTCGAGTTCAACGAGCTGATCGTGCTGGCGCGCAAGACCCGTGACAAGCGTGACCTGCTGCTGCGCGCCGACGCCCATCTCGAGCAATTGCGGCTCTACCTGCGCCTGGCCCACGATCTGAAGCTGCTGACCCTGCGCCAGTACGAACACGTCAGCCGCGAGGTCAGCGCCATCGGCGCGCTGCTCGGCGACTGGATGAAGCGCAGCGGTGCGCAGCCGCCGGCAGAGCGGCCGCGCGGCGCGCAGTTTCGCCCGCCGGGCGATACAGACACGCGCAACGGTGAGGTATAATGGGTGGCGGAACTGGCCGGCAACGTGCTACGCGGCGGCTCGTGGAACAACAATCGCGCCAACGCCCGTTGCGCCTACCGCAACGACAACAACCCTGACAACGACAACGACAACAACGGTTTTCGTCTCGCCACTCGCGCTCCTCGCCCGCCGGAAATACGTTGTGCTTATGAAAAGCGCAACGTCGAGGCCCAAGAGGAGAACGACAGGCCGGTTCCCGGTTCGCCCTGAGCGAGCCAAATAGCACCCGCGCCGCTCCCCGTGGTAGGCGGCCACCCGCCGAAGCCTGGAGCGGCGCATGCAAGAGGGCTGCGGTCAATAGCAGATCGCAGCCCTCTTGCTGCTCGAACCGCACTGCCTGAACCACATTGCATCTCGCTACCGACGCAAGCAAGAACAGTACTACTGCTTGCAGTTTCCCTGAAGCGAAACTTGCCACAACACCCCTGATCGCCATTAAAACAGTGAATGCTGAACAATACTGTTATCGTCGCTCTTCTTCTCAACCGGAGGCCAGAAGACACCTAAGACCACCCAGGTGTTATAGGGAAAGACCGTTCCCATGAAAAAGCGTGTGTCCTTCTCGGCTGAGCACATCTCCCCCAGGAATTTGCGACGAACGCTTTCTGCTGCTTTTTGATCATCACCCAGGCGTTCGACTTCGTTTAGCCAGAGAACTCCCAATTCCCAGTCCTCAATCATCGCCCGATGAGGCTTATCATGATCCTTGCATTCAAAAATGTAGCTGAATTTGAAAGGTATTTTCCGCAAAGGTTTTTGGGGCGACCCAAAGAGCCGCAGTTGACTGAAGAGTGCTTGCCACTCCGGTTTCCATTCCGGATCGGCAGGTTCGATTACGAGATCCAGCACCCGTGAAGGACGTACGATGCCCAGCGACGTACGATCACGTTCGTACAGGGCTTGCAGTTCCTTCACCGTATAAACTGGCATCGCATCAATGATCTCCCGCCGCTCCCGCCAAGCGTCTTTTGTCGATAGTGGTGCGCCAAGAGATTGCATCGAATCCAGTTCGGGCTTGCGGCTCTCCTTGCGACGATCATTCCCGGCGCCAGAGGGCAAGAGGTCAATTTCCACCCACTGATACTTACGGAATTGCTGGTGTCGCGGCCTGTACCGGTAATCAATAGGATAGAGGCGTACCCACTCCTTGTTTTCTGTTATTCCTGCCGTGCATACGAGTTCCTGATATCCTCGCGATGGATGCGGATAGGTCATGACCGTGATCAGTACTTTCGTCCTGGTGAACTGCGTGGTCATCGCGGCCACTCCAAATGCTTAACTGGAAGCTGGGCAATAGGCGACAAAGCCTCAGCTAACGTTGTCCGATGACAGTATGTCGGGTCAGCCTCCATGCAAACCAGAACACCTGGACGATCGTTCACGATCCAGGCGAGGCGCTTCAAGGTCTTGCTCTGAGCCGGCAAGATGCTATGCTTGTACTCCTTGAATAGCCTCTCATAGTCCGCTTTACTATGCAATTCCTCTCTGCTCGAATTGGGAATGCCCAGTTCAGGAAAATGGAAATACTCTATCCCCAAAAAGTCGCACAGACGCGACAGAGTAGTCTTATGAAAGCCATAGCGTCGCGAGACAGGGTTGTTACGTACATCCAACAGGCATTGGACGCCATTCTTCAGCAGCCTATTCAAAAAGTCGTCTACAGAAAGACCTTCATACCCAATAGTGTATATCGCCACATCAGCAACTGGACGGCTTGCACGGCGCTTGCTTGCATCCTTGCAGTTAATGGTGAACCAGGGATACCGCTCATACACTATTTCCAACAGTTGCCCTCTCGACATTGAGCCGTATTTGTTCATTATGTAGCGCAATTCGATCTTTAAAGATCCAGGTAGACTCAAGTCCTGCCTTTCAGCAGATCCTTTCAATTGCCATTTGACTTCATCATTACCATTTTCAAGCACACCATCGCGCAGCATAGAGTCGATTTCCTGATATAGAACAAAAGAATGTGGTCCGTACAGATACGGGACAAACCGATAATAGGAATTCCCCCCATGTGAAGGCGTCTCCATGCCTAACAAGAAGGCCCACTTCATCAACTGGACCCGGGAGGCAGAACCTCCCGCTTCCTGCAAGATCGCTACGAGCGCCTTTTGTCTTACCAACATAATGAGCCTCGCTGCAAAGGCTGTCAGGCGCCTTTAACATGAAGATCATGTGTTCTGATTGGCAAATTATGGCACGATCGAGCCAAAAATGCAAATCACTTGTGACGAACGACCCCATGCCCTGCCGACGTATACCGTGAAGGAGAAGTTTACCTCATACCGCACATTGAGGGCTATGTTGCTGTCCGTCTCACCGTCTCGGTTAGATCGACTTGATCGACCTGCAGGCCGCCACGCCACGTCCTCCCTGCGCGAACGATGCGCCCGATGATGCGAGCGCAGCGCCGCCCACCGTCGTTCCGCTGCGCCTGCGGCGCACGGCGCGCGCTGCGGATGCGGCGTAGCGATGCGGTGGGGGTGTGCGCGGCGGTGTACATCGTCGCGCACGCCGCAGGCGTTGGCTGACCAATGACGCCTCGATCCGGGGGCGCAGCGAGGCTCGGGCCACCCGCAAGGCTGCCAGATGCCTCGCCGCATCGCCCACCACCGCGGCCGATCATCAGTCGGCCAGTAGCGATGATAGCGTCCTTCCGGGAAGAAGGGACAGGCCGAAGCGCAGCGCGGTGAGCCGAACGTACCGCATAGCTGTATCCCCGGCCGCCTCTGCCGAACGGGGCTAGATCACCAGGTTGAAAAGATAGCCGATGGCGATGATGCCAGCAGCGACGACGCCGACGAAGGTGGCGATCAGGCGCGGCTTGAGCACCCGGCGCAGGATAATGATCTCAGGCAGGCTCAGGGCCACCACCGCCATCATGAAGGCCAGCATGGTGCCCATCGCCGCGCCCTTGGCCATCAGCGCATCCACCACCGGGATGACCCCGGCAACATTGGAGTAGAGCGGCACACCGAGCACGACGCCCGCGGGCACCGACCACCAGGCCTCTTTGCCCATGATCCCGGCCAGCGCATCCTCGGGCACGAAGCCATGGATGCCTGCGCCAATCGCGATGCCGAGCACCACGTAGGGCCAGACCTTACCGACGATCTCGCGTACCTGCTCCCAGGCCTCCGCGAAGCGCCGCGTCCAGGTATATTGCTCCTCGGCGACCGCGCCGTCACCACTCCGGATCTCCCAAACGAAATCCTCGACGTGGCGCTCCATGTTCATGCGACCAATGATGATCCCGGCGATGATCGCGATCGTCATGCCAGAGACCAGGTAGAGCCCGGCCAATTGCCAGCCAAAGAGGCCGAGCAGCAGCGCCAGCGCGACGCCGTCAACCATTGGCGCGGCGATCAGGAAGGAGAAGGTGACGCCGAGTGGCACACCCGCCTTGACGAAGCCGATGAAGAGCGGCACGGCCGAGCAGGAGCAGAAGGGCGTCAGCACGCCGAGCCCGGCGCCGATCACGTTGCCGACGCCCTCGCGCTTGCCCCCCAGGGTCTGGCGCACCCACGCGGGGCTGAAGAAGGTGCGCAGCGTGCTGATCGCGAAGATCATGCCGGTCAGCAAGAGCAGGAGCTTCGGCACGTCGTAGAGGAAGAAGGCGACGGCATGGCCCGGACGCGACGCGGCGTCGAGGCCGATCAGCGAAAAGGTGATCCAGTTGGCCAGCGGCTGCATGAGGTTGTAGGCGATCAGCCAGACGACCGTGGCGCTGGCGACGATGAGCCAGGCGCGCGTGTCGGCGCCGCGCCTGGCCCGGGTAGATGCGCGGAATGTGTGTGCCATGGTAAGGGGTGTAGGGGAACCAGGTTCCCCCACGCTCAGCTACTTCACCAGCCAGCCGGCAATCTCGTCCTCGTTGGGGATGCGGCCAGAGGCGACGAGCACGTCGTCCACGACCAGGCCGGGGGTCTGCATGATGTTCCAGCGCATCATCTGGGCATAGTCGGCGACCTTCTCCACCTCGGCCTCCACACCCTGCTCGCTCACGACTTTGCGGACACGCTCCTCCAGACGCTTGCAGTTGGCACAGCCCGGGCCGAGGACTTTCACGTTCAACATGGCTTCCTCTCAATCACTATGCGACAATCTGCATACCCTGACGAACAAAAGAGCCCGTTAGTCGGCAACCGCAACCACCGATGTACACCCGGGGCAGGGGCGGGATTCCAGCCGGATCGTCGCCAGCGGCGCGACCACCGAGGCGGGGCTCAGCGCACGAGCGGCGTCGAGTACGGCGAAGACCTCGGGCCGCACGACCCGGTACAACATGTTCAGGCCATCGCGCCGGTTGACGATGATCTGTGCGGGACGCAGGATGGCCAGTTGCTGTGAGATGTAGGCCTGACGCTTGCGGAGGAGCGCCTCGGCCAGTTGCGAACGGGCACTGTTCTCGGTACAGAGGAAGAGTACCCGCGGTCGCGATGGCCCGACCGGCGCCGGGTCCGGCAGGGGACTGAGCTGGAGTGCGGGGTGCAGGGCGCCGACCAGCGTCTGCACCAGGGCGTGGAGGGGCTCGACCTCGAGGTGATAGTAGCGGGTCGCGGGGTCAGCATCGCTGGCCCGGCTGCGTACCAAGCCCAAATGCTGCGTGAGCTGTTCGGCGATAGCCCTGGACGGCGCGGCGAGGCGAAGCCTGGAGGTCACCCGGATGGGCATCCCCGACGGCCAGGGCGGGTACAAGGCGCCAACCCGGTTCGTCGGCGAGAAGCTGTGCGAGCGTGTAGGCGGCGAGCCGGTCGGTGGGTTTGAGGGTTTCCACAGGGTACCGTCCCGCGGGTGTTATACTAATCTGTATTGACACAGTAACATCCGGCGTGAGCCTTGTCAAGCGCGAGGCTTGATAAGTCAGGGTTCTATATTGACAACTCTCGATATATAGACTATCCTTCCTCTATGGACGAAACCCTGGAGCTAACTGACGTGCATGCGCCCGGTTGCTGCACCCCCCACCTCGCTCCGCGCCTCGATACTGCGGCGGCCAGGGCGTTGAGCGCTGACCTGGCCGTTCTGGCCCACCCCATCCGGCTCCAGATCCTCGACATGCTCGCCCAGAACGATGGGCACGTCTGTGTGTGCGATCTGGAGGCGGCCCTGCCGGTCAAGCAGCCCACGGTCTCCCACCACCTCAAGCTGCTGCGCGAGGCCGGGCTGATCGACGCTGAGCGCCGCGGCCTCTGGGCCTACTACTTCGTCAAGCGTGAGGCCCTCGCCGCCCTGCGCGCCCGCGTCCTCGGCGCCCTCGACACCGTGCGGTGACCCCGCTCCGTCAGGAGGGTCACCGCCTTGTTGTTGTCCGTTGTATCGAAGACTATCAATGAATGAGAGGTACGCGATGAGCCGGCCCGTCACCGACCCGAACGCCATCAAGGCCGCCGTCCAGGCGCACTACGGGAGCCGCATCACCGCCGCCGCGAGCTGCTGTGGTCCCACGCCGTCCAGTTGCTGTGGGCCGAGCACCGAGCTGCTGCTCCACGGCCCCGAGGCCCTTGCCGCGCTGCCCGCCAACGTGGTCACCACCTCGTACGGCTGCGGCAACCCCCTGGCCCTGGCCAGCCTCCAGCCGGGCGAGGTTGTGCTCGACCTCGGCTCAGGCGGCGGGCTCGAGGTGCTCCTGGCCGCCCAGCGCGTCGGCAGCTCTGGCTATGTCTACGGCCTGGACATAACCGACGCGATGCTCGAGGTCGCACGGGCCAACGCGGCGAAGGTCGGGGCACAGAATGTGGCGTTCCTCAAGGGCGACATCGAGGCCATCCCGCTGCCCGACCAGACGGTGGACGTGATCATCTCGAATTGCGTGATCAACCTCGCCCCCGATAAGGGCCAGGTGCTGAACGACGCCTTCCGCGTGCTCAAGCCGAGCGGGCGTCTCTCCGTCTCCGACATCGTCTTCGATGGCGAACTGAGCGACCTGCCGGTCAGTGAGGGCGAGGCGCGCGCGGCGCTGAGCTGGACGGCCTGCTTCGCCGGAGCCCTGACCATGCGCGAGTATCGCACGCTCCTGGAGGCGGCAGGCTTTGAGCGGATCGGCCTGGAGGTGACCCGGCGCTACACGGTCGCCGAGCTGCGCGCCCAGGGCTCCGAGATGCTCACCGGGCTCCCCGCCGAGGCCCTCACGGCCCTCGACGGCAAGGTTACTAGCTGCGCGATCACCGCCTGGCGCCCCGCGTAGATCGGCGATGAAGTTCGATCTGGTGCTGATGCGGACGCCAGGACCTGTCCCCCTGATGCCCTGCACGTCAAGCTGCTCTACGTTATGTCACGCGCGCTGGATCGATTCTGTGACCCCGCTCCTCGATCACCAGCAACCCCGCAGCTTCGTCGAGGAGCGCGATGTTGCAATCGCAGCACTCGACGCGAGCTTCGCCTCGTTCCACAAGCTCCATGCCTGCTGGCTGGCGCACGCCCGACTTGAACGCCAGGCGCAGGCGCTGTATGCGGCAGCAATCGATGGCCGGGTCGCGGGGATTATCGGCACGAGCTTTCTCGACCCGCGCGTACCCCGCGTCCGCTAATCAGCGGCGACGGGCGGGGTGAGTAATCGCGAGACCGCGTATGATATTTTACCCGCGTGCATGTGAAGCGGTGGGCGGCGTAGGACGCGCAGCGCTGCTGCGGCGCGGGATGCCTAGCTTGTTTGCTGCATTCTAACGTGAAAATAGTCCGCCCGCGGGAGGGTTTGGGAGGGCTGCGCCCTCCCAAGAACACATATTTTCATTCCGGTGTTGTGCGGCGCAGCCGCATGGATGACTGCATCGTTCAGGCGGCGAAGCGCGTTCGCCGGTCGCTAGCGGCGTGCGCGGCAGAATGCCGGGACAATCTGCTGCGATTATATCTCAGCTATGGTCGATCTGGCAGCACCGATATGGGTGTATACTTGAAGCCAGGCAGTGCAACATGCCTGCGCATCCTATTTTAAGGAGCATCGCATGACTCACCTCGTCCACGCTGACCACCCGCATGTGCATAGCGAGCACTGCGGCCATGTACGCATTCTGCACGAGGGCCACGTGGACTATCTCCATGATGGCCACCTGCACTTCGCCCACGAGGGCCACTATGACGAGCATGTCATTGCTGTGAGCGCGACCAACCCCGACGTCTGCGCCCCGATCGCCTGCCAGTGCGGTCACGAGGGCTGTGGCCACCCGCTGGTGCCCCACGGCGACCATTTCGACTACCTGGTGAACGGCCGTCTGCACCACCGCCACGGCGACCACTGCGACGACCATGGTCCGGTCACGGTGCTGTAGCCCGGGCCGATGACCGGATTGAGGGTGCAGGCGTCACCCTCGCCTGCACCATTATTGGCGTGCGGCCCGACCCGCCTCTTTGCCTCGACCTGATGCTCAAGCTGCGTACGCTGGAGCGGTTCGAACCGGTAATGGTGTTCGCGTGCAACAAGGTGGAGGAGCGGATCCGCAGGCTCCGCCTCGGCATGACGGCGCTGGACGAGAAGGCGCGGTCGATCATGCTGATCCTGACCGACCCGCTGCTCAACCCGTCCCGCTGGCAGGAACCGGAGGCGACCCACGCACTCAAGCGGGCTTTGAAGCTACTCGTCCACAACCTGATCCTCAGGGAGAAGGCGCCGGGCGAGTTTCACTGAAATTCGTCAAAGTCTATTGCACGAGAGCGCGTGGGAGTCGAACCCACCGGCGAGGCTCGTCACCCCACCCACAGGTTTTGAAGACCAGGGCGGCCACCGGGCCACTTCCGCTCTCGGTGCGATTCTAGCCCCGGGCCGGGTGCGCTGTCAAACCGAACAGGGCGCGTATGGGTTCAGGGCTGGGGTTAAGCATGCAAGTCCGGGCGTCTGCCATTTGAGATTGTAGATTTCAGATTTTAGATTGTAGATTTCGGGTTGCATGTGGTTGCAGAGGGCGCCGGGGCACGCTGCGCTGCACCCCGCCAGGATGAACAACGTAGGGGCGCAGCGCTGCTGCGCCCCACCCGCCGCTGCACCCCCCCAGGATGAACAACGTAGGGGCGCAGCGCTGCTGCGCCCCACCCGCCGCTGCGCCCCATGCAGCGCCCTTCCCGATCCTCCCCGCGGGGAGCGGGGAGCGGGAACCGGGCGCCTCCCCCTAGCGGAGAAGGCTTAAGGGCAGACAGAACGTATGAGCGCCGACGGGCATTATGGCGTGGGGATGCAATGGGTGGTCCTCACCCCCTCCCTCTCTCCAGCTTCGCTGGAGAGCCTGCGCTGAGCCTGTCGAAGCGGGGAGACCAGAGCCGCGCGGGGGCGTTCCAATGCGGTACAGCCCTTACATCCAGCGGAGAGGGTGGAGAAGTCATGGGGACGCCACACGCGAGCGCCCCCCCTCTCCCGCAAGGGAGAGGGGGGTGGGGGGGTGAGGACAAAAGAGCTGGGGTTGCTGGCGGAACGCTCCCGGCCTTCCCCGCCGGGAGTGACATAAGGGCGCCGCCCGCGCGGTTACCCCTGCGGCGTGGCGTCCTCCTCGGGCGCGCCCGTCTCCCACTGAACGCGCTGGACGCGCGGCGGTCGCTCCAGACGCTCGGCGCCCGTGAGCATGCGCTGCGCGACCCGCACTGCGTCGCCAATAAAGCGCTGGCCGTCGCGAATGGGGAAGGCGAAACGCACCGGGCCAACCTGGGCGAGTACGTCGAGCACGCTCCCCGGGAAGCGTGTGACCTGCTCGCCAGCTTCCCGCAACGTGGCCGCGACCAGCGATTGCACGTTCTCGACCATGGTGGAGCCAGGGGGCGGCATCAGCACGTTCATGACCATCTGGCGCGCCATTTCGATGCTGCTCCGCACCTCGATCTCGCCATCGCCGCGAATAACAGCCTGGCAGGCCAGGCGCTCACCCTCGGCCAGGCGTTCCGCCGGGATCCAGGCCCGCTCGGCCTCGCTGGGCGGGCTGAGGAGTTCGCCCCCCGCCAGCACCTGGCAGCGGCACGCCTGACATGTGCCGGCGCTGTCACACCAGAAGCCGATATGGGCAGCATTGCGCCGTCCGACGTTGAGCAGCCGCTCACCAACCTTGGCCTCCATCGCCACGTCGTTCATGATTACCGTAGGCACGTAAGCTCCTTCTGCATTCAGTGCGTGACCGCAATGCGCTACCAGGGCGCCGCATGCGCGCTCCGCGTTGAACATCCGCCCCCGGGAGGGCCGGAGCGCCCACCGGCCCTACACCACCTCGATCTGCTCCAGGCCGCCGTAGATGCTCCACCAGGGACTGGCGCCCTGGCTCACCGCCTGCTTGAGGGTCTCCAGATTGCGCGCGCCGTGTTCCTCCAGCCAGGTCTCAAGGGCAGCCAGGCCCTTCTGGCCGTAGACAGGCAGACTCTCCTGCCAGATTGCGCGGCCACAGAGCATGCCGGCGAACGGCACATCAGACTCGCCGGCCAGCTCGAGCGTTTCGGTAAACACGTCGTTGCTCATCCCGGCGCTGAGGTAGATGAAGGGCCTGCGGGCCACGCTGGCGGCCCGGCGGAACAGCTCCCGGGCTTCCTCGCGATCCTGGGCCTTCTCGCCGCGAAAGGCGCGCATGCCCTCGACGTACTGCACATTCACCGGCACCTCGACCATCAGCACGTCCACCCCGTACTGAGGCTTGGAAAATTCCTCCATAGCGGCGGTGACGTAGCGCGGCTTGACACGGGCAAACTCCAGCGAGCGGATGTCCATACGATCGTCGTAGACAATCGGTTCGAGGAACAGGGCCATATCGTTCGCGGCGCACTCCGCGCCTACCCGCTCGACAAAGACGTGCTTGGCCTCATTGATCCGCGGGTCGTCGAAGGCATTATAGTAGAGCAAGCACTTGATCGCATGCGCCCCGGCCTCCTTCAGGCGACGCACGTTCCACAGGTCGAGCAGCGCGGGCAGCCGGCCCCGCGCGTTCACGTCGTAGCCGCTCCGCTCGTAAGCAAGCAGCACACCCGTCTCGGCGGCGCGCTGCTCAAGCGCCGGAAGCCCGTACTCCGGATCCATCAGAATGGCGCTGGAGTAGCGCGACAGAATGCGCGTAACCGCGGTCTTGAACTCCGTCAACGCGCCATCATCAACCTGCCGGTCGTGGACCCTGGCAATCGCGTTCTTTAATGAGCCCCGTTGATCCATCGCCGCGGCGATAATGACGCCACGCTCGTCGGCACAGGCTTGAATCCCTGCGAACTTCCCCCGTGTCATGGTCATCCTGGCCATGTTCGTCTTCCCACCTCTGTGCGTTGCCACTTGCGTTCCAGACGAGCGTTTCCTGGTTCATCCGACGTTCATGCGGGAGGAAAACGGGGCGGGCGGCGCCCTCCCGATAACCCGCTGCTCCGGCGCCGGGAAAATCCGCTTGCCGGATGAACCGTTATGGAGTATATGACAATTATACCTGAAATAGCCTGAAACGTGGTGCAGCGCGTCACGGACGGGCCGGATATGGTACAATACGTCTGCAAGCGCGTGCCTAGCACCAGGAACCCTGGAGGATCTATGAAGCAGGTAGTTGGCGCCCTGACGTTTGTGCTCGGGCTGATCTTTGGCTTGATCGGCGGCGCAGCGTTGCTGGCCTATGCTTACCAGGCAGCAGGGCTCTACCCGCCGGACGATGCGACGATCAAGTTTATTGCCCGTGAGCGGGGATGGCTTCGCGATGATGTTTAGCCGTTAGGGGAAAGCGCGCCTGTCCCGGCCCGACCGCGAACGTTGCCGCGCGCAGGCGCGTTTCCATTCCTTTATAAGCCCGTGATAGCACGAGGAGGTGCCTGATGGAGAAGCCCTGGCTGTCGTCCTACGAGAAGGACGTGCCACCAACGCTCACCTATCCGAACCAGACCCTGAGCGAGATGCTGGTCAATGCCGCCCGGACCTATCCCGAGAAAACGGCTACTAACTTCGTGCTCAAGTATATGCTTGGTGGCCGCTACACGGTTGGCGGGCGGTTGACCTACAAGCAATTGAACGAACTGGTCGATCGCATGGCCACGGCCCTCTACCAGCTCGGGGTGCGCAAGGGCGAGCGTGTGGCGATCATGCTCCCCAACTCTCCCCAGTACATTATTGCCTTCTTCGCCGCTATGCGCATCGGCGCGATTGTGGTCAATGTCAATCCCACCTACACCAGCCGCGAGTTGCAGTTCCAGCTTACCGATGCCGGCGCCGAGACGATCATTCTGCTCAATCTGTTCTGGCCACGCCTGCGCGAGGTGCGCCCCGAAACGCCGGTGAAGCGCGTGATTGTGGCCTATATTTTCGACACCCTCGGCTTCCCTTCGAACTTCCTGGTTCGTAGTGCGCAAAAGCGCACTCCCGAATGGGTGGACGTTCTGCCCGAGCAGGATACGTTCTTCTTCCAGCACCTCCTGGAGAAGTATGGCCCCACCCCTCCCAGGGTGACGGTGGACCCGGGTGACACGGCGCTCTTCCAGTACACCGGCGGCACCACCGGCCTGCCCAAGGCCGCTATGCTCACGCACCGCAACCTGATCGCCAATGTGCTCCAGGTCAATGCCTGGCTGCCCAGCGGACGTCCCGGCGGCGAGAAGATGATGGCGGCCATTCCGTTTTTCCACGTGTACGGCATGACCGTGGCGATGCTCTACTCGATCTATCTGGGTTCGGAGATCATCATTGTGCCCAACCCGCGCCCGATTGACAATGTGATGAACGTGATGCAGAAGGAACGGGCGACGCTCTACCCCGGTGTGCCGGCGATGTATATCGGCATTATCAACCATAAGGATGTCGCTAAATACGACCTGCACAGCATCAAGGCCTGTATCTCCGGCTCCGCGCCGCTGCCTATGGAAGTGCAGGAGCGCTTTGGCCAGATTACCGGCGGGCGCCTGGTGGAGGGCTTTGGTATGACCGAGGCCAGCCCCGTGACCCACTGTAACCCCGTCTTCGGTAAGCGCAAGGCGGGGAGCATCGGTGTGCCCCTGCCCGATACCGAGGCCAAGATCATCGATCTGGAGACCGGCGAGCCGCTGCCCTTCGATGGCGAAACCCAGGGTGAGCTGTGCGTTCGCGGGCCGCAGGTGATGAAGGGCTACTGGAACCGCCCCGATGAGACGGCAGCGACGATTGACGCCGACGGCTGGCTCCACACCGGTGATATTTGCAAGGCTGATCCCGAGGGCTACTTCTTCGTCGTAGACCGCAAGAAGGATATGATCAACGTCTCAGGCCTCAAGGTGCTGCCCCGCGACGTGGAAGAGGTGCTGTTTATGCACCCCAAGGTGCTTGAGGCGGTTGTGGCCGGTATCCCCCACCCGACCCGCGGCGACGATACGGTTAAGGCTTATGTCGTGCCCAAGCCAGGGGAAAATCCGACCGCCGAGGAGATAAAGGAGTTCTGCAAACTGCACCTCGCCCCCTACAAGGTGCCGCGCGAGGTGGAGTTCCGCACCGAACTGCCCAAGACGATGGTCGGTAAGGTGCTGCGGCGCCAGCTTGTGGAAGAGGAGAAGGCCAAACAGGCCGCCGGCTCTACCGCAACCGCCGCGGTTTGATAGCCGTCACCGGGCCGGGTGGAGCGAACTCACCGTCGCCTCCACCCGGCCTTTGCTATGATCCTCGTATGCCGTGAACGCGACGGTCTTGTGCTACTCTTTGAAGGGTAATACCAATTACCGTTGATGATACCGCATTGCTTGAAGCGGTTTTAGGTGTTATGCTGCCCAGCGTGGCAATCCACAATCCAAAATCCAAAATGGTATAAGGGTCTCCCCAAGCTCCCGCTTCCCCATGCGCTCACATGTTCTGTTCGCCTCTGAACCTCCCGTGCACAGCAGGGCGCCCGCCAGCGCTACAGGTCGTTGCTCTCCCGCCGGATCGTGACCACACGCACGTTGACATCGCCGGCCAGCAGGCTCAGCACTGTGGTGACGAACGAGATCACCAGGCCGCCCCAGAAGGCGTCCCAGAAGCTGTCAATGTGAAAGGCGATGTTGAGCTGATCGGCCAGGGCCGAAGTGAGGATCAGCAGAATCGCGTTGATGACCAGCCCGAAGAGACCCAGGGTGAGGATCACCAGCGGGCAGGTCAGCAGATAGAGCAGCGGGCGCAACAGGGCGTTCAGTAATCCGAAGAGCAGGGCGATCACGCCGATGTGCCAGCCGGGACCGCTGAAGCGGATCCCCGGTACGATCCAGATGGCGACGAAGATCGCCAGTGAGCTGATGAGCCAGCGGAGAAGCAGTCGTTGCCATTCCGGCCGGGCTGGCGCCGGGATCTGCTGGTAGGTCATGGGATGCACTCCTGGGACGCCGCAGCGCCCTGGTATGGCGAGGTGGGGCGTATGCGCTCCATCGTTCGCTCTTATGATACTATACGCTCTGCCGGAACACAGGGGGAAAGACAGGGCTATGACCACCGACCTCCTCTCGACCCCGCTGTTCAATCAGGTGCAACGAAGCGCCGAAGCCGATGGCAAGGCCGCCTACTTCCGCCTGCACCGCCACCGCTTCGCGGCGATGCTGCGCGCTATGGGCGATGTTGCCGGCCTGGAGGTGCTGGAAGTTGGCGTCACCCCCGGCCATTTTACCGAGTTGCTCGTGGGCGCAGGCTGTCGCGTCCACGGCGTCGATCTCGATCCCGAGCGGCGACAGGCGCTCTGGCAACGTCTCGGCGTCGAGGTGCGCCGCGCCAACCTTGAGCGCGAGCGGCTGCCCTTCGCTGACGCTGCGTTCGACTGGGTGGTCTTCTCCGAGGTGATCGAGCACCTGCTCTACTCGCCCCTGCCGGTGCTGCGCGAGTTCCGGCGCGTGCTGCGTCCCGGCGGACGGCTGTTGATCACCACGCCGAATGAACTGTACCTCAAGAGCCGCCTGCGCACCATCCTCCGCGCGGCCCTCTGGATGAGTCTCAGCACCCGCGCAGAGTTCCGTCAGCAGATGCTGCTGGAGGGTGAGGCGCGTTACACCACTCACGCCCGCACCTACACCATGGGCGAGCTGAGCTGGCTGGTGCACCGGGCCGGCTTCCGGGTGATCCAGCGCCGCTTCGAGGCGCCCTGGGAACGGGTCGGGTTGGAGGCGGCGCGCCTGCGCACGGCCCCCCTGCGCGTGCTCGTCAAGGGCTGCTTTGCCGCCGCTACTGCCCTGGCGCCGCCTACCCGTTCGATGTTGCTGGTGGTCGGGCAGAAACCTTGAGGTGAAAATATGGGGAAACCGGGTTTCCCCATACCCCTGCCTGTGGGGGCGAAATGGGGAAACCGCGTTTCCCCACCTGCGGTGAGCCTGTCGAACCGCACCCCCGCCTGTGGGGGCGCCAGCCGCTCCCAACAGCGGTTGGGACATGGGGAAACCAGGTTTCCCCATGTCCCCATCTGAATGGTATAATACGGGTGATAGGCGGGCCGCTAGCTCAACGGCAGAGCAATCGGCTCATAACCGACAGGTTCTGGGTTCGAATCCCGGGCGGCCCACCATCCGGGGAGAAAGTATGCCGGGACGGCTTCGCCTTCCCGGCATCTTCCGTTCATACCCCTGCCCGATGGGCCTGCTTCGGGGCGCCAGGCGACCCCGACCGCCGCCGGGGTGTGGGGAAATCGGGTTGCTCCATGCCCCTGCCCGTCGGGGTGGCGCGCCCCCCGCACCGGGAGGATTGAGGCGTTCCGCCCCCTCCCAGCCTCCCCCGCTGGGGGAAGGCGCCCGGTTCCCGCCCCTGGCGCGAGAGGGTCTGGGAGGGCGCCGCCCTCCCAGGCGTTGTGCGGCGCAGCCGCATGGACCGCTGACATGCATCTGGCCCCCCGGCAAGGCTATAGACCTCCGATCTCGGCGATCATCCCCACCTGGAACGGCCTGCGCTACCTCCCCGCCTGTCTGAGCGCGCTGCGGGCGCAACTGCACCCCGATGACGAGATTGTCCTGGTGGACAACCGTTCCCGCGACGGCGCCGCGGTCTGGGCGCGCCGTTATGCCCCCGATGTGCGTGTGCTCGAACTGGCGGAGAACCGTGGCTTTGCTGGAGGCACGGCCGCAGGTATCGCCGCGGCGCGGGGCGCCCTGCTGCTGCTGATCAACGACGATGCCCTGGCCGAGCCGGGCTGCGTCGCCGCGCTCTGGGAGGCCCTGCGCGATGCGCCGGCTGCGGGCGCCGCGGCGGGGGTGCTGACCTTCAGCCGGCAACCCGATACGGTGGCGTCAGCCGGCATTCGCTTCCAGCGCGATGGTGTGGCAACCGATTATCTGCAGGGCGTGCCGGTGACCGGGCTGCCGCCCCTTCCCCAGCCTGTCTTCGGGGCCAGCGGCGGGCTGGCCCTGCTCCGCCGCGACTTGATCGCCGATGTGGGCAGCTTTGAGCCGGCCTTCTTCAACTACCTGGAAGATGCCGACCTGGCCTGGCGCGCTCGCCTGCGCGGCTGGGAGTGCGTCCTGGCCCCGCGGGCGCGGGCGCGGCACGTCTACTCGGCCAGCAGTATCGAGGGTAGCCCCTTCAAACAACGCCTGCTGGCCCGCAACCGGCTGCGGGTCATCGTCCGCTGCCTGCCGGGGCCGCTGCTGCGCGCCTGCTGGCCGGCCATTCTCCGCTACGACCTGCTGGCCCTGGCCTATGGCCTGCTGCGGCGGCAACCGGCGATCCTGCAGGGCCGCTTTGAAGCGCTGAGCGAGTTGCCGGCGCTGCTGGCCCAACGTCGCCACATCCAGGCCGGTCGCACCGCCGCTCTTGCCGACCTGGCCGCCTGGCTTGCCCCCGCCCTCTCCCCTGTGGCGGTGTTGCGCGCCCGCCGCCGTTTGAACGATGCGCTGGCCCGCGCAGAGAAGCGAACACGGTAACTCTGCCGCGGCGTGGTAACGTTCGGGTACGCCACGAAACTATACTACTCTCTGTCGCATTCCATGGCACCGCTTTGCGCTGCCCGCCGGAGGCAGCGCCCTGCTTCTGGTGGCTCATCCTCATGGCACATTTCTTATCTCCGCTCGGCGAACCGGCCCCTCCCGTCACGCTCCCGACCAACCCGCTCCCCGTCGCCGCCTCGCGCCCTGACCGGTTCGCTCAACTCACCGCGCACCTCCTGCGCGCCCCGCTGGCCTTCCTGGTCCTGCCCGAGACCCACGGGCAGTGGCGCTGCCCTTCCCTGGCGCTCGCGCCCGCGGCGGCGAACCGCGCTCTGGCGGCCTGCATCGCCGCATCCGACAGCGCCCATCCCCTCGTCGTCGCCGACCTTGCCCGCCATCCCCGATTCCGTGCCAGCCCTCTCGCCCAGCCGCCCTTGAGTATGGGCTTTCTCGTCCTCTGGCCGCTCCGCCACGGCGCGGCCCATCCAGCAGGAACGCTCTGCGTGCTCGACCGCCGACCGCGTCACTTCGGCGCCGGAGAACACGCCATTCTCGAAAGCCTGGCCGCCTTCGCGAGCGGCGAGTTCCTCGCCGCGCAACCCTGGGCGAATGAGGAGCTGTGTCGGCATTTCGCCGCCGAGGTGCACGATGGGGTCGGGCAGGTGGTGCTCAGCCTCTACCACCACCTGCAAGCCCTGGATCAGGAACAGCGCTTCGGCGGGCCGCGGTGCCGGGCTACCCTGCGCCGCCTGCTCGGGATGGCGCGACGGGCAGTGGGCGAGACGCGCCGGTTGATCGAGGGGCTGCGCCCAACCGCCCTGGAGAGCCTGGGGCTGGCGGGCGCCCTGCGCCTGCTGGCCGAGACGCTGGAGCAGGAGGGCTGGGCCATCGCGCTGGAGGAGGGGCTCGGCGCCGAGCGGCTGCCGCCGCCGGTGGAACTGGCGCTCTTCCGGGTGGCCCACGAGGCGCTGACGAACACGGCAAAGCACACCGGTCAGCGTCGGGCCGCCGTAACGCTCACGCGGGTCGGCGACGCGGTGCGGCTGGAGGTGCGCGACTGGGGGCCAGGATTCGACCCCGCCCATCTCGCCCCGCCCGCGGGCCCGGGGGAACGCCTGGGTCTGCGCGTGATGGGTGAGCGCCTGACCGCGCTCGGGGGCGACCTGCGCGTGCAGAGCTGTCCCGGCGCGGGCACGCTGGTCGTGGCGCGCGTTCCAGCGCCCCACGGGGCATGGCGCGCCGAAGCGGAGGAGGCGCATCAGGCGCCGCGCAGCCGCGGGGCACACTGACCAGCCAGACTGTCGCATCGGCGGCTTGTGTCGCGGCGTTGTACGCGTTATAATCACAGTAGTTGTCCGCGGCTACACCGCGCAACACCGGAATGACACGACTATGTGAGGGAGAGCGTCACTTGCTGACGCCCCCTTGTTGCGGGCGCGCCGCTGCACCCACCATGGCGGCGATGCGCGCCTCGCCTGACCAGAGGAGGCAGCCATCGAAGATCTGCGTACTCAGGACGGCAAGCGCCTGTACTCAACTGCAGCGCCCCGCATTCGCGCCCTGCTGGTTGGCGCCGAGGTGGCCAGTTTCCACAGCCCCTGGAGCGCCGAGGACTCGCTGCGTGAACTCGCCATGCTGGCCGAAACCACCGGCCTCGAGGTGGTCGGCCAGATCTACCAGCGACTCGATCAGCCCTATCCAAAGTTCTTCATCGGCCCCGGCAAGGTCAAAGAGGTTGCGGCGCTGCGCGAGCAACTCGGCGCTGGCCTGGTAATCTTCGACGATGAGCTTAGCCCTGCCCAGACCCGCAACCTCGAAGCGGAACTCCAGGTAGGCGTGCTCGACCGGACGGCCCTCATCCTCGATATTTTCGCCCAGCACGCTCAGACCCACGAGGGTCGCCTGCAGGTCGAGCTGGCGCAGTACCAGTACCTGCTCCCGCGCCTGCGTCGCCAGTGGACGCACCTGGAGCGCCAGGCGGGCACCAGCGGCGGCACCTCGGCAGGCGGTGTGGTCGGCCTCCGCGGCCCCGGTGAGACACAGCTGGAAATTGACCGCCGCCTGATCGACCGGCGGATCGCCTGGCTGAAGGACCAGTTGGCCGATGTCCATCGTCACCGCGAACTGTACCGCAAGCGGCGGCGACAGAGCGGCATCCCGGTGGTAGCCCTTGTGGGTTACACCAACGCCGGGAAGAGCACCCTGCTCAATGCCCTCGCCGGCGCCGATGTGTACACTGCCAACCAGCTCTTTGCCACCCTCGACCCGACGACCCGCCAGATCACGCTGCCGGGCGGGCAGGAGATCCTGCTCACCGATACGGTCGGCTTCATTCAAAAACTGCCCACCCAGCTCGTCGCCGCCTTCCGCGCTACGCTTGAGGAGATCAACGAGGCCGATCTGCTGCTGCACGTGGTGGATCTGACGCACCCCAATGCCCAGGAGCACGCCCAGACCGTCGAGGCGACGCTGCGCGAACTGGGGGTGGCTGATCGCCCCATGCTGACCGTGCTCAACAAGGTTGACGTGATGGAGGGCCTGCAGGCCGCCGATGTGGCCAGTCTGGTATCGGACATGGGGCTACCGAGCGATTTTGTGGCCGTGTCGGCGCTGAAGGGCTGGGGTCTCGATGCGCTGCGGGCGCGGATTGAGACGGCCCTGGGCGAGGCGATGGTCAGACTCGACGTGCGCATTCCCTACCAGCGCAACGATCTGGTGTCGCTCTGGCACCGGCGCGGCGTAGTGGAGCGCGAGGAGTACGATAACGCGGGCACCCACATCCTCGGGCGCATCCCGCGCGAACTGGCGCGCCAGTTTGCACCCTACCAGAACGGCGAGCGCAAAGCCTCCCTACGGCAGCCGTGACGTGACCATCCACTGCAACCCTTCGAGGGTCAGGTCACCGGAGATGCGCAGTCGCGGGAGGGTGAACGGGTCACTCTGCGGGCCATCCTGAATGGTCGTCGTTGCCGACGTGTAGCCAGCTTCGCGCGTCACCGCCACCACCGTGTCGCTGAAGCGCCCGCCCGGATAGCAGAAGCTGAGCACGGGCTGGCCCACTTCGGCGGAAATCGCCGCGCCCGACTGCCCGACCTGAGCGCGAAGTTCTTCCAGGCCCAGCCCGGTGAGGTCGGGGTGGGTCATACTGTGCGCCCCGATCTCCATCCCCGCATCGCGGAGGGCGCGGATCTCCGGCCAGCCCATGTAGCCCGGCTGCCCGACAAAACCGCTCACAATGTAGAAGGTGGCCACCAGGCCGTGGCGCTGCAAGATCGGCAGCGCCGTGGTGAAGGCGTCGGCGTAGCCATCATCAAAGGTAAGCGCCACGGCGCGGAGGGGGCAGGGGCCTTCACCGCGCATACACGCAGCCAGCGCGTCCATTCGCACCGTTTCGTAGCCCGCAGCCTTGAGCCAGCCGAGCTGCGCGTCAAGTTGCTCGGGGGTCACCGAGAGACTGAAGCCCAGCGGATCGGCGGCGCGGTCCACATAGCGCACGTAGTGGTACATCAGGATGGGCACATAGGGGCGCTCGCCTGGCGGGGCAGAGGTGAAACCCTGCGGCGCAACAGCGATGAGCGTAGGCAACGGCGCCGCCACCGCCGGGTTGAGCGGCTCGTCAGCAGCCCGACCAGAGTGGCCGAACCCGGCTACCGCCCCCGCTGGCGCAAAGCGCCGGCCTGGCTCCTGCTCCGAGATCAGCACCAGCACCGCCGCGAGGATCAGCCCCAGCATCACTGGCAGCAAGCGCTTCATGGTGCTCACCTCTGTGCTCCGCACCGGTTATACCAATTACCGTTGATGATGCCGCATTGCCTGAAGCGGTTCCAGGCGTTGTGCTGCCCAGCGTGGCAATCCAAAATCTAAAGTGGGGAACCCCGGTTTCCCCGCGCCCATCTCAGCCGCCTATGCGGCTGCGCCGCCCAACGCCAGGTGAACCACGTAGCGGCGCGGCGCTGCCGCCCACCTTTTAAACCCTCGGTTGAACTTCAGAACAAATGTTCACTCTATTCAATGATACCATATTTTTCACCGCCGGGGAACCCGGTTGGAAACGATGCTACGCCTCCATCGGGGGGGCCATCAATCCGTCACTGCCAGGCCAAGGGCCTCACGCGCCTCAGCGGCCACAAAGAGCGAGCCGGTGACACAGATCAGGTCGCGCGGGCCGGCGAACTGGCGGGCCACCGCGAGGGCCGTAGGCAGATCGGCGGCGATCCGCAGCGGGCCGCGCAGGTGGGCGCGCACTTCGGCGGCGATGCGGTCAATATCCATCGCCCGGTTGTGGTGCGAGCGGGTGATCACCACCGCGGCGGCGGGGGGCGCCAGAGCGGCAGCGATGGCGCCGATGTCTTTGTCGCGGGAGGTGCCCAGCACCAGGATGAGCCGGTCGTGGGGCACCTCGGCCTGAATGGCGGCGACGAGTTTCCGGGCCGAATCGCCATTGTGCGCGCCGTCAATCAGCACCGGCGGCGTCCCTGGCGCCAGCTCAAAGCGCCCGGGCCAGCGCACGCTGCCCAGGCCCTCGGCCAGGGCCGCATCAGGCAACTCCAGCCCGCGCTCGCGCAACAGCATAGCCGCCCCCAGCGCCAGCCGGGCATTTTCGACCTGAAAGGCGCCGCGTAGCGCCGTCAGCGGCGGCACGGGGTAGGAACGCAGCCGGGGGCCGGCGCCATACACGCAGACGAGACCGCGCGGTTCGGCAATGTACAGGTCGGTCCCCACACGCTGCGCCTCTTCTGCCACCACAGCCGCGGCCTCAGGCAGGTGGGGCGCGGTCACGGCGGGCACACCCGGCTTGAGAATGCCAGCCTTGTTCCAGGCGATCTCGGCAAGGGTGCGCCCGAGGATCGCCATATGGTCGTAGCTGATCGAACTGATCACCGATACCAGCGGCGTGAGCACATTGACACTATCGAACCGTCCGCCCAGGCCGATCTCCATCACCGCCAGATCGACCTGACAGGCCGCGAAGTAGCGCAGCGCCAGAAGCAAGCCGACATCAAAGGTACTCGGCCGGCCGGCGGGCGCGGGGTCGAAAGCGTCCAGCACCGGGCGGGTCTGATTGACAAGGGCGATCAACCCGGCCTGATCGATCAGCGTTCGGTTAACCTGGATGCGCTCGCGGTAGGAGTTGAGGTGCGGCGAGGTAAACAGGCCGACGCGCATTCCCGCGGCGCGAGCCATCGCCTCGATCATCGCCGCGGTACTCCCCTTGCCCTTAGTGCCCGCCACCACCACAGTTCGCAGCGCCTGCTGGGGGTCACCGGCCGCGGCCAGCAACCGGCGCATTCGCTCCAGGTTCAGCGCCGCGGCCTCGGGGCTATCGGCCGCCTTACGCGCCGGGTCAATGAAGCCATAGATATAGTCGAGCGCGTCCTGGTAGGTCTGAATGGCGGCCATGCAAGCCTCGTCGTAATGCGATGCGCCCATCATACCACGCCCGGGCGCGGCTGATGAACCCGGGGTTTTTCCCCGGCGGGCTGCACCCGCCCGGATCCTCTCCGCGACCCGGGGCGCGGGGAAACCTGCTTTTGCTGCACTTGTAGACAATGCGGCGGCGTCGAGCGCATGCGGACCTCGCTCCCCCAGCCCACTCCCCTTTAAGGTTGGAAGAACATACGGACACCGACGGGCGTGATGGCGTCGGGATGCGCTGGTTGGTCCTCACCCCCGGCCCCCTTCGACAGGCTCAGGCTTCGCCCTGAGGCTCAGCC
>OGCL01001215.1_pt1 | contig 22995 bp, 11 predicted proteins | sample 1570041 | NCBI WGS metagenome assembly OGCL01 (sample SAMN06266162, study PRJEB24511) | hot springs metagenome | isolation source: Hot spring water | place: South Africa: Limpopo | collected 2015-06-22 | reverse complement strand
GAAGGGTTTGGGCGTAGGGGCGCGGCGCCGCCGCGCCCCTACCCCCTCCCAGGAACCAGCCCGCCAGCGGGGAGGGTGTGGGAGGGCTGCGCCCTCCCAAGAACACGTATTTTCATTCTGGCGTTGTGCGCCATGCGCATGACCGTCTGAGGTGAAAATACGGAGAAACCGGGTTGCCCCAACCCCCTGCCGGTGGGGGCGCCAGCCGCCTCCACCGGCGGTTGGGGTCGCTTGCCACCCGCGTGGGCAGGGGCACGCAGTAACACAAACGCCAGGGCTTTACCCTGGCGCTCAGCGTTTCGTGGTACCCCCAGCGGGATTCGAACCCGCGATCTTCACCTTGAAAGGGTGACGTCCTAGGCCGCTAGACTATGGGGGCCAGCGGCTTTTATTATAGCAAAGAGGGGGAATCCTATCAAGTCTCGCGAGCGCAGTAGCGCAGTTGCCGGGTATCCCTATTGACAACTGCTGACCTGCATCGTATACTAAGTGTCACTTTCACAACAGGCCGGGCGGCCACTTTTTTTCCAGGCAGAGTTAGTGTCAAATAGACACAAATGCTGGTCGCTCGGCCTCTTTGGCGGAAACATTTAGTGTTAATTTTACACTAATAACCCCGGATTAACGCAGGATTATCAAGGAGGCTGTCTATGAGCATGGCGCTCACCCACACCGCCCCGGAGGCGGCCGCGGCCCTGGTCGAAGAGATCAACGTTTTGCGCGCCCGGCGCAATGCGGTGATCGTGGCCCATAACTACGAATACGGTGAGATTCAGGATCTGGCCGATTATGTGGGCGATTCGCTGGGGATGGCCCGGTTTGCCGCCCAGAGCGACGCGCCGGTGCTGGTTGTCTGTGGGGTGCATTTTATGGCCGAAACGGCCGCCATCCTCTCGCCCGAGAAGACGGTGCTGATCCCCGACCCCGAGGCGGGCTGCTCACTGGCAGCCTCGATCACCGCCGAGCAACTGCGCGCCTGGAAGGCTGAGCATCCCGGCGCGGTGGTGGTGAGCTACGTCAATACGTCGGCTGACGTGAAGGCCGAGAGCGACTACTGTTGCACCTCGGGCAACGCCGAGCGGGTCATTCGGGCTATCCCTGAAGATAAAGAGATCCTCTTTCTTCCCGATATGTTTTTAGGCAGCTATCTGCGCCAGGTAACCGGCCGGCGCATGCAGATCTGGGCCGGCGAGTGTCACGTGCATGCCGCCATTCGCCCGGCGATGGTCAAGCGGCAGCGCGCCGCCATGCCCGACGCTGAGTTCCTGATCCATCCCGAGTGCGGTTGTGTGAGCAGCACCATGCATTATCTGGCGAATGGCAGGATCGATCCCCAGGGCACCCATATTCTCTCCACCGAGGGGATGATTCGCCACGCTGCCAGCAGCAACTCCTCGCGCTTCGTCGTCGCCACCGAGATTGGCGTGCTCCACCGCATGCGTAAAGCTAATCCTGAAAAGCAGTTTTTGCCGATCGATGAGTCGATCAGTTGCAAGTATATGAAGATGATCACCCTGGAGAAGGTGCGCGACAGCCTCCGCGATCTGACCCATGTGGTGACGGTGGCGCCCGAGCTGGCCGCCCGCGCGCGCACGGCCATCGAGCGAATGGTCGCCCTGTGAGGTGACCAGCGCGGCTATGCGGGCGCTTGGCGTCCCGGCGGGCCGCCACAGGGCCGTCCGATGTGCCCATCGGGGAAACCGGGGTTCCCCGCGCCCCTGCCTGCGGGGTGGCACGCCCTCGCCACCGGGAGGGTTTGGGAGGGCAAAGCCCTCCCAGGAACACATTCTGGCGTTGTGCGCCCCGCGAATGACGCCTGTCGTATCAACTGGAAATGAGAACCGACCATGGAACCGATAACCGCTCCCCGTTACGCGCTCGCGGCCTGGCCCGCGGCCGTAACGACCACCACCACCGGCGTGCTGGTGATCGGTGCTGGCGCCGCCGGGCTGGTAGCGGCGCTGGCGGCCGCCGAGTACACTGAGGTGCTGGTGCTGGCCCGCGGCGCTCTGCCGGAGAGCAATTCGGCCTGGGCTCAGGGCGGCATCGCCGCGGCCCTCGATGCCGCCGATTCGCCCCGTGCCCACATCGCCGATACGCTGGTCGCCGGCGCCGGTCTGTCCGATATGGAAGCTGTGGCGGCTCTGGCCCACGCCGCGCCGGCGTTGATGCGCGAACTGGCCGCCGGGGGCGTGCCGTTCGAGCGGGTGGCCCCGGGGCGCTTTGCCCTGGGGTTGGAGGGCGGCCATTCGGCCCGGCGGATTGTGCATGTGGGCGACGCAACTGGCCTGGCGGTAGTTACCGCCCTGATCGCGCGCGCGCGCGCCCATCCGCGGATCACCCTGCTGGAGGGCTGGCAGGCCGCCGATCTGCTCGACCAGGGGGGCCGGATCGTTGGCGCGCTGGCGCGCGACCCGGCGGGCGCCTGGCACCGCCTGCTCGCCGCAACGACGATCCTCGCCAGCGGTGGCGCAGGGGCACTCTACGGTTTGACCAGTAATCAGCCCACAGCCCTTGGCGAGGGCATCGCCATGGCTTACCGCGCCGGGGCCGAGGTAGCCGATCTGGAGTTTGTGCAGTTCCACCCCACCGTCTACCGCACCCGCGCCGGGCAGGGTTTCCTGATTACGGAGGCCGCTCGCGGCGAAGGCGGCATCCTGCGCACCCCCGACGGTGAACGCTTTATGCCCGACTACGATCCCCGCGGCGAACTGGCGCCTCGCGACGTGGTGACCCGCGGGATCTACGCCGCGATGCGCCGCGTGGGCAGCGACCATGTGCTGCTCGATCTGACCCACCTGCCCCGCGCGACAATTGAGGGCCACTTCCCGACGATCTGCGCCCGCCTGCGCGCCGATGGGCTCGATCCGGCCACCACGCCCATCCCTGTAGCCCCGGCGGCGCACTACCTGATGGGCGGTGTGCGTACCGACCTGGACGGGGCCACCAGTCTGCCCGGACTCTACGCCGCTGGCGAGGTGGCCTGCACCGGCGTGCACGGCGCCAACCGTCTGGCGTCCAACTCGCTGCTGGAGTGCCTGGTCTTCGGGCGGCGCGCCGGTATCGCCGCGGCCCTGGAGCGTCGCCCCGCCAGGCTCGCCCCTGCCTCTGCTGCTCCCACTCGCGTTGCTGCCCGGGATGCCGCGGCGTTTCCAGGCCCGGCCTGGCGCGAGGCGCTGGCAACCACCCTGCGTGCTGCCGCCGGGCCGTTGCGCGACGGTGAAGGGCTGCGAGCCGGAGCCGCCAGCCTGGCCTCCTGGCCCCACCAGGCCGATCCCGATGACCCGGAGGGGCTTACTGCCGTCAATGCCGCGTTAACCGCGCGGCTGATCGTGGCCGGGGCGCTGCTGCGCGAAGAGAGCCGGGGCGGCCACTTCCGCGCCGATTTTCCCCACCCCCGCGAGCGCTGGCAGGCGCATCTGGTGCAGGCCCGGGGCCAGGCGCCGTTTCTGGTCGAAACAATCGCCTCGCCGCTGGCGCGGGCGCACGCGGCTGACTAGCGCGATTGCAGATGGCAGATTTGGGGTTGGAGATCGGGCGGGGCGCATCTGGACGCCTGTGCGAGATTCTCCCGGGAGGGCGCAGCCCTCCCAAACCCTCCCGGCGCGGAGGGGCGCTGCGCTCCCCCGGCTGGCGTGGTTACCCCAGAGCTTTCCAGCGGGCAACTGAGTGATCCGGAGAACCAATGAACTACCTCGACCTTCCTGATGAACGCATCCGCGATGTGGTTGCGCGGGCCCTCCACGAGGACGTGGGCACGGGCGATCTAACGACCCTGGCGGTCATCCCCCCCGATGCTCGCTCCGAGGCGCGCTTCGTCTTCCGCGAGGCCGGGGTTGTCTGCGGCCTGCCGCTCCTCTCAACCGTCTTTGCGCTGGTAGACCCGGCGCTGACGCTGAGGCCGCAGGCGCCCGAGGGCGCGCGGGTGGCCGCCGGGCAGTGCGTTGCCACCATCGCCGGTCCGGCGCGCGGGCTGCTCAGCGGTGAGCGCGTGGCCCTCAATCTGTTCCAGCGCCTGAGCGGTATCGCCACACTTACTGCCCGCTACGTCGAGGCGGTGCGCGGCACCCGGGCGCGCATCCTCGACACACGCAAGACCACGCCGGGTCTGCGGGCGCTGGAGAAATACGCAGTGCGCGTTGGGGGCGGCCTCAACCACCGCTTCGGGCTGTACGACGGGGTGATGCTCAAGGATAACCACCTGGCCATCCTGGCGGCGCAAGGGGTGGATCTGGCCGAGGCGGTGCGCCGGGCGCGGGCGGCGGTGGGGCCCATGGTGCGCGTTGAGGTGGAGGTGGAGAGTGTCGAGCAGGCTGCCGTTGCCGCCGAAGCCGGCGCGGACCTGATCCTGCTTGACAATATGTCCCCCGAGCAACTCCGCGCCGCCGTGGCCGCCGTGGCCGGGCGGGCGCGCACCGAGGCCAGCGGCGGTATTACGCTGGCAACCATCCGTGCCGTGGCCGAGAGCGGGGTGGATTTTATCAGTGTGGGCGCCCTGACCCACAGCGCCCCGGCCCTCGATATTGGTCTGGATATTGAGGGAGCGTAATACCAAGTCTGCTCCTGGGAGGGCTGCGCCCTCCCAAACCCTCCCCGCTGGCGGGGTGTTTCCTGCGAGGGCGCAGCCCTCCCAAACCCTCCCCACAGGGAGGGGCATGGGGAAACCCGGTTTCCCCGTATGTTCACCTCAATCGCTCGTTTGACACATGCGCCTGCCCTTGGGTAGAATGGCGGAGGCAGGGAAGGTTGTCCTGGGATTCACAAAGCGAAGAACGTTGCTGGCCTGGTGTCGGCTGTGAGCCGGGCGCCGGTATTAGTGTGTTGTTTTTCACTGACCACCTGTAGTAGCGGGCACAGAGGGGAGCCGGTGATGCCAGCGAAGGCGAAGCAGCCCACGGCGAAGGTGACGCAAGCCGAGGAGATCGCGCTGAACGGCCTGGCGGCGGTTGGCGATGGGCGCCGCCGGGTGGTGATCGAGCGGGTGACGCCGGAGATCGATGCGGGGCGCTATCCGATCAAGCGAGTGGTTGGCGATACGGTGGTGGTGGAGTGTGACGCGTTTGCCGACGGGCACGAGGAGATCGCCTGCGCCATACGCTACCGTGGTCCTTCGGATACGCAGTGGCGCGAGGCGCCGATGCAGTTTCTGGTTAACGATCGCTGGCGCGGGCAATTCACGGTTACCGAGATGGGGCGCTACACCTACACGGTGGTCGGCTGGGTAGATCGTTTTGCCACCTGGGAGCACCAGTTGCACAAGCGGGTCGAGGCGCGCCAGGATGTGCGTGTGGATCTGCTGATCGGCGCCGATCTGGTGCGTGAGGCGGCCGAGGCGGCCCCCGAGGCTGATGCGGCGGTGCTGCGCGGGTATGAGCAGGCGATGCGCCACGGTGACGCTGAGGCAGCGTTTATGCCCGACCTGGCCGCGCGCATGGCTGCCCATCTGCCGCCGCGCTTTGTGAGCGTGTATGAACGGGAGTTGCAGGTCGAGGTCAACCGGCAACTGGCCCGCTTTTCGGCCTGGTACGAACTGTTTCCGCGCTCGGCTTCGCCCGAACCGGGCCGTCACGGCACCTTCCGCGATGTGATCGCCCGCCTGCCCTATGTGGCCGAACTGGGCTTTGATGTGCTTTACCTGCCGCCTATCCACCCGATTGGCCGGCAGTTCCGCAAGGGCAAGAACAACAGTATCACCGCCCAGCCTGGCGAGCCTGGCAGCCCCTGGGCCATTGGCAGCGAGGAGGGCGGGCACAAGAGCGTCCATCCTGAACTGGGCACGCTGGAGGACTTCCGCGCCCTGGTTGCGGCGGCGCGCGCCTATGGGATCGAAGTGGCCCTCGATATTGCCTTTCAGTGCTCGCCCGACCATCCCTATGTCAGGGAGCATCCGCAGTGGTTCCGCGCCCGCCCCGATGGCACCATTCAGTATGCCGAGAACCCGCCGAAGAAGTACCAGGATATCTATCCGTTCGATTTTGAAACCGAGGACTGGCAGGCCCTCTGGCGCGAGTTGAAGAGTATCTTTGAGTTCTGGATCGCCCAGGGTGTCACGGTCTTCCGGGTGGACAATCCTCACACCAAGAGCTTTCGCTTCTGGGAGTGGTGCATCGGCGAGTTGAAGCGCGATCATCCCGAGTTGATTCTGCTCTCCGAAGCCTTTACCCGCCCCAAGGTGATGTACAACCTGGCCAAGCTCGGGTTTACTCAGAGTTATACCTATTACACCTGGCGTACCGCCAAGTGGGAGATTACCGAGTACCTCCAGGAATTGACCCGCACCGAGGCGCGCGAGTTTTTCTGCCCGAACTTCTGGCCCAACACGCCCGATATTCTGACGCCCCAGTTTTACCCCGGTTACCGCTCGGTGTTTCTAACCCGCGCGGCGATGGCTGCAACGCTCACCGCGAGCTGGGGGATGTATGGCCCACTGTACGAGTTGATGTACCATGTGCCGGTGCAGGGGCGGGAGGAGTATATCGACTCCGAGAAGTACGAGATCCACTTCTGGCGGCTGGATCAACCGCACAGCCTGCGCCATTTTATCGCCCGGCTCAACCGCATCCGCCGCGAGAACCCGGCGCTGCAGCGGAATGAGTGGCTGCGCTTCCATCGCGTGGATAGCAACTTCGTTGAGAATGAGCAGCTTCTGGCCTACAGCAAGGTGACGCCCGACTTGCAGAACATTGTGCTGGTCGTGGTGAACCTTGACCCGGTTAACACCCAGAGCGGGTATGTGCAGGTGCCCACTGCGGAGTGGGGGCTTGAGGGCGACTATCAGGCCCACGATCTGCTCAGCGATGCGCGCTACCTCTGGCACGGCGATTTTAACTACGTCGAACTGAACCCGCAGGTGATGCCGGTGCATATCTTTCGCATTCGCCGCCGGGAACGCGATCTTACCGGCTTTGAGTATTTTGCGTGATGTGTGCTACGATCATCGGGAAACCGGGCTTCCCCACCCCCCTATCCGCAGGGGGAACCGGCGCCCCGGCCTGCCGGAGGGGAGGGTTCGGGAGGGCTACGCCCTCCCGAGAAAACCCTTGACATACTTCTTCGCAGGAGACCATGACCACAATGCAGCAGCCTCGGCGGACGCGGCGCCAGCCGCAGATCGTCGCAAGTGACCCCCTCTGGTACAAAGACGCGATTATCTACGAAGTGCACGTGCGCGCCTTCGCCGATAGTGATGGCGACGGGATCGGCGACTTTAAAGGCCTGACCAGCAAGCTCGGCTATCTCCAGGATCTCGGCGTCACCGCGATCTGGCTCTTGCCATTCTACCCTTCACCACTCAAAGACGATGGTTACGATATCGCCGATTACACCGCCGTCAACCCCGCTTACGGCGATCTCGCTGACGTGCGCGCGTTCGTCCGTGAGGCCCACCGGCGTAACCTCAAGGTGATCACCGAACTGGTCTGCAACCATACCTCTGACCAGCATCCCTGGTTCCAGCGCGCTCGCCGGGCCAGGCCGGGTTCTTCCTACCGCAATTTCTATGTCTGGAGCGATGATCCCGGGAAGTACAAAGACGCGCGTATCATTTTCAAAGATTTCGAGACCAGCAACTGGACCTGGGATCCCGTTGCCGGGGCCTACTACTGGCACCGCTTTTACTCGCACCAACCCGATCTGAACTTCGAAAATCCTGCCGTTCACCGAGCGATCATGAAAGTGCTGGAGTTCTGGCTGGATATGGGCGTTGATGGCATGCGCCTCGACGCTATTCCCTACCTCTATGAAGAGGAAGGCACCAATTGCGAAAATCTGCCGCAAACCCATGCCTTTCTGAAACACCTGCGCGCCCATATGGACGCGAAGTATCCCGGGCGTATGTTCCTTGCCGAGGCCAACCAGTGGCCTGAGGATCTGGTCGCGTACTTCGGTGATGGCGATGAGTGCCATATGGCCTTTCACTTCGCGGTGATGCCGCGTCTGTACATGGCTGTCTACCAGGAGGATCGCTTCCCGATTGTTGATATCATGCGCCAGACGCCTGCCATTGCCGATGGTTGCCAGTGGGCAGTGTTCCTGCGCAATCACGATGAGTTGACCCTGGAAATGGTCACCGACGAAGAGCGCGACTACATGTACCGCACCTATGCCCGCGATCCCCAGGCCCGCATCAACCTGGGCATCCGGCGACGCCTGGCGCCGCTGCTTGGCAACCATCGCCGCAAAATCGAGTTGATGAACGGCCTGCTCTTCTCTTTGCCCGGCACTCCAGTGCTCTACTATGGCGACGAGATTGGCATGGGCGATAATATCTACCTTGGCGACCGCAATGGCGTGCGCACCCCGATGCAGTGGACCGGCGACCGCAACGCGGGTTTTTCCCGCGCTAACCCGCAGCGCATCTACCTCCCGGTGATCACTGACCCGGAGTATCATTATGAGATGGTCAATGTCGAGAATCAGTTGGCGAACCAGCACTCCCTCCTGTGGTGGATGCGCCGCCTGATCGCGCTGCGGAAACGCTACAGGGCCTTTGGTCGTGGCTCGCTGGAATTTCTACAGCCCGAGAACCGTAAGGTGCTCTGCTTTGTGCGCCGTTATGAGGAGGAAATCATTCTGGTAATCGCTAATCTCTCGCGCTTTGTGCAGGGGGTAGAACTCGATCTGAGCGAGTTTCGCGGGATGAACCCGGTGGAAATGTTCGGACAGGTGGAGTTTCCGGTGGTGGGCGATGCGCCTTACTTCATCACTCTCGGGCCGCACAGTTTCTACTGGTTCCGTATGATGCCGCAGCGGGTCGAGGGGTTGCGCCCCGCTGGCGCGTTCGCCGAGAGCGAAGAGCTACCGCTCATCACCATCCAGGCCGGTTCGTGGGACGCAATTTTCTACGATGGGCGCCAGACCGCTCTGGAGCAGGCGCTACCGGCCTATCTGCGCCCGCGGCGCTGGTTCGGGGCCAAGTCGCGTTCCATCAAGTCGGTGACCATGATGGATGCCGCGCCGCTCCTCTATGCCGACGGGCTGGCCTACCTGGCGCTGGTCAGCGTTCAGTACACCGAGGGCGCTCCCGAAACCTACTTTGTGCCGATGGCTTACGCTACCGGTGAACGGGCACAGAGCCTGCTTAGCGATGCGCGACACACGGTGATCGCCCGACTGGCGATCAATGCTGATACCGAGCCGGGAATTGTCTTCGACCCCCTGATTGATCGAGGATTTGCCCGCGCCCTGCTCGATGTGGTGGTATCGCGGCGGCGCTTGCGCAGCATCAACGGCGGCGAAGTGGAGGGTAGTCCGGCCCGCGCTCTGCGCGCCCTGCTGGCCCGCGCCGAGAGCCTGGAGCCGCGTATCGTCACCGCCGAGCAGAGTAACAGTTCGCTTATCTTCGGCGGGACGTTGATCTTGAAGATCTTCCGCAAGGTGGAACCGGGGATCAACCCCGACCTGGAGATCGGGCGCTACCTCACTGAGGAACGGGCATTTCCCCACACACCCCCCACTGCCGGCGCGCTGGAGTACGTTCGTAGCGGCGAGGAGCCGACGAGCCTGGCCATTCTCCAGGGCTATGTGACCAATGAGGGCGATGCCTGGGAGTACACCCTCGATGTCGCTGGTCGCGCGTATGACGATATGCGTACCCGCGCCGATCTCCACCTGCCCGAGACAGCAGCGACGGCGGCGGCCTTGCTGGCTGCCGCCGCGACCGAGCCGGGGCCGGTGGCTGAAGAGGTAGCCGGCGCCTACCTGGAGCAGGCGCGGCTGCTCGGCGAACGCACAGCCGACCTGCACCTGGCCCTGGCTGCCGGCACCGGGCCGGCCTTCGCTCCCGAGCCGTTCTCCCTGCTCTACCAGCGCTCGCTCTACCAGAGTATGCGTAGCCTGACCTCCCGGACCTTTCAGGGTCTGCGGAAGATCGTTCCGAACCTGCCGGCTCCGCTGCGCGCCCAGGCTGAGGCGGCCCTGGCGTTGGAAGAGGCCCTGCTGGCCCGCTTCCGGCGCATTACTGTTGCAAAAATCGAAGCGGTGTTGACGCGCATCCATGGCGACTTCCACCTCGGTCAGGTGCTGTTCACCGGTAACGATTTTGTGCTGATCGACTTCGAGGGTGAACCGGTGCGCCCGATTGGTGAGCGGCGCATCAAACGTTCTCCGCTCCGCGATGTTGCGGGTATGCTGCGCTCGTTTGAGTATGCTGCCTATGCAACGCTGTTCAACCGCACCAACCATGCTCCGCAGGAGAGCGAAGCGGGCGCGATGATGCGCCGCTGGGCCGATGGCTGGTCTTTCTGGGTGAGTGCCGCCTACTTCGGCGGCTACTTGCGCCGAGCTGCGGGGGCGCCGTTCATCCCCGCTGCCCCTGTCGATCTGGAGGCCCTGCTTGAAGTGTTTATGCTCGAGAAACTGATCTACGAGATTGGCTACGAGATGAACAACCGCCCGACCTGGCTCAGCATTCCCCTCAGCGGTCTGTTGCGCCAGTGCCCGACCGGTGCCGATGACCCGCGTCTTTAGTGATAAGGAACCATAATGTCGGAAGAGACTACCCGCCCCGCGCGTCGTACCCGTAAAGCCACCGCCAGGAATGGCGCGGCGACAGCGCCTGAAAGCGAGCCAACCACCGAGCAATCTGCCGTCCCTGCCGGGACCGACCAGGCCACCGCCTCCGTCGAGGCGCCGACCGATACGGTCGTGGCGGTGATCCCCCCGGCGCCGCCGTACCCGCTTCCCTTCCTCACCGACGATGACCTCTACCTCTTCGGTGAAGGCACCCACTTCCGCGTCTACGAAAAACTGGGCGCGCACATCGCCACCCTGAACGGCGAACAGGGTACCTACTTCGCGGTCTGGGCGCCGAATGCCGAGTACGTGGCAGTGATCGGCGACTGGAACGGTTGGGACCCCGGGAAGAATGCGATGCGCTGCCGGGGGAACTCGGGCATCTGGGAGACCTTTGTGCCCGGCGTGGGTAAAGGCGCGCACTACAAGTTCCACATCGCCTCGCGCTACTATGGCTACCGCGAGGACAAGACCGACCCCTTCGGCTTCTTCTTCGAGGTCTCGCCGCGCACGGCGGCGATTGTCTGGGACCAGGAGTACGAGTGGGGCGACGGGGCCTGGATGCAGACGCGCGGCAAGCTCCAGGGCGTCAGCGCGCCGATGTCGATCTACGAGGTGCACCTCGGTTCCTGGATGCGCGTGCCGGAAGAGGGCGGCCGTTCCTTGAGCTATCGGGAGATCGCCCCCCGACTGGCTGAGCACGTCAAGCGCGCCGGCTTCACCCATATCGAACTGCTCCCGGTCACTGAACATCCCTTTTACGGGTCGTGGGGCTACCAGTCTACCGGTTACTTTGCGCCCACCAGCCGCTACGGGCCGCCGGAGGACTTTAAGTACTTCGTGGATTACCTGCACCAGCAGGGGATCGGCATCATTCTCGACTGGGTGCCCTCGCACTTCCCTACCGATGGTTTCGCCCTGAGCTACTTCGACGGCACCCACCTGTTCGAGCACGCCGATCCGCGCAAGGGCTACCATCCTGACTGGGGCAGCTACATCTTCAATTACGGTCGCAACGAAGTGCGGAGCTTTCTGATCAGCTCGGCGCTCTTCTGGCTCGACAAGTACCACATTGATGGCCTGCGGGTTGATGCCGTGGCCAGTATGCTGTACCTGGATTACTCGCGCCGGCCGGGTGAGTGGATCCCCAACCAGTACGGCGGCAATGAGAACATCGAAGCGATCATGTTCCTCCGCCAGTTCAACACCGAGGTCTATAAGAACTACCCCACGGCGCAAACCTTTGCCGAAGAGAGCACGGCCTGGCCCATGGTCTCGCGGCCGGTGTATGTGGGCGGGCTGGGCTTCGGCTTCAAGTGGGACATGGGCTGGATGAACGACACGCTCAAGTACTTCCGCCGCGACCCCATCCACCGCCGTTACCACCATAACGAGTTGACCTTCCGCGGCCTGTACATGTTCACCGAGAACTACGTGCTCTCGCTCTCTCACGATGAAGTGGTGCACGGGAAAGGCTCGCTGCTAGACAAAATGTCCGGCGATGTCTGGCAGAAGTTCGCCAACCTGCGCCTGCTCTACAGCTACCAGTACGGCCAGCCGGGTAAGAAGCTGATCTTCATGGGCGGCGAGTTCGGCCAGTGGCGCGAATGGAAACACGACGAGAGTCTCGACTGGCACCTGTTGATGTTCCCCTCGCACCAGGGCGTTTTGCAACTCCTGGCCGACCTGAACCGGCTGTATGTGAACGAGCCGGCGCTGCACGAACTCGACTGTGAGCCGGCGGGCTTCGAGTGGATCGACGCCAACGATGCCGAGAACAGCACCTACTCGTTCATGCGCCGGGCGCGTTCCACTGGCGATCTGATCCTGGTGGTGATGAACTGCACGCCGGTGCCCCGCCACAACTTTCGCATCGGTGTGCCTCGTGGCGGCTGGTGGAAGGAGATCTTCAACAGTGATGCCACCGAGTACTGGGGCAGCGGGATCGGCAATGCCGGCGGGGTGATGGCCGAGGAGCATATGTCGCACGGGCGGCCCTACTCGCTCGTGCTCGACCTGCCGCCGCTGGGAGCGCTGTACTTCAAGAGCGAGGGCTGAGGGCGCGGCGCTCACGACACATGCTCGCGCCCGGGGTCTCGGGTACGTCTGGAAGGGTTCGGGAAGGCTGCGCGCTCCCGGACCCTCCTGTTTAACAACCCGCCGGATACGCCGCGGGGTAGACAAAACAGGGTTTGTCAGCAGTACCGTGACACTGGTGTCCCGCCCGTGTCAGCGTTCGCGGGCGGGGCGCCCGCGTTCCCAGGAGCAGGGTGAGCACACATCACGCCTCAGGTTTTGAGCGAGTTTTCAAAGCCTGGTACAATCAACCACACGTATTCTGCGAGGAGGAGCCAGAGGGGGCAACCCTTCTGAAAGAAGTATGGCGGAGCGCTACATCTGCATCCACGGGCACTTTTACCAGCCGCCGCGTGAGAACCCGTGGCTCGAAGCAATTGAGCAGCAAGACTCGGCCTATCCGTACCACGACTGGAACGAACGCATCAATGCCGAATGTTACGAGCAGAACGCCGCCTCGCGCATCCTCGATGACCAGGGCCAGATCGTCAAGATTGTCAACAACTACAGCCGGATCAGCTTCAACTTTGGCCCCACGCTGCTGAGCTGGCTCGCCGAGAAGGCCCCTGCGGTGTACGAGGGTATCCTCGCCGCCGATGAAGAGAGCGCGCGCCTGTTCGGACGCGGCTCGGCCATGGCCCAGTGCTACAACCACATCATTATGCCCCTGGCCTCGCGCCGCGACAAAATCACCCAGGTGCTGTGGGGCATTCGTGACTTTGAACATCGCTTCGGGCGCCTCCCCGACGGCATGTGGCTCCCCGAGACCGCCGTGGATCTCGAGACCCTGGAGATCATGGCCGAGCACGGCATTCGCTTCACCATCCTCGAGCCGCATCAGGTGAACTATATGCGCCGCCTGGGCGATACGGTCTGGACCGATGTGCGCGGCGGGCGCATTGACCCGACCCGGCCCTACCTGGTGCAATTGCCCAATCAGCGCTCCATTGCGGTCTTCATCTACGATGGCCCGGTGTCACGGGCGGTGGCCTTCGAGCGCTTGCTGGTCAACGGAGCGACCTTTGCCGCGCGCATCGCCGGGATCTTCAACGAGTACCGGCCCTGGCCGCAGATCGCCAACATCGCCACCGATGGGGAAACCTACGGCCATCACCACCGTCACGGCGACATGGCTCTGGCCTACGCCCTCCAGCACATCGAGGAACGGGGCCTGGCGAAGCTGACGAACTACGCCAGTTACCTCATGAGACACCCGCCGACGCACGAGGTGCAGATCGTCGAGCGCACTGCCTGGAGTTGCGTGCACGGGGTGGGCCGCTGGAGCACCGACTGCGGCTGCAACACCGGCAGCAATCCCGGCTGGCGGCAGCACTGGCGCGAACCGCTGCGCGCCGCTCTCGACTGGTTGCGCGACACCCTGGCGCCCCGCTTCGAGTTGCAGGGCCGCCGCTTATTCAAAGACCCCTGGGAGGCGCGTAACGACTACATCGAGGTGATCCTCGACCGCTCCGATGAGGTGGTGAACCGCTTCCTCACGCGCCACGGGCGCGGCCCGCTTGATAGCGGCCAGTGCATTGCGGCCCTCAAGCTCATGGAGTTGCAGCGGCAACTGCTGCTGATGTACACCTCCTGCGGCTGGTTTTTCGACGATCTGGGCGGCATCGAAACGATCCAGGTGATCCGCTATGCCGGGCGCGCGGTGCAACTGGCCCGCGAGTTGTTTGGCGAGGATCTGGAGGGGCCGTTTCTGGAGCGCCTGGCCCGCGCGCGCAGCAACAACCCGGCCATCGGTGACGGGCGGGCGATCTACGAGCGCTGTGTGCGCCCCGCGGTGGTCGATCTGCGGAAGGTCGGCGCGCACTACGCTATGTCGTCGCTGTTTGAGAGCTTCGAGGAGCGCGAGCAGATCTACTGCTACGAGGTGGATCGCGAAGATTACCACCTGCTCCCCGCGGGCAAGAACCGCCTGGCCCTCGGGCGCATGCGGATCACCTCAACCATTACCCGCGAGTCGGCCCGCCTGATCTTCGGCATGCTGCACCTGGGCGACCACAACATCTCCGGCGGCGTGCGCGAGTACCAGGACGAAGCCGCGTACCAGGCCCTGGTGCATGAGAGCACCGAACTGTTCCAGCGGGCCGATATTCCTGGCACCATTCGCCTGGTGGACCGCAACTTCGCCCAGGAAGCCTACTCGCTCAAACTGCTCTTCGGTGACGAGCAGCGCAAGATCCTCAACAAGATCCTGACCTCCAGCCTGGCCGAGGCCGAGGCAGCCTACCGGCAGATCTATGAGTATCATGCTCCACTCATGCGTTTTCTGGCCAGTATCAGCATGCCTGTGCCTCGTGAATTTCAGATCGCCGCGGAGTTCGCGATCAACACCCAGTTGCGCCGCCTGCTCGGGGCCGACAATCTCGATCTCGACGCCATCCAGGCCCTGCATCGCGAAGCGGTGCGTTCGGGGGTCACCCTTGACACCGCCGGGCTGGCCTATACCCTGGGTCGAACGATTGATCGCATTACAGAGCAATTCAATGCCTTCCCCGAGTCGATTGAACTCCTCCAGCAACTCGACGAGGCAGTAGCGCTGACCCGCTCGCTGCCCTTCGAGGTTGATGTCTGGAAAACCCAGAACGTGTACTACCGCCTGCTGCGCAGCGTGTATGTCGAGTTCCAGCGTGAAGCGGCCCAGGGCTACCTGGATGCGCGGCAATGGGTCGCCGCATTTACCAATCTGGGGCGTCGGCTTCGCTTTCGGATGCCATGAGGTACCGTATGGCAATCCCCGGTCAGCAACCGCTTTCAGCTGCCATGAGGTACCGTATGGCAATCCCCGGTCAGCAACCGCTTTCGGATGCCATGAGGTACCGTATGGCAATCCCCGGTCAGCAACCGCTTTCAGCGCCCACGCGCCCCATCCGGCGGCACACGCCCCGCGCCACGTATCGGTTGCAGTTCAATGGCGCGTTTACCCTCGAGGATGCCGTCGGGCTTGTCGCGTACCTCGATATGCTCGGCGTGAGCGATATCTATGCCTCGCCCCTCTTCACCGCGCGCGCTGGCAGCCGCCACGGTTACGATATCACCGACCATAGCAGTATCAACCCGGAGATAGGCGGTGAAGCGGCCCTGGATCGTCTGCATCATGCGCTCAGCGCCCGTGGTATGGGCCTGCTGCTCGATGTCGTGCCTAACCATATGGGTATCGGCGACCTGCGTAACGTCTGGTGGACGGATGTGCTCGAGAATGGTCCCAGTTCGATCTACGCGCCATACTTCGATATTGACTGGGATCCCGTACCGGCGCAACTGCACAATAAAGTGTTGCTGCCGGTGCTCAGCGATCAGTACGGCAATGTACTGGAACGAGGCGAGCTGCGCCTGCACTTCGAGGAGGGCGCCTTTACGCTGCGCTACTGGGAGCATATCTTCCCTATCGCTCCGCGAAGCTACTACCATCTGCTGGCCCATCGCCTCGACGACCTGATCGCCGAGCATGGTCAGGATCACCCCGATGTGCTGGAGTTACAGAGTATCCTCACGGCGATCTCCTATCTGCCGCCTTTGAGTGAAACCGCGCGCGAGCGGGTGCTGGAGCGCAACCGTGAGAAGGAAATCATCAAGCGGCGACTCAAGGAGCTGACGGAACGCAGCCCCTCTGTGGCTGCCGCAATTGCGGCAACAGTTGAGCGGTACAACGGCGTGGTCGGTGATCCGGCCAGTTTCGACCTGCTCGACGAGTTGATCACTCGACAACCGTATCGTCTGGCCTTCTGGCGAGTCGCCACCGAGGAGATTAACTACCGGCGCTTCTTCGACATTAACGATCTTGCCGCCATTCGCGTCGAGTTGCCTGAAGTGCTCCAGGCCACCCATCGGCTCGTCTTTCGCCTACTGGTCGCCGGGCGCGCCCGGGGGCTGCGTATCGATCATCCTGATGGGCTATGGGACCCGCCGGCCTACTTCCGGCAACTCCAGGAGCACTATCTGGCTGCATTGCAGCATGAGAGCGGTCTCGCGCCTGAAGAGGGGACAGAACGTGAACGCGCCTGGATCGACCGCATCCTGGCCGACAGTGCTGCCCTCTCGCCCCCGCGCTGGCCCCTCTACGTTGTTGTTGAGAAGATCCTCGCCGATGACGAAGTGCTCCCCGAAGACTGGGCCGTAGCGGGCACGACGGGCTACGACTTCCTCAATGAGGTCAATGGCATCTTTGTAGATAGCTCGGCGCGTCGGTTCTTTGATCGCCTCTACATCGATGTGGCCGGTCCCCAGCTTTCCTTTGCCAACCTGGTTAACTCCAAGAAAAAGGAGATCATGCTCGTGGCACTGGCCAGTGAGGTCAATACCCTGAGCCATCTGCTCGATCGATTGACCGAGGCCAACCGCCACTACCGCGATTTTACGCTCAACAGCTTAACCTTCGCCATTCGCGAGGTCATCGCCGCATTGCCGGTCTACCGCACTTACATCAGCGGCCCGGAACGGGTAACGCCGCTGGACGAGCGCGCTATCGAGGCAGCGGTGCAGGAGGCCCGGCGTCGCAATCCACGCACCGCCGGAGAGATCTTCGATTTCCTGCGTGACACGCTCTTGCTGCGCAACCTGGAAAGCTTCGCTGCCGCTGCCCGTCCTGATGTGCTGCGCCTGGTGATGAAGTTCCAGCAACTCAGCGGCCCGGTCATGGCGAAGGGGGTAGAGGATACGGCGTTTTACGTCTACAACCGGCTCGTTTCGCTCAACGAGGTCGGTGGCCATCCCGAACACTTTGGCCTGGCAGTGACCGAGTTTCACCGCCGCGCGGCCCATTGGGCGCGCCGCTGGCCCGGATCGCTGCTTACGACCTCTACCCACGATACCAAGCGGAGCGAAGATGTGCGCGCCCGGATCAATGTGCTGAGCGAAATGCCGCAGGAGTGGCGCACGGTGGTCGGTCGCTGGAGCCGGTTCAATGCCCGCAAGAAGACGATCGTTGAGGGGCGTCCACTGCCATCGCGCAACGACGAGTACCTGCTCTACCAGACCCTGGTGGGTGTCTGGCCCGACCCTGCGCCGGAGGTGGTGGAGGGCTCGCTGCCTGCCGACTTCGTCGCGCGTATCGTCCAGTACATGGAGAAAGCCACCCGTGAGGCCAAAGTCAACACGAGCTGGATCAACCCCAACGAAGCCTATGACAGTGCCGTACGCCGCTTCGTAGAAGGCATTCTCAACCCTCGCCGCAGTCGCCGCTTCCTGGAGAGCCTGACGGCTTTCAGCCAGCGGGTGGCGTATGTGGGGCGCTTCAACAGCCTGGCCCAGACCCTGATCAAACTGACTGCGCCCGGCGTCCCTGATATTTATCAGGGCTGCGAGCTGTGGGATCTGAGCCTGGTAGACCCGGATAACCGCCGGCCGGTGGACTACAACCTGCGTATGCGGCTGCTGGTGGAGGTGCGCGAGCGTATGTCGGCGGGCGAGCGACAGGCGCTGGCGCGCGAATTGCTGGAGCAAGCGGTTGATGGGCGGGTCAAACTCTTTGTAATCCTTGTGGCGCTGGAGTTGCGTCGCGAGCAACCGGCGCTCTTCGCCGAGGGCGCGTATGTTCCACTGAGTGCCGAGGGGCAGCACGCCGAGCACGTGGTGGCCTTTGCGCGCCGAAGCTCCGCTGCCGAGGCGCTCACCATCACGCCGCGGCTGTGCCTGCGCCTGACGAAGGGCGAGCAGCGTCCACCGACGGACGCGGTGTGGGGTGACACCTGGTTGTCGTTGCCCGATGCGGGCCCGGGAAGCGTGTACCACGACCGGTTAACCGGCGCCCGGCACCGGGTTGTTGAGCACAAAGGCGCGACAGGCCTCTGGCTGCGGGAGGTGCTCGCGACCTTTCCGCTGGCGCTGCTGGAGCGAGGCGTCGCCGGGAGCTGACGCAGATAACACGAAGGCGGCGAGGGGATTGTTCTTGGGAGGGCGCAGCCCTCCCAAACCCTCCCGCGGGCGGGCTATGTTCACCTCAGACGGTCATGCGGCTGCGCCGCACAACGCCGCGATGACCATGGGGCGTCTCTGGGAGGGCCGCCCCCTCCCTGGCCCTCCCCCGCTGGGGGAGGGAACCGGGCGCCTCCCCGCAGGGAGGGGTTCGGTTCGACAGGCTCACCGCAGGTGGGGAAACCCGGTTTCCCCATGTCCCAACCGCTGTTGAGGGCGCCTGGCACCCCCGCAGGCAGGGGTTCGGTTCGACAGGCTCACCGCAGGTGGGGAAACCCGGTTTCCCCGTATGTTCACCTCAGTGGGCGGTCAAGCCGCGTGGGAAGTTACAGCGAAAACAACTCCTCCACCGGCGCCAGGCGGAGCGAGCCGGTGGGGCAGCGACTGAGGCAGGCGCGATCGGCAAAGCCGTGGCAGAGGTCGCACTTATCGGCGCGCCGGGCAGCCGGGGCCGGCTGGAGGGGGATCAGCGGATGGCGGCGGGCGGGATCGATCAGGTTCCGCAGGAGCGCGCCGAGGGGGCTGCGAGCCGGACCCGGGCCGGGCAGCGGGCGCATGCTGATAGCATCGTAGGGACAGGCCGGCACGCATGCCTCGCACCCGGTGCAGCGATCGGTGATCAGGAGCGTCCCGTCGGCGATGCGTTCAAAGGCGTCTTCCGGGCAGGCTTCCACGCATTCGGGGCCGGTGCTGCACTGACGGCAGGCATCGAGCACATCGAGGCGCCCGACAGCGCCGTTGTCAGGCCGTTCCAGGGGCACGCCGTTCAGGTGCAACCGTTGCTGGCCGTGCCGTTCCAGACAAGCCTCTTCACAGAGGCGGCAGCCGGGCGGGCACAGGTCGGGGGTGCGCACAAACAGGTGTGAGCCGCGCAACATACCTCTGGTCACGGCGAGTTGCAACTCGCGGGCGCGGACGGTATCGCTACGCATCAGCGCGCCGTTGCGCAGACGGCGCTCAACCTCGGCGCGCAGTTGGGCCTCGAGGTCGGGGCGCTGCTCGATCAGGCGATGGAAATCGGCGCCGGGGAGCGCCAGCACGTCGGTCGGCGTCAACGCGCGCACATCGGTGTGGTGGGGCCGGCTGGTGAGCAAAGCCATTTCCCCGAAGAAATCGCCCTCGCTCAGGGTGGCAATGGTCTGACCGGCCTGTTCAATCGCTACCTGGCCGGTCTCGATGAGGTAGAGCGAGTCGGCGGGGGAACCCTGGCGCAGGATGAGGCTACCGCGGGCGTAGTGAGCCGGTTGCAGCAACCCCACCAGCGCCAATCGTTCTGTCGGCGACAACTGGCCGAGCAGCGGCACGCGGGCCAGCGTGCACTCCACCAACCGCCGCTGGTAGACCTGGCGCAGGGCCGCGGCGAGCCGGGGGAGAGTGTCGAGCGCGCTGCGCAACTCGCTCAAGGGGAACTGGAGCAACTGGCAGTTGCTCTGGGCCAGGGCGCTCATCTGCCGGAAGTAGTCGCCGAACAGCGGCCCCTCGCCGCAACAATCGCCGCGCCCCAGGATGCCCATGAGCACCTCGCGGCCGTTTTTGTCGCGCAGACGCAACTGCAGGGTGCCGGAGAGCACCAGAAAGAAGAAGAGGCTGTGTTTCTGCTGCCCGAGCACAGTGGCGCCGACCGGGTGGACCCGAAAGGTGCACAGATCGAACAGGCGCGCGAGTTCATTGGCCGGCACCCCGCGCAGGCAATCGAGGGCGCCGAGGAGATGCACGGCCTCTTCGCGTCGCTGCTGTTGAGCGGCGACCTGCGCCCGGGCCCGTTCCGACATGCGCATTGTCATCTGCCTGGCTGACATAGCTCCGGCACGCGCTGAACGGGAGGGCGCGACCCTCCCCGAACCCCGCTTCCTCGATATAATGAACCACGGTGCGGCGCATCCGACGCGCGCTGGAGCAGGAGGGCGCGGCCTTTCGCGAACCCTGCTTCCTCAACCAGGCGCGCAACATCCAGTTGCCGGATGAACTGCCAGGCATCTGCATTCATTGTAGCATACAGGGTTGTTGCAAGGTCGGGGGAGCTACGCTCTAAACCTCAGCCGTCTATGCGGCTGCGCCGCACACCACCGCGATGACCATGGGGTGTCTCTGGGAGGGCCGCCCCATCCCCCGCTGGGGGAGGGAACCGGGCGCCTCCTCTCAGGGAGGGGCGTGGTTCGGCAAGCTCACCACAGGTGGGGAAACCCGGTTTCTCCATGTCCCAACCGCTGGGCGGACTTTGCAGCAGCCCTGTTGTAGCATATGGCTCGGCGGGCGCGCCGGGGCTACCTGGTATAATACGTATGGTAGCATCAGTGTACCGGCGTGACGCTGCGCCCCGGTCTGGGGGAGGGATTGGGAGGGCGAAGCTCTCCCGGGAACTTCTTTGTTTCATCCCGGCAGAGTGCAGCGAGGGCGCACGGGCCACTAACTGCTGGATCCTGCCATGCTGAGTGCAGCCGCCGCCCTGAGCGCAATCGAAGGGGAAGCATCTCGACCGGGACCCTTCGCTTTGCTCAGGGTGGCATGAAGCTTGCCGGACGCGCCATAAGCACGATTCGCGCCCCATTGCGATAACGACTTTGATACCACCTATCTGCATCACCCACCATGGCACTGCGTACCCTCACGATTGATCTGGAGCGCGGGCATGCGCGCCAGCACCTACCTGCCACCGTCGAGCGCGATTACCTGGGGGGCCGTGGCGCGATCGCCTGGCTGCTGTGGAACCATCTCCCCCCCGATACGCCGCCGCTGGCGCCCGAGAATCTGCTGATTTTCGCTGCCGGGCCGCTGGCCGGCCTCGACGCCTTTGCCACCGGCGGCTTCGTTGTGGGCGCCCGTTCACCGCTCACCGGCTCCATCGGGTACGGCTGGGCGGCAGGCCACTGGGGCGCCGCGCTGCGCCGCGCCGGTTGCGATGTGCTGGTGGTGCGCGGGCAGGCTCCCGAGTGGGTTTACCTGTACATTGATGGCGCCAGCGTGCGCCTGCGCTCCGCGGCCCAGTTGATGGGGCTTGATACCGTGGCGACCGAGGCGGCGCTACGCGCCACGCTCGGCGATGATGTGCGGGTGATCTGCCTCGGTCCCGCAGGTGAGAACGGGGTAGCCTACAGCAGCATCGTTGCCGAGGGGCGGTATATGGCCGAACCGGCCGGCGCCGCGATGGTGATGGCGCAGAAGCGCCTCAAGGCGATTGTGGTCCGTCCGGGGGTTGCGCCGCTTCCGGCCCAGGACGAGCAGCGCCTGGCCGCCGCGCTGGAGATCATTCGCCGGCGCGTGGAGCAGAGTTCGCTTGCGGCGGGCATTCGCGCCGCGGGCGATCTGCACCTGCTGGATCGGGCCAGCGCCCTCGGCGCGTTGACGGCGCGTAACGGGCGCGATCACCTGCCTGTGGAGACGCCTCTGGCGCTACCGGGCGAACGGCGCAGTCGCGGGTGTGACGGCTGCCCTGTGCCGTGCTACTTCGACCTGGAAACGCCACAGGGTGTTGCGCCGATGCCTGACCTGGAGATTGTCGCTGGTTTCGGGGGCCGCTGTGGCATCAATGACGTTGCGGCGCTCACGGCGCTTGCCGAGCGCTGCCTGCGCCTCGGCCTCGATCCGGTTGCGACCAGCGCTACGGTGGCCTTTCTTATGGAATGCCAGGCCGAAGGGCTGAGCCAGTCAAACACGCTGCCCTGGGGCGACGCTGCGGCGGTGCTGGAGGCGCTGGAGCGGCTGGTGAGGCCGCAGGAACGGCGCGATTTGCTCTCTCTGGGTGTCGGCGAGATTGCCGAGGTGTTCTGGGGTGGCGCGGCTTTTGCTCCCCAGAGCAAGGGCCTGGCCATGTCGGCCCTCGATCCCCGGGCGCTCACCGGCTTTGCCCTGGCCATGGCGACGGCTCCCATCGGCGGCGACGTGCGCTACAGTATGCCCTACGCCGATCTAATCGATGAGCCGCCGCCCTGGCTGCCCGACGCGCCCCCCAGCCCCACGAGCGCCCAGAACCAGGCGATGCGTCTGATCTGGCACGAGCGCTTCGCCGCCGCTCTCGATGCCGCGGGGGTTTGCCGGCGCCTGGGCCTGCTGGCCTACCAGGTCTCGCCGGGTGAACTGCTGGCGATGATCGGCGCGGCAACGGGTGTGACCCTCTCAGCCGCCGATCTGGCGCGCCTGGGCGAACGGATTGTGACGGTTGAACGGCTCTTTGCGCGACGCTATGCCGATAACGGTGGGCGCGATGAGTTGCCCGCCCGCTGGCGCAAGACGCCTGTGGCCGAGGGGCCTGCCGCAGGGCAACTCCCGCCCCTGGCGGAGTTGCTGGCTGAGTATTACCGCCGCCATGGCTGGAGCGCCGAGGGTGATCCGACTCCGGAACGGCTGGCTGAGCTGGGCATCCGATCGCCATAGCTGCGCCCTCCCAAGCCCTCCCTCAGGGGGGGCGTGGGGAAACCCGGTTTCCTCATATGTTCACCTCAGTCATCCATGCGGCTGCGCCGCACAACGCCAGAATGAAAATAC
>OGCL01001213.1_pt1 | contig 23019 bp, 21 predicted proteins | sample 1570041 | NCBI WGS metagenome assembly OGCL01 (sample SAMN06266162, study PRJEB24511) | hot springs metagenome | isolation source: Hot spring water | place: South Africa: Limpopo | collected 2015-06-22 | reverse complement strand
GGTTAAAATTACTTTAAGGAGTTACTTCAAGATTGTTACTCTGTAGAAAGATCGGTTTCAAGTGGTATAGATCGGAATGTCGATTTCGGCGAACTTATGTACAGAGCTCATAATAATGGCCCTTCGGTCAGAGTTAGGGGCAAGGTTAAGAGGCCAGTTCTGTCTACGGGTAAAGGTTTTGTCCAATGATTTAGAACCTTTACCATAATGTACAGACGAAACCGGCATTCTAACCCTTATCTTAACCAACGACTTATTTTCTAGCTAAGAAAATGTCATTAAACATCAGCCAACCATGCACGCTTCGCCTTAAAGAAATGGGTTTAGACCACCTCTTAAAAGACACCACATTCATTTTTAAAAAAAGGTTCTGTTGGTCTTGTATTTGAGAAGGTTGGGCAGATTAAATCAGGAATTCTGCGATGTTAATGCTGTATTCGTTTGGGTCAAGGGTCTTCACAATATCCCACTTATATTGACCAGTGGCTTCCTCTTTCTCGGTAAGGTCCAATAATTTTCCCTTCCGGTATTGCCCTTCTTTATAAAAGAGGAGGTTTACTTTTGGCCGATCAATCAATTCTGCCTCCTCTTGGATCTGAACGACAATTCCCATCTCATTGGTGTTGAGTAGAACGAGGGTCCCTAATGGAAAGATACCAATCATGTTGACAAAGATTTTAACCAAGACGGGATCAAACTCTTTTCCGCTCCGTTCTATCATCAGTCCCAGAATCTTCTCCGACACATAAGGAAAGCGGTTATAAACCCTCGGCCTTCCCAAGGCATCATAAAAGTCTGCAAGAGTAATGATTCTTCCAAAAAGACTGACCTTTTTCTTACGCATCAATCTGGGGTATCCGCTTAAATCATATCGGAGGTGGTGCTCAAAGGCCCCGCTAATCATCCGGGTAGAGAGTTCGCCCCACTCCTTCATCCGCATCACCATCTCCGTTCCTATCACGGGATGGGCTCGAATGATCTCCCATTCCTCTTCATTCAGTTTCCCTGTCTTGTTGAGAACTTCCTTTGGGATGGCCGTCTTTCCAATGTCATGAAAGAGGCCTGCCATACCTAAATGAGAGAGATGTTTTTTTGGAATCCCGATCCTCTGGCCGATGGCAATGGCATAGATGGCCACGTTGACCGAATGGTTGAAAGTATACTCATCGTAATTTTTGATATTGGCCAGTCCGAGCAAAGTAGTATCATCTTGCATAATGACGTTAACAGCATTCTGCATCAACCGCTTTGCCTTGCGGATGTTGACCACTTTCTGGTTCTTGACACTGTCCATCACCTCTTTGACCAGATTGATCGACTTAAAGTAGACCTCCTTGGAATGACGCCTTTGGTTCTCAGAATCCACATAAATCTCCTCATCTTTGAAAAACTCAAGCTTCCCTACGTGAAGATGAGGAACCCCTCTATACTCCAGCTGTTTGGTCACATAGAGGTAATTGCTTTCATTATTCTCCTCCAACCCGGAGAGGAGGAAGACAAGGTCCTTCAGATGGTCTTTACTGATTTCTTCTGAAAATTCGATCTCTCCGATCCATCTTTTTTTCATTTCAGCTAAAAAGCCTTTAAAAATTGGGTAGTTGTCCGCTCGAACCTGAATTTTTGAATTGTTAAAAAAACTATTGTCACGAACAATTTTAAAAAAGAGATGGCCTTCCGATTTTATAGCGCTGCTGATCGTTTGAAGACATTCCTGGGCATATTGATCCATGACGCTGTTATTCCGGTCATATATGGTCGCTCCTTTGAGAAGGCGATAAAACCGGATAACGAAATCGGTACCCAATTTCGAGGGCAGATCATCCTGTTGGGTGAGCAATTTTTCTGCCATCAGATCGGAGGCTCCCTGGATGGAATTGTTCTCAGCAAAGCCTGCTGACAGACGTTTCGAATGGTCTCATCTTTTGAATTTATTCCTTTTTCGAGAATTCCTTTAGCCTCAGGGGTTCCAATCATGGCCAACGCATTGGCCACCCCTGCTCGGGTTTCATCCTTTATGCCCAATCCGAAAAACCCCTTCTTCTCCAGTAGCTGCTGAAGCACTGGTAAGGCTTCATTCGATCCCACCATCCCAACCGCATCGAGAAAGGCTTTCATCTCGGCGGGTTCCTTCTTCTGAAAATCTTTTGACTGGATCACTTCGAGAAGGGCCGCCAGACCGACATTTTTCCCGATTCGTCCAAGGTTGATGGCCGACATGGCTCGAATCCGTGAATCTTTATCCATCAGGGCTTTAATCAATAAAGAGACGGCCTTGCCCCCCCCCACCAATCCCATCGCCTGAACCGCTTCCCGCCTCACCCGGAGGTCTTCGTGGTTGAAGGCCTTTTGGATATAAGGAATTGCCTTCTCTTTTCCAATCCGGCCCAGGATGTAAATGATATTGCGAACGAGATACCATCGCCGGTCATCAATAAATGGGGTAAAGAGCTCAATGGCGTTCTTTCCAATCTCTGATAAAGCATCACAGATGACCCTCCTGGATTTCGAGTTCTTAAGCTCTCCCAATAATTTGATGAGGGGTTTGGTCGAGTTCTGTTGCAGGAGGATAAGATATTCGTTAACATCCTCCAGTCGGACCCCCCCTTCCTTTTCAAGAATCTTCCCAATCCTCTCGATCCTCACCTCATCTCCGGCACTTTCGATCAATTTATGAATGGCCTCGATCTGCCAGTCCTTAAGTTCATAAGTCTTCATCATAATATAGAGACGCTTCATCAGATCGCTTGCTTTCTGGAATTCGCCGAGGGTGAGAAGTCCGTCCAGCATCTTCAGGAGAAGGGTTATGGCATCCTGGTAGGGTCCTTTCTCCTGTTCAATCCCTAAAAGCTCCAACAGGATATCAATAGCATTGAAAACAAAAGTGGGTTCAATTTCAGTCTCCACCTCTGTTTTTAAGCGATCCAACTCTTCAGGGGTGAGAAAATAAACGCGCTTATCACGAATGGGGGTCTCCCTATCGGTCTGGTGAATAAGTTTTTCCAGATCGGGTTCCTCTTCATCTCCAACGTCCACCTGGACATTGTAGGCCAAGGGTTTAAAGATCAGATTACTTCTGAGTTGATCTACATTCTCTGGAATAAGAATGGGGTTATCCTCAAGGAAATCGTCTGTTGCAAGGTAACTGATGTGTGTAAAATCCCTTTCCCATAACAGGGTAACAAGGTCGTCTTCTAATTGGTTGATATGGTCTCCGCCTCGGATAACCTCCATCATTCCCTGGATTTCCCATTCCTCCAACCCTTTCGAAAACCGGAGCTCTCTTAATCCATCTTTATAGAGGAGAAAAGCAAGGCTTGATTTCGTATCCCTGTTTTCATAGAGGATCCTGTCTTTAAATGACAGCGTGAATTCACTAATCTGAAGGATGAAGGAGGGATATTTATTTAAGAAATATTGAAATTTCTTGAAGAGTTGATCGCGGAATCCCTTGATGGTCGGATTGTCTGGGGGATAAAATCGGATGGCTTTAAAGGTCTTGAGAAAAAAACCGGTGAGATCCCTTGCAAGCAGGAGTTCTTCATCTGTCTCCACTCCCTCCACCAGGATCGTTTCGTCCGTTAAGTCGAGTGTTTTCTTATCGGGAGAAAGCTCTTCTGGCACAGATATCCCCTCTCCAACATGATAATATTTATTTATTGGTTTTATTGCCAATTGTCAATACTTTTTTGACGAGATGTCCAAAAAACCAGCCCCCTGATTAACCCGATTCGTATTCCTTAAATTCCTCTTGGAGCGTCTCTTAAAATTTTTTAGAAACCTTAGGACCCTCATTTAAAATTGATTTCGAAAGATTCCAGATCTTTCTAAAATCCCGCTGTACCAGGGCCTCTTGATCCGTTAGTAAAGAAGTGATATGGATGAAGTATGGATTCCCTTCAACCCGATAGAAAAAAAGGGGTTCTCTATATCGTGTCAACCCCCATAGGAAATCTCGAGGACATCACCTTGAGGGCACTTCGGATCTTGAAGGAGGTGGATTGGATTGCTGCCGAGGACACCCGTCGGACCCTTCTTCTTCTCAGACATTATGCCATCCAGAAATCCCTCACCAGCTACTTTGAGGGAAACGAAGGGAAAAAGAAAGACTACATCCTCTCGAGATTGAAACAGGGAGAACGGGTAGCTCTGGTCTCTGATGCAGGCACGCCTGGTATCTCTGACCCGGGATACCGCCTCATCCGTTTGGCCATTGAAAATCAAATTCCCGTCATCCCGATCCCAGGTCCATCTGCAGTCATAACCGCTCTTAGCATCTCGGGTCTCCCCTCCGACGCCTTTCTATTTAAAGGTTTTCTTCCGCATAAGCCAAAGAAGCGAAGAGACCTGCTGAAACAATTAGAGGAAGTAAAAGAGACCCTCATCTTTTATGAATCTCCCCATCGCCTATCTGAAACCCTGAAAGATATTTTTGAAGTTCTTGGAGATCGGCAGATCGTCCTCACTCGGGAACTGACGAAGATGTACGAAGAAGTGCTAAGAGGAAAGGTGAGCGAGGTCAGGAATCAGATGGATGAAAAGAAATTAAAAGGAGAGATCACCTTGCTTCTTTCCGGAAACACCCGGGAAAGAATGAGGAAAATGGGGAGAGAAGGAGAGTAGAAGATAAGGAATTAATGCCAGAACGGACGGGTGAAGATGACCAGAACCGTAAAAATCTCCAGACGGCCCACCATCATCAAAAATGAGAGGATCCATTTGGCCAAGGCTGGGAGATGGGCGTAATTCTCCACAGGACCCACCCCACCGATCCCCGGCCCTACATTGCCGAGCGTGGCAGCGACCGCACCAATCGAGGTGTCAATGTTCAGACCCAGGGCGGTCATGGCCATCACCCCCAAGAAGAAGAAGAGGATATACATGGCGATAAATCCAATGACATTCAAGACCAACCCCTCTGGAACAGTCCTCTCTCCCATCCGAACCGGATAGATCCCATGGGGGTGAAACAATTTCTTTAATTCCGAGCTCATGAATTTAAAGGCGATCAGCATTCTCACATTCTTTATGCCTCCGCCGGTCGAACTGGTGCATCCTCCAAAGAACATCAGGGCTAAAAGAATGATCTGAGTCACAAAGGGCCAGTGTTCATAGTCATGAGTGATGAAACCCGTGGTGGTGATGATTGAAACGGTCTGAAAGAGCGTGCTCCTAAAAAATTCTTCTGAAAAGGCCTCCCCTCTCAAGAACCGCGAGGCCATGATGCTGATGATGGCGATGGCATTGAGGAGAAGGAAGAAACGGAATTCCGGGTTGGAAAAATAGTGCTGAGGCTTTCCTCGAAGAGCCCAGTAGTGGAGAGAAAAATTGATCCCTGCAATGAACATAAACAGGATGACCACATAGTGAATATAAGGGGAGGGATAGGCCGCAATGCTCGCATTGGTAGGAGTAAACCCGCCTGTGGCCAATGTCCCAAAGGTCACACAGACCGAATCGAAGAAGGGAAGTCCACCCAGCATGAGGAGAATGATCTCACTTAGGGTAAAGAAGAGATAGACGATCCAGAGAATCTTGGCCGTCTCACTGATACGGGGAGAAATCCTATCCTTGATCGGACCCGGAACCTCAGCTTTAAAGAGCTGGACTCCCCCGACTCCCAAGAATGGAAGAACAGCAACGGCCAGAGCAATAACCCCCATCCCGCCCAGCCATTGCGTCATGTTCCGCCATAAGAGCAGACTCTTTGGAAGGGCCTCAATGTCAGTCAGGATCGTAGCACCGGTTGTTGTAAAGCCCGACATGGTTTCAAAAAAGGCATCGGTCAGACCTGGAATATAACCGGAGATTAAAAAAGGGAGAGAACCGAAGAGAGAAAAAGTGACCCAGCATAAGGTAACGGTCAGAAAGGCCTCCCGGATCTGGAGCTCAGCCGGCTTTTTGATGAGGCGCCGAAGAATCAGACCGAGCAGACTCATTCCAATCATCTGAGCAATGTAGATAAAATGGAGTTCATCTCTAAAATAGAGTGAGAAGCCCAGCGGAAAAGCGAAAAATCCGCTGAGTAGAAGCCAGAGGCTCGATAGGGTGTAGAGGATATTAGAAAACTTCAACTTCCCTTTGTCTTCCCCTTGGTTTGGTTTGGCATCCTAAATTCTTTACGAAAATCTCTTCTCTATGGCTGAAATGGCTTTGGGAAGAGCAAAGATGATCACTTTATCTCCTGATTCCAGAACGCTCTTGCCATATGGGATAAAGACCTCGCCTTTTCGAACAACGGCCGCCACCAGGGAACCCTTAGGCAGCCCTAAATCTTTCAACGGCTTGCCAATGATCCGGCTCGTTCTACCGATTTCAAACTCAATGGCTTCTGCATCAATGCCATGAAAGGTTGCGGCAGAGAGAATCGTCCCCCTTCGGATAAAACGAAGGATGGCGCTGGCTGTCGTGAGCCGGACATTGACCGTTGAATCAATCCCGATCACGGGGAGCAATGGTAGATAGGTCGGTTTGTTGACCAGGACGATCGTTTTATGGATGCCAAGGTGCTTGGCCAACAGACAGGAGAGGATATTGTTTTCGTCATCGGAGGTCGTCGCAATAAAAGCATCCATATTGAGAAGTCCCTCCCGAGCCAGCGTATCAATCTCTGTCCCGTCGGCCTGAAAGACAGCGGTCCGTTTGAGCCGGGAAGCAATCTTAACCGACTTTTCCCGATTCGATTCGATCAGGGTCACCTCAATCTGTTTCTCCAATTTTTCAGCCAGGCCCCGGCCAATCTTTCCACCTCCCAGGATCATGATTCGTTCGAGTTTTTGATCCGTTTTACCCGCAAGGGAAAGGACATGTGAAAGGCTTTCCCTTTTAGCGATGACGAAGATTTGGTCGTTTTTGCTGAAATAGTCTTCTCCGGTCGGAATGATCGTCCTTTCCCCTTTTAGCATGGCCACCACACGAATATTTCTCCTCTCCTCCTCGCTTCCAACCTCCTTGAGAGGTTTGTTTAAATTGGGACAACGGTCATCTAATTTCAGACCCACCACAACAATTTTGCCATCTTCAAACTCGATCACTTCTGAGGCAGAAGCCCGCATGAGGAGTCGGGTGATCTCCTCAATCACTTCCTCCTCGGGATGAATGAAAAGGTCTACCCCGAGGTCCTTCGGCTGAAGAATGGAGGTCTTCTCGTAATAATCCGGATTTCTCACCCGGGCGATCTTCTTCTTCACCCCCATTTTAGAGGCAATCATACAGGCAATGAGGTTGATCTCATCCACCCCTGAGGCTGCGATGAGCATATCCGCTGATTCTAAACCTGCCTCTTTCAGGACATGCTGGCTTGACGCATTCCCCTCGATCACAGAGACATCAAGCGCCTCTTGGGCATGGGTACATTTCTCCGAGTCGTTATCTATGATCACCAGATCATGTCTCTCAAGGGAAAGCCTTTGGGCAAGAAAGAACCCTACCTCTCCGGCTCCAATGATGACAATTTTCATATAAACTTCCTATTTAATCCTCTGGATATCCTCTTCCTTTCCGATCACAACCAGGATATCGCTATCCTTAATGACGAAATCGGCACGTGGGACCATCCGGATGCGATCGGGCAGCACCTCCCGGACAGCGATCACCTCTACATGAAATTTACTTCTCAGATGAAGCTCTCCAATAGTCTTCCCCATAAAACTGGAGGGGGGAGCCAGTTCGCAGATGGTATATTCTCCGGAGAGGGGAATATAATCGAGCACATTGGGTGTGATGAGGCTTCGAGCAATCTTGCCCGCCATCTCTTTTTCTGGGATGATCACCTCCGTAGCCCCCACCTTTTCCAGAACATGTTTATGATCTTCATCCGGAGCCTTCACAATGATCCGCTTCACCTTCATCTCTCGTAGATGAAGGGTCAAAAGAGTCGCCGCAGCGAGATCCTCTCCAAAAGATACAATGACAACATCATCCTCTTGCAAACCGATGGATTCCATCACCTCTTTATCTGTTCCATCGGCCAAAATCGCCTGGGTGGAAAAATCTTTGATCTTCTGAACCACTTCCCTATCCTTATCAATGGCAATCACTTCTAAGCCATTCTCATAGAGGTCTCTGGCAATATTGAAACCAAAAATCCCTAATCCGATCACCACCACTCGCTTCATGCCAACTCTCCTTCTCCACTCAAAATCGTTCCTTCTTCCACCTTCCCTCTTCCCTCGTCTCTCCTCCCTTATCCCACCATGACTCCCTCCTCGGCATAGGTGAATCTCTTTTTCCCTGTAGTTCTCGAAAAGGAATAGGCAAGGGTCAGAGGACCCACTCTTCCAGCAAACATCATGATTATTACCGCCAGCTTCTGTATGTCATTGAGCCTGGGGGTCACTCCCATGGATAATCCCACCGTGCCAAATGCCGAAACCGTTTCAAAAAGGTACTCCACAAAATAATGGCGGCTCTTTAGCGGTGAAAGTTCCCCGCCCCCTGTGAGCAGAAGCACGGAGGTGACGATCGAAATCGAAAATGCCGAGGCAAAGATGATGGACATGGTTCGGCTGACAGTCTCTTTCGGAATCGTCCTGTGATAGAGGTTGATCTCCTCTCTTCCCTTCAATCTGTTCCAGATCATGAGAAGAAGCAGGGCTGTGCTCGTCGTCTTGATCCCACCGCCCGTCGAGCCAGGAGAAGCTCCGATGAACATCAGTACAATCAGAAGCAGGAGGGTCGCATTGGTCAGAAGTCCGATATCCACGGTATTGAATCCGCAGGTTCTCGAGGTCAACGACTGAAAAAAAGAAACCAAAATCTGATGCTGAAGCGGCAGGTCCTTCAGGAGGTGGTTTTGCTCAAAGAAAAAGAAGAAGAAGGCACCTGCAAGGATGAGGATCCCTGTGGTCCAAAGAACCATCCGGCTATGGACCGAGAGTTTCTTCTGGTTACCTCTCCATATTGAGAAGACTTCGTATTGGACCACGAAACCAATCCCACCGATGGTTAACAGTCCCATGACTGTAAGGTTCACCCAGAGGTCCCCCTGATACTGGATCAGACTATCCGAAAAGAGCGAAAACCCACAATTGTTAAAAGCAGAAATCGCATGATAGAGGGCCTGATAAAAGGCAGTTCCTATTGGAAAATCCTTCGTGAACCGAAGGAACAAAAGGAGAGTCCCGACCGTTTCAAAGAAGAAGGTAAAGGCAAGGATCGCTTTCAGAATCACCCAAAAGTCTCGTCTCCGAGTATGAAGAAAGGTTGACTGGACAATTTCCCTTCCTTTAAAGGAGATCCCCCTGCCCATCAGGACAAAGAAGGTAGTTGAAAAGGTGATGATCCCCAGCCCTCCAATTTGAAAGAGCAAAACGGTGATGATCTGCCCCCACAGGGACAGGTCTTTACCGGTATTCACCACCACCAGGCCGGTCACACAGACAGCGGAAGCAGAGGTGAAGAGGGCATCAATGAATCGGAGATGCTCTGTTGAGGTCGAAAAAGGAAGAGAGAGGAAAAAAGCGCCGACAAGAATTACGCCTGCAAAACTGAGCAGGAGAATCCTTGGAGGAGAGAGTCGCTGTGAAATATGGGTCTCAACCCTGTTTAGGATCTTCATAAAAGTCCGGATTCCATTCTGATTCACGGAATAAACTAAACTTTACTCAAAGCCTGACCATCTGTCAATAAGAAGTCAAGATTCTCTTGGAATCCTCATTGAAACCTTCAATTTTTCTTAATTCAGATCCATTTTATTCGTTCACGGAACCAAGCGGGAAAAACCTGCCGTTTTACCGAAACGCCCAAACGGAACAAATAGCCTAAATCTAAAAGTCAAATCTCCTGCGGATAGAACTTAGAGTCTTCCTGATTCGGAACCGAGGCAACCCCTACTCTTTTGGCACCCTTGGGAGCGGATTCGGAACAAACTCCCCCTGGGATTGACTTCAGGACTTCCATTGATTAATATTCATCCGATTGAACTTTTTGGATGTCGGACTTTCCATGGTGTTCTTATCCACTTTCATCATTCTGTTTGGTTTTTGGATCTTTCTTTCAGGCCTATTGGATCTTTTTCATCTTTCGCTCGGGGTCATTGCCTGTGGCCTGGTCTCCTGGGTTTCGAGAGATCTCCTCTTCTCCCAGCAGAGGGTAACGAAAAAGCACTTCATTCAGATCTTACGCTTTGTTAGATATCTGTTCTGGCTCCTTTTTCAGATCCTTCTCTCAAACTTTCATATGGCCTACATTGTGCTTCATCCCAAGATGTATTCTTTGATTGATCCCCATATCCTTCGGTTTCGTGTCCGATTAAAATCAGAGCTTTCCCTAACCACCTTTGCCAATTCCATTACCTTAACACCGGGCACCATCACCATCCTTATTTTCAGGAATGACTTCTATGTCCACTCCATCAGCCAGAAGGTATCAGATGAACTCTTGACCGGAGAGATGGAACAGAGGGTGGCCCATATCTACGAGGAGGAGTAAAGTTGGAACAGTTCTTTCTTTACCTCAGTCTCACTCTTGGATTGCTTGTCTTCCTGTGCCTCTATCGCGTTGTCTTTGGCCCAGGTATCTTCAACCGACTCATCGGGGTAAGCGTGATCGGGACAAAAACCCTGACCCTTCTTGTTCTCATCGGGTTTATCTACAAACGGATTGACATGTTTGTGGATATTTCCTTGGTCTACGCCCTGCTCAATTTTATTGTCACGATCGCCGCTTCTAAATACTTTCTGAGAAAAGGGGCAAGATGATGGACATCGTATCCATTCTCCTGATATTGGCCGGGACCTTTTTCTATTTCACTGGAACGGTCGGCCTTCTCCGTCTTCCGGATTTTTACTCTCGGATGCATGCCACCGGAAAGAGCGATACCCTCGGGACTCTCCTCTCGCTTCTTGGGCTTGGGCTCTATGCCGGCTGGTCTTTTACCAGCGTCAAGATCTTGTTCATCGTTTTTTTCGTCTCTCTTACCAGCCCCACGGCCACCCATGCCCTACTGCGGGCTGCCTATGACTCGAAAATCCCGCCCTGGACTAAAAACGGTAAAGTCCTCAGGGAAAGAGAGGTAAAGAAAAAATAAGATGCTCTGGCAGATTGACCTTATTCTGTTGGCCTTCGTCTTCATCTGTGCCATCGCTTCAATCACGGTGAAGGATCTTCTGAGTTCAGCCATCATCTTCGGCGCCTACAGTTTCTTCATGTGCCTCCTCTGGACGCAGATGGGAGCCGTGGATGTGGCTTTTACCGAAGCTTCTGTCGGAGCCGGAGTGAGCACCCTCTTGTTCATTGCTGCAATTTTTAAGACAACCAGAAGGAGCAAAGATTGAAGCTGATTGCCTTGATTGCTACCATCCTGACTGGCAGTCTTCTTATCTACGGGACAGTAGATATGCCGGACTGGGGTGATCCTGAATCGCCACCCAGCCGTCATGTCTCTCCGAGATATATCGAAAAGACCGTAGAGGAGACAGCTACACCCAATATGGTCACCTCCGTTCTTGCGGATTACAGAGGTTACGACACCCTTGGTGAAACCACGGTTATCTTTACTGCCGGAGTCGCTTGTATTTTCCTGATCAGGAGGTTTGGAAGGTGACCTCTCATTTTGATGATCTCATCATTCGGACGGTTTGTAGATTGCTCATCCCTTTCATTCAGCTCTTTGGACTCTACGTCATTGCACATGGCCACAGCAGTCCGGGCGGAGGATTTCAGGGAGGAGTGATCCTGGGGGCAAGTTTCATTTTGCTCAGCATTTCTCACGGTGTAGAAGAGATGAAAAAGCGGATGAAAATCAAAACCATTCTTCTCTTCTCCAGTCTTGGGGTCATCATCTATGCAGGGATTGGATTCGTTTCCCTCTTTTTGGGAGGGAAGTATCTCGATTATGGAATCCTCCATCTCCTTCTGCCAGTTGATCCCGTGGCTGCACGCTCATTGGGAATTCTGGGGGTTGAGGTGGGGGTGGGCATAACCGTCATGGCCGTGATGGTCTCGATCTACCTTAATCTTGCCTTAGAGGAAAGAGAAAAGCCAAAACCGTAACCATATGGAATTCATCATCGGTAAATATAACTATTGTCTTTACATCTGCCTCATGATGATCGGCTTCTATGCAATGATCGGCAAAAGGAATCTGGTCAAAAAATTGATCGGGATGAATATCTTTCAGACCTCCATCATTCTCTACTTCATCTCCATCGGCTCGAAAAAGGGGGCAACCATTCCCATTGTGGAACACGGCCAACAGGTTTTCCAGGTCAGCCAATATATCAATCCCCTGCCCCATGTGCTGATGCTCACAGCCATCGTCGTCATGGTCTCCACCTTTGGTGTTGCCTTAGCCCTTCTGTTGTTAATCCACCGGAGATACAAAACACTCGAGGAGGATGAAATTCTAAAATTACGAAGATGATCCCTTCTCCCTTTCCCATCCTGATCATTGTGGTTCCCTTAATAACAGCTTTTCTGATCATCATGGTCGGCTGGTTCAAAAAAAGCCTGTGCTATCCACTGATGATATTCTGCCTTTCTCTTTCCGCTGTCTCCTCTCTGGCAATCCTCATCCATGTCCTTTCTCACGGGACGATCCATTACCGTCTCGGAGGATGGGCTCCCCCATGGGGAATTGAATATGTGATTGACCATCTTAATGGCTTTGTGGCCCTCATTGTTTCAGTCATCAGCCTTTTTATCGGAATTTCTTCAAAAAGATTGGTGGAGAAAGAATTTCCTGAAAAGGCCCCCTTCTTTTACTGTCTCTTTATCTTGCAAGTGACCGGGCTGTTAGGCATAGTGGTCACTGGCGATCTCTTCAATCTTTATGTCTTTTTGGAGATCGCCTCCATCGCAGGTTATGCTCTCATTGCCATGGGTGAGGATGGTGCCCCTTTTGCCAGTTTCAATTACATGATCTATGGAACAATCGGTGCCTGCTTCTATCTGCTCGGCGTAGGTTATCTTTATATAGTCACTGGTTCTCTTAATATGGCTGATCTCTCAAATCTCATTCCTGACCTCATTTCATCCAAAGTCGTGCTCATTGCCTTTGCCTTCTTCATGGTCGGAATCGCCATCAAGATGGCTCTCTTCCCACTCCACGTCTGGCTTCCAGATGCCTACACCTACGCCCCTTCGGTGGTGACCTCCCTCGTGGCTCCATTGACCACAAAAGTTGGGGGCTATGTTCTGATCAGGCTTCTGCTCAACGTCTTTCCTTCAGGATTCTTCATTGAAACGATACCGGCCTCTCTGATGCTCCGCTGGGTCTCTGGAATGGCTGTCATCTTCGGATGCATCCTCGCCCTTGCCCAGAGCGATCTCAAACGGATGTTGGTCTATGTCCTGATTGCAGAGATCGGTTACATTGGTCTGGGCGTCGGTTTTGGCAACCGAAATGGTTTGACTGGTGCCATCCTCCATATTTTGAACGATGGACTGATGATGGCCTGCCTCTTCTTAGTCATGAGCGCCATCACGTTCAAGGGATGGTCCCGAAAGATACACCAATTTAAAGGCCTTCACAGAAAAATGCCTCTGACCATGGCCGCCCTTGTGATTTCTGCCCTTTCGGTTGTTGGCATTCCACCCACCTGTGGCTTTTTCAGCAAGTGGTATCTCATCCTCGGAGCCATTGATTCAAAACAGTGGCTCTCTGTCGTTATTCTCTTGGCTAGCAGTCTGTTTAATGCCATTCTTTTCTTCAGGGTCATTGAACAGGCCTATTTCGAATCCCATGGGGATGAACACGATGTGGATCAGAAGGGCACAGAGAGGGATGAGGCTCCACTTACGATTCTGATACCGCTCTTCATCCTGACCGCGGGGATTCTCTTGGTTGGATTGCTGAGCGGAAAAATCATCTCCGGAATCATCCAATTTGCCATCCCAAACGGGTTTTAGAGGTTAACTTTGGATACGATTTATTCCATACGTCCTTTTCTCGCTGTGTCCGTTTCGGGGATAGCAGCCCTGCTCATCCTCTTCACCGGAGAGCGGAGAAGGAATCTCCGGGAGTTCTGGACGTTTTTGGCCTCGTTCATCAAACTGGCAATCGTTGCCTCCATGATCCCTGCCATCCTTCAGGGTAAGGTGATCGAGTGGACCTTAGTAGAACTCTTTCCTGGCGTCTCCTTCCAGTTCAGGGTTGACGGTTTCGGACTCTTCTTTGCCCTCCTCGCCTCCTGCCTCTGGATGGCAACATCCGTTTACTCTGTGGGATATATGAGGGGGCTGCAGTCCCATGCACAGACCCGGTTTTTCTTCTGCTTTGCCCTTGCCCTTCACGGAGCATTGGGTATTGCTTTGTCTGGAAACCTCATTACGCTCTTAATCTTCTATGAGATATTGACGGTTTCGACCTTTCCGCTGGTCGCCCACAAAGAGACGGGGGAGGCAATATCCGGAGGGAGAAAATATCTTGCCTATCTTCTCACTGGAGCCGCTCTGATTATCTTTTCCGTGGGGGTCACTTATTCTCTCACCGGCATGCTCGACTTTAAACCAGGTGGTTTTCTTAAGGGCTCTGGGTCGGAAAACCTGCTTCGTTTCCTCTTCACCACCTTCATCCTCGGATTTGGAACGAAAGCCGCCCTTATGCCCATCCACGAATGGCTGCCCTCAGCCATGGTCGCTCCTACTCCGGTCTCTGCCCTGCTTCATGCCGTAGCCGTGGTCAAGGCAGGCGTCTTTTGCGTCCTACGGGTCATTCTCTTCGTCTTTGGTCCCAATCTTCTCTCTCAATTGAACCTTTGGATCATCCTGGCCTACTTTGCCTCCTTCACCATCCTCATTTCAGGAATGCTTGCCCTGGCCCAAGATAACCTAAAGCGACGGCTTGCCTTCTCAACGATCAATAACCTCGCCATCATCATCCTCGGTGCCTCACTGCTCACTCCAAGTGGGATCATTGCCGGGATCTTCCATATGGCTGCCCATGGTTTCATGAAGATCACCCTCTTCTTTGCCGCTGGTGCCATCTATGTTAAAACCCATAAAGAAAATATCAGCGAACTCGATGGCATTGGAAAGTCCATGCCCATGACCATGGTCTCTTTTGCCGTAGCCTCCCTCGGTATCTCCGGTATTCCCCCAATGGTTGGATTTATCTCAAAATGGTATCTCTGTCTTGGGGCGCTGGAGGCAAAAGAGATGATCTTTCTCGTCGTCCTGCTGGCAAGCGCTCTTCTGGATATTGCCTATTTTGCCCCTATCATCTATCAGGCTTTTTTCAAACCATCTGAGCCAACCCGCTCTGCTGTAGATGACGCATCGCCCTGGATGCTCATTCCGATTGGGACATGTGCTCTGTTTTCCATTTACCTTGGAATCAGCCCGAATGGATTGGTCCATTTCTTCGAAATCGCAACGTTGATTGCCAAAAGTGTTCTGGGATTGAATTGATATGACGAACACAACTAACACCTTTCGAAAAATATTCATCGCCCTGGCTTTTTTCGCCATTTTGCCAGGGTTCTTTATTAGACATGATCAAGCCCCTTTTTGGTGGCACCGCATTCCCTCGCTCGATGTGATTATTGGAGGAGCGGGAGCCCTGCTTCTGATGATCGTGATCAAAGGGGTGGCATCTTTTGCCTCGAAGAAGGAGGACTTCTATGATTAAGACCGTTCCTCCTGCCCTGATCTTCATCCTCGGAGCTCTTCTCATTCCGTTCTTTAAAGGAAGATGGAAACAGGCCTACTTGCTTTCTCTTACCCTCTTGGGTCTCATCAATCTTTTCCTCCTCGATATGGGAATCCATTGGATGACCCGATTCTTAAATTACTCTCTCATTCTTCTCAAAGTGGACCGCCTCAGCCTGGCCGTGGGAACCATCTTCATCGTCATCGGGTTCTTTGCCATCCTCTACTCTCTTCACGTCAAAGAGAATGGGCAGCATATGGCGGCTCTGATCTATATGGGGAGTTCCCTCGGCGTCGTCTTTTCAGGCGATTATTTCAGCCTCTTCTTCTTCTGGGAGATCATGGCCGTGGCCTCCACCTTTCTCATCTGGTATCAGAGAGAAAAGAGGTCGCTCGAAGCGGGATTCCGATACCTTTTGATGCATATCCTCGGAGGTTGTGCCTTGCTGACCGGGATCATCCTTCAGGTCGCCTCTTCAGGGAGTATTGTCGTCCAGCCACTGACCGGAACTCTTGCCTCCATGCTCATCCTCATTGGCTTCGGTTTAAATGCGGCCTTTCTTCTTCTCCATACCTGGCTACCGGATGCATACCCTGAAGGCACAATAACAGGAAGCGTCTTTCTCTCAATCTTCACGACCAAGACCGGCGTTTATGCTTTGGCAAGGTGTTTTTCCGGGAATGAATTCGTTGCCTATATGGGCGGAGCCATGGCTTTATTTGGAGTCATCTATGCACTGCTTCAAAATGATGTTCGAAGGCTGATCTCCTATCATATCATCAGCCAGGTGGGATATATGCTCACTGGAATCGGATTGGGGACGATGTTGAGCGTCAATGCCGGGATCGCCCATCTCATCAACAATCTCCTTTACAAAACCCTTCTCTTCATGTGCATGGGCGCGGTCATCTATAGGACTGGCAAAAGAAAATTGACAGAGCTGGGCGGTCTCGCCCTGAAGATGCCCCTGACTTGCCTTGCCTGTGTGGTCGCCTCGTTTTCGATTTCTGGCGCTCCGGGGTTCAATGGTTTCATCAGTAAAGGAATGCTCCTCTCTTCGATGATAGCCGCGCATCAGGCAATTCTCGAATGGATGCTGAGGCTTGCCTCTGTGGGAACCTTCCTCTCCTTCACCAAACTCTGTTTCTTCACCTTCTTCGAAAAAAACGGTTCGTTGGAAGTAAAAGATCCCCCTCTTCATATGTGCCTGGCCATGGCTTCGGTTGCCTTCCTCTGTCTCCTGATTGGATTTTTTCCAGGTATCCTCTTTTCGATCCTCCCCCATGTCCCTGTGGAATATCCTGCCTTCACGCTCGAACATATCCTCGAAGTCCTGCAACTCTTCCTCTGGGCGGGTCTCATCTTCATTCTGTTCAAACCAGGCTTCTCTCCCCATTCCTGGCTCGTTCTGGATTTCGATTATTTTTACAGGAAAGGCGTTCAGGGGTTGGGATGGCTCATCCAGGGACCTTTGAACAACCTCCGGCTCCAAATTCAGGCTCAATCATCTAAAGGGGTGAACGCTCTGGTTCGCCTCAGCCGGAATCCATTCCGATTCTTAGATATTTTACGCGGAAAAAAAGAAATCCCTTACAATGAGAACCTTTATAGAAAACCGATGGGTCTGGGCGTACTTCTGGCCATACTCTTTCTTTTCTTCTATGGTTTGATCTATCTGATGAGCTCCTGAGAAACAATAGGTAACAATGAGCATATCGACCCAGACTCTTAGTCTTTAGTCTTATCATCGAATAGTCAAAATGACCATACGACAGTAAATTTAAAAGATATCCGCCGAAAAAATATAGATCTCCGTATCTTTCTCCTTCCAGACATTCGATGGAAGACCGGCTTTCTGGCAGGTATGTTCGAGAAAGGTCTTGCGATCCCACCCATACTCTGTGGCCACCTGCGGAAGGAGAAGGCCAGAATACCAACCCTTTCTGATATAGATCCCGTGTTTTCCGACCTCAATCTCGTTAACATCCGTAATCCTCTTGAGCGGGGTGAGAACTGAGATCTCAATGTCGAGTTCGCCCAATTCTCTTTCGGTCACCGGGGAAAAACGCGGGTCTCGAAAAGCGGCTGCTTCGGCCATCTCCTCGATCGTTTTATGGAGAGGGCCTCTTCCTTCGATATATCCGATGCACCCTCTCAATTGTCCCCTCTTGTGAAGCGAAACAAAGGCCCCCCGATTTTCTTTCAAAACAGGAGAATCAATCTTAAACTCAGGGATAGGCTTCCCTTTGGCCCTGTTCTCTATTACGGCTTTGGCAATCTGATGAAGGGTTTTCTTCTCGCTCTCGCTCAACCCAAGATCAACACCGACCTTTTTCTGTTCCTTCATCTTCTCCTGCCCTCCTGCCGCTTTGTAAAAAGCAGCGGCCGCATAGCCTACGACCCGACTCCGGTCTCCTGTCACATCTCCGGAGTTGAGATATTTCACGACCTTGCCCCGGTTTGCACCCAATGCCTTTGCGGCTAACATCACCGTAATAATCGGACCTCCACCACAGGCCTCGCAACGCCCTTCCCTCAGATCGCGGCTCAGGCCTTCAATCTCAAACCGGTCAAGATGCTGAAGGACGACCTGATCCAACGAAACGGCCTTTTCATAGGAATGGAAATGGGAAAGGTCCGTGCTGGCTACCAGCAACACATTCTTTCCTCTCACGGTTTCCGCAATCGCCTGAGAGAGAGACTGGCAGGTCTCATGGCTCCAGTACGGTTCCATCACCACAGGAATGAGCTTAAACGATTTTAAAACAATCTGCAGGAATGGAAGCTGGACCTCCAGCGAATGTTCCTGGGCATGGGCCTCTGGAAAGAACCGAACCCCTTTCCACCGCTCCATCATCTTCTTTGAAAGTTCCAGATCAATTGGGACAAGGCCAAGCGGTGTCCGGTAGGCTCCCCGATCATAGAGGGAGGCGCCCTTGAAATCGATGCGGTGGCTGGGAGCAACGACCATGACCGAATCAAAACTCTTCCCCTCGATCAGCTTATAGGCATGGGCCGCCACCTGCCCTGAATACATATATCCCGCATGTGGGGCAACAAGGGCAACGATCTCTCCGTCAATCTTCTCCTTCTTCGCATTCTCAAGATACTTTTTCACATCCCTTGATAAGATCTCCGGTGGGTTGGGATAAAACGTTCCGGATACGGCAGGTTCCCTGATCTCTTGCATCTTCGGCTCCTTCCCTTTCCCTAATATCTGGGATTCCCCTCGAAACGGTTGAAGGGTAGACAGGCAGATCAAGAGGAAGATCGGAATCTCTTTTTTCATTTTCGGCCTTCTACCTTCGGCTGTCAAGAATGAGTGTCACCGGGCCATCATTGATCAGATGGACCTCCATCTTGGCTTGAAACTCACCGGTCTGAACAGGAACGTTCCGTTCCTTTAATCTCGTAATAAATTGATCGTAGAGGGCTCTGGCAGGACCAGGATCTTCGGCTTCTGTAAAGGAGGGCCTTCTCCCCCTTCGGCAGTCGCCGTAAAGGGTAAACTGAGAGACAACCAGGATCTCTCCATGGATCTCTTGGAGGGAGAGGTTAAACTTTTCAGATTGGTCTTCGAAGATTCTGAGATCGGGTATCTTAGACACGAGGTAGGAGAGGTCGTTTTCGCCATCCCCCCGGGCTATCCCAAGGAAGACTAAAAGCCCTTTTCCAATTTTGCCGGACACTTGGCCATCCACAAAAACTTCAGCGGATTTTACTCTCTGGATGACAGCCCGCATAAAACCTTCAATTTCGAAATCCGAATATCGGGCGAAGCGTCCGTCTCGGAATAATCCGAAATAAAAATTTAAAAAACTAAAATGCTTTGGTTCGGAACAGTTGAGTAAGAATCATCACGACTTGTTTCGAATTTCGCCCCGGTACGGGCGGTCATACCGAGCGAATTTCGTGCTTCGGATTTGGGCCGTTTACAGATTAATCTTCTTTCTCTTTATCTTTCTTCACCTGAGCAATGACCTTTTCTGCTAACTGAGCGGGCACCTCTTCGTAATGGGAAAATTCCATGGTAAAGGTTCCTCTCCCGCCCGTTTTTGAATTGAGGTCTGGGGCATATTTGAGCATCTCGGACATAGGAACATTAGCTTGAATGACCTGATAACTTCCTCTGGCATCAACCTTCAGAACCCTTCCCCTCCGGCTATTCAAATCACCAATCACATCGCCGATATTCTCATCCGGTGCAGTCACCTCGACCTTCATGATCGGTTCGAGCAAGATGGGATTGGCTTCCTTAACACCATTTTTGAAGCACATGATCGCGGCCAGTTTAAAAGCCATTTCAGACGAATCCACTTCGTGTGATTTCCCATCATAAAAACGCACCTTCACATCAACCACGGGAAATCCCGCCAGTACGCCACTCTGCATGGCCTCAGCAATTCCCTTCTCTACCGCAGGGACGAAGTTTCTTGGAACATTCATCCCGACCAGAGCGTTTTCAAATTCAAAGCCTGCCCCTCGAGGGAGTGCGGAGATATCGAAATGCACCTCTGCAAATTGTCCCCGGCCACCGGTCTGCTTCTTGTGCCGGTAAATGACTCCCTGCTTCGATCCCCGGATCGTTTCCTTATAGGGAACCTTGGGGGTGGACAGGTTTACCTCAACCCCGAATTTTCGCTTCAACTTTTCAATAACCACTTCCACGTGGGTCTGACCGACTCCGGATAGGAGAATCTCTCCTGTCTGTTCATCCCGGCTGACATTGATGGTTGGATCTTCTTCATGAATTCGGGCAAGTGAAGAGGCAATCTTCTCCTCGTCACCTTTGGATTTAGGGGTGAGGGCATAGGAGATCATCGGAAGAGGTAACTTGGTCTCCTCGAATAGAATTGAATTCTTCTCGTCGCTGAAGGTGTCGCCGGTCGTGGTCTCTTTCAGTTTGGCTACGGCCACAATATCTCCTACACTGGCAAATCCGACGGGCTTCTGCTTCTTTCCTTCTAATAGATAGATTTGCCCGATCCGTTCTTTGACGTCTTTTTTAGAATTGTAAACCGTCGAATCGGCATTGAGACTTCCTGAATAGACCCGAAAAAGGTTTAACTTCCCTGCAAAAGGGTCGGCAATCGTTTTAAAGATAAAAGCTGAAAGAGGAGCATCTTCTTTGGGTTCTCTTGAAACCGGTTCCCCTGTTTTTGCATGCTTTCCCTGAACCGCCCCTCGCTCCAGGGGGGATGGGAAACAACGGATCATCAGGTCGAGCAGGGGTTGTACTCCGATATTCCGGATGGAAGAACCACAGGCGGCTGGTACCAGCCTTCGTTCGATTGTTCCTTTTCGAAGACACTGAAGAATTTCCGCGTTGGAGACCTCCCCGGATTCCAGATACTTCTCCATCAGTTGGTCGTCCATTTCCACAACGGACTCGATCATCTTTTCACGAAGTCTTTTGACCTCATCTTTTAAATCAGAAGGTACCTCTTTTATTTCAAACTGTCCGCTTCCATCCTCCCGGTAGAGGTAGGCCTTCTCTTCAATCAGATCCACCACTCCCTTGAAACTCTTCTCGCTTCCAATGGGGAGTTGAACCGGTACCGCAGGCTGGGAGGGGAAGAATTTTTTCACCTCCTCCACTACTTTGAGAAAATCGGCCCTCTCCGTGTCCATCTTGCTCACGTAGAGAATTCTGGGAACCTGAAACTCATTCGCATACCCCCAAACCGTCTCGGTTTGGACCTTCACCTCCGAATTTCCGCCGACAACGATGATCGCCCCGTCCACCACCCTCATGGAAGCCTTGGCCTCTGCAATGAAGTTCGCATATCCAGGCGTATCGATCAGATAGAAGCGATGTTTATCCCACTCAAAATGAGCAAGCGAAGCGCTGATGCTGATTTTGCGGTTTATCTCCTCGGGTTCAAAATCCATCAAAGAGGAGCCGTCATCTACCCGTCCCAGGCGGGTATTCTCCCCCGTATCAAAAAGAATCGCCTCAACCAAAGAGGTCTTCCCTTCTCCCCCATGGCCAAAAGTACCGATATCTCGGATGTGACCCGTTTCAAATCGTTTCATCTTCGCTCCTTTCTCTTAGCACCCAATCATAATAGACACAATTCTATTAACTACCTTATTTCCAAAACAAAATCAACCCTCCCTCGACTCTGGGCAACTGGTTTAAGACAATGATGATCAAACAAGTTTCGGGCAAGATAAATCTCGTTTCACGGCGACTAAGCTCGGATAGAAGCACGAAGCTCCAATCTCGCATTTTGAGTCTCCGGCATCGAAATCCAAGCATCAATACCAGCTTCGACCACGACAACCGTAGCCTTCTAATCATGACACAGGTATCACGTCCCAGGCCGATAGACGGTGCGCCTTTACATAACCACCGGACATTGACACACCTCAGGGATTCTCTTAGAATTTTCGCACGGAGGACACCCCATGAAAAGTCAAGTCTTCTTTGCGGACCTGAAGGTTGAACAAAAAAAGACACTGTTTGATAAGATAGATCTCCTCCTTGAACGTACAAACCTGAGAAAGAAGGTCAGGGAGAAAGACCTGGTTGCGATCAAACTCCACTTTGGAGAAAAAGGAAATACGGCTTATGTTCGGCCCATCTTCTTAAGAAAAATCGTTGACTGTGTAAAAGAATATAAGGGAAAACCCTTTTTGACTGATACAAACACCCTCTATATCGGGGCCCGGAGCGAAGCCGTCTCCCATCTCACCACGGCCTATGAACACGGCTTCACTGAATCCGCGGTCAACGCCCCGGTCATGATCGCCGATGGCCTGCGGGGAAACAGCGCAGTCAAGATCAGAATTGACAAACCGATTTTCAAAACGGTCTCGATTGCCCATGCCATTCATATGGCAGATGCACTCATCGGAGTGACCCATTTCAAAGGACATGAACTCTCGGGATTTGGGGGAACCCTCAAAAACCTCGGAATGGGATGTGCCAGCCGCGAGGGAAAGTTGAGTCAACACTCCAACATCTCTCCGAAAGTAAAAGCCAAATCCTGTACCGGATGTGAAACCTGTCTCTCGTGGTGCCCCTCGGAAGCCATTTCCATGCTGCCATCCGAACCGGGAGGGAAGCATAAACATCCTATCTCTTCCATTGACTCAAAAAAATGTATCGGTTGCGGAGAATGTATCCTCTCCTGTCCGGTCGGAGCCATCCAGATCCAGTGGAATGAATCCATTCCCCTCTTTCAAAAAAAGATGGTAGAGCATGCTTACGGCGCCGTTCAGAAGAAAAAAGGGAAAGCCCTTTTCCTCAACTTCCTCACTCAGATCTCCCCGGCTTGCGACTGTTATGGATTCTCTGATGCTCCCATTGTCAGTGACATCGGGATCCTTGCCTCTGAAGATCCTGTGGCCATTGATCAGGCCTCGGTTGATCTGGTCAATCAAGAGGAAGGAAATCGCTCATCAAAACTGACCAAAAACCTCAA
>OGCL01001212.1_pt1 | contig 23049 bp, 20 predicted proteins | sample 1570041 | NCBI WGS metagenome assembly OGCL01 (sample SAMN06266162, study PRJEB24511) | hot springs metagenome | isolation source: Hot spring water | place: South Africa: Limpopo | collected 2015-06-22 | reverse complement strand
GCGACCTGGCCGCTGACCTCGCCCGGCGTGCCCTCGATCCGCATGCTGCACAACCACTTCATCGTCTTCGACAAGGCCGAGCTGCGGCAGGCCCCACTGGCCGACGAGAACAACCCCAACCTGACCGACGGTGGCCAGCACTCGCTGTTCCAGGCGCACATGCGCGAGGTCTATCGCGCCTTCTTCGACGGGCTGGACCTGAGGATCCTGCGTCCCTGCCAGGCCGGCTCCTGCCGCATCGCACTCACCGGCTATCCCCAGGGTTTGCCGAGCTGGGAAGTGCAGGGTGGGGCCGAGGCCCTGAAGGAGGTGCGCTTCTGGAAGGAATACGACACCATCCTCAAGGGCTTCATCGACTTCTATCGCACCTTCTTCGGTCAGGTCTCGACACGCAACTCGCCGATGCCCAGGGACATCTACTTCCCCGAACTGGTGGAAGAGCGGCTGCTGTTCAACAACGACTTCCTGAAGACGGCCAAGATGGTGCGCGACCGCTGCATCCGAGACGCGCGCTATGCCAACGCCATCCGTTGGCAGCCGGCATTCAAGCAGCTCATCTACCGCAACGACCGCGGCCAGCTGATCGTCACCATCAGCCAGAACTCGATCGGCAACGCCATTACCGAACTGCTGGGCGTGGTGGTGAAGCGCGTCCCGGATGCCGAAGCCTATGGATTACGCGAACCGCAGTTGCTGGAAAAACTGTTCGCGGTGCGCCGACGCTTGGTGGAGGCCGATCTGGGCGAGGGGATCGCCACCCCTTACTGGGGGGCCTGAAGGTAAGCGACGGCCCCGTGCCTGTCGGAGCCCGGCGCCCCGCGGTGCCGGGAACATCCGTCCGAAGACGCGCTCCAACAGGGCGCACACCCGATATTCGGTTATCATTCAGCCTCCAACTACAAATTCACGGTGACAAGATGAGCAAAGGGCAACAGTTACAAGACCCGTTTCTGAACGCGCTCAGGCAGGAGCAGGTTCAGGTTTCCGTCTACCTGGTCAACGGCATCAAGCTGCAAGGCCACATCGAGAGCTTCGACCAATACGTGGTCCTGCTCAAGAACGCCGTCACCCAGATGGTCTACAAACACGCCATCTCCACCGTCGTGCCGGCGCGCCCGGTGAACTACCGGCAGGAGGAGGAAGCCCCGCCTTCCGACGCATGAGCAACTGCCGCCGGGCCGCCCCAAGGCAGTTGCGAGCCCCCTTGGGGGGCGGACGCGAAGCGGCCGGGGGCAGTAATTCAAACAACTGCCGCCGGGCCGCCCCAAGGCAGTTGCGAGCCCCCTTGGGGGGCGGACGCGAAGCGGCCGGGAGGGCGTGATTCCAGGGATGTCTGATCTCCCCAGGACGCTGCTCGTCGGCATCGATCTGGGCGATCCGGATTACGCCGAAAGTCTGGCCGAGCTGGTCCTCCTCGCCCGGAGCGCAGGGCTCGAGGTGACCCAAGTGGTGGTGGGGCGCCGTCACAAGCCCGACGCTGCGACCTATGCCGGTTCCGGCAAGGTCGAGGAGATCGGCCGCGCCGTGGTCGATACCCGAGCCGGTCTGGTGATTTTCAACAACGACCTCTCTGCCCTGCAGGAGCGCAATCTGGAAAAGGCCCTGCAGTGTCGGGTGTTTGATCGCACAGCCCTCATACTGGACATCTTTGCCCAGCGGGCCCGCAGTGGCGCCGGCAAGCTGCAGGTGGAGCTTGCCCAGCTGCGCCATTACGCCACCCGGCTGGTACGCGGGTGGACCCACCTCGAGCGGCAGCGGGGCGGTATCGGCCTGCGCGGCGGCCCGGGCGAGACCCAGCTGGAGATCGACCGGCGCCTCATTGCCGGCAAGATCAAGACCATAGAGGGCAAACTGGCCAAGCTGGAGAAGAGCCGCGCCATCCAGCGCCGCGCCCGCCACCGCGGCGGAGTGCTCTCGGTTTCCCTGGTGGGCTATACCAATGCCGGCAAGTCCACGCTCTTCAACCGTCTGACGCATGCCGGCGTCTATGCCGCCGATCAGCTGTTCGCCACGCTGGACACGACCACGCGCAAGCTGTGGCTGCCTGAGGCCGGTCAGGTGGTGCTGTCGGACACGGTCGGTTTCATCACCCGCCTGCCGCACAGCCTGGTGGCGGCCTTCCATGCCACCCTGGAGGAGACGGCGCATGCCGACCTGTTGTTGCACGTGGTGGACAGCGCCAGCCCCAATCGTCTGCGTCAGATGGAAGAGGTGAACAAGGTCCTGGCCGAGATCGGCGCGGAACCGGTGCCCCGGATCCTGGTCATGAACAAGATCGATCTGACCGGGGCCGAGCCCCATGTGACGCGGGATGAGTGTGGTAACATCGCCGGCGTTCACCTGAGCGCCCGGACGGGGCTGGGCACGGACCTGATCAAGCAGGCCCTGATCGAATTCGTCAGGTCGCGGCACCCGGTTCCGGAACAACAAGCGGATATCAAAGCAGCGGAAATCACAGCAGATGGCATGGAATGATCCCCAATGGGGGAACCGCAATGACGGCGGCCCCCCCGATCTGGACGAGCTTTGGCGGCGTTTCAATCAGCGTCTGAGCGCCACCTTCGGCCGTCGCGGCGGCGGTGGCGGCTCGGAGAGCCGTGGCGGCAAGGGTTTCAAGATGCCGGGCGGCGCCGGCCTGATCGTCGGCATCCTGGTGGCCATCTGGCTGGCCAGCGGTTTTTACATCGTCGATGCCGGCGAGAGAGGGGTGGTCCTGCGCTTCGGCAAGTACGTCGAGACGACCCAGCCCGGACCGCGCCTGCACCTGCCTTACCCTTTCGAGTCGGTGGAGGTGGTCAACGTGGAGCAGGTGCGCACCGTGGAGGTGGGCTATCGCAACAACGTCAAATCCAAGGTCCTCTCGGAATCCCTCATGCTGACCGATGACGAGAACATCATCGACCTCCAGCTCTCGGTGCAGTACATCCTGAAGGACCCCGAGGACTACCTGTTCATGAACCGCAACCCGGACGAGGCGGTGATGCAGGTGGCGGAGACGGCGATCCGGGAGATCGTCGGCAAGAGCAAGATGGACTTCGTGCTCTACGAGGGGCGCGCCGAGGTGGCCGACCGGGCGACCCGGCTGATGCAGCAGATCCTCGACCGCTACCGCACCGGCATCCAGATCAGCAAGGTCAACTTGCAGAACGCCCAGCCGCCGGAGCAGGTGCAGGCCGCCTTCGACGATGCGGTCAAGGCCGGTCAGGACCGGGAGCGCCTGAAGAACGAAGGTCAGGCCTATGCCAATGACGTCATCCCCCGCGCCCACGGTGTGGCCGCACGCCTTCTGGAGGAAGCCAACGGCTACAAGCAGCGGGTCGAGGCCAATGCCGTCGGTGAGGCCGATCGTTTCAAGCAGGTCCTGGTCGAATACAACAAGGCGCCCCAGGTAACGCGTGAACGCCTCTATCAGGAGGCGATGCAACAGGTCCTGTCGAATACCACCAAGGTGCTCGTCGACGACAAGGGCGGGGCCAACCTGCTCATGCTGCCGCTCGACAAGCTCATGCAGGCCGCCGGTGCAAGCGTGGCCGCCGAGCCGGCCCAACTGCCGCCCGAGAGCATCCAGCCGGCGGCCAAGAACGACAACCTGTTCCGCTCGAGGGACGCATTCCGCAGTCGCGAGCGGGAGGAGCGGCCATGAAGAACATCGGCAACATCGTCGTCGCCGTCCTCGCCGGCCTCATCCTCCTGTCGCTGTCGCTGTTCACCGTCGACCAGCGGCAGACCGCGCTCGTCTTCCAGCTCGGCGAGATCGTCAGCGTGAAGAAGGAGCCGGGGCTGTATTTCAAGATCCCGCTGCTGCAGAACGTGCGCTATTTCGACATCCGCATCCTCACCCTGGATGCCACCACCCCGGAACGCTTCATCACCTCCGAGAAGAAGAACGTCTTGGTGGATTACTTCGTGAAGTGGCGCATCGTCGATGTGCAACGCTTCTACGTCAGCTTCAACGGCGACGAGGCGCGTGCCCAAAACCGGCTGGCGCAGACGGTCAACGACGGCATGCGCGCCGAGTTCGGCCGGCGTACCGTGCACGACGTGGTCTCCGGCGAGCGCGACAGCATCATGGAGGTCCTGCGCAAGAACGCCGATGCCGATGCGCGCCGCTTCGGCGTCGAGGTCACCGATGTGCGCATCAAGCGGGTCGACCTGCCGACCGAGGTGAGCGAGTCGGTCTATCGCCGCATGGAGGCTGAACGCAAGCGCGTGGCCAACGAGCTCAGATCGACCGGCGCGGCCGAGGCGGAAAAGATCCGCGCGGATGCCGACCGGCAGCGTGAGGTGATCGTGGCCGAGGCCTACCGGGATGCGCAGCGCATCAAGGGTGAGGGCGATGCCCGGGCGGCGGCCATCTACGCCGAGGCCTTCGGCCGCAATCCCGAGTTCTACGCCTTCTATCGCAGCATGGAGGCCTACCGTTCCAGCTTCCGTGGCAAGAACGACGTCCTGGTGCTGCAGCCCAATTCGGACTTCTTCCGCTACATGAAGTCCCCGCGCGGCGGCGGCAAGTAATCCTGGCTACACGGTGGGCCTGGGGGAGATCTTCGTGCCGGCGCTTGCCCTGATGCTGGTGCTGGAGGGCGTGCTGCCCTTCCTGGCGCCGGCGGCCTGGCGCGAGGCCTTCAGCCGCATGATCCAGCTCAGGGACGGTCAACTCCGCTTCATGGGTCTGGTGTCCATGCTGGCCGGTCTCCTCCTGCTGTTCCTGGTATGAAACGGCCCCCTGACTCGCTGCGCTCGTTGCCCCCCGAGGGGGTGGTCAGTTCCTTCGGAACGGCCGTGCGGAACTGACATGATGAGCCACGCCTGGCTGCTGCCCGAATATTTCGAGGACATCCTGCCGCCCTATGCGCGCCAGGTCGAGGGCTTGCGCCGTCGCCTGATGGACCTGTTCGAGGGCTGGGGCTACGAGCCGGTCTGCCCCCCCCTGATGGAATACCTCGAATCCCTCCTAACCGGTGCCGCGCAGGACCTCGACCTGAAGACCTTCAAGGTGGTGGATGGGCTCTCCGGGCGCACACTCGGCGTGCGCGCCGACATCACGCCCCAGGTCGCGCGCATTGACGCCCACCTGCTTAACCGCCAGGGGGTGACCCGTCTTTGCTATGCCGGCGCGGTCCTGCACACCCGGCCGGCCGTCCTGACGCACAGTCGTGAACTGCTGCAGTTGGGTGCCGAGCTGTTCGGCCATGCCGGCATCGAGGCCGATGTCGAGATCCTCGATCTGCTGCTCGCCGCGCTGCAGGCGACCGGTTTGCCGGATTTGCGGGTCAGCCTGGGGCATGTGGGCATCTTCCAGGCCCTGGTCGGCGCTGCCGGGCTGTCCGAAGGCTTGCAGCAGGAGTTGTTCCTGGCCCTCCAGGCCAAGGATATCCCTGCGCTCGGGCGGCTCACGACCGGCCTGGCGGGCGGTCTGCCCGAGTCCCTCTGCCGGCTGCCCGAGTTGTATGGCGGGCCCGAGGTGATCGCAGCGGCACGCGGCATCCTCCCTGCGCTGCCCGGCATCACGCAGGCCCTGTCGGATCTGGAGCAGCTCGTGCAGACCGATCGCGGCGTCAATCTGCTGGTGGACCTGGCCGACCTGCGCGGCTATGGCTACCACAACGGCGCCATGTTCGCCGCCTATGCCGGCGGTCAGGCCCAGGCCATCGCACTCGGCGGACGTTACGACGGCGCCGGGGCCATCTTCGGACGCGCCCGCCCGGCAACCGGTTTCAGCCTCGATCTGCGCCGGGTGGTCAACGGCCTGACCGAGCCCGAACCGCGTCAGGGCATCCTCGCACCGTACGGCACGGATGCGGCCTTGCGCGCCCGAGTTCAGGCGCTCAGGGCGTCCGGGGAGCGGGTGGTGACGGAATTACCCGGCCAGCAGGCCCATCGCGCCGAATCCGGTTGTGACCGGATCCTGGTGCAGGAACATGGCGAATGGCGGATCAGGCCACTGGGAGCCTGTCGGACTTGAGGCTGATCTACTGCGCCGGTGGGAAGAGCGGTCCATTTTTGCCCGATTTCTCGTTGCATAGGCCCACTATGCGCCTCGAAATCGTGCAAAACTGTCCTCGCTCTCCCACCCGGCTCGCTACGATCGCTCAAGTCCGACAGGCTCCTAGCCTGACCGGTTCGCGCATCCCATCTTTTCATTCAAGGGGTCAATATGAAAAACGTGGTGGTCATCGGCACCCAGTGGGGTGACGAAGGCAAGGGCAAGATCGTCGACTGGCTCACCGACCGTGCCCAGGGGGTGGTGCGATTCCAGGGCGGACACAACGCCGGACACACCCTGGTGATCGGCGGCAGGAAGACGGTGCTGCACCTCATCCCCTCCGGCATCCTGCGCGAGAACGTGCGCTGCTACATCGGCAACGGCGTGGTCTGCTCCCCCCAGGCCCTGGTCGAGGAGGTCCACATGCTCGAGGGCAACGGCGTCGAGGTGGCCGACCGTCTGACCATCTCCGAGGCCTGTCCGCTGATCCTGCCACACCATGTGGCCCTGGATCATGCGCGCGAGGCGGCCAAGGGGGCGGGCAAGATCGGCACCACCGGTCGTGGCATCGGCCCCGCCTACGAGGACAAGGTCGCCCGCCGCGCCATCCGCATGCAGGACCTGTTCCACCGCGAGCGCTTCGCCGCCAAGCTGGGCGAGGTGCTGGACTATCACAACTACGTGCTCAAGCACTATTTCCAGTGGGAGACGGTGGATTTCCACAAGACCCTGGACGAGACCATGGCGCTGGCGGAGAAGATCAAGCCCATGGTGGGCGATGTGCCGCGGCTGCTCTACGAGGCCAACCGGCGCGGCGAGAATCTGCTGTTCGAGGGGGCGCAGGGCACGCTGCTGGACATCGACCACGGTACCTATCCGTTCGTGACCTCCTCCAACTGCACCGCCGGTGGCGCCGCGACCGGGAGCGGCATGGGACCGGCGACCCTGCATTACGTGCTGGGGATCACCAAGGCCTACACCACCCGTGTCGGTTCCGGCCCCTTCCCCACGGAGCTGTTCGACGACAACGGGCGCTGGCTGGCGGAGCGCGGGCACGAGTTCGGGGCCACCACGGGGCGGCCGCGTCGCTGTGGCTGGTTCGACGCGGCGGCGCTCAAGCGCTCCATCCAGATAAACGGTGTGTCGGGTCTGTGTGTCACCAAGCTGGATGTGCTGGACGGCATGGAAACGGTGCGCATCTGCACCGGCTATCGCCTCGATGGGCAGTTGTGTGACATCCTGCCGGTGGGCGCCGAGACCCTGGCGGACTGCGAACCGGTCTACGAGGAAATGCCGGGCTGGAAGGCGAGCACCGTCGGCGTCAAACACTATGACGACCTGCCGACGGCGGCGCGGAACTATCTGAGCCGGCTGGAGCAGCTGTGTGAAGTACCCATCGACATCGTCTCCACCGGTCCCGATCGCGAGGAGACCATCGTGCGGCGGCACCCCTACGATTGATCGCGCTCAGTGCGCCAGTACCAGGAGCTTGTACAGCCGGGTGTACTGGTTGGCGCTGGCCTCCCAGCTGAAATCCTTCTGCATCCCCGCCTGCATCAGCCTGCGCCAGGCGGGCTTGTCGGCATAGGTTGACAGGGCGCGTCGTATGGCCTCCCACAGGCCCTCGGCGGAGGGTTCGGTGAACACGAAGCCGGTGACGCCATCCTCCACCGTATCCTTCAGACCCCCCGTGGCGTACACCACCGGCACCGCGCCATAGCGCTGGCTGTACATCTGATTGAGCCCACAGGGCTCGAAGCGGGAGGGCATGAGGAAGATGTCGGAACCCGCCTCGATGCGATGCGACAGCCCCTCGTCATAGCCGATGACGCTGGCGACCCGGCCGGGGTGACGCGCTGCCAGGGCCAGGCATGCCTGTTCGATCGCCGGCTCGCCCTTGCCCAGGATGGCCAGTTGTGCCCCCTCGGCCACCAGACGATCGGCGATCGCCACGATCCAGTCGATGCCCTTCTGGTAGGTCAGCCTCGAGATCACGCCGACCAGGGGGGTGTTGTTGTCGACCTCCAGATTCAGGTCCTGCAGCAGCGCAAGTTTGCAGCGTCTCTTGCCGGACGGCGCCCTGGCCGAGTATTCGCAGGGCAGGTGCAGGTCGCTGGAGGGGTTCCAATCGGCCATGTCGATGCCATTGAGTATGCCCGCGAGGCGGTCGCGGCGGTTGGCGAGCAGACCCTCCATGCCCATGCCCAGCGGGCAATGCTGGATCTCCTCGGCATAGGTCGGGCTCACGGTGCTGATCCAGTCGGCGTAGTAGAGGCCGGCCTTGAGGAAGGAGAGATTGCCGTAGTATTCCACCCCCTCGACCTGGAAGCTGCTGGCGGGTAGTCCCAGGGGCCCGACCAGATCGGGCGGGAAGATACCCTGGTAGGCCAGATTGTGTATGGTCATGAGGGTCGGGGCGCCGCCACCCGTGTAATGCCGATAGGCCGGGGCAAGTCCGGTCTGCCAGTCGTTGCAGTGCAGGACATCGGGCCGCCATTCCAGGGGTGAGCGCGGCGTGGCCAGCAGGGCGGCGATGCGGGAGAGCAGGGCGAAGCGCCAGGCGTTGTCGGGGTAGTCGCGACCGCTGGCATCCTGATAAGGCCCGCCGTCGCGCTGGTAATGCCAAGGGTAATCGACGATATAGACCGGCACCCCCGTATCCGGCATCAGGGCCTCCAGCAGTCGCACCTCACCGAATCCGGGCAAGTCGTTCAGACGCACGATCTCGCGCTGATCGGCGGCGCCGGCGATGACGGCATGATAGCCGGGCAGCAGCAGCCGGCAGTCGACACCGGTCTCCCGCAGGGCGGCGGGCAGTGCGCCGGAGACGTCGGCCAGCCCGCCGGTCTTGACCAGCGGTCGTGCCTCGGGGGTGGCGTAGAGGACTCTCATGGCAGTGATCCAGATTGGCTGCAAACTCGGGAACGACGGACCCGGGGCATATCGCTGCTCTTGTTGGGGTCTTTTCGGTCAGCGCTCTTTATAACATCGATTCGGGATGACGCTCACCCCTCCGTCCAGCGGCACCTTCCCGGTATTGAGCGCAGGTCTGCCCCCGGCCGTATGGGTGCATAAAAAAAGGAGACGCCGCGGCGTCTCCTTGATCATACGGGCCTGACTGGCCGGGAGCGTTCAGGGCTTGAGGTAGACGTAGCCTTCCTTGGACTGCAGTCTGCCGATTTCGGCCACGCCGGAGGCGACCACGCTGGCATCCATGATCACGGCCTTGTCATCGAGCTTGCGGCCGGTCAGCGTGTTGCGGCAGACGCGAAATTCGACGCCCTTGTCCTTGAGCCCGGCGACCTGGGGCTGATAGGGCTCACCCTTCTCGTCCTTGGCGTCGTTGAGGAGGAAGTCTATGCCCTTGCCGTGGGTCACGACCACGATCTTGGCATCGGGGTTGGTGGTGATGTGGTTCTGCACATTGCGCATGGCCACACGGGCGACGGCCGAATCGTTGACGTGGTAGACCACCTTCTCCTGCTTGCTGTCGGCGTCGGGCCCGGCGGTGGCGTAGCCGGTCAGTCCGAGCACCAGGGCGGTGGCGATGAGTGCGTTGCGTATCATGTCATTCCTCCAATCAAGGCATCATGTGGATAGGGGTGTCACATACAGCCACGGCTGTGTCGGCGACTGTACAGTGACGATAGACGGGCACCATTGACCCTTTATTCCATTTTTATTTCGTTCCGGTGGAATAGGCTGGCACCCAAATCCGTCCTAGTGACATCTGTGCATCATGCAGAGACCAAGGAGACGACCGGTGACCCGTGCCATGACCCTGCTGTGGTCGAATCCCACGTGCAAGCGCATCGAGGGCATGCGCCCCAAGCTCTACAGGATGGCCTATGCCTGGTGTCACGATGCCCATCTTGCCGACGATCTCACCCAGGATGCCCTGACCAAGGCCCTCGGGCGCTCGGGCCAGCTTCGCGAGGCCGAGGCCGTGGGTGCGTGGTTGTTCACGATCCTGAACAACTGCTGGCGCGACCATCTGCGCTCGCGTCGGGAGTTCAGCGACGTGGACGAACTCGACGAGTTGATCTTCGATCAGCGCCCCGGACCCGAGGGTGACTACGAGCGGCACCAGACCTGCCATCGGGTGCGTGCGGCCATCGCCTCACTGCCTCTGGCCCAGCGCCAGGTCATTACCCTGGTCGATATCGAGGAACACAGCTATGCCGATGTGGCGCGGATCCTGGAGGTGCCGGTGGGGACCGTCATGAGCCGCCTGTCGCGTGCACGCCAGGCCCTGAAGTCGCATCTCCTGGCGCAGGAACCCGCCAGCCGCCGCAGCCAAATCAGGAGGATCAAATGAAGGACATGTATTCGCGCGAGTACCTCAACGCCTTCATCGACGGCGAGTTGACGAACGACGAGCGGCTGGAATTCCTGCGGCATCTGGAACAGGACCCCGACCTGAAGGCCCAGGCCTGCGAGCTGCGCACCCTGAAAGAGATGGTCAGGGGGAGCTATGAGGACATCAAACCGCGCAGTCATGTCCGCTCAGTGCTGCGTGACGGACACGGGTTGCGCCAGGCCATCGCCGCGGCCCTGCTCCTGGCCTGTGGGCTGATCGGCGGGTGGCTGGCGAATGATCGCTATCACCAGCCGCCGGGTTTCGACCGTCTGTCCGGCCTGCCCGATGGTTACCGGCCCGTGGCGCTGACCCGTCAGATCGATCCCGACAAACTGGTCCTGCATGTGGATACCAGCGATCGGGCCGTATTCGACCGGGCCCTGGTGATGGCGGAATCGCTCCTGGCCCACGATCCGCGCCGGCGCAGCGTGCAGATCGTCGTGCACAGCGGCGGGCTGGACATGCTGCGGGCGGATGTCACGCCCTACGGCGATCGCATCAATCGGCTCGCCCAGCAGCACGCCAACGTGGCCTTCGTCGCCTGCGGCAATACCGTGGCCCGCTACCAGCGGGAGGGCAAGACGGTCGTTCTGGTTCCCGAGGCGAAGCTGGTGTCCTCGGCGGTGGGTGAGATCATCCACCGCATGCAGCAGGGCTGGGTCTACATCAAGGTCTGATCGCCTCGACTCCCCTCTGACGACCGAGCCGGGGTCATGCCAACCCCGCCGGTTTGCCTGAGTAGCCGGCCAGCGCCGGGTTGCAGCAATTTCCCGTCCCAGTCGATATAGTAGTCGCATCGTTCATCATTCCCGGGAGGCGGCATGCTGGAGATCGGTCTGTATGGTTTGGGACGCATGGGTGGCAACATGGCCCGGCGGTTGTCCCGGGGCGGGGTGCGGGTCCTGGCCCATAACCGCAGTTTCGAGGTCGCCCGCAGGCTAGCCGATGATGAGGCCCACATCGCCGCTTGCCACAGTCTGGAGGAGATGGTCGCAGGGCTTGCGACGCCGCGCGTGGTCTGGCTCATGCTGCCTGCCGGGGAGGCGACCGAACTCGCCGTGAACACCCTGTGCGACATGCTCTCGCCGGGGGACCTGCTGGTCGACGGCGCCAACGGCCATTACAAGGACGCCCAGCGCCGTGCCGTGGTGGCCGAGGGGCGTGGGCTGGACTTCGTCGACGTCGGGGTCTCGGGCGGCATCTGGGGGCTGGACAACGGCTACTGCCTGATGGCCGGTGGCCGAAGTGAAGCCGTTCAGCGGCTGGCGCCCTATCTGCGGATCCTGTCGCCGGCATCAGACCGTGGCTGGCTGCATGCCGGACCGTCCGGCGCCGGCCAGTTCGTGAAGATGGTCCACAACGGCATCGAGTACGGCATGATGCAGGCCTTTGCCGAGGGGTTCGCCCTCATGCAGGCCAAGGAGGAGTATGGTCTGGATCTCGCCGCCATCGCCGAGCTCTGGCGACACGGTTCGGTGGTGCGCTCCTGGCTGCTCGACCTGACCGCGGATTTCCTCAAGACGGACCAGACGCTGGCGGACATCGAGCCGTACGTGGCCGATTCGGGCGAGGGCCGATGGACCGCACTCGAGGCCATCGACCAGGGCGTGCCCACGCCGGTGATGTCCCTCGCCCTGATGATGCGATTTGCCAGCCAGGGCAGGAACGACTACGCCAACAAGCTGCTGGCCATGATGCGCAAGGGTTTCGGCGGCCATGCCGTCAAGGGGGAGGGCGGATGAGCCGGTGGGCCATGGTCATCAATAGACCTGGGTCGCCGTGATCCCATCCCCCATCCCCGAGGAGTGAGCCATGCTCGACCTGGAAATGCCCCTGCCACCGTGCAATTTCGTCATCTTCGGCGCCACCGGCAATCTCTCCTCCATCAAGCTGTTGCCGGCCCTCTACCGGCTGGAGCAGGCGGGCAAGCTGCCGGAGGGGCTCAATTTCATCGCCTTTGCCCGGCGCGACTGGGATGATGCCGCCTGGCGCGCGCACATGAAGGCGGTGCTCGCCGACCGGATCAAGGCCGACGGCGAGGCCCTGGAGCGCTTTGCCAGTCGCTTCGATTACCTCAAAGGAGAGCTGCACGACCCACAGTCCTACATGCGGCTGAAGGAGCTGCTGGCCAAGCCCAAGCTGGGGGCCTGTTCCAACATCGTCTTCTACCTCGCCATCAAGCCCAACGATTTCCCGCCGGTGATCAAGAACCTGGACGCAGTGGGGCTCTCCAAGCCGCGCGGCCTGCACCGCATCGTCGTGGAGAAGCCCTTCGGCGAGGACATCGAGTCGGCCAAGGTGCTGAACGAGCTGCTGCACCGCTACTTCGAGGAGGAGCAGATCTTCCGCATCGACCACTACATGGGCAAGGAGACGGTGCAGAACCTGCTGGTGTTCCGCTTCGCCAACACCCTGATCGAGCCGCTGTGGAACCGCAATTTCATCGATCACGTCCAGATCACCGTCGCCGAGGAGGTCGGCATCGACAAGCGCGCCGATTATTACGACAAGGCGGGCGCTATGCGCGACATGCTGCAGAACCACCTCATGCAGCTGCTGACCCTGGTGGCCATGGAGCCGCCTCCGGCGCTGGAGGCCGATGCCCTGCGCGACGAGAAGGTGAAGGTGCTGCGCTCCATCCGCCCCATCTCCAAGCGTTCGGTCCACGCCCATGCCTTCCGCGCCCAGTACAAGGCCGGCATGGTGCATGGCGAGCAGGTTCCGGGCTATCAGAGCGAGGCGGGGGTGGAACCCAACTCCGTCACGGAGACCTTCGCCGCCGCCAAGTTTTATATCGACAACTGGCGCTGGCGCGGGGTGCCGTTCTATCTGCGCACCGGCAAGCGCATGAAGGAACAGCTGTCGATGATCGCCATCCGCCTGCGCCACCCGCCCCAGCAGCTGTTCCGCGAGACCCCGCTGGAAACCCTGGAGCCGAACTGGATCGTGCTCTCCATCCAGCCCAACGAATGCATGCACATGGAGATCCACGCCAAACAGCCCGGCCTGGGCATGGACACGCGCGTGGTCAAGCTCAACGCCAGCTACCGCAACCCCGAGGAGCAGCCCCTGGATGCCTATGAGGCCCTGCTGCTGGACGTCATCGAAGGCGACAGGACGTTGTTCATCCGCTTCGACGAGGTCGAATGGGCCTGGCGGGTGGTGGACCCCATCCTCAAGTACTGGGCCACCGAGCGCGACTTCATCCACACCTACCCGGCCGGTACCTGGGGTCCGCACGAGTCGAACCGCCTGTTCGATTCCGAGGATACGGAGTGGCGCAATCGGGTCTGATCCGGGATAGGCTGATCTGAGCGTCCCCAGGGCCGGGCTTCAGCCCGACAATTCACCCTGGAGGCTAGGCCGCCAGATTCAGGGCAGGTAGGGCTACGGGCGGGTTCTCGCCACTGACGATGGCAAGGAATCGCCGGGCTTCGGTCCGGGTCTGTTCGACGAGGGCCGGCAGGGACTCGACATCCGGCGCCATCGCCGCCCGTTCCAGCGCTGTTGCGGCGGCGTGGGCCGGGCCGGCGGAAAACGTCGCCAGCAGACCCTTGAGGGTGTGCGCAACACGTCCCAGCCGGGGCCAATCGGCGGCTTGCCAGGCGTCCTCGATCTCCCGCAGGTATTGCGGCGCATCCTGCATGAACAGGCCGATCAGCTCTTGCAGCAGGGCCTCGTCGTGGTCCAGGCGGGCGAGTGCTTCCGCCCGGTCGTAGACTTTATCAACGTCGGTTGCGGGCAGCCCTTCCTGCACGGTCAGCAGCGGTGCATGGCATCCGAGCACACGTGCCATCTCGGCATCGAGCTGCTCGGCCACGATCGGTTTGGAGACATAGCCGTCCATGCCGGCCTCCAGGCATTTCGCCCGATCGCCCTGCATGGCATTGGCGGTCATGGCGATGATGGGCACATGCTTCCCCCGGCCCTGTTCGAGCTCCCGGATGCGGCGGGTGGCTTCGATTCCGTCCATCTCCGGCATCATGACGTCCATGAAGATCAGATCGAAATGGCCGGTCTCCCAGGCAGAAAGGGCCTGTGTGCCGGTCTCGGCGATGCTGACCCGGTGTCCGCGTCGAGCCATGAGCTTGCCGGCGAGTCGCTGGTTCACCACATTGTCCTCGGCGAGCAGGATGTGCAGCCCGGTGGTGAGAGGCCCGGGTGTGGCCTTCTCCTGCGCCTCTGGGATGCTCGCGACGGGGGCATAGCGCAGGGTGAAATGGAACCGTGATCCTTCTCCGACCTGACTGTCCACCCAGATGTGCCCGCCCAGCAATTCCACCAGCCGGCTGGAGATGGTCAGTCCCAGGCCGGTGCCCCCGTATTTGCGCGTGATCGAACCATCGGCCTGGCTGAAGGCATCGAAGATGGTGCCGATCTTGTCGGTGGGGATGCCGATGCCCGTGTCCTCCACACACACGTGCAGGCAATGGGGTTCGAAGCAATGTCTGCGGTCCACGCTCACGGTGATGCCGCCGGCGTGGGTGAACTTGATGGCGTTGCCGACGAGGTTGACCAGCACCTGACGCAGGCGGTCGCCGTCGGCCTCGATGTATTCCGGCAGATCATGCCCCAGCTCCAGCCACAGGCCCAAACCCTTCTCGCGGGCGCGCAAATCCAGGCTGCGCAGGGTACGTTCGAACAGGTCTCTCAGTTGGAAGGCTTGCGGGCTGATGCAGAGCTTGCCGGCCTCGATCTTGGAGAAATCCAGGATGTCGTTGATGACCGCCAGCAGATGCTGGGCGGAGTCCTTGACCAGGACGAGGTATTCCCGCTGCTGGCTATCCAGGTCCGTGTCCAGGGCGAGGTCGGTCATGCCCAGGATGCCGTTCAGGGGGGTGCGGATCTCATGGCTCATGTTGGCCAGGAACATGCTCTTCATGCGGTTGGCGGTCTCGGCCGCCTCCTTGGCCTGGCGCAGCTGCTCTTCCGTCTCCTTGCGCGCCGTGATGTCGCGTACCGCGACGATACGGTAGGGCAGTTCGTTCAGGTGAAAGCCGTTGACGGTCACGTCCACCGGAAAGCGGCGAGCGTGTCGGTCGGCCGCCACCGTCTCCACAGTGAGGCGGGCATCCGCCCGGGCGAGCGAACGTTGGTGCCATTCCGGCAGCAGATCCTCCACCATGCGGCCCACGAGTTCGCGCTGAGGGAATCCGAACATCTCAGCGGCACCGCGGTTGGCGCTTTCGACCATCCCGTCCGCATTGACGGTGAGCAGGCCGTCGGTGATGTTGTCGAACACGGCTTGCATTCGTTCACTGGCAGCGGTCAGGGTGAGATCCTTGGAATAGAGCCAGACCGAGGCCTCGTTCAGGGCCTCGACCAGCTCCCGCACCTCGGCCGCACCTGCGCTTGGGGGTAGCTTGCCACCCGGCTCGCGCAGCAGGCGGCCGGCGAATTGCGTGGCCTCGCGCAGTGCTGCCAGCGGCTGCCGCAGCAGGAACAGGGTCAGGCCGGCAGCCAGCAGGCCGGTCAGGAGGGTGGCCGCGAGGCTGGACCAGATCGCAGCCGGGATCACGATCTGCATGGGTCCGATGGCTGCCTGCAGCGGTTGCAGCAGCCATGGCGCCAAACCGGCACCTGCGAGCAGATCGTAGACGCTCCACAGGCCGACGCCCAGCATCACCGTGGCGGCATTGGCGAGCGCCAGGCGGTGAGTCAGGCGTTTGCCACGCATGCGCGAAGCAGACGTCCGGCGGCCTGCCGGCACGTCCCGAGACGGTATATGGTTACCGTGAAAGTCGCGAGCGCGACTCACGACGCTCCCCTCCCCCTCGGGGGGAGGGGCTGGGGGAGAGGGACCGTTCATGGCCATACGCTGCGTCTTTCATGGGCAGGGGCGGCCATTCGGACATGAACGGTTAGAGGCTGTGGAATACGCAGGCCTGTCGAGGGAGATGTCATGTCGTCACTGATCGAGTTGTACAAAAATGTGGAATCCATCCTGGAAAAGATGGAGATCCCGCCGCGTCCCGGCATCATGGACCAGATCTTCCTGGAGACGCGGCAGGAAGAGCCAGACTTCCTCAGGCTGGCCACGCTGATCAGCGAAGACTTGAGCCTGTCCGCAAGCCTGATCAAGACCGTGAACTCGCCCTTTTTCGGATTGCAGCAACGCGTCTCTTCGGTCCAGGACGCCCTCATGCTGCTAGGGCTCGAAGTGGCCTCGCGCATGGTGGCAGGCATACTCCTGCGCCACACCTTTCCACGGCGTCCGGAACTGGACGAGTTATGGGATGCGTCCCTCAAGGTCGCCGTGCTGTCGCACTGGCTGGCAGTCAGGCTGGACAGGTCACTCGGGCTGCGGCCGGCCGATGCCTATACCTTCGGCCTGCTCCGGGACTGCGGCATGGCCGTCATGCTGATCAGGCGGCTCGATTATGCGACTACGCTGACTCGCGCGCGGGCGGAGGCCCGGCAGCCTTTCACCGAGGTGGAGCGCTTGGCCCTCGGCATCGACCATGCCATGGTCGGCTCCAAGCTGCAAGCTGGCCTCGGACTGGCGGCTGTCAGACGAGATGGCCTGGGACATCCTGTTTCACCACGCCATCGCCGGTGCGGACGCGTCCACGGAGCAAGCACCACCGGCCAGTCTGCGCCTGGTTGCACTGGCGCAATTCGCCGACCGTCTGCTGCAGGACAACGGTCATCTGGCCGTCGATCACGAATGGGACAAGCTCGGGACGCGCTGTCTGGAAATATTGGGTCTGGACGAGGGCGGCCAGGCCGAACTGGCCGAGGAAGCAGGCGAATTCATCCTCGACCGAATGCCCAAGTTGCTGCTCTGATGTGGTGCACCTGCCCTCAGCATGAACCCGGCGAGTCTGTGCACGACCGGTGGTCAGTCCCGCCGCCAGGTGGTGCCCTGGGGGGTGTCCTCGAGCAGGATGCCGGCCGCCCTGAGTTCGTCGCGTATGGCGTCTGCCCGCTTGAAATCCCTGGCCCGTCGCGCTTCGAGACGCTCCCGGATCAGGGCCTCGATGCGCGCCTCGGGGTAATCCTTGTCGCTCGCAGTGCCGGCCGCCTGCAGGAAGTCGTCAGGGGCCCGTTGCAGCAGGCCGAGCACGCCGCCCAATGCCTTCAGCGCCCCGGCCAGCTCGGGCGTTCGCGTCTTGTTGACCTCGTTGGCGAGTTCGAACAGCACGGCCATGGCCTCCGGCGTGTTGAAGTCGTCGTCCATCGCCGCCTTGAAGCGGCTGGCATGGGGCGATTGCCAGTCAATCGCCGCCGTCACCGGCCCCAGTCCGCGCAGCGCGGTATACAGTCGCGTCAGGGCGCCCTTGGCATCGTCCAGATGCTGGTCGGAATAGTTCAGCGGGCTGCGGTAGTGGGCGCGCAGGATGAAGAAGCGCACGACCTCGGCGTCGTATTTGGCCAGCACCTCGCGGATGGTGAAGAAGTTGCCCAGGCTTTTGGACATCTTCTCGTCGTCGACGCGCACAAAACCGTTGTGCAGCCAGTAGTTGACGAACTTGCAGCCATGCGCACCTTCGGATTGGGCAATCTCGTTCTCGTGGTGGGGGAACAGCAGGTCCTGGCCGCCACCGTGGATGTCGAAATGCGGCCCCAGCAAGTCGGTGCCCATGGCCGAGCACTCGATGTGCCAGCCCGGGCGGCCGGGTCCCCAGGGCGAGGGCCATGACGGCTCGCCTGGCTTGGCCGCCTTCCAGAGCACGAAATCGAGAGGGTCGCGCTTGTGCGGGTCCACCTCCACCCGTTCGCCGGCGATCAGCGCGTCGAGGGATTTGCCGGAAAGTTGGCCATAGGACGGGTAACTGCGCACGGCGTAATAGACATCTCCGTTGACGGCCGGATAGGCATGACCGCGGTCGATCAGGGCCTGGATCATGGCGAGCATCTTGCCCACGTATTCCGTGGCACGGGGCTCCCGATCCGGTGGCAGGACGTTGAGGGCCCGTTCGTCCTCGTGCATGGCGCGGATGAAGCGGTCCGTAAGCGCGGAGTAGGGCTCGCCGTTGTCCTGCGCCCGCTTGATGATCTTGTCGTCGATGTCGGTGATGTTGCGCACGTAGGTGACCTGGTAGCCCGAGGCCCTGAGCCAGCGGGCGATCATGTCGAACACCACCAGCACCCGGGCATGGCCCAGGTGGCAGTAGTCGTAGACGGTCATGCCGCAGACGTACATGCGGACCTGGCCCGGTGAGATCGGCGTGAAGACCTCTTTCGCGCGGGTGAGGGAGTTGTGCAGGGTGAGCATGGCAGACTCTAGGCCGGGGGCAACAGCAGCACGGGGGTTCGCGCCGTGCGCAGGATACCCTCCGCCACGCTGCCAAGCAGCAGGCGGTCCAGCCACCGTCGACCGTGGGTGCCTGCGACGATGAGGTCGGCCTGCCACTCGGCGGCCGTCTCCGAGACCAAGGGGCCGATGCGGCGGCCCGCGGCGTCCAGGAGGCGGGTTTCGGCCGCGACACCGGCCTCGCGGCAGGCCGCCAATGCGTCCTCCAGCAGGCGGGCTGCGGCTTGACGATAGGCCTCCAAGGGGAGGGCGGGGAGGGCCCAATCCCCGTTGATCGCCAGGGGTAGGGGTTCCTCCACGACGTGCAGGATCAGCAGCCGGGCGTGGCCCTCGCGGGCGAGCCGGATGGCTGTATCCAGGCCCCGTCGCGACGTTTCACTGCCATCCATGGCCATCACGATACGTTCGTACATCGCCTCTTCCTCGCCTCAGAGGCCAGTCTGTTCTTTCGCCCAGGAGTCCTTCAGACTCACCGTGCGGTTGAACACCAGCCGGTCGCCGGGCCGGTGGTCGTGGCGATCGGTGCAGAAATAGCCCAGTCGTTCGAACTGGTAGCGGGTCTCTGGAGGGGCGTCGCGCACGCAGGCCTCCACCCAGCCCTGCACGATCTCCAGGGAGTGGGGGTTGAGGAAATCCAGGAAATCACGGTTCTTGTGAGCGTCCGGCTGAGGGTCGGTGAACAGCCGGTCGTAGAGGCGGATCTCCGCCGGCAGGGCATGCAGGACGGAGACCCAGTGTATGACCCCCTTCACCTTGCGCCCCTGCGGGTTTTTTGCGAGCGTGTCGTGGTCGATGCTGCAGCGCAATTCGGTCACGTCGCCGTCTTCGTTCCTGATCACTTCGTCGCAGCGGATGACATAGGAATAACGCAGTCGCACCTCGCCACCCGGCTTAAGGCGATGCCAGCCCGGCGGCGGGTCTTCCGCGAAGTCGTCGCGCTCGATCCAGATCTCGCTGTGGAGGGGTACTTCGCGGCTGCCGAACTCGGGGTGGTTGGGGTGGTAACCGGCCTCGCGGCTGGCACTGACGCCTGCCTGAAAATTGGTCAGCACGACCTTGAGCGGTCGGATCACCGCCATGACCCGCGGCGCCTTGGCCTCCAGATCCTCGCGGATGCAGCCCTCCAGGACGGAGAGGTCGACGATGTTCTCGGACTTGGAGATGCCGATCCGCCGGGCGAATTCGCGTATGCCCTCGGCGGTGTAACCGCGCCGGCGCATGCCGCGGATGGTGGGCATGCGCGGGTCGTCCCAGCCGGCCACCCGGCCCTCGGCGACCAGCTGGTTGAGTTTGCGCTTGCTGGTCACGGTGTGATGCATCTCCAGGCGCGAGAACTCGATCTGCTGCGGGTGACAGGCGATGCTGATGTGGTCCAGCACCCAGTCGTAGAGGGGACGGTGGTCCTCGAACTCCAGCGTGCACAACGAATGCGTGATGCCTTCCAGGGCGTCGGAGATGCAGTGGGTGTAGTCGTACATCGGATAGATCACCCAGGCGTCGCCGGTGCGGATGTGGTGCGCGCGCTTGATGCGGTAGAGCACCGGATCGCGCATGTTGATGTTGGGGCTGGCCATGTCGATCTTGGCGCGCAGGGTGCGCGAGCCGTCGGCAAACTCGCCGGCGCGCATGCGCCGGAACAGGTCGAGGTTTTCCTCCACGCTGCGTTCGCGCCAAGGACTGTCGCGGCCCGGTTCGGTGAGGGTGCCGCGATATTCGCGCATCTGCTCCGGACTGAGGTCGTCGACGTAGGCCAATCCTTTGCGGATCAGCTCCTCGGCATAGTCGTAGAGCTGGGGGAAATAGTCCGACGCCCAGCGCACCGGGCCATCCCATTGGAAGCCCAGCCAGCGCACATCCTCCTGGATCGCCTCGGCGTACTCGACCGTCTCCTTCTCCGGGTTGGTGTCATCGAAGCGCAGATTGCATCTGCCGCCATAATCCAGGGCCAGGCCGAAGTTGAGGCAGATGGACTTGGCGTGGCCGATGTGCAGGTAACCGTTGGGCTCCGGCGGAAAGCGGGTGACGACGGTCGATTGCTTGCCGCTGGCCAGGTCGTTGTCGATGATGGTGCGGATGAAATGCTGGACCGGGGCGCTATCGCTCATGGGTCGGGTGCGCGCGAAGGCGAATGGCTGCAGGGGTATCGGGCTGTGGTGTAGAATCGGCGCGGTCACCAACCGCATGTCCCGACTCTAAGTATAGCACCAATGCCCATCGACCGATTCACCCTCGTCCTCCTCGCCCTGCTGCCCGTACTGGCCTTCGCCAATACCGACGGCATGCAGGATGCAAGCCAACTGTTCCGCCAGGGGCGACATGCCCATGCCCTGACCCGGATCGACGCCTATCTGGCCGCCAATCCCAAGGATGCCCAGGGACGCTTCCTCAAGGGGCTGATCCTGACCGAGCTCAATCGCTATCAGGAGGCGATCAAGGTCTTCTCCGACCTCACCGCCGACTATCCGCAACTGCCGGAGCCTTACAACAATCTGGCCGTGCTCTATGCCGCCCAGGGGCACTATGAGCGCGCGAAGCAGAGCCTGGAGCAGGCCATACGCACACACCCCAGTTATGCCACGGCGCACGAGAACCTGGGGGACATCTATGCCAAGATGGCCTCGCTGGCCTATGACAAGGCCCTGCAGCTCGACGAGTCCAACATCTCGGCCCAGACCAAGCTGGCCCTGATCAGGGACTTGTTCAATCCGGCACGCGGTTCCGATGCCGCCAAGGCCGAAGCGGTCAGACCTGCTGCGCCCAAGGCCCCGGTCAAGACGCCGGTCCGGCCACCGTCTGCAGTGAAGACCGCGGCCGCGCCTGGGCGGGACGCCGCCATGGCCGGCCCCGACCCTGCCGTGCCCGCCGAGGGCAGGGCGGTGGCAGTACCGGCCTCCGAATCCGGCCCTCAAGCCGATGCCGCGGCGACTCGGGCAGGGGAGGCACCGCCCCGGCCACGACCCGAACAGGCCGCTGCCAGCAGGGCCACCGCATCCCCTCCTGTGCCTGCCCCAACGCCGGCCGAGGCCAGGACGGCGATTGAGCGGACGATACGCGATTGGGCGCTGGCGTGGAGCCGGCAGGATGTGCCGGCCTATCTGGCCTATTACGCGGGCAGCTTCATGCCGCCACGCGGGCTGGATCGGGCCGCATGGGAGGCAGAGCGCAACCGGCGCATCCAGACCCCGAAACAGATCAAGGTCGAGGTCAGCGACCTGCGCGTCGAGGTCAAGGGCGACAAGGCCCAGGCCCGATTCCGGCAGCGCTACGAGGCAGAACACCTGAAGGGCACCTACAGCAAGACCCTGGACCTGGAATTGCAGGAGGGGAAGTGGAAGATCGTCAGGGAGCGCTAAGGGCATGATCATCCCGGTCTGGCGTCGTCTCCTGACCCTGCTGCTCCCGCTTGTCCTAGCCTGGCCCGCTCTGGCCGACGAGGGCGCGATCCGGCTCGCCGCCGCCGATACGCACAACCGATTCCCCTCGCCGGACGCCCTCCTGGCCAAGACCCTGCAGGAGATCCGCGCGAGCCGACTGGACAGGGCGCTCAACAACGTCAACCAGTTGATCTCGATCCGCCCCGATTTCAGGCTGGCCCACCTGATCCGCGGCGATCTCCTTCTCGCCCGCGCCCGGCCGCTGTCCACCATGGGCGAGGTCCCCAGGGCCTCGCCTGCCTCCCTGACCGATCTGCGTGAGGAGGCGCGGGTCAGGCTGTTGCGCTACCTCAATCAGCCCGAGGAGGGCTACCTGCCCAAACAGCTGCTGCAGCTGGCCCCCGAACACAGGTATGCCCTGCTGGCGGACGCCGGTCGTGCACGTCTGTATGTGTTCGAGAACGTCAACGGCGTGCCCCGCCTGGTGCGGGACTATTACATGTCCATCGGCCGCAACGGCACCGACAAGCGGGTCGAGGGCGACAAGAAGACCCCGGTGGGGGTCTACACCGTCTCGCAGCAGCTGCCGCGCCAGCGCCTGACCGATTTCTACGGGGCCGGCGCCTATCCCCTGAACTATCCGAACGAGTGGGACCGGCTGCACGGCCGCAGCGGCCACGGCATCTGGATCCACGGCACCCCCTCCGATACCTACAGCAGGCCGCCGCGGGCCAGCGACGGCTGCCTGGTGCTCGCCAACCCCGATCTGAGCGATCTCGGGCGCTACATCGAGGTCGGCAGGACGCCTGTCATCATCGCCGATCGCACCGAGTGGGTGGATCCCGTCAGCTGGGAGATGCAGCGTCAGGAGATCCTCACCGTGCTGGAGCTCTGGCGCACGGACTGGGAGACGCGGGAGGTCCCGCGCTTCCTGCGCCACTACGTGCCGGAGATGCTGGACAGGACCTGGGCGGCGAACAAGCGCCGCAACATCGAGAACAAGGCCTGGATCCGCGTCGCGCTGTCCGATGTCAGCGTCTTTCTCTATCCGGACGCCAGGCTGGCGGTGACC
>OGCL01001211.1_pt1 | contig 23052 bp, 24 predicted proteins | sample 1570041 | NCBI WGS metagenome assembly OGCL01 (sample SAMN06266162, study PRJEB24511) | hot springs metagenome | isolation source: Hot spring water | place: South Africa: Limpopo | collected 2015-06-22 | reverse complement strand
CCTTCGCCCTCGAAGACCAGAAGGAAGGCATGGCCGCCTTCGTCGAGAAGCGCAAGCCGGCGTTCAAGAACCGCTGAGACTCAGTCCGGGATATCTTCCGCCGCCTGGACAATCACTGCCTGCGTGTCGCTCAAGCCGATCAGGCTGGCGGCATGCAGCAACTCTGCCGACAACACCCCACCCCGGCCATCCGGCAAGGCCCGCGTACCGCTGGCCGCAGCCACTACCGTCGAGCGGAAACCACGCTCGGTCGCGGCGCGCACGGTCGAACTGATGCAGTTGTGCGTCATGTAGCCGATCACGATCAGGTTTTTCCGGCCCGTGGCGGCCAGCACTTCCTGCAGGCCGGTGCCGGCGAAGGCGTTGGCCTGGGTTTTCTCGACCACCGCCTCGCCTGACTGTGGCAACAGCGGTTCAGCTGGCTGATAGGCCGGCGTTTGCGGATTGAAGATGGGACCGGCGCCCCGGTGCAGGACATGCACGACCGGGACGCCGAGCGCCCGGGCACGGGCCAGCAAGCGCCCACCGGCGGCCAGCGACTCGGTAATCCCCGGCAGGGCCAGCTTGCCGTCGACGTATTCGCGCTGGGCATCGATGATCAGCAGCACGCTCTCGGCCAGGCGCGACGGCCCGCCCGGTGCGCCGATCAACTGCAGGATGGTGAAAGGTTCGTCGGTAACTGACATGCGCTTCTCCCAAATGGCAAGGAAGGCAGGATAATCGGTTTTCACGGGATTTGCCCGCACCCACGGCATGCATCTATTCACCGACATCTCGGCTCACGGCCTCGGCCATCTGGCGATCAGCGCGCCGGTCCTGAACGCCCTGGCGACACTCGCGCCCGGCTTGCGCATCACCGTGCGCAGCCGGCTGCCGGCGAGCAAATTGCGCGAACGAATCGCCGCACCATTCGAACTGATCGAAGCCGCCAGCGATTTCGGCTTCATCATGCATGACGCCCTGGCCGTCGACCGGGAGGCCAGCGCCCACGCCTATCGGGCCGCCCACGCCGAATGGTCGCAGCGCGTTGCGGAGGAAACGGAATTTCTGCGCGCACTGGCCCCGGATGCCGTGTTGAGCAACGTCGCCTACCTGCCGCTGGCCGGTGCCAAACGGGCCGGCATCCCGGCTTTGGCGATCTGTCCGCTCAACTGGGCCGACCTGTTCGAGCATTTTTTTGCCGGCGAAACCTGGTCTGCGGCCATCCATGCCCAGATCCTCGCCGCCTACCGCGACGCTGACGTTTTCCTGCGCCCGATGCCGGGCATGCCGATGCCCAAGGTGGACAAGGGCGAAGCGATCGCCCCCATTGCCGCATGCGGAACACAGCACGAACTCGGATTGGGTAAGGGACGCAACATCCTGATCGCCCTCGGCGGTTTCGCGCACCGCCTGCCGGTCGAACGCTGGCCACGATTTCCCGGCAGCCGCTGGCTGGTTCCCGCCGACTGGCAATGCCGGCATCCTGACGCCATCGCCTTCGAACACCTGGGACTGAGTTTCACAGACCTGCTGACCTCGGTCGACGCGGTGATCACCAAACCCGGCTACGGAACGTTCGCCGAAGCCGCCTGCAATGGAACACCAGTGCTCTACCTGCGCCGGGACAACTGGCCGGAGCAGGATTATCTGATCGACTGGCTGCAGACCCACGGCCGCTGCCGGGAAGTCGCCGCCGAGCGCCTGCACGCTGGTGAATTCGACGAGGAACTGACCCGCCTGCTGAACACCCCCACCCCGCCGTTACCGCTCCCGCAGGGGGCGATTCAGGCAGCGAGGCGGATTCTCGACTGGCTCGATCCCGCGCTCAGAAACGCCAGCCGAACGCCTTGAGCAGTTCGCCGGTCTCGCACACCGGCAAGCCCATGATGCCGGTATAGCTGCCGGCAATATGGGCGACGAACAGTCCCGCTTTACCCTGGATGCCATAGGCGCCGGCCTTGTCCATCGGTTCGCCGGAAAGCACGTAATGCCGGATTTCGTCCTCGTCGATGGCGCGGAAGCGGACTTCGCTGATCGACTGCACGTAGGCACAGCGCTGCTCGTCGCACACCGCCACCCCGGTGATGACGCGATGGACCTGGCCGGACAGGCGTTGCAGGATGGCCTGCGCGTCGGCGGCATCGACCGGCTTGCCGATGATCTCGCCGTTGAATTCGAGGGTGGTGTCGGCCGCCAGCACCGGATGCGCGATCAGCCGGCGCTCGTGGATGATCTGCAGGCCCTGCGCCGCCTTGGCACGGGTCACCCGTTCGACGTAGACGGCCGGCGCTTCGCCGGCCAGCGGCGTTTCGTCGACTTCGACTTCGGCGATCAGGGTTTCGAAATCGACGCCGATCTGATGCAGCAATTCGCGGCGGCGCGGGCTGCGTGAAGCAAGATAGATGCGCATCATCCTTCCCGGTGATAAGGGTGGTTCTTCAAGACGCTGACCGCCCGGTACAACTGTTCGCACAACAGCAGGCGCGCCATGCCGTGCGGCAGGGTCAGGCTGGACAGGCGGATCTTCTCGGCGGCGCGCTGCTTGAGCGCCTCGTCGATGCCGTCGGCGCCGCCAATCAGCAACGCGACGTCGCGACCGTCCTGCATCCAGGCCTCAAGGCGTCGGGACAGCTTGAGCGTAGTCAGGTCGTCGCCCTTCTCGTCGAGCACGACCAGCCGGCACGACGACGGCAAGGCCTCGTCGATGCGCGACTTCTCGGCCGCCAGCAACTGTTCGCGGGTTTTCGAGCCGCGCGGCTCGGGCTTGATCTCGACCACGCTGGCCGCGGCTTCGCGCGGCATGCGCTTGAGGTATTCGGCGCAGCCGTCGTCGACCCAGGCCGGCTGACGATGGCCGACGGCGACGACGAGCAGCTTCATTCGCCGGTGGCCTGCTCCGCCAGCTTGCGGCGCTGGGCCGGGGTGGCCTGCCAGAGCTCTTCGAGGTTGTAGTAGGCGCGGACGGTCGGTTGCATGACGTGCACGACCAGGTCACCGATATCGACCAGCACCCATTCGCCCCCGTCTTCCCCTTCGGTCGAGATGATTTCCCCGCCGGCTTCCTTGACCTTCTCGACCACGTTGTTGGCCAGTGCCTTGACCTGCCGGTTGGAATCGCCGGTGGCGATCACGACCCGGTCGAACATCGAGGTCAGCTTGGTGGTGTTGATGACTTCGATATCCTTGCCCTTGATGTCTTCAAGGGCGGAAACGACGATTTTTTGCAGCTTGCGTATGTCCATCAGGGGTTTCTGTAAAGGGAATGGGACGAAATATAGTCGAGAACGCTATCCGGCAGCAAATAACGCGCCGACAGGTCGTTGGCCAGCAGCTTGCGGATCTGGGTCGCCGAAATCGCCAGCTGGGTCATGGCAAAAGTGACGATTGCCCCACCCGGCAAGGCTTTGAGCGCGGCGACGTCGAGCACGCGCCGGCGGGAAAACTGCGCCGACAATGCCGCCGGCAAGCTCGCCGCTTCGACCGGAAAACCCGGGCGATGCGATACCGCGACATGGACCAGGTCGAGAATTTCGGTCCACCGGTGCCAGCTCGCCAGCCCGGCGAAGGCATCGGCACCGACCAGCAGGACCAGCGACTGCTGCGCCCCCAGTTCCTCACGCAGACGCTCCAGCGTCTGCACGGTATAACTCGGCGCCTGACTCTCGACCTCGGCCGGGTCGACCGAGAAACGCGGATTGTCTTGCGTCGCCGTCCGCACCATGGCCAGGCGCTGGGCGGCGGTCACCTGCGGTGTGTCGCGATGCGGCGGATTACCGGCGGGAATCCAACGCACGCCGCCCAGCCCGAGATGGGCCATCGATTCCTCGGCCAGACGCAGATGCCCGTAATGGACCGGGTCGAAAGTGCCGCCGAAGATCCCGAGCGGGTCAGACAATTTCGGAAATGCCGAAGATGTCGCGATAGCCGACATAGAAGCTGGCAAATACGGTCGGCGCCACGACCAGGCCCATGGTCACCATCACCACCAGCGTGGCAAAGCCCTGCAGCGCCGGCAGGGCGATCAGCAACAGGCCGAGGACGAGGCCGGGCAGAACCACGGCAACCAGCATCAAGCCGACGGCGTAAACCAGGAAAGGCCGCCAGTTCATCGCACAGGCGACAAAACTGAAGAACAGCGCCTTGCCCAGCGGCTGCCGATGCCAGGCCGCCAGCACCGGCGCAAACCACCAGGCCATCAGCACCGGCACCATGAAAATCGCCACCACCATCGCCGACAGCGTGAAATCCGCTTCTTCGAGCAAGGCCCGTTCGGCCCGGCTGCTGGCCAGCATGTAGCGCAGCAGGTCGCCGCCGTCGGCAATCGTCGACAGCCCGAGTACCGCCAGCGTCGCCACCAGATAAAGGACGCCGAGGGCGATCAGCGTGCGCACGTTGTCGCGAAAGCCGCTGAACAGGGTCTGGATGCTAGCCGACTGGCCACGCTCGATGTTGCGCGCCGCCTGCATCAGCCCCACCGACAGGCCGGGAATGACCGCCGAAGCCGCCAGCGCGCCAATGAAGGGAAACAGGTTGAGAAAGACGACGACGAACCAGTAGCTGATGACCAGGATCGACAGCACGGGCGGATTGCGCCGGTAGATGGCGAAACCGCCGCTAACCCACTGCCAGCCGGCGCGCGCCGGCAGATTGACTGCGCGCATCGCTCAGGCTCCCGTGAAGATGTCGCGATACGACGCGTAAACCGCCGCCGAAAACACCGGCAGCAACAACAGGAGCCCCAGGCCGACCGGCAGCATGGCGAAGAACCCGGCGACCATCAGGAAGATGCCGAAAATGATCATCGGCAGCCAGTTCCTGGCGCCGGCGGCAAAACTCGCCTTCATCGCCGCCAGCGGCTGCATGCCGTGAAAGTACACCAGCGCCGGTGCGAACCAGGTGGCCATGATGACCGGCACCGACAGCAGCAGCACCAGCAGGACGGCTAGCAGGAAGCCGCCGAAGGCAATGCCGATGCCGCCGACCCGCCCGGTGATGGCGCCGCCGAGCACGCCGCCGCCGATCAGCAGGAAGGCCAGCAGGGCAATGCCGAACACGCCGATGGCGAAGAACACGCCGACCATCACCAGTTGTCCGGCATGCTGGCGGAAACCGGCAAACAACTCACCGATCTGCGGCTCGCCGTCGTTGGCGACGGTCCGGCAGATTTGCAGCATGCCGGCGCCGAACAGAGGCACCAGCAGGTGGGCGGCGACCTGTCCGAAGATCGGGACGATGGAAATGGCCATCAAAATGACCAGCAGCAAGACGCTGCTGCCCAGCCAGATGCCGGGATGGGCGATGAACATGGCCCAGCCCTGGGCCAGCCAGTCGAAGCAGGCGCCGGCATCGACCTCGCGGCTTTCGCCGTCGAAGGCTGCGGGGGCCATCGGGAATTGCGGAGTTTCGCTCATGCGCGGATGCTAGCCGGGGAGCGCCGCCGGGGCAAGGCGGAATTGATCCAGCAGGCGGCGGAAGTCGCCGGGATCCTTGACCGTGACCACTTCGCCGGCCCGCGGCATGTGCCGCGCTTCCAGTCGCAGCAACCAGAAACGCAGGGCAGCTGCCCGTCGCACCGCCGGCCAGGCGGCACGCTCGTCGGCAGTCAATGGGCGAACGCCGGTGTAACCGTCAACCAAAGCCGCCAGCCGTCCGTCATCCGGGCACCAGTCGTTGGCAACGACGGCCAGATCGAACAGCCAGGCGTCGACCCCGGCAAAGTAGAAATCGAGCAGGCCGCCCAGACGCGCGTCGTCCTGCCACAGCACGTTGTCGCGAAACAGGTCGGCGTGGATCACGCCCTGCGGCAACAATGACCAGTCCTGGCCGGCCTGGAAGGCCAGTTCGTCGGCCAGCAAGGCGGCTTCATCAGCCGGCAACAGCGGCAGCAGGCGCTCACCGACCGTCTGCCGCCAGGCGGCGCCGCAAGGATTGGCCGGTGCCTCGCTCAGCCCGGCCGCGGCCAGATGCAGACGGGCCAGCGTCGCCCCGACCACGCGGCAATGTTCGGCCTCAGGCGTTTCAATCGATTGTCCGGGCAGGCAGCTGAGCAGGGCCGCCGGCTTGCCGCACAGCGGGCGCCACAAACGACCGGCGGCATCGACCGCCGGACGCGGACAGGGCAGACCGGCATCGGCCAGATGCGCCTGCAGGCGCAGGTAGAAATCGAGCGCAGCCGGGTCCGTGGCCTCGAACAGGGTCAGCACGAAACGGCCGCCGTCGGTGGTCACGAAGTAATTGGAGTTCTGCATGCCGGCGGCGATGCCGGCGTGATCAAGCAGCGCGCCCAGCTCCAGCGGCGCCAGCCAGGCGGCGAGTTCGGCGCGCCCGACCGTGGTATAGACGGACAAGGCTTACCAGCTGTGAATGACCCACATCGGCGGGCGCACCGGATTGGGATTGACGTCGCTTTCCAGCATCACCCCGTCGCCCTGACGGTCGACCAGATAATAGGGTTTGCCGACGGCCGGGGTGACCCGGATCATGTACAGCTTGCCGTTGATGCGGAATTCCTCGCGGGTTTCCTTGGCATTGCGGACGATGGTCACCTGCGGTTCGAGCGCCGCATCGAACGGCTCCATTTCCGGCGGAGGCGGCGGTACGGCGGGCAGGGGCTGCAGATCGCCCTGCTGGCCCCAGGCGGGCAGCGCGGCAAGCAGCAGGATCGGTAAGAGACGGCGCATGATGTTTCCTTTCGGGTTCGCTGCCATTTTATTACAGGTTGAGCATCATCTCCCGCTCGTTCGGCAGCGGGCTGAACGGCCGCGCTTCGTAATGCTTGAAGATGGCCTCGACCACCTTTTCCGGCTCATCGATGATCTGGATCAGGTGCATGTCCTCGGCGTCGATCATCTTCTCGCGCACCAGCGTGTCCTTGAACCAGTCGACCAGGCCCTTCCAGAAATCGGAACAGACCAGGATGATCGGCATCTTGCGCGCCTTGCCGGTCTGGATCAGGGTCAGCGCTTCCATCAGTTCGTCGAGCGTGCCGAAGCCGCCGGGCATGACGACATAGGCGCTGGCGAAGCGGACGAACATGTACTTGCGTGCGAAGAAGTGGCGGAAAGTCTGCGAGATGTCCTGATAGGGGTTGCTCTGCTGTTCGTGCGGCAGCTGGATGTTGAGGCCGACCGACGGCGACTTGCCGTGGAAGGCGCCCTTGTTGGCCGCTTCCATGATGCCGGGGCCGCCGCCGGAGATCACCGAGAAGCCGGAATCGGACAGCAAACGCGCAACGCGTTCGGTCAGCTCGTAATAAGGGGTGCCTTCCTTGACCCGGGCCGAACCGAAGATCGTCACCGCCGGCTTGATCGCCGCCAGGCGGTCGGTAGCTTCGACGAACTCTGACATAATGCCGAAAATCCGCCAGGATTCGCGGGCTGTCGCGCTTTTCAGCAGTGCCTCGGTCTCGATGCCCATCACCAGTTTTTCGCTCTCGGTCATTGCCATGCCTCTCTTGTTGTTGGTGGACGGTTCGTCCTATCTGTACCGCGCCTATCACGCCCTGCCCGACCTGCGGAATCCGGCCGGCGAGCCGACTGGCGCGCTGTACGGGGTTTTGAACATGCTACGTCGTCTGGAAAGCGACCACAAGGCGGACTACAAGGCCGTCGTCTTCGACGCCAAGGGCAAGACCTTCCGCGACGACTGGTATCCCGAGTACAAGGCACATCGTCCGCCGATGCCCGACGACCTGCGCGCCCAGATCGAGCCGATCCACGCCGCCATCGCCGCCGCCGGCTGGCCGGTGCTGTGCATCGACGGCGTCGAAGCCGACGACGTGATCGGCACGCTGGCCACGAAAGCTGCCGCCGACGGCATCGACACGCTGATTTCCACCGGCGACAAGGACCTGACCCAGCTGGTCGGTCCGCATGTCCGCTGGTACAACACGATGAGCGAGGAAATGCTCGACACGGCCGGCGTCGAAGCCAAGTTCGGCGTCCCGCCCTCGCTGATCATCGATTACCTGGCGCTGGTCGGCGACACCGTCGACGGCGTTCCCGGCGTCGCCAAATGCGGACCGAAGACCGCCGTCAAATGGCTGACGCAATACGGCTCGCTCGACGCCATCGTCGCCAACGCCGACAAGATCAGCGGCGTGGTCGGCCAGAACCTGCGCGACCACCTCGACTTCCTGCCGCTCGGCAAGAAGCTCGTCACCGTCGTCTGCGACCTGCCCGATTTGCCGGCGCCGACGGCGTTGACCGCCACGGCGCGCGACCGCGACACGCTGCGCGAGTTGTACACGCGCTACAACTTCCGCACCTGGACGCGCGAACTCGACAACGATGCGCCGTCGGCCAGCGAAGAAACCGCCGCGCCGCCGGCCGCACCGAGCGAGGTCCGCTACGAAACCGTGTTCACCTGGGAACAGTTCGAGCACTGGCTGCAAAAGATCGAAACCGCCTCGTTGACCGCGCTCGACACCGAAACCACCAGCCTCGACAGCTTCGCCGCGCGCATCGTCGGCATCTCGCTGTCGGTGACGCCCGGCGAGGCCTGCTACATCCCGCTCGCCCACAACGGCCCCGGCGTCGCCGAGCAGTTGCCGCGCGACGAGGTGCTGGCGAAACTGAAGCCCTGGCTGGAAAACGCCGACCGCCGGAAAGTGCTGCAGAACGCCAAGTACGACCAGCACGTCTTCGCCAACCACGGCATCGCGCTGGCCGGCATCGCCCACGACACGATGCTGCAGAGCTACGTGATCGAATCCGACAAGGGCCACGACCTCGGCCAACTGTGCAGCCGCCACCTCGGCCTTGCCACGATCGCCTACGAAGACCTGTGCGGCAAGGGCGCCAAGCAGATCGGCTTCGACCAGGTCGATATCGAACGCGCCGCCACCTATGCCGCCGAGGACGCCGACGTCACGCTGCGCGTTCATGACGTGCTGCACCCGCAGTTCGGCAAGGCGCCGGGCCTCTCCCGCATCTACCACGAGATCGAACTGCCGGCCCGCCAGGTCATCTGGCAGATGGAGCGCACCGGCATCCTGATCGACGGCGACACGCTCGCCCGCCAGAGCCACGAGATCGGCCAGAAGATCATGGCGCTGGAAGCACAGGCCTATGAGCTCGCCGGCCAGCCGTTCAACCTGGCTTCGCCCAAGCAACTGGGCGAAATCCTATTCGGCAAGCTCGGCCTGCCGGTGAAGAAGAAAACCGCCTCCGGCGGCGCCTCCACCGACGAGGAAGTGCTCTCCGAACTGGCGCTCGACTACCCGCTGCCCAAGCTGCTGCTCGAACACCGCAGCCTGTCGAAACTGAAGGGCACCTACACCGACAAGCTGCCGCGCATGATCAACCCGGACACCGGCAGAGTACATACGCACTTCTCGCAGGCCTCGGTGGTCACCGGCCGGCTCGCGTCCAGCGAACCCAACTTGCAGAACATCCCGGTGCGCACCGACGAAGGGCGAAAAATCCGCACCGCCTTCATCGCCCCCGCAGGCAGCAGCATCGTCTCGGCCGACTATTCGCAGATCGAACTGCGCATCATGGCCCACCTCTCCGGCGACGAGCGCCTGCTCGACGCCTTCGCCCACGGCGAGGACGTGCACCGCGCCACCGCCGCCGAGATCTTCGGCGTCACGCCGCTGGAAGTCGGCCCCGATCAACGGCGCGTCGCCAAGAGCATCAACTTCGGCCTGATCTACGGCATGAGCGCCTTCGGCCTGGCCCGCCAGCTCGGTCTGGAGCGCAGCGCCGCGCAGACCTACATCGACCGCTACTTCGCCCGTTACCCCGGCGTCGCCCGCTACATGGAAGAAGCGCGGGCGACGGTGCGCGAGCACGGCTACGTCGAAACCGTCTTCGGTCGCCGCCTGTGGCTGCCGGAAATCCGTTCGAGCAACGGCAACCGCCGCCAGGCGGCGGAGCGCGCGGCGATCAACGCGCCGATGCAGGGCACCGCAGCCGACCTGATCAAGCTCGCCATGATCGCCGTCCAGGGCTGGCTGGAACAGACCGCCCGCCAGTCGAAACTGGTCCTGCAGGTACACGACGAACTGGTGCTGGAAGTGCCGGACGCCGAGCTGATGGAAATCCGCACGCAGCTACCGCGCCTGATGACCCAGGTGGCGCAGCTGAAGGTACCGCTGGTGGTCGAAGTCGGCATCGGGCCGAACTGGGAAGCCGCCCACTGAGAATCACAATAAAAGGAAAGGCTTAAGTTTCCTTTAATTTGGCAGTCGCATCCTTGGTGCCATATCGTGCTCCAAGGAGGCCAAGATGGCTGCCATCCAGAAGATTCTCCAGACCCGCCGGCCGCTGCCGACGGTTCGCCACACCGTCGTCGGCGCGCCACAACGGATGGCGGCGGAAAGCTTCATCGCCGACATCTTCCGCCGCCACTACGGCGCTGAGGTCCGCAGCTTCGCCCCCAACCTGATGCTGCTCGAAGACGCCGGCCGCATCGCCGCGGCTGCCGGCTGGCGCTGCGCCGGCGAGGACCGCCTGTTCCTCGAAACCTACCTCGACGAACCGATCGAAGCCGCCGTCGCCCGCCTCGCCGGCCAGCCGGTGCGGCGCGAGGCGATCGTCGAAGTCGGCAACCTCGCCGCCGACCGCCCCGGCGGCAGCGTCGATGTCATCCTTAACCTGGCCCGCCACCTCGACCGGCTCGGCTACGAATGGGTCGCCTTCACCGCTACCAGCGAGTTGATCGGCATCTTCCGCCGCCTCGGGCTGCCGCCGCTGGCTCTGGCGCCGGCCGACCCGGACCGTCTCGGCGCCGATGCCGCCGACTGGGGCAGCTACTACGACAGCCGGCCGATTGTCGTCGCCGGCCGCATCGCCCTGGCACTGGAAATGGTGAAGCGCCATGGCTGATTTTTCCTGGCAAGCCGAACTCGCTGCCCGCCCGGCCGATGCCCCGCTGCTGCGCGACAGCCAGCGCAGCTGGAATGCCGGCGAGATCGTCGCCGAACTGCTCAACCTGCGCGAACGCCTGGCCGGCAGCCGCGTCGTCGGCGTCCTCGCCGACAACAGCCCGGCCTGGATCATCGCCGACCTCGCCTGCCAGGACGGCGGCCGCGTGCATCTGCCATTGCCCGCCTTCTTCCACGGCGAACAACTGCGCAATGCACTCGAACAGGCCAGCGCCGATACCGTGCTCACCGACCAGCCGGAACGCATCGGCGCCCTCGACCTCGGGTTCGCCATCACCGGCCGCTGGCAGGGGCTGACCTGGATGCGCCGAGTGGTCGAACCGGTCGCGCTGCCGCCGGGCACCGCCAAGATTTCCTTCACCTCGGGCAGCACTGGCGCCCCCAAAGGCGTCTGCCTGAGCCGCGACGGTCTGCTCGACACCGCCCGTGCGGTGCACGAGCGCCTCGCCGACCTGCCGCTCGAACGCCACCTAGCAGTCCTGCCGCTGGCCCTGCTGCTGGAAAACGTCGCCGGCGTCTACGCGCCGCTGCTGCGCGGCATGCCGGTGCATCTGCCGCCGCTGGCCGAACTCGGCTGGGCCGGTAGGCAGGGTTTCGACCCGGCCGCGCTCGACCGCAAGGTCAGGGAAACCGGCGCCGGCAGCGTGATCCTGGTGCCCGAACTGCTCAAGGCCTGGGCGACTTACCTCGGTTTCACGCGCAACCAGCCGTCGGCCACGCTGCGCTTCGTTGCCGTCGGCGGCGCCCGCGTCGCCCCGGAGTTGCTGGCCGGTGCGCGCGCCCTCGGCATTCCCGCCTACCAGGGCTACGGCCTGACCGAAGGCGGCTCGGTGCTGGCGATCAACCGCCCCGGCGACGACGCCAACGGCGTCGGCCGCCCGCTCGGCCACGCCCGACTGGCCATCGAGGACGGCGAACTGACCGTGCGCACCCGCGCCTTCCTCGGCTACACCGGGCAGGCCGCAAGCACCGACGATGCCTTCCCGACCGGCGACCTCGCCAGCTTCGACGCCAACGGTCACCTGCACCTGCAGGGCCGGCGCAAGAACCTGCTGATCACCTCGTTCGGCCGCAACGTCTCGCCCGAGTGGGTCGAGGCGGCGCTGCTCGCCCAGCCGCAGATCGTCCAGGCGATCGTCACCGGCGACGGTCAGCCGGCGCTCACCGCCATCGTCGTGCCGCTGCCCGGCATCCCGGATGGCGCACTCGGCGAGGCCATCGCCCGCGCCAACGCCGGCCTGCCGGATTACGCGCGGATCGCCCACTTCATCGCCAGCCCCGCCTTCACCCCGGGCAACGGGCTGGCCACCGGCAACGGCCGGCCACGCCGGCAAGCCGTCATCGACCATCACCGTGCCGCCCTGGCGGCTCTTCATTCCTCCAAGGAGTCCCCGATGTCCTTCTACGACACGCTCAAGTTCGAAACCGCAAACGACCGTGCCTACCTGCTCTCCGCACCGATCATCAGCGAATGCCTGCAAGGCCGCGCCAGCCTCGACAGCTATCTCGCCTTCCTGACCCAGGCCTACCACCACGTGCGCCACACGACGCCGCTGCTGATGACCCTGGGCGGCCGCCTGCCCGAGCGCCTGGCGTGGATGCGCGCCGGCGTCGCCGAGTACATCGAGGAGGAAATCGGCCACGAGGAATGGATCCTCAACGACATCGCCGCCGCCGGTGGCGACGCCGACGCAGTGCGCAACAGTCGCCCCGACCTGCCGGCCGAACTGATGGTCGCCTACGCCTACGACCTGATCAACCGCGGCAACCCGGCCGGTTTCTTCGGCATGGTCTTCGTCCTCGAAGGCACCAGCGTCGACCTCGCGCTGAACGCCGCCGACCGCATCCAGGCGGCGCTGGGCCTGCCCGACGCGGCCTTCTCCTACCTGCGCTCGCACGGCACCCTCGACCAGGAACACACGCAACACCTGGCCAACATCCTCGACCTGATGACGCCGGAAGATCAGGCCGACGTGCTGCACGCCGCCAAGGTCTTCTTCAAGCTCTACGGCGACATTTTCCACGCCCTGCCAGTCGAGGTCGCAGCATGCAACTGAAAGGCGCCCGCATAATCCTCACCGGCGCCAACGGCGGCCTCGGCCGGGTGCTCGCGCGCGAACTGGCCAACGCCGGTGCCGCCCTGCTGCTGATCGGCCGCGACCCGGCGGCGCTGGCCCGCATCGACCTGCCGGCAGCCTGCGACTACCAGTTGCTGCAAGCCGACCTGACGCACAGCCTCGGCATCGAGAGCACGGTCCAGGCCGCCCGCAGCTTCGGCGCCAACATCCTGATCAACAACGCCGGCGTCGCCAGCTTCGGCCTGCTCGCCGACCAGGACTGGAACGACGTCGAACGCATCCTGGCGACCAATCTCGGCGCACCGATCCGCCTGACCCAGGCCCTGCTGCCCTGGCTGACGCAGCAACCGGAGGCGGCGGTGGTCAATATCGGCTCGACCTTCGGCAGCGTGCCCTTCGCCGGCTTCACCGCCTACTCGGCGGCGAAGGCCGGGCTGCGCGGCTTTTCCCAGGCCCTGCGGCGCGAACTTGCCGATAGCCGGGTGCGCGTCATCCACGTCGCGCCGCGCGCCATCGACACGCCAATCAATCCGCCGGCGGTGCGCGCGCTGAACCGTGCCCTGGGCAGCGCCACCGACAGCCCGGAACAGGTCGCCCGGCACATCGTCGCCATGCTCGCCAACGATGTCGCCGAAGGCCACATCGGCTTCCCGGAGCGCTTTTTCGCCTGGCTCAACGGTTTCGCGCCCGGTCTCGTCGACCGGGGCATCCGCGGCAAACTCGTCATCATCAAACAACACGCCACCAAGGCGTGAATCACACCCAGACTCGCACCCAAGGAGCCATCATGTCCCGCTTGAAATCCCTGCTTTTCGCCCTCGGCGTCGGTTTTTCGACGCTGCTCCAGGCCGCCCCCGGCGACGACCTGATCCGACCGATCCAGGACCGTTGGGCAGAAATCAAGTACCGCCAGCCGGAAGACCGGCAAGCCGACCTCTATCGCGAACTCGCCGTTCAGGCCAGGCAGGTCGCCAAGGCCAATCCGAATCTTGCCGCCGCACTGATCTGGGAAGCCATCGTCGTCTCCAGCGAAGCCGGTGTCCGTGGCGGCCTCGGCGGCCTATCGCTGGCCAAGGAAGCCAGGGCCTTGCTTGAAGAGAGCCTGAAGCTCGACGAGAAATCGCTCAACGGTTCCGCCTACACCAGCCTGGCCACGCTCTACGCCAAGGTGCCGCGCTGGCCGCTCGGCTTCGGCGACAAGGAGAAGGCCGAAGCACTGTTCCGGAAGTCGCTGGCCGTCAATCCGGACGGGATTGACCCGAATTTCTTTTACGGCGAGTATCTGATCGATCAGGATCGCGTTGCCGAAGGCCGCCGCTACCTGGAAAAGGCCCTCGTCGCGCCAGCCCGTCCGGGACGCGAACTGGCCGACCAGGGCCGACGCCAGGAAGCGCGTGCCCTACTCGCAAAAACTGCCCGGGATGTACGCTAATTGAGACTTTTGCTGGTTGAAGACGACGCGCTGCTCGGCGACGGCATCCGCGCCGGCTTGATGCTTGCTGCCTACGCGGTCGACTGGGTGCAGGACGGCAAGATGGCGCTGCTGGCACTGGCCGACCACAGCTACGATGCCTGCGTCCTCGACCTCGGCCTGCCCGGCAAGGACGGCCTGACCGTGCTGCGCGAGATGCGCTCGCGCGGCGACCAGACGCCGGTACTGCTGCTGACCGCCCGCGACACGCCGGAAGACAAGATCACCGGACTCGACCACGGTGCCGACGATTACCTGACCAAGCCCTTCGACTTGGGCGAGCTGCAGGCGCGCATCCGCGCCCTGCTTCGCCGTGCTGGCGGCAAGGCCCAGCCGTTGCTCGAACATCGCGGCGTCAGCCTGGATCCGGCCAGCAAGCGGGTCAGCTTCAACGGCCAGGAAGTCCCGCTATCTGCCCGCGAATACGCACTGCTCCACGCACTGATCAGCCAACCCGGTCACATCAGGAGCCGCAGCCAGCTGGAAGAAAGCCTCTATGCCTGGGGCGACGAAACCGGCAGCAATACCGTCGAGGTCTACATTCACCACCTGCGCAAGAAATTCGGCGCCGACTTCATCAGGACGGTGCGCGGTCTCGGTTACCAACTGGCCGACGACGCATGACATCGGCGATTTCGCACGACCGCATCCATTCGCTGCGCTGGCGCCTGCTCGCCGCGATCGGTGCAGTCGTCATGACGACCTGGCTGCTGACCGGCTGGTTCAGCTACACCAAGGCCCAGCACGAAGCCGAGGAACTGATGGACGGCAGCCTGGCGCAAACCGCCCGCATGCTGCTGGCGATCATCCACGACAACGAGGACGACCTGGTCGAACTCGCCGGCCGCCTGGCCACCGTCCGCGGGGCCGAGGACATTTACGAGCCGCCGCTGGAATTCCAGATCGGACGCGGCGACGGCAGCATTCTCGCGCGCTCGCCGGATGCGCCGGAGCTGCCGATCCTCGGCGTTGCAGGCTACAGCGACATCATCCGCCACGATGAATCCTGGCGCTTGCTCAATGCGGTTTCCGACGACGGCCTGTATCGCGTTCAGGTCGCCCAGTCCATCAACCTACGCGACCGGGCGGCGCTGGAAGTCGCCATCCAGACCCTGTTGCCGCTGGTCTTGATCGTGCCGGTCCTGATCCTGTTTATCTACCTGTCGATCAAGCGCGCCCTGCGACCGCTGGAGCGCCTGGCCGGCGAAGTCAGCGCGCGTACCCCGGACAATCTGGCCGCACTGCCCGAGCAACGCATTCCGACCGAGGCCCAGCCGCTGGTCAAGGCCATCAACCGGCTGTTCGTGCGCGTCGGCCGGACACTCGACAACGAACGCCGGTTCACCGCCGACGCCGCGCATGAACTGCGCACCCCGCTGGCCGCGCTCAAGGTCCAGGCCCAGGTCGCGCTGCTCAGCGGCGACACGCCGGCACGCGAGCGCGCACTGCAGCAGATCGGGCTCGGGGTGGACCGCGCCGGGCACCTGATCGACCAGTTGTTGCGCCTGGCCCGCCTGGACCCGCTGAACGCCCCGCCGGAAAATCAGGCCATCGATCCCAGGCGGCTGATCGACGACTGCGTTGCCGCCATCGCTCAGGCCCTGCCGGGATCGACGCGGATACATGTCGAACTGCCCGAGACGCCACGGGCGATCATGGGTGATGCCAGCCTGCTGGACATCGCGCTGAGAAACCTGCTCGACAACGCGCTGCGTTACACCCCGTCCGACAGCACCATCCGGATTTCGCTCCGACAATCGGGAACATCCAGCCACCTGCAGGTCAGCGACAACGGCCCCGGCGTCCCTGCCAGCGCGCTCGAACGACTGGGCGAACGTTTCTTCCGCGCCGGACAGGCAGCCGGCAACGGCAACGGCCTCGGCCTGGCCATCGTCGCCCGCATCGCCGAATTGCACGGCGCCCGCCTGGCGGCCGAAAATCTTCCCGGCGGCGGTTTTTCCGTCACCCTCCAGAACCTGCGGAATACGGACGGGTAAAGCGATAAAACAGGTTAGGCTCGCTGACGACGTAAAGGCGTCCCTGGTCGTCCATGGCCATGCCTTCGGCCTGGGGAACGGTCGCCTGCAGACCGTGACGGCCGCCGCGCAAGCTCAGACGGCTCACCGGGCGCCCCTGGTGATCGAGTTCGACGATCTGCCGCGACTCGTCGGACAGCGCCAGCAGGTGCCCGCTGGCGGCGTCGAAATGCAGCGACGACAGGTCCTTGAGTGGCAGCGCATCGTCGCGCATGGGATCGTCGGCGACGCGCAAGCCCGTTGACGCACCGGACAGCGCCGGGAATCCTTCGACCTCGAATATCTTTCGCGGATCGCGCTCCTTGGCGACGAACAGCCGGCCTTGCCGATGATCGTAAGCCAGCCCCTCGAAACCCTTGTTGCCGTTGCGGCCGATGCCGATGGCCAGTTCCGGGATGCCGGAGAAATCCAGGCGGCTGGTCTGCGCGTCGATGCGCACCGCAAACAGGGCCTGCTTGCGTTCGTCGGCAACGACATAAAGGGACGGCGCAAGATATTCGATGGCTTCCGGATCCTCCAGGCCAGCAACGGGAATCCGCCGCAGCACCCGGCCGTCCAGATTCAGTTCGAGAATTTCCGGATGACTATTGGTAATCGCGAACAGGGTCCGACGGTCGGGATCGAAGGTCAGCCCGGACAAGTTGGCCAGGTCGGCGGCAACCGGCAGGGCATCGATGTCGACCTGAAAATCCGGCAGCCACACTGCCGCCTCGCGCAGTTGCGCCGAAGCGAAGTTCTGCTGCCAGAAAAGCTGCCAGCCCGGCAACAGCGTTCGGCCAGCCCAGAACATCAAGGCCAGCAAGAGCGCTGCCCCTGCCAGCAGCAAGCGTTGGCGCGCGGGAAACAAGACTTGATCCGCCAGGTGCATTGACACTCCGTAATCCGTAAAGAACTTTGACGGAGCGGATTCTGGGCAAGGCCGCTTAAACGTATCCTGACGCTACAATTCATGAACCGTTTAAGATCATCCTGCCAGCATGACCTCCCCATGCGTTCTCATCTCCTTGCCCTGTTCCTGATCACCCTGCTGCCGCCAACCCTGGCCGCTGAAGAGCAATACGTGATCCGTCGTGCCGTCGAGGCCGGCGAATTGCAACCGCTGTCCGACATCCTGGGCAACATCCAGGCCCGCCACGCCGGCAAGGTGCTTGATGTTGATTTGGAAAGGGACCGCAGTGGGCGCCGGGTATACGAAATCACCCTGCTCAAGCCGAACGGTCAACGCGCCAAGCTCTATGTCGACGCGGTCAATGGCCAGGAAGTCCTGGGTGACGACAATTCGTTCAAACCCCGGATCAACTTGTCGCAGGCTTTACGCAAGCTGCTGGCACGCTATCCAGGCAACATCCTCGAACTGGAACTCAAACCCGGTGCGGCGCAGCGGATGATTTATGAAATCCAGGTCATACAACACGACGGCCGGCTACGCGAACTGGTCATCGACGCCAACAGCGGGGAATTGCTCAGCGACAGCGGGCACCGCCAGGAAGTGCTCAAGCGCCTGCGTCCGCTGCCGGAATTGCTCGACCGCCTGCCCGCCCGATATCGCGGCGTGATCCGGGAGATCGAACTGGAATACGACCAGGATGGCCGTTACTTCTACGAAATCGAAGTGAGCCTGCCCGACGGCCGGGTTTACGAACTGGATATCGACGCCATCACCGGTGCCGTGCTCAACGGCGAGGAGGTCGAGCGTTGAGGGTTCTGGTCGTCGAGGACGACGCCCAACTCGCCCGGAGCATCGCCGACAGTCTGGCGCAGGCGGGCATGATTGCGGAGATCGTCGGCGACGGCGAGCAGGCTGGCTTCCTCGGTTGCACCGAGGATTACGACGCAGCCATCCTCGATCTCGGCCTACCCGGACAGGATGGCATTTCGGTCCTGCGACACTGGCGGGAAAGCGGCCGCCACCTGCCGGTCCTGATCCTCACCGCACGCGGCCGCTGGAGCGACAAGCTGGCCGGTTTCGACGCCGGCGCCGACGACTACCTGACCAAGCCCTTCCTGCACGAGGAAGTTGTCCTGCGCCTGCGCGCCCTGCATCGCCGGGCGCTGGGCCACAGCGTGCCCCATATCGAAGCGGGTCCCCTGCACTACGATACCAACAGTGACCGGTTTACCCTGAACGGCGCACCGCTGGTGCTGACCGCCCAGGAACAGCGCATCCTCGCCTACCTGATCCAGCGCAAGGGACGGGTGGTGACGCGCAGCGAGATCAGCGAACATGTTTACGCCCGCGACCTTGACCCGGACTCGAACACCGTCGACGTCCTGATCGGCCGCATCCGCCGCAAGCTCGGCCTGCCGCTGATCCATACCGAGCGCGGCCGCGGCTTCTGCCTCAGGGAAGCCGGCGATGGCGACTGAGCAACGCTGGCAAGCCGGACTGGCGCTACGCCTGTTCGCGCTCGGCGCCCTCGCCGCACTGCTGATTACCGCCGTCGGCGGCAGCCTGTTGCGGCAAAGCGTTCAGGCCAGCTTGCTCAACAGCCACCAGCAGCGCCTCGAGGAAAAACTGGAACGGATCCAGGCCGGCTTTTTCCGGTCCGCCGATGAAACGGCAATCCGCTGGGTCGGCAGGAGCAACGATGAGTTCGGGCGCATTTTCTCCGGCTGGTACTGGCAGCTGGAATACGCCGACGCGCTGCTGGCGTCGCGCTCGCTCTGGGACAGCACACTCGACACGTCCAGGACAAGCGGCATCGACGGCTCGACGCTGCTCGGCTTGCCAGGGCCCCAGGCACAGCAACTGATCGGCATCCGCCAGACGATCGAGATTGACGGATTGACCGCCGTCCTGCACCTGTACGGCCCGGCCGGGGAGATCACGACGGCACTCGACCATCTGGATCGAACCCTGTTCATCACTCAGATGGCATTGCTCGCCGGCCTCCTGATCAGCAGTGCGGTGCAGGTGCATCTTGGCCTGCGCCCCTTGCATCGCCTGCGCGAACGTCTCGGCCTGGTCAGTCAGGGCCGCAGCGACAACGTCGGCGATGGCTACGGACCTGAGCTCGACCCCCTGGCCAGGGAGCTGGATACCGTTCTCGCCCGCAATGCGCGCATCGTCGAAAGAGCCCGCGGGCACGCTGCCGACCTCAGCCACGCCCTGAAAAAACCGCTGACGCTGCTGCACGCGGAAAGCACGATCCAGGACCACCCCATGCTCCGGCAACAAGTCAATCACATGACCCAGCTGATCGACCGCCATCTGGCCCGCGCCGGCAGCGGCGCCGGTGCCATCCGGGCGATTGCCGTCGGCGAGCGCGTCAGCAGCCTGCTGGCCCTGATGCAGCGTCTGCATGCGGGTCGCCAGTTGACCTGGCAGGCAACGATCCCGCCCGAGCTTCACTGGCGCGGCGAAGCCACCGACTTCGAGGAAATGCTGGGCAACCTGCTGGACAACGCCGGCAAATGGGCGACCAGCACGGTCTGCATCCGTGCCGGCATCGATGCCGGCAATCTGGTGGTCGATATCGACGATGACGGCCCAGGCATGTCGCCGACCCAGTTGCTCGCCTGCATGAGACGCGGCCAGCGATTCGACGAGAGCGTCGAGGGCAGCGGCCTCGGTCTGGTCATCGCCCGGGACATCGCCGAAACCTACGGCGGTGAAATCAAGTTGAGTGCATCCGGACTCGGCGGACTGCACGTCTGCCTGAAACTGCCGGCCTGAATCTTCCCGTTTAAGTTCCGTTTAATCGCCTTGCGCCAGACTTCGGGCCTGTTCATTTGCCGAAGTCCGCATGCGCTCCAGTTCTTCCGTTTTCCAACGCATCTATCCCTGCGGCCCCTACGCCGGGATCGCCATGCTTTTCCTGCTCGGCCTGCCCATGCTCACGCTGTCGCGCAGCGCGCTGATGCTGTGGCAATCGGAACGCGTCGCTGCCACCGGCATCTGGCCGACCATGCTGCTGCAGGGCATCCGTGTCGACATCATCCAGCTTTCGCTGCTCGCCCTGCCGCTGCTGCTGCTTGCACCATTGCTCGCCGGCAAGCGCCTGTGGCCGGCATGGCGCCGCTTGAACGTCGCCTGGATCACGCTCGCAATCGCCGCCCTGACCTTGCTGGAAATCGCCTCGCCGGCCTTCATCAGCGAATACGACAGCCGGCCGAACCGGCTGTTCGTCGAATACCTGAAGTATCCCAACGAAGTTGTCGCCATGCTGTGGAACGGCTTTCGCCTGCACCTGGTCGGCGGACTGCTGGTCACCGGCCTCGCCGGCTGGATCGCCTGGCGGGTGATGCGCAACTGGCAGCAACGGGAAGCCCCCTGGTCGGGATGGAAACTCTGGCTGACCTGGCCGATCCTGTTCCTGATCTGTGCGCTGGCCATCCGCTCGACGCTGCAGCACCGCCCGGCCAACCCGGCGATGTTCGCACTGACCGCCGACCCGATGGTCAATACGCTGATCCTCAATTCCGCCTGGTCGGTCACGCACGCGATCTACGGCATGCAGCATGAAGCCAATTCCAGCGACATCTACGGCAAGATGGAAACCGCCGACATCCTTGCCGAATTCCGCCAGGCCCGCGCCAGCTTCGGCAGCCCGCATCCACTGCTCGACGATGCGGAAATTCCGACCCTGGTTGACCAGAAGGCGACGGTGCGCCGGGCCAAGCCGCTGAACCTGGTGATCATCCTCGAGGAAAGCCTGGGCGCGACCTTCGTCGAATCGCTGGGCGGCGTGCCGGTGACACCCAACCTGGAAAAACTCAAGCACGAAGGCTGGTGGTTCGAGCAGCTCTACGCCACCGGCACGCGCTCGATCCGCGGCATCGAGGCGGTCACCACCGGCTTCCTGCCGACGCCGGCGCAGGCTGTGGTCAAGCTGTCGCTGGCCCAGCGCAACTTTGCCACGCTGGCCGGAATTCTCGGCCAGCACGGCTACGAATCCGAATTCATCTACGGCGGCGAAGCGCATTTCGACAACATGCGCAGTTTCTTCACCGGTAACGGTTTTTCGTTGATCACCGAGCAGAAGGACTACAAGAACCCGAAATTCGTCGCCAGCTGGGGCGTTTCCGACGAAGACCTGTTCGACAAGACGCACGAGCGCTTGCAGGCCAAGCACACCGAGGGGCAACCCAGTTTCACGCTGGTATTCACCTCGACCAATCACGCCCCCTTCGAGTTTCCGGACGGCCGCATCGAACTGCACGAGCAGCCCAAGCAGACCGAAAACAACGCCGTCAAATACACCGACCACGCACTCGGCGAATTCATGGCCAAGGCCAAGGCCAGCCCCTACTGGCAGGACACGATCTTCGTCGTCGTCGCCGACCACGACATCCGTGTGCGCGGCGACAGCATGGTACCGGTCGAGCGCTTTCACATCCCCGGCCTGATCCTCGGCGCCGACATCCAGCCCAAGCGGGTGAAAACGGTCGCCAGCCAGATCGACCTGGCACCAACGCTGCTCTCGCTGATGGGCGTCGATGCCAAACACCCGATGCCCGGCCGCGACCTGACCCGCGAAGCCGACAACCTGCCGGGTCGCGCGATGATGCAGTACGAACAGAACTATGGCTGGATGGAAGGCAACCAGGTCGTCGTCCTGCGCCCGGAAAAGGAACCCGCCTTCGCCCACTACGACCGCCAGACGAAGCGCCTGAGCGCCGCCGAGGCCCCGCCCGCCGACGGCGAGGCACTCGCCAGACGGGCATTGGCGCACGCGCTGCTGCCGGCCTGGCTATACCGCGAGCAGCGCTACCGGCTGCCCGAAGAATAATCGAGCCGGGTCAGGCTGCCATACTCCGGCGCCGGCCGATTCAGGGCCGCCGCCAGCGTCTCGCCGGCCGCCGCCGCGAGCAGCGCACGGATCACGCCAGCGTGGGTGACCAGCAGATGCGCTCCGGCCGGTAGTTCGTCGACGAAGGCAAGCACGCGCTGCTGCAACCGACGCGGCGACTCGCCGCCGGGCGGCGCGTAGCCGTCGATGTCGGCAGCCCAGGCATCGAGTTCGGCACGCGCGATGTCGTCCCACGAACGACCTTCCCAGGCACCGAAATCCAGTTCCATCAGCCGCGCGTCGAGGCGCGGTGCCGGCTGCAGGACTTCAGCCAACGTCCGGCAGCGTTGCAACGGACTGCTCCACACCGGCAATTCGGGTGGCAGTTCGCGACGCAGGCGCTCGGCGACAGGCACCGAATCTTCGGCCGCGACGTCGAGTTGACCGTAACAGACGCCGGGCGCGATCAAGGGTCGCGGGTGGCGCACCAGGTACAGCGTCAGCGCGGCCATTGCGCGAGCAGCCCCAGGTAGAAGGCGATTTCGGCAAGCTGCTGGGTGGCGCCCAGGCAGTCGCCGGTATAACCACCCAACCAGCGGCGGAACTTGGCCGCCAGCCAGGCCGTGGCCAGCAGTGCCAGCACAAGCCCGACCACTGCCTGTTGCCAGGGCAGCCAGAGTAGCGGCGCCAGCGCGAATGCCAGGGCGAACAGCAAGGCCCCCGGCGCCAGCCGCTGGGCCAGCGGCCTGGCCTTGGACTGCGCGTCGTCGCGCGCGTAGTCCAAGGTTGCCAGCAGCAGCGTCGCACAGCCGCGCGACCCGGCATGCCCGGCGAGCAGCGCCGCCGGCACCAGTGCCGGATCGAG
>OGCL01001210.1_pt1 | contig 23083 bp, 23 predicted proteins | sample 1570041 | NCBI WGS metagenome assembly OGCL01 (sample SAMN06266162, study PRJEB24511) | hot springs metagenome | isolation source: Hot spring water | place: South Africa: Limpopo | collected 2015-06-22 | reverse complement strand
GACCTTCGAGGCGCTGGCGCTGGGTGCGGTCGATTACGTGGCCAAGCCCGGCGGCACGATTTCGCTGTCGATCGACGCGATCAAGGGCGAATTGCTCGCCAAGGTGCGCGCTGCCGCACGGGCGCGCGTCAGGAAGGGCGGCGGCGGGCTGGCCGAGAAGCTGCGCGCCGAGCGCGCAGCGCACCAGGGAGCCAAGCCTGCCTTCGTGCGCCGTAGCCTCACGCAGGCCGAGGGGCTGGTGATCATCGGCGTTTCGACCGGCGGGCCGAGCGCACTTGAAGAAGTGCTGCCCAGGCTGCCGGCCGACTACCCTTTTCCGGTCATCGTCGCCCAGCACATGCCGCCTGCCTTCACCGGCCCCTTCGCCCAGCGCATGGATGGCCTGTGCGCCCTGTCGGTGGTCGAGGTTGCCCGCCCGCTGGAAGTTGCGCCCGGCACGATCTACATCGGCCGCGGCGGCGCCGATGTCGTCGTGGCGACGCGCGCCGGCAAACTCATGGTGCTGGCCAAGCCCGAGTCGAAGGAACACCTGTGGCACCCCTCGGTCGAGATTCTCGGCCGTTCGGTGCTTGAACACTGCGATGCGGAGCACGTCATTGGCGTCATGCTCACCGGCATGGGTTATGACGGCGCCGACGCCTTTACCGAGATCAAAAAGCAAGGCGGCCGCACCATCGCCGAGAGCGAAGAGAGCGCAGTGGTCTATGGCATGCCGCGCGAACTCGTCGAGCGTGGCGGCGCCAGCCTCGTCCTGCCGCTTGCCAAGATTGCCAACCAGCTCGTCAGCTGGGCGCGCTGAACCCGGGAGACCGACCCATGGCCCTCGTCAAGAAAACGCAAGTCGAGCCCGTCGCAGCGGACGAGCGCCGCCTGCCGCGCGATTTTGCCGGCCTGTGTCGGCAGCTCGCCGGGTCCGACGCGGTCGCGCGCCGCTGGGCGGCGCGCGATCTGGCCGCCTATCCCGAAGCAGCGCGCGTGCTGGTCGGGCGTTTGGCCGGCGAGCCCGACGCCGGCGTGCGCGAGGCGATTTTCCTGTCCCTGGTGCAGATTGCCGATGCCGCGGCGGTGGCCGGCCTGGTGGATTGTCTGCGCAGCGACGACGCGCATCTGCGCAACGAAGCCATCGAGGCGATGAAGCTTTTGCCCGATGCCGTCGCCCCGATCATGACGGGGTTGCTCGCCGATGCCGATCCGGACGTGCGCATCTTCGCGGTCAATGTGCTCGAGTCGTTGCGTCACCCGGACGTGGAGAAATGGCTGATCGACGTCATCGAGCGCGACGTCCACGTCAATGTCTGCGCCACGGCCGTGGATCTGTTGGGCGAGGTGGGCACGGAGGCCGCGCTCGCGCCTTTGCAGGGTCTCAAGGCGCGCTTCGGCGCCGAGCCCTATATCGTCTTTGCCGCCGATCTGGCGATCAAGCGCATCCGGGAGTCATGATTGGCAGACATCCTCATCAGCGACGAGGACTTTCAGAAGTTCCGGGAGTTCTTCTACCGCAAGACCGGCATCCGCTTCGACGACGCCAAGCGCTATTTCGTCGACAAGCGGCTCGTCGAGCGCATCGAGGCCAACGGCCTGGACGGTTTCCGCAGCTATTTCACGCTGCTGCGCTTCCAGGCCTCGGGCGCCGAGTTGCAGGCGCTCACCAATCTGATGACGGTGAACGAAACCTATTTCTTCCGCGAGGAATACCAGTTCAAATGTCTGGTCGACTCGCTGTTGCCCGAGCTCGTCCAGCGCAAGAAGCCGGGCGCGGCGCTGCGCATCTGGTCGATTCCCTCTTCTTCCGGCGAGGAGCCTTATTCGATCGCGCTCTATCTCACAGAGTTCTGGCCGGGTATCGCGCAGTGGGACGTCGAGCTGATCTCCTCCGACATCGACACCGACATCCTGAAGAAGGCCCGCCAGGGCAAGTATTCGGCCCGCTCGGTGCAAAACCTGTCGTCCCGGCTGCTGCAACGTCATTTCACGAAGACGGCGGATGGCGAATACCAGATCGCGGACGATTTGCGTCAGGCGGTGGAATTCACGCGCGTCAATCTCAACGAACCGGCCGATACCCGTCCCTATCGCGGTTTCGATGTCATCTTCTGCCGCAACCTGTTGATCTATTTCGACGATCTTTCCCGCGCCAAGGCGGCCGAGGTGTTTTACGATGCCTTGAACCCGGGCGGCTTCATCTGCCTGGGGCATTCCGAGTCGATGAGCCGCATCAGTTCGCTCTTTCGCGTGCGCAAGTTTCCCGAAGCGATCGTCTATCAGAAACCGGAGTCGCGATGAATCCTTCTCCCACCTCCCTCAAGCGCATCCTGGTGGTCGATGACGCCGCTACGGTGCGCCTGTATCACCGCAGCATCCTGGAAGGCGCGGGCTTCGCGGTCGATGAGGCCATCAACGGCGTCGAAGCGCTGGAAAAAGCCCTGGCGACGCCTTTCGATCTGTATCTGGTCGATATCAACATGCCCAAGCTCGACGGCTACGGTTTCCTGCGCGAGCTGCGTCGTCAGGACATCCCACAGACGCCGGCGGTGATGATTTCCACCGAGGCGCAGCAAAAGGACCAGGCGAGCGCTTATGCGGCCGGCGCCAATTTTTACCTGATCAAACCGATCAAGCCGCAAGACCTGCTGGCGGCGATGCGCCTCTTGCTGGGCCTGCCGGAGGGCCGCGCATGAATCCGCTGCTCACGCAATTCATCCAGGAGGCGCGCGACTTCCTGCAGGGCATCGGCGAGAAGCTGATGGCGCTGGAGAATGATCCCGCCAACGCCGAGCTGATGACCGAGCTGTTTCGCCTCGTGCATACGTTGAAAGGCAACTCGGGGCTGTTCGAGCTCCCCGACATGACCCGCGTGCTGCATGCCGGCGAAGACCTGATGGATGCGGTGCGCGACGGCCGCGTGGCTTATTCGCGCGAGCTGGCCGACACGCTGCTCGACGCGATGGACATGGTCGGCGCCCAGATCGACGAGATCGAAGCCGCGGGCGCCCTGGGCGCGCACCACGCCGAGCCGGCCGCCGCCCAGGCGGCCGCCTTGCGCGCGCTGATCCCGGCCCGCGTCGAGACGGCGGAGGATGTCCCGGCGGCGACCGCCGCCGCGCCGAAACTCCCTCCGGCGCCGCCGCTGAGCGAAATTCCCGAAGCCGCGCGCATGGCCGCCTGGCGCGCCGCCGCCGCCGACGTGCCGCTGTGGCGCGTGCGTTACTGCCCGGACGCGGAGTGCTTCTTCAAGGGCGAAGACCCCTTCCATCAGGCCCGTCACACGCCGGGACTCGCCTGGGGCGCGGCGCGAGCGCTCGGCGAGTGGCCGCCGCTGGCCGAACTCGACTGCTACCGCTCCCAGCTCCTTTTCGACCTCTTCGTGCGCGCGCCCCGCGAAGAAATCGTCGAGTACTACCGCTATGTGCCGGAACAGGTGGTCATCGAACCCCTGCCGCTCATCGCGCTGGCGCTGCCCCAGGGCCACCCCAACGGCGGGCCCGTGTATGGCGATTTCGTCGCCGAGGCGCTCGCGTTTCTCGATGCCGGCGACCTGGCGGGGCTGACTGCCGCCGTCGATGTGCTGCTCGAACTCTCCGCCCCGGAGCTGTGGCTGTCCTCGGCCTTGCGCTGGATCAGGCTGGTGCTGGAGACCGCGCCGCAGGAGACGCGCGCCTTGCGCAAGCTGGTCGAATCGCTGAACAGCCTGACGCCGCCTGTTTGGGAAGCGGCCGACTGGACGAGCGCTGCCGAACCCGATGCGCCTGCATTGACTGCCGCTGCGGCCGCTTCCGACGCGCTGCCCCCGCTCGGCGAAGAGGATCGCGCGCTGGCCGCGGCCGTGCTCGCCGCCCAGGCCGAGGTGCTCGCCCAGCCCGACGCGGTGGACTGGCTGCCCGGCCGGATCAGGGCCTGCGCGGCGACGCTGCGGGCGGTGCTGGCGCGGCTCGGCGATGCCCAGGACGAGCTCGATGCGGCGCTGGAGGAGGCGCTGGCCGCCGGCAGCAGCCGGCCCCTGGCCGATTGGCTGGCGGCTTTCCGCGCCGATTGGGGCGCGCCGCAAGAGGCGGCGAAGGCAGAGGCCAGTCCTGTGCCGCCGGTCGCCGCTCCCGCCGCGACCGCCGCACCGCAGCCCGCGCCGGCCCCGGCACAGGCCATTCCGTCGGCGCGGCCGGCGGAAGGCGACGAACCGAGATTCGGCCGACGCGCCGAGGATGCGCAGGTCGGCAAGGTGCTCAAGGTCGATCAGGCCAAGGTAGACCGCCTGATGAACCTGACCGGCGAGATGGTGGTGGCGAAGAACGCCCTGCCCTATCTCGCCAAACGCGCCGAGGACGAATTCGGCGTGCGCGAGCTGGCGCGCGAGATCAAGGCGCAGTATGCGGTGATCAACCGCATCGCCGAGGAGATGCAGGACGCGATCATGCAGGTGCGCATGATGCCGGTCTCCTTCGTCTTCCAGCGCTTTCCGCGCCTGGTGCGCGATCTCTCCCGCAAGCTCGGCAAGGAGGTCGAACTCGTGCTCGAGGGCGAGGAGACCGAGGCCGACAAGAACATCATCGAGGCCCTGGCCGATCCGCTCATCCACATCGTCCGCAACAGTCTGGACCACGGCCTGGAGACGCCCGAGGCCCGCCGGGCGGCCGGCAAGCCGGCGCAGGGCCGCCTCGTCATCTGCGCCCGCCAGGAATCCGACCGCGTGGTCATTGAGATCAGCGACGACGGGCGCGGCATCGACCCGACGGTGATCAAGCGCAAGGCCTACGAAAAGGGGCTCATCGACGAGGATCGGCTGGAGAAGATCGGCGATCAGGAGGCCATCAATCTGGTGTTTGCCGCCGGCTTTTCCACCGCCGAGCAGATCTCCGATCTCTCCGGGCGCGGCGTCGGCATGGACGTGGTGAAGAGCGCCATCGACAAGGTGGGCGGCAGCGTCGAGCTTCACTCCGTGGTCGGCCAAGGCACGACGCTGCGCCTCAACCTGCCGCTGTCGATGGCGGTGACCAATGTGATGATCGTCGAATCGGACCGGCAAATCTTCGGCGTGCCGATGGATCGGGTGGTGGAGACCGTGCGCCTGCCGGCCGGGGTCATCCGCACCATCAAGCAGCGCAAGACCGCCGTGCTGCGCGGCCGCATCGTGCCGCTGGTGGCCCTGAACGAGCTGCTCGCCATCGACGCCGCACCCGTGCCCAATGCCGACGGCGAACTGGCCGTGCTGGTGGTGCGCGTCGGCGGCGAACAGGTCGGCCTGCTGGTCGATGCCTTCCGCGAGGTGGTCGATGTCATCCTCAAGCCCTTGCCCGGCGAGCTGGGCAAGCTCGCCTGTTACGCCGGCACGGCCCTCCTGGGCGACGGTTCGGTGCTGATGGTGTTGAATCCGAAGGAGTTGTTCTGATGGCCATTGCCTATTCGGATACCGTCGCCACGCTGACGGAGATCGTCTCGGTCGAAGAGGCCGAGGGTCTGCTCGAATGGTTGCAGGCTCACCCGGGCGGCGCGGTGGATCTTGCCGCCTGCACGCATCTGCATGCCGCGAATCTGCAGGTGCTGATGGCCGCGCGGCCGAAGATCGCCGCCTGGCCCGCCGACGCGGCGCTCGCCGCCTGGCTGCAAACCAGCTTACCCCCGAAAGAATGAGGAAACAGAGATGGCCAAAACCATTTTCATCGTCGATGATTCTGCCGTGATGCTCGCCAGCGTCAAACAGTCCCTGGAGCTGTCCGGCTTCAAGGTCGAGACGGCCAAGGACGGGCAGGAGGCCTTCGATCGCATCAAGGGCGGTTTCAAGCCCGACCTGATCATCACCGACATCAACATGCCGAGGATGAACGGCCTCGAACTGATCAAGAATGCGCGCACGGTGTTGCGCTTCACGCCCATCCTGGCGCTCACCACCGAAAGCCAGGCCGCCAAGCGCGACGAGGCGAAGAAGCTCGGCGCCACCGGCTGGCTGGTCAAGCCGGTGGCCGGGCCCGATCTGCTCAAAGTCGTCAAACAGGTCTTGCCGGGCGCTTGATGCGAAAACGATCATGCAAGCGATGACCTACGCCCCCTACCTCATTGATTGGCGACTGAAGTTCTCTCTCTTCTTCCTTGCCGGGCTCATCGTCGGCGTGGTCGTCTGGTGGCTCAATCCCTGGTTCGAGGAGCTTTTCCGGCCGGAAAACCGGTTGGCGGCCGGCATCGGCTCGGCCGTCATCGCCTGGCTCTTTTTTGCCCTTGGCGGAGTCGTGCAAAGACTGGCGATGAAAGTTTTCATGGGTGAGCAACTGGAAACACATGACGCCTGGCTGCGTGCGCGGAACGAGGCCATTGCGCAGATCGAACGCCTCGAGCGCGATCTTGGGACGCTGCCGCGCTATGTGGAGTTGATGAACCGCCATCTCGCCGACGCCAACGGGGCGACCGAAAGCGGCGCGATGCAGATCCTCGAGGCGATGCAGGCCATCCGCCAGCAAAGCGGGGATCTGCTCGCGACGCTGCGCGAGCATGAGGCACAGGCGGGCGGCCTGGCCGGCGCCCAGGCCGAGCGGCTGGAGAGAAATACGCAGACGCTTGCCGACCTCGCCGAGTATCAGCGGCAACGCGAGGCCCAGATCCGGGAAGACAGCGCGCGCATCGCCGAGGTGTTGCACCGCGTCGGCGGCCTGTCGAACCTCACGCAGATCATCCGCGGGATCGCCAAGCAAACCAACCTGCTGGCCTTGAATGCCGCCATCGAGGCGGCGCGCGCCGGCGAGGCCGGCCGCGGCTTCGCCGTCGTCGCCGACGAGGTGCGCAAGCTCTCGCAGCAGACCGAGGCGGCGACGGCGGAGATCGACAAGGCGATCGACGCGATGAGCGCGCACGTGCAGGAGGAGCTCTCGGTCATCGTCGCCGTGAGCCGTACCGGCGAGGAAATAGGCAAGATGCACCTGATCGGCCGTGAGCTTGGGGAAATGGGTCGCTCCTTCGAAGAGGTCCTCCGCTTCCTCACCCAGGTAACCGGCGAGTCGAGCCGTGCGATGAGCCGGATCCACGAGGGCATGCTGGCTGCGCTGGGGCAGATGCAGTTCCAGGATGTCGCCCGCCAGCAGGTCGAGCATGTCCAGCAGGGGCTTGCGCAGCTTGCCGATCATGCGCGCATCGTGAGCGAATGTGTGAAGGGCCCGGGGCAGCCGGAGTGGCCGCCGCTGGCCGAGAGGATCGACGCGCTCGAAGGCGGCCATGTGATGCAGCAGCAGCGCGCCACCCACGCCGCGGTGACCGGCAAGACCGTGGCGGCGGAGGAGCGTCCGGCGATCGAGCTGTTCTAGCGCCATGCAGACCCTGGTCGTTGGCAACCGCAAGGGCGGCACGGGCAAGACCACCGTTTCGGTCAATCTCGCCGTCGAGCTCGCTGCGGCGGGACGGCGCGTGTTGCTCGTCGATCTCGACTCGCAGGGCCATTGCGCCGTCGGCCTGGGCGTAAAAGTCGACGCCGGTACGACGGCGGCGCACCGGCTGTTCGTCGATCCGGCTGCGCGTCTGAGCGAGGCGATCCAGCCGACCGCCATCGAAAACCTCGCGCTCGCGCCCGCCGATCCGCGCTTCGATCATGGCCAGGGCGAACGCAACGACGCGCGGCTTATGCAGGCCATCGAGGAAGAGCGCCTGCACGAGCGCTTCGACATCCTTATCGTCGACACCCCGCCCTCGCTCGACGCTCTGCTGATGAACGCCCTGTTCGCCGCCGACCGCGTATTGGTGCCCTATGTGCCGCATCACCTGTCCTTCGAGGGCGTGCGCCAGCTGGTGCGCGCGCTGTTTCCGGTGATGACGCAACACAACCGGCGGCTCAGGATTCTCGGCTTTCTGCCCACCATGGCCGCCGAACACGTGCGCCAGCACCGCGCCGTGACCGGCAACGTCGCCCGGGAGTTCGGCGAATCGAAGCTGCTGCCGGCGATCCGCAGCGACATCCGTCTCGCCGAAGCGTTCGCCGCCGGCCAGCCGATCCGCCGCTATGCGCCGAAGAGCCGCGGCGCGGAGGATTTCGCCGGTCTGGCGCAGGTCGTCCTGCAGCGCCTGGCGACTTAGGGCGGCGCCGATTCATTCGCGGATCGGCGGACCGGACGCATCCATGACATGCGAGAATCGACGCGCAGTCGACAGGCGCTTGACGAGGCAAGCGAGTTCTTCCGGATCAATTCAACCCGTTACTCGTCGGACGAATTCAACCGGCGCCGCAATGACAAGGCGCGCGGGCGCCGAACGCCGTCCTGCCGGCGTCGACTTTTCGTGACCGCACCCGTTATCGAGGCATAATGCCCGCATGCGGCGCAAGAAACTCCCCATCGGCATCCAGACCTTCCGCAAGATACGCGAGGAGGACTACTACTACGTCGACAAGACCTTCTTCGCCCAACGGACACGGGTTCGGTTCGTGCTCCGCCAAGACCCGGCCTCTGAAACGCTCTACCGCGATCTGCACTGCGCCCGGGGGCGACACATGCAAAAAGGCCTGTCCGGAGACAGGCCTTGAATCCACCCTCGTAGAATGCGGTGACGGAGCGACAGGTTACAGGTTGTAGGCGCGCTCGCCGTGGGTGGCGGTGTCGAGACCCTCGCGCTCTTCCTCTTCCTTGACCCGCAGGCCCATGGTGAGGTCGATCAGTTTGAAGGCAATCAGGCTGACGATGCCGGACCACAGGAGGGTGATGATCACGCCCTTGGTCTGGATGAAGACCTGCTTGGCCATGCTGTAGTCATCGACGCCCACACCTCCCAGGGCGGTCGATACGAATACACCGGTGCCGATCGCGCCAATGATGCCGCCGATGCCGTGGATGCCGAACACGTCGAGCGATTCGTCGTAACCCAGCGCCTTCTTCAGGCCGGTGACACCCCACAGGCAGGTCACGCCGCCGATCGCGCCGAGGACAATGGCCCCCATCGGGCCGACCAGACCGGCCGCCGGGGTGATGACCACCAGACCGGCCACCACGCCCGAGGCGACACCCAGCATGGAGGGCTTGCCACGCAGCGCCCACTCCGCGAACATCCAGGACAGGGCCGCCGCGGCGGGAGCCAGGATGGTGTTGATGAAGGCCAGCGCTGCGCCGCCGGTGGCTTCCAGGTTGGAGCCGGCATTGAAGCCGAACCAGCCCACCCACAGCAGCGAGGCGCCGAGCATGGTGAAGGCCAGGTTGTGCGGCGGCATCGGGTCACGCCCGTAGCCGATGCGCTTGCCCAGCACCAGCGCGCCCACCAAGGCTGCGATACCGGAGTTGATGTGCACCACGGTCCCGCCCGCGAAGTCCAGATCGCCCGCTTCGAACAGGTAGCCGCCGGTGGCCCAGACCATGTGCGCGATCGGCAGGTAGGCGAAGGTGAACCAGATCGCGGTGAATACCAAGAGCGAGGAGAACTTCACCCGTTCTGCCAGGCCGCCGATGATCAGGGCCGCGGTGATGGCGGCGAAGGTGAGCTGGAAGGCGACGAAGGTGAACTCGGGGATGACCACGCCGTCGGTGAAGGTGGCCGCCGTGCTGTCGCCGGTGATGCCCGCGAGGAACATCTTCGACAGGTCGCCGATTGCCCAGTTCAGGCTGCCCCCATCGCCGAAAGCCAGCGAGTAGCCGTAGACCACCCACAGGATGGAGACCAGCGCGAAGATGGCCAGCACCTGGGTCAGCACCGAGAGCATGTTCTTGGCGCGCACCAGGCCACCATAGAACAGCGCCACGCCGGGCACGATCATCAGGATGACCAGCAGGGTGGACAACATCATCCAGGCGGTGTCGCCCTTGTCGGGCGCCGGCGTGGCTTCGGCCGGGGGCTGCGCCGCGGGTTCGGCAACCGCCATGTCCATCGGCGCGGCTTCGACCGCCCCGGTCGGCGCCATTTCCATCATCGTCGGCGGCGGCGCGCCCTGGGGCAGCGCTTCCTCGGCCAGGGTGACGCCGACAAAGCCGAGCGCCCCCATCAGCAGCAAACTCGCAAATATGCGTTTCATGATCGACTCCTTGTCAAATCGCGGCATCGCCGGCTTCGCCGGTGCGAATGCGTACCACCTGCTCCAGATCCCAGACGAAGATCTTGCCGTCGCCGATCTTGCCGGTCTGGGCGGCTTTCTGGATGGCTTCCAGGACCTGGTCGAGCAGGTCGGCCTTGACGGCCACCTCGACCTTCACCTTGGGCAGGAAATCCACCACGTACTCGGCGCCGCGGTAGAGCTCGGTGTGTCCCTTCTGGCGTCCGAAGCCCTTGACCTCGGTGACGGTGATTCCGGACACGCCCAGGGCGGCCAGGGCTTCACGCACCTCGTCGAGCTTGAAGGGTTTGATGATGGCGGTTACGAACTTCATGACACTCTCCTGGTAATGCGGTCCTTGCCGGGCTCCGGCGCATAGTGTGCGCCGGGAGACGGGCGGACCGGGTTAGAAGTCCTTGGAGAAGGACACCACGAACTTGCCGTTGGCGAGCTTCTCGCCGGCGATGGTGTAGAAGCGCGGCACATCCGCGTTGGTGTCGGAATAGGTCAGGGTCACCTTGCCGAAGCCGATATCCTTGGATACGCCGACATTCCAGTCGGTATAGTCGGCGCCGCTCAGGTTCTTGACCTTCTGGTGGCCGACGTGGCCGGAAATGCCCCAGCCGTTGCCCAGGTCATACTCGGCATTCAGCTCGATGTAGCCGCTGCCACGGGTCTTTTCGCCACCGGCGCCCACCCAGCCGATGAAGTCCTTGGAAATCACATGGCTGTACTTCAGGGTCAGGAACTTCCAGCTCCCGCTGACATACACCTCGGTGGTGTCGGGGGTCCGCACACCGACCACCTTGTCGCCGGGATAGTAATAAGTGATGAGGCCCAGGTCATAGCCCAGATCGTCGCTCAGCGAGCCGGAATAGCCCGCATACAGATCGATCTCCATGCTGCTGTCGTCCTTGAAACCGCCTTCCTTGACCCAGGCGACGTTGGAGGCCCAAGCGCCGGCATAGAAACCACTCTTGTGGGCGTAGTCGAAGCCACCTTGCAAGGCCGGGCCGTTCTGGGTCTGCGACACGCCGCGGAACAGGTAGTTTGAGGTCAGACCGATGTTTCCGGACAGGCTGTGCGGGCTTTCGGCGGCCATGGCCAAGGCCGGCAGCGCACATACACCCGAGACGACGAGGGCTTGAACCAGTTTTTTCATAGCATTTCTCCTGTGGACGAAAGGTGCAAAACCGCACGCCCTCTTGATGCACGACCTGTGCCAACCATATATTCAATTAACAATCAATTCGTTACGAACAAATCAAGGCCCAGAATGAAAATCACGCACCATTCGGGTGCATCTGGGGCGAGCCATGCACCAGACGCATGCACCCGCCGAATGGGCCAGAATGAGGCAGCCACGGCCAGCTTTGCTAAACTCGCTCGCCATACACAGGAGTCCAGCCCCCATGATCAAGCCATCCTTCATCGACGAGATTGCCGCCCGCTTGGCCGAGGCGCTCGCGGCCTCGCCCGCGCGCGACGTGGAAAAAAACCTCAAGGCCACGCTCACCGGCCTGCTGACCCGCCTCGATCTGGTCAGCCGGGAAGAATTCGACGTGCAGGCCCAAGTTCTGGCCCATACCCAGGCCCAGCTGAAGGCCCTGGAGGAACGCATTGCCCGGCTGGAGGCGGAAGCCTCGCCGCCTGCCCGGGAAGGGGAGGCCACGCCATGAGTCGGCACACATTCGCCAGCCTGATCCTGGCCGCCGCGCTCGCCGGTTGCGCCGCCAACCCGATGACCGGCCGCAGCCAGCTGATGCTGGTGTCGGAAAACAATGTCATTGCCCAGGCCAGTTCCGCCTATGCGCAGGAACTTTCTCCCTGGGAGAAAAAGGGCAAGCTCAACAACGACCCGGCGCTCAAGGCGCGCATCGATACCATCACCCTTCGTCTCATCGCCCAGGCCATACGCTACCGTCCCGAGACCGCGAACTGGGACTGGCAGGTGGCGGTGATCGACGAGCCCAACACCCTCAACGCCTATTGCCTGCCGGGTGGGCGCATGGCCATCTATTCCGGCATCATCGAGAAGCTGAAGCTGACCGATGACGAGATCGCCCAGATCATGGGCCACGAAATCGGCCATGCGCTGGCCAATCACGGCGCCGAGAAGATGTCCAATGCCATGGCGGCACAAACCACGGTGGCGCTGGTCGGAGCGCTCGTCGGCCAGCGCAATCAGGGCATTGTCAGCAGCATTGGCCCAGCCATGGCGCAGCTCGGCTGGCTGTTGCCGAACAGCCGCAAGGCCGAGCACGAGGCGGACACCATCGGCATCGAACTGGCCGCCCGGGCGGGCTACGATCCCGCCGCCGGCGCCAGCCTGTGGCGCAAGATGCGCGAGGCCGGCGGCAGTGGCGGGCCGCAGTTCCTGTCCACCCATCCTGCGCCGGAGGAGCGCATGAAACGGCTCACCGAACTGTCCGCCTACATGCAGCCGATCTATGCCGAGGCCCGAACCAGCACGCTGCCCAGCTTCACGCCACGTCTGGCCAGCAATGTGCGCGACATTGGCCCCGGGGCGCAGAACGCGGCTCCCGTCGGCCTTGCGCCCTTGAGCCTGGTCTCGCCGGCCTATGAGGAATTCCGGCGCGGCAATGTCCGCCTCGGCTGCGACGACTGCGCCCTGAAGTTCAACCGGCGCAAGGGCGAACTGAAGGATCTCCATGCCGCACGCGACTGGGAACGCCTGGCGCGGGTGGTGCTGGACATCGGCTACCGCCAGGACATCAGCTGGTACTACCTCGCGGCTGCCGCCGAGGGCGAGGGCCGACCCCAGCATGCCCGCGCCTTCTACGCCGAGGCGGCGAAGCTGGCGCGCGACAAGTCGAGCCACTGCAAGGGCAGCCTGTTCGACCTGTGCAACGACATCCGCCTGCCGGAAGCGGCCGAGGCCGCCCTGACCAGGCTCGATCGCCGCTGACGACCACGCGCGATGAGTCTGGCGGTCGCCCGCAGCCGCGCGCTCACCGGCATGGACGCGCCGCCGGTGGTGGTCGAGGCGCATGTCGCCAACGGCCTGCCGGCATTCAACCTGGTGGGGCTCGCCGAGACCGAGGTCAAGGAGTCGCGCGATCGGGTGCGCGCCGCCCTGCTCCAGTCCGGCTTCGAGTTTCCTGCCCGCAAGATCACGGTCAATCTGGCGCCGGCGGATCTGCCCAAGGAGTCGGGCCGTTTCGACCTGCCCATCGCCCTCGCGGTGCTCGCCGCCAGCGGCCAGATTCCTGCCACCGTCCTGGAGGGCTACGAGTTTGCCGGCGAGCTGGCCTTGTCTGGCGAGCTGCGCCCGATCCGCGGCGCCCTGGCGATGCGCCTGGCGGCGTGTGACGGCCGCACATTCATCCTGCCCCGCGCCAGTGCTGCGGAAGCGGCGCTGGTCGAGCGCGAGCGGGTGCTGGCCGCGGACAGCCTGCCCGCGGTATGCGCCCACCTGCTCGGCCATGCCGGCCTGACGCCGCCCGAACCGCCGCCCACCCCGGAAGCGGTGGAGTATCCCGACCTCGCCGACGTCAAGGGTCAGGCCGGACCGCGCCGCGCCCTGGAAGTGGCGGCGGCCGGCGGACACTCCATCCTGCTCGCGGGCCCCCCGGGCACCGGCAAATCCATGCTCGCCAGCCGCCTGCCCGGCATCCTGCCCGAGCTTTCCGCCACCGAGGCGCTGGAAAGCGCGGCGGTGCAGTCGCTGACCGGCGCATTCCGGCCCGAGCACTGGCGTCGACGACCCTACCGGGCACCCCACCACTCCGCTTCATCGGTCGCCCTGGTTGGCGGCGGCGGCGCCCCGCGTCCGGGCGAGATCAGCCTCGCCCATCATGGCGTGCTGTTCCTCGACGAGTTGCCGGAATTTTCGCGCCAGGCCTTGGAAGTGCTGCGCGAACCGCTGGAGAACGGCCGCATCACCATCTCCCGGGCCACCCGCCAGGCCGATTTCCCGGCCCGTTTCCAGCTCGTGGCGGCGATGAACCCCTGCCCCTGCGGCTGGCTCGGTCACCCCGCCGGCAAGTGCCGCTGCACGCCGGAGCAGGTCGCCCGCTATCGCGGCCGCCTGTCCGGGCCGCTGCTCGATCGCATCGACCTGCACGTGGAGGTGCCCGCCCTGCCCGAGCAGGACCTCATCGCCGCACCCCGGGGTGAAGACTCGGCCCGCGTGCGCGAGCGGGTATGCAAGGCCCGGCAGCGCCAGATCGATCGCCAGGGTCGCCTCAACAGCGCCCTGGAAGGGGCGGAGATCGACCGCCACTGCCCTGCCGATGACGCCGGCGAGGCCCTGTTGCGCCAAGCCATCCGTCGTCTCAACCTGTCGGCGCGGGCCTACCACCGTGTGCTCAAGGTGGCGCGCACCCTGGCCGACCTGGCCGGCGCCGAGGCCATCACCGCCAGTCATGTCGCCGAAGCCATCCAGTACCGGCGTGGCGCGCCGACCTGAGCCAAAGCTCGAGCATGCGCACCGGCTCCTCCCGCCTGGAACTGGCCCTTGAAGGCTGGCGCGAGGAAAAACGCGCCGCCTGGCTGTACCGCATCGTGTCGGACACGGAGGCGGGCTCCCCGCGCCAGGTCCTGTTCCTGGAACTGGCGCGGGCCGCCGAGGACCAGGCGGCGATCTGGGCCGAGGCAATCCGTGCCCAGGGCGGCGAGCCGCCGGAATCCTTCCGGCCCGACCCGCGCGCCCGCCTGGTTGCATGGCTGCTGCCGCATCTGGGGGTGCGCGCCCTGCGCGGGGTGCTGGCGGCGATGAAGGTGCGCGGCATGGCCCTGTACAACCCGCCGCCCCATTCCGGGGCCGACAGCCACGTCCGCGGTGAACGGCACGGCCGTTCCGGAGGCAACCTGCGCGCAGCGGTGTTCGGCATCAACGACGGCCTGGTGTCGAACGCCAGCCTGATCCTGGGCGTGGCCGGCGCCCAGGCCGAGACCGGCGCCCTGGTGCTGACCGGCGCCGCGGGCCTGCTGGCCGGGGCATTCTCGATGGCGGCGGGGGAATATGTGTCGGTGCGGGCGCAGCGCGAATATTACGAATACCAGATCGCCCTCGAACGCGACGAGCTCAGGCAATACCCCGAGGAGGAAGCCGCCGAGCTGGCCCTGATCTATGTCGCCAAGGGCCTGCCCGAAGCCGAGGCGCGACGGCTGGCCGATACCCTGATCGCCGACCCGGACCGGGCCCTGGACACCCTAGCGCGCGAGGAACTCGGCCTCGACCCGGACGAGCTGGGCTCGCCTTGGGGGGCCGCAGTGAGCTCATTCCTGGCCTTCGCGCTGGGCGCGTTTATCCCCTTGTTCCCCTATTTGGCGCTCTCCGAGGCGAACGCATTCATCGGTGTGCTGCTCGTCACCGGCATCAGCCTGTTCGGGGTGGGGGCCAGCATCAGCCTGTTCACCGGCCGGCGCGCCTGGCAGGGCGGCCTGCGCACGCTTGCCATCGGCGCGGGGGCCGGCGCGGTGACCTGGATGCTGGGCCGCCTGCTGGGCGTGGCTCTGGGCTGATCAGGCCGCCCGCACCTCGATCCGCCGCGGCTGGGCATGCTCGGCCTTGGGGATGCGCAGCTTGAGCACCCCCTGGCTGAACTCGGCAGTGATCTTTTCGCGGTCGAGCTCCTTGGACAGGCTGAACACGCGCCGATAGCGCGGCAGGCCGACCTCGGCGTGCGAGGGCTCCATGCCTTCGGGCATGGCGAGCAGGATCTCACCCTCGATGGTGAGGCTGTCGCCATCCACGTGCAGGGCCAGCTTGTCCTTGGGCACCCCCGGCAGATCGGCATGGAGTGTGATTCCGGCGCCATCCTCGATCACATCGACCGCCGGCATCAGGGCGGGCTCGGGACGGTTGGCCTCGGCGCTGCGGGCTGCATTCACATTGTCGGACATGATCGATCTCCTTTACTGGACCTGGATACGGCGCGGCTGGGCGCTGGCCCGGCGGGGCAGATGGATGTGCAGTACGCCGTCGGCATAGCGCGCCTCGACCGCATTGGCATCGATGTCATCGGGCAGCGACACCACGCGCCGGAAACGACCGGAGAAACGCTCATCGATATGCACGGTCGCGGCGGCCTCCCGGTTGGGCAGGTCGCTGCCCCGCTCGCCGGCGAGGGTGAGCACGCCCTTCTCGATCTGCACCTCGATGTGGGCCGGGTCGAGCCCGGGCGCGAATGCGTACAGATCGACCGAGCTCGGCGTGCTGCCGATGTTGATGGCCGGAAAGCCGCCCCGACCGACGCCACGGATGCTGGGCGACGGGTCATAGGCCTGGCGTATCTCGCGTTGCAGGCGATCGAGTTCTGCGAACAGTTCGCGGGGAAACAGGCTGCGATGGAACATGACTGGGCTCCTCTTGGTGACTGGAGCCACCCGATGGCGGCCCCTCATGTCCGCAATCTGGGGGGGCGTCGCCCCGAGTTCAAGATCTTGATTACGTAGATAAAGACCTTATTTACGGTCTTTGCGCAGTAACTCGCCGACACCCGCCCGGTCGATCCTGACTTCGACCCGCGGCCCCCGCCGAAAGGAGCTCCCATGCCACTCTGGTTCGTACCGATCCTGATGTTGCTCATTCCCGGCCTGTCGAGCGCCCAGGGGATCCGCGACGGCGGCCTGGAAAGCCTGCGCCAGACCAGCAAGGCATTCGCCTCGGTGGCGCGCCAGGTCGCGCCGGCAGTGGTGTTCATCCAGGTGGAGACCCTACGCGAGAGCAGCGCCAATGGTGGCCAGGATCTGTTGTTCGGCGATGAACTGTTCCGCCGCTTTTTTGGCGACGACCTGCCCGGCCTCTCGCGCCGCCCGCCCGCCCGCCCGCCGCGGCGCGCCACCAGCCAAGGATCAGGCTTTATTTTCGCCAGCGGCACGGGTGGGGTCAGCCACATCCTCACCAACCACCATGTGGTGGAACGGGCCGAGCGTATCCGGGTCCGACTGCAGGATGGCCGTGAATATGACGCACGCATCCGCGGCGCCGACCCCAAATCCGATGTCGCGGTGCTGGAGATCGCGACCACCAGTCTTCCCAGCCTGCGCTGGGGCGACTCCGCCAGCTTGGAGGTGGGCGAATGGGTAGTGGCGATGGGCAACCCGTTCGGCCTGTCGCACACACTCACCGTCGGCGTGGTCAGCGCTAAGGGCCGCAGCAGTCTGGGGATCAACGACTACGAGGATTTCATCCAGACCGATGCCGCGATCAACCCAGGCAACTCGGGCGGTCCCCTGGTCAACCTGAATGGCGAGGTGATCGGCGTCAACACCGCCATATTCAGCCGTGGCGGCGGCCATATCGGTCTCGGCTTCGCCATCCCCAGCAACCTCGCCCGCAACATCGCCGACCAGTTGCTGCATCAGGGTCGGGTGGTGCGTGGCTATCTTGGCCTCACCGTGCAGGCGCTGACCGCCGATGTCGCCGAGGCGCTTGGACTGGCCGCCCGCCAGGGCGTGCTGGTGAACGAGGTGGCTGAGGATTCACCCGCCAGTCGCGCCGGCTTGCGCCCCGGTGACGTGCTGCTCGGTTTCGACGGCAGCCCGCTTGCGGACGGCGGCCAGTACCGCAACCGGGCCGCCATGGCGCTGCCGGGCAGCACGGTGCGGCTCGAGGTGATGCGTGAAGGTCGGCGCATCGAGATCCCGGTCAAGGTCGGCCGCCTGGATGAACTGGAACTGTCCGCACAAACGGTCGCGCGCCTGGGTTTGTCGGTGCGAGCGCTGCTGCCGGAGGAGAGACGCCGGCTCGGATTGCCAGCCGGCACTGGCGTTCGGGTCACCGCCGTCGAGGCAAGCACGCTCGCGGCGCTGGCCGGACTGCGCCCCGGGGCGGTGATCCTGGATCTGAATCAACAGGCGGTCGGCGACCCCGATGCATTTGCCCGACGCATCGAGGAAAGCCGCGATGAAGGACGCATCGTCATGCGCGTGCTGGAGAACGACCGTATTCGTCTGGTGCGCCTGAACTGGCGCTGAAGCGCAAAAAAAGCCGGGCAAGCCCGGCTTTTTCGTGCGATGCAATACCGCGAGGGGATTACATCGGCTGGATGTTGGACGCCTGCTTGCCCTTGGGGCCGGTGGTGACCTCGAAGCTCACGCGCTGACCTTCCTTGAGGGACTTGAAGCCCTTGACCTGGATGGCGGAGAAATGCGCGAACAAATCCTCACCACCTTCGTCCGGGCTGATGAAGCCAAAACCCTTGGAGTCGTTGAACCACTTGACAGTACCCGTTGCCATGTTGCAATTCCTTAAGAACGTAAAAAGACTGGGGATCTCGCCCCGGCAATGTTCAACCTGAGGCGACTTACGTTCGGAAACCGATACTGCCAACACCCAAAATCAAACATCAGGCGTCCTTATACGGCCTTGTATTCCTTCGGTCAACATATAAATTCATGCCTGCCTCGATCCGCTTGCAGGCGTATCCGCCACCGAATCCTGCAGCGTGGTCTCGGCTTTACTTCCTGGGCTTATCATCGGACAACAGACCTGCATGTCGGCCTCCGCCTCGAGATAACGCCGCACCACCTTCAAGCCCTCCTGACCGGAGAGCATGAGTTGGAGCGGACTTCCAGCCTCGAAACGGGGATTGGGCTGATGCAGCCAGTCGCCGACGCGGCGCGCATCGCCGGCGTACAGGGTGCGCAATGCCTTGTGGATTGCCAGCAAATGACTGCTTCGCCGCAACAACTCGGGGGCGTCGGCCAGGGCGCCGCTATCGCGGAATGCATCGAGTTGTTTGGGCGTGACATCGAGTAACGCGGCCTGTTCGGCACGTTCCAGACGCCAGATTTGGAACATCCGGAACAGTGCCTCGGCCTCGGCGTTGCGGTTTTCCTGGCTGTGTGGATTGAGATCGGACAACTCCATGAAGCCACTGCCGCACAGTGTATAGCCCTCGCGCCGGCGGCGTTGGCGCACGCGGCGCAGGCTTTCCAGTCCGGCGGCATAGGACTCGACTGGTTTGTGCTGCACCCGTCCGGTACGGCTGCCGCGCTTGCCGCTGGCGGTGATCAGCACCCAGCCGCCGAACAGGTCGGGCGAGAGCAAAACGGTGTAATACCCTTCCTCGGACTGCCAGTGTTGGGTCAGGGGTTGCTCCATGGCGGGGTGGTATGGCTTCGGCTTCGTAATGCTTCAGTGTAGGCCGAAGCCGGCGCCATGGCCAGGTTGCGGTTTGCGCCCTTGTTTTCCCGGTCGCAGCACTCCGTGCGCCTGCATCGGGCCCGCGACGTTTTTCAACAGCCTGATAAAGCCGCGCACTGGCTTTCTCGCCCCCGCTGTCGCCGTCCCGCCAGCGCCGACTTTTCGGCGACAATGTCGCCATGACACCCGAACGATTCATTGCCCGCTGGAAAAACAACCCGCTGTCCGAACGCGCCGGGGCGCAAAGCTACTTCAACGACCTGTGCGCCATGCTGGGCGTACCGCCGCCCAACGATCCCGACAACTACTGTTTCGAGCGCGGCGCCTCATTGGCCAACTTCGGCGCCGGGGCCGGGCATGGCTGGGCCGATGTCTGGCTGCGCAATCATTTCGCCTGGGAGAATAAAGCGCCGGGGCGCAACCTCGCCGACGCCCTCAAGCAACTGATGACCTACGCGCTGGCGCTGGATAACCCGCCCTTGCTGGTGGTCTCCGACCGCGAAATCATCCAGATTCATACCCACTTCACCGGCACGCCGTCCGAAGTGCATACGATCCGAATCGAGGAGATCGGCGCCCCGGAGAACCTGCAAAAGCTGCGCTGGCTGTTCACCGAACCGGAAAAGTTCAAGCCAAGCCGCACCGTGCGCGATGTGACCGCCGAGGCTGCCGGCCGTTTCGCCCGAGTCGCGCACGCCTTGACGGCACGCGGCCACGACCCGCAGCAAGTCGCGCATTTCCTCATCCAGTGCCTGTTTGCCATGTTCGCCGAGGATGCCAAGCTGCTGCCCGCCAAGCTGTTCGAGCGCGTCATTGAAAAGAGCATGGGCACGCCGGAGAAGCTCGCCGCCCGCCTGGGGGAGTTGTTCGCCTCGATGCGCGCCGGCGGTGAATTTCTGCTGGAAGAGATTCCATGGTTCAACGGCGGACTGTTCGAGACCACGCAGCCGCTGCCGCTCCAAGCCGGCGAAGTGGCGACCTTGCTGGATGCCGCGAAAATGGACTGGTCGCAGATCGAGCCGTCGATTTTCGGCACCTTGTTCGAGCGCGGGCTTGATCCCGCCTTGCGTTCGCAATTGGGCGCGAACTACACCGACCCGGCCACCATCGCCAAACTGATCGAGCCGGTGATCGTTCGCCCGCTGGCGGCGGAATGGGCCGCCGCCAAGGCGATCATTGCCGAGGCGATGGCGAAATATCACGCCGGGGGCAAGGGTTCGCAAGCCGCCCTCAAGACCGCGCAAACCGCCTTCCTGAACTACATCGAACGCCTGAAAGCCTTCCGCGTCCTCGATCCCGCCTGCGGTTCCGGCAACTTCCTCTATCTGGCCTTGCGCGCCTTGAAAGACCTCGAACACCGGGCAAACCTTGACGCCGAAGCGCTGGGCCTGCATCGGCAATTGACCATTGAAACCAGCCCGGCCAACGTGTTGGGGCTGGAAATCAACCCCTACGCCGCCGAACTGGCGCGCGTCACGGTCTGGATCGGCGAGATTCAATGGATGCTGAAACACGGCTATGACATTCGCCGCAATCCGATTCTTGCCACGCTCGATCATGTCGAATGCCGCGATGCGTTGCTGAAAGTCAGCCCCGATGGCACGGCGCTGGAAGCCGACTGGCCGGCCTGCGATGCCATCGTCGGCAATCCGCCGTTTCTGGGGGGCAGCAAGAAACGCAGGGAATTGGGCGATGCGTATTTCGATGCACTGGCCAGCGTGTTCAATGAACGCGTACCGCCGGGGGCTGATCTGGTCACGTATTGGTTCGAGCGCGCCCGCGCCCAGATCGAAGCCGGCCAGTGCCAGCGCGCCGGCTTGGTCGCCACGCAGGCGATTCGCAAGGGCGCGAACCGCGCCGTGTTGGATCGCATCACGGCGACTACGCGGATTTTCGAGGCATGGCGCGACGAACCGTGGGTGAACGACGGCGCCGCCGTGCGCGTCTCGCTGGTGGCCTTCGGTAACGATGCCGGCGCGCAACTCGACGGGGCGACAGTGGCCGGGATCAATGCGGATTTATCGCCGGCCGGGATTGGCGTCGATATGACGCAGGCGCAGCCCTTGCCGGAAAACCTCGCTTGCTCGTATCAGGGGCCGGTCAAGGTGGGCGCATTCGACATTCCCGGCACGCTGGCGCGCCAATGGCTGCCGCTGCCCAACCCGAACGGCCGACCGAATGCCGACGTGTTGCGGCTGTGGGCGAACGGGCAGGATCTGGCCGGCCGGCCTTCCGATACCTGGATCATCGATTTCGGTGCGGACATGAGCGAGGCCGATGCCGCCATGTATGAAGCGCCGTTCGCGCATGTCTTCGAACACGTCAAGCCGATGCGCGATGCCGGACGCCGCGAAAGCCGCAAAAAGTTCTGGTGGCGACACGGCGAAACCGTACCGGCGATGCGCCGCGCAATGGCGGGCTTGTCGCGCTACCTCGCCACGCCCCGCGTTGCCAAGCATCGTTTCTTCGTCTGGCTTCCCGTGGCCGTGCTACCCGATTCCCGCCTCTACGCCATCTGCCGCGACGACGATTTCACCTTCGGCGTACTGTCCTCGCGTCTGCATGAAGTGTGGGCGCTGGCGAATGCCTCGCGGCATGGTGTCGGCAACGATCCGACCTACAACGCCCGCGATTGCTTCGAAACCTTCCCGTTTCCGCTGGCCGATGGCGCAGCGCGCGACGCCATCGCCGCCGCCGCGCAACGCCTCAACCAACTGCGCGACAACTGGCTCAATCCCCCGGAGTGGGTAGATCGCATCCCCGAAATCGTCCCCGGCTACCCCGACCGCATCGTCGCCAAGCCCGGCCATGAAGCGGACTTGAAAAAGCGCACCATGACCGCGCTCTACAACGCCTGCCCGGCCTGGCTGGAAAACGCGCATCGTGCGCTAGACGCCGCCCGTCGCCACCGCCTACGGCTGGCCGGACTACACTCCCGACCTGCCCGACGCCGAAATCCTGCGCCGCCTGCTGGCGCTGAATCTCGAGCGGAAAGCGGCAGAGGACGGCGAATCGATGAAATCCTCGTAACTACTCACGTGGCCCCCAAAGCGCCGCTCAAGCGAAGCGAGGACGAGGTGGGTTACCCTTGAACGCCTAAAGCCAGGGCATCGAAGGTATTGATGCGCTGTTTGCGCAGGGTGGCGAGGTGGGAGCGGAGGGTGCAGAACGTTTCCAGGCCGGTGAAGGTACGGAAGCCGCCGGAGATTTTCTGTTTCACCTTGGGCATGCGCACGGCCTGTTCGGCGACGTTGTTGGACCTCGCCCGTTCGCTACTGGCAGCGACAGCCATCGAGCGCCTCATTCGCCACCCACCGGAGGCGCAGGATTTGCTGCCGCTGCCGGCTGCTGCGCGAGCCGCTCAACGCGCGGCGCTGGGCGGGTGTCGTCGCGTTGGTGGTCGGCGTGATCGCGCTAAAAGCGGCGTAAGCGCGGCGCAGCCAACAAAAAGGGCGGCTGAAAGCCGCCCGAGCAAGCCGCTTTGCGGATTCGGTCAGCGCTTGCCGCGGCGACGCGCGACCAAGCCCATGCCCGCCAATCCCAGCCCGAGCAGCGCGAGCGTACCGGGCTCGGCAACGCCCTTCACGGACTCGACCTACACGACGAAATCGTTGAAGTCTTTGTCGCTCCGGGCATAGCGCAGGTCCTCCCACGCCAGGATGTAGCTCGATGAGCCCCATACGCCGGGCTTGTTTCCGGGCAGGCGAATGATGTCGCCGTCGCCGCGGAACGCCACCATCTGGTCCGCGCCGTCCGGATTGCGATGCGACTCCGAGTAGAACGTGCCGCCGCGCGTGCCGAGATAGTAGCCGAACAGGTTGCCGGTGAAATAGCCGGCACCGCTCGACCAGGAGCTGAACGCCTGCAAGTTGCCGTTGACGTCGCGCTGCAGGTAGATGGTCGTGACCTGACCGGTCGATGAAATGCTGACGACCGCCTGATCGGCCTGATCGGCGGGTCCGCCGAATAGCTGCACCATGTTGCCG